>Ga0182737_1004003_pt1 | contig 10299 bp, 6 predicted proteins | sample eDN5th30CBELigOP_FD_128878 | JGI IMG/M metagenome (GOLD analysis project Ga0182737, IMG submission 128878) | Enriched Organic Plus compost microbial communities from Emeryville, California, USA - eDNA 5th pass 30_C BE-Lig OP (version 2) (version 2) ... | reverse complement strand
GGAGGCCATTATCTGGCCCGCGCCGTCACCCGGGTCAGCGCCATCATCTGCCCAGGCGATGGCCCAAAAGCCCATCATGCATTAAGACTGAAACCGGACCACCCTATGGGGGCAGGCCACGCGGAACAGAACGTTGTCGCTCTGGTTAGGCGCGCTCAACCCTTGAGAGGAGCTATCAATGCCGGAAGCACGTGAATGGTTGGTGCAGTGGGCGCGTGACGCGCATGCCATGGAGGAACAGGCGAAGACAATGCTTTCAGGCCAGGCGCAACGCCTTCAAAACTACCCGATGCTGCAAGGAGGTATCGAGCGCCATCTCGAAGAAACCAACGTTCAGGCCCAACGTCTCGCAAACTATCTGGAAGGGATCGACGAGGGCAACTCCACCATGAAAGACATCGGCGGAAAGCTGATGGCGATGGGGCAGGCCTTCACCGGCATGTTCGCCAGCGACGAAGTCATGAAAGGTGCACTGGCCGGCTACACCTTCGAGCATATGGAGATCGCGTCCTACACGATCCTCATGGCGGCCGCCGAGGAACTGGGCGATCAGGAACTGGCGCGCATCTGTCGTCAGAACCTTGAGGAAGAGGTCGCCATGGCAGATTGGCTGGCGTCACAAGCGCCCGCCCTCACCACCGAATTCTTGCGTCGTGCCGAATTCGACAGCTCCGCTGCAAAGCGGTGATGGTCCCCACAGCCTGATGCAAAACGGGTACGCTTCGGCGGAACTTCATGAGAAATACATCTTGGGAGCATCCGTCGTGATCCGTTTTCCTGACCTGATGGCGCCCGCTGTCAGCGGCGAAAAGGACCGGGAAGAGGTAATCTTTGAGGCGCGTATCTACCTTCAGGCTGCGCTTGACGCGCCATCCTAGAGCCTAGCCTTGATCGTCTCACGGAACTGATCACCGACGACGCGTGCGCCCTTGAGTGCCGGATTGAACAGCAGGCGGGGATATCCCATTGCCGCGCTGTTTGATGCCGAGCCTGTCCTGCACCTCGGCATGGCTGAGCACGGTCGAGGGGGAACCGGGATCGAATAGCGGCGGCAGAGCGTTGCGAGCGCCTGCGGAAGCACGGCACTGCTCCATTTGGGCAACGGAGCGGTGCCAACCGATCCACATACTCGTATTCCTCTCGATATATGCGCGGGATCGATACCGAGGCACTTCTTTCATCGGGGATGGGTTGATAGCAGTCCCTTGTTGGTGGATGATGTGCTGGGGCAGAAAGTTTGTGCGGGTAAAAATGATCTCTCTGTCTCGTTTCAGGTTTGTGCAGTGATCGTTCGTGTTTTTGGAAGCCGAAACTTCCTCATCACGTCCCTGATTGTCGCCGTGGCGCATATGGCGGCCAATCCGGCCGCGGCATTCGAGCTGTTCGGTATCAAGTTCTTCGATCGCGGGAATGGCGCTTCCGACGACGTGATCGGCGTTCCGCAGCGTTATGAGATCGAATTTGTGGAAATCGGCGACAATTCCGTCGAACGACAGCTCAAGGGTGCATCCTCGCTCTGGATGGACCGCAACGACCCGGCGTCGGGCGCGGCCGGATTGTTGGCCAAGGCCAGGGGTGACTATCGCAGCCTGCTCGCAACGCTCTACACGCAGGGTCGCTACGGCGGTGCAATCAGCATAACCATCGACGGCCGTGAGGCGGCGGACCTTCCTCCCGATGCCAACTTCGCCGATCCGGCCTCCGTCCGCATCGCGGTGAAGCCCGGCCCCCTCTTTACCTTTGGTGAAGCGTCGATCGTCAATCAGGCGCCGCCGCCTGCCGGCCGCGGCGATCGGGTGGCTCTGCCGAAGGATGAGGGCTTTGTCACAGGCGAGATCGCGCGATCAGGCACGATCCTGCGCGCCGAGCGCCTGGCGGTCGAGGCATGGCGTCAGCAGGGCCATGCGAAGGCGCAGGCCGCCGATCGTCGCGTAGCAGCCGCCCATGACTCGGACACGATCGACGCCCGCATCGTCATCGAGCCGGGCCGCCGCGCCGCCTACGGCCCCGTGGGCGTGCGCGGCACCGAGCGGATGGACCCGGAATTCGTCCGCTACATGACCGCACTGCCGCAAGGACGGGAATACGATCCCGACGACCTCAAGCGCGCCAACGACCGACTGGCCAGGCTCGACGTGTTCCGCTCGCAGCGCATCCAGGAGGACGAGGAGATCGGCGCCGACGGCGAGTTGCCGCTTACCGTCGTCGTGCAGGAGCGCGCAAGGCGCCGCATCGGCATCGGGGGCAGCTTCTCGACGGTGGACGGGCTGGGGCTGGAGACCTACTGGCTGCACCGCAACCTGTTCGGCCGCGCCGAGCGGCTGCGGCTGGAAGCCAAGGTGAGCGGGATAAGCGGCTTCAACCCCAAGGACTATACCTATCGTCTCGGCGCAACCTTCACCAAGCCGGGCGTGTTCACTCCCGACACCGATTTCGTCACCTCGCTGATCGGCGACCGAGAGGTGCTCGACGCCTATACACGCACCGGCGTCGCGCTGGAGACGGGCCTGACCAGCCGCTTCACCGATCACATCACCGGCCGCCTGTTCGCGACCGGTCGCCACGCCACCTTCGACGATCCGGTATTCGGCCGGCGCACCTTCACCTCCGCCGGGCTGCGCGGCGGCGTCGTATGGGACTCCCGCGACAACCAGGCTGACGCCACGGAGGGCTATTTCGCCGAGTTCGTCGCCGAGCCTTTCTATGAGTTCAACTATGGCAATCCCGCAGCAAGCTTCACCGCCGAGGGACGTGCCTATTACGGCTTCGGCGAGCGAGACAGGCTGGTTGCCGCCGGCCGCCTGAAAATCGGCTCGTTGCTCGGTCCGTCGATCAGCGAGATCGCGCCGGATCGGGTGTTCCTGGCGGGCGGCGGCGGATCTGTCCGCGGCTACCGCTACCGCAATATCGGTGTGATCACGCCGAACGGCGCCGTTGTCGGCGGCAAGTCGCTGATCGAAGGCTCTCTCGAGCTGCGAGCCCGGTTCGGCAATTCGATCGGTGCGGTGGTGTTTGCCGATGCGGGCTATGTCGACAGCGGCTCGTTTCCCAACTTCGCGGGCAATCTCAAGGTCGGGGTTGGCGCCGGCCTGCGCTATTTCACCGGGCTCGGCCCGATCCGCTTCGATGTCGCGCTGCCCGTCAACCGAGGGCCCGCCGATCCCAGCGTAGCCTTCTATATCGGGATAGGTCAGGCGTTTTGATCAGATTGTTCCTCACCCTCGTCCTGTTCGCCATCTCCGTTCCCGCCCTTGCGCAGGAAACCCCGGAGGCGGAGCGCTCCTGGCTACTCGGCTTCGTCGAGAACCGGCTGTCGACGCCCAACCGCCAGATCCGCATCGGCGGCATCCGTGGCGTGTTGTCCTCGGAGGCGACCATCGAGACCATCACCGTCGCCGATCGCGAGGGCGTATGGATGCGCATCGTCAATGCGCGGATCGACTGGAACCGTTCGGCCCTGCTGCTGGGTCGGCTGCAGATCGAGACACTCGGCGCCGACCTGATCGAGGTGACGCGGCGGCCGGTTCCCGAAGAGGGGCTGCCAAGTCCGGAAGCCAGGCCCTTCACGCTGCCGGAATTGCCGCTGGCGATCATCCTGGAAAACCTGGCCATCGCGCGGATAAGCTTCGGCCCCACCGTCTTCGGCCTGCAATCGGAGCTTTCCGCTGCCGGCCGGCTCCGGCTGCAAGGCGGATCGCTCGACACAGCACTGAATCTGCAACGCCTCGATGGGCCAGGTGGTGTCCTCGACCTCACCGCCGCCTTCGCCAACGAGACCCGTGTGCTGGATGTCAGTCTTACCCTTTCCGAGCCGGAGAACGGCGTGGTGGCGAATCTTCTGAGCATCGAAGGTCGCCCGCCGATCGAGCTTTCGCTGGCCGGCACCGGGCCGACCGACGATCTCGACCTGTCGCTGACGCTCGATGCGGCGCGCGAGCGCGTGCTGACCGGTTCGGCACGGCTCGACGGCACCGGCGAGGGCACCGCATTCTCGGGCGAGCTCGACGGCGCCGTCTCCCGCCTCATCGCGCCGCTCTATCGCGACTTCTTCGGCGAGGAAACCGCGCTGCAGGTTGCCGGCCTGGTCAAGAACGCCGGCGGCTTCCGCATCGACAGCCTGGCCCTCCAAAGTGCTGCGCTGACGTTGAACGCGGCCGCCGAGACCGAGGCCGACGGTTTCCTGCAACGGCTTGACGTCGATGCGGCAATCGCCCCGACCGGGGGCGACCGCGTGATCCTGCCGGTGCCGGGCGGCGAGACGACGATCGAGGGCGGCCGGCTGCAGATCGACTACGACGCGTCGGCGGACGGCGATTGGACCGCCTTGCTCGACCTCGGCCGGCCTGCCACCAGCGGCTTTTCCGCGCGCACGATCCGCCTCTCGCTCGACGGGCTGGCGCAGAACATCGCCGATCCGACCGCAAGGCGCATCACCTATCGCATGAACGGCGAGGCGGCCGGCATCGTCGCCGAGCGCGCCGATGTGGCCGAGGCGCTGGGCGAGAGCATCCGGCTTGCCGCGCAAGGCGCCTGGCAGGCGGATGCACCCCTCGCCATCGACAGCGCCTCGCTCAGCGGCCGGGCTCTGTCCCTGACAGCGTCGGGCGAGATCGTGGACTATGCCTATCGTGGCGGCCTGACGCTGAGCACATCGAGCATCGCACCCTTCTCGGCGCTGGCAGGACGCGACCTTTCCGGCGCGCTGACGCTCACCGCCAATGGCGAGATCCATCCGATCTCCGGCGCCTTCGACCTGACCCTGGACGGCAGCGCGACCGAGCTGCGAATTTCCAGCGAAGCGACCGACAATCTGCTCGGCGGCACGACCGCCGTCACGGGCCGCGTGGCGCGCGGCGAGGACGGGCTCACCGCCGATGGCCTGCGCATCGCCAACGAGCAGGTCGAACTCACCGCCGATGGCAGCTTTGCCAGCAGCGCGGCAGATTTCGGTTTCGATCTCGCCCTCACCGATCTCGCGCTGGTGTCGCCGGAAGCGTCGGGCCGCCTCACCGCCACAGGTCGCGCCTTGGGCAGCGACGGCCCCATCAACCTGACTCTGCGCGCGCGCGTGCCGTCGGGCAGTCTCGCGGGCAAGAATTTGACGCAGGCCGACATCGGCTTCGAGGGCGTGCTGGAGGGTGCCGACCTCAATGGGCGTGTCACCGGCAATGCCTTTCTCGACGGCGTCCGGGCCGAGCTCTCCTCGCAGATCGCGCTGACCGACGGCGAGCGGCGCCTCAGCAACCTGTCCTTCGTCGCCGGCGGCGCGCGGCTGACGGGAGCGGTGACGCAAACCCGGGCCGGCCTGTTCAGCGGCGCCCTTTCGCTCGACGCCGCCGACATCTCGACGGCCGCCGCTCTGTTCCTGACCGAGGCGACGGGCGCCGTGAGGGCCGAGATCGACCTTGCTGCGGACCAGGGCCGCCAGATGCTCGACCTTTCGGCGAATGTGAGCGATCTCGTCGTCGATGCCGTCAGGATCGGCGCGGCCGAGCTCGCCGCCCGCGTCGAGGACGCCTTCGGCGTGCCGGCGGTGGAAGGCAGCTTGAAGGCAACCGCGCTTGCCGCCGCCGGCGTGGAGGTGGAACGTCTCGACGCGACGGCCAGCCGGCGTGGCGATGCGACCGACTTCACGGCAGATGCCCGGCTTGCCAATGGCACAAGCATCCAGACAGCCGGCGCGCTGGCGCCGGAGGCCGGCGGCTACCGGCTGTCGCTCGAGCGGGCCGACCTGTCGCAGGGCCGGCTGTCCGCGACACTGTCGCGGCCGGCCTCGCTGCTGGTACAGGGAAGCACGGTGACCATTGACGCGCTGGCGCTCGCCATCGGCAGCGGCAGCCTGTCCGTCTCGGGCAGCGTCGATCAGGCGATCGACCTCGACGTCGCCATCGCCTCCCTGCCGCTGGAGATCGCCAATGCCGTCCGTCCGGATCTGGAGCTGGGCGGCACGGTGGACGGGACGGCGCGGATCGCCGGCACGCGTGAGGCGCCGCAGGCCAGCTTCAACATCCGCGGACGCGCCATTGCAGCAGCCGCGCTCCGTGCGGCCGGCCTCGGCCCCCTCTCCGTGGATGCCGAAGGCACGACCTCGGGCCAGCGCCTGAACGTCACCGCCTCCGTGGGTGACGGCCGCGGCTTCAGCGCACGCGCAACGGGCGCGGTGCCGCTGGACGACGGCGGCGCGCTGGCGCTCGACATATCGCTGGCGAGCTTCCCGCTCGCGACGCTGAACGCCGTCGCGCCCGGCCAGGATCTGCGCGGCAATCTGAGCGGGACGGCCCGCGTCGGCGGCACGCTCGCCGACCAGTCCGCAGATTTCAGCCTGTCGGCCGCTGGCGTGTCGGCAGCGCCTCTTGCCGCAGCCGGCGCAGCGCCGATCGAAGCCAACGCGTCGGGCCGATATGCGTCCGGAGCGGTTTCGCTGACCGCCGCGTCGGCGCGGGGTCCGGGTGGGCTTGCGCTGTCGGCCAGCGGACGCATCCCGCTCTCCGGCAGCGGGCTCGGGATCAGCATCAGGGGCAGCGCGCCGCTGTCGCTCGCCAACCGCTTCCTGATCGACCGCGGCACCCAGTTTTCAGGCACGCTGTCACTCAATGCCACGGTTTCCGGCAGCCTCTCCCAGCCTTCCGTCGACGGCAGCATTTCGACCTCCGGCGCGGCGGCCGTCGATCCGCTGACCAATGTGCGGCTGGGCGCGATCAGGCTCGACGCCGGCATTTCCGGACAGACCGTGACAATCCGAACATTCTCGGCCGCGGTCGGCGGCGGCGGGGGTATCGATGGGAGCGGTACAGTCGCGCTGGATGCCGGCGCCGGCTTCCCGGCCGATATCCGCATCGCGCTCAACCAGGCCCGCTACGCCGACGGCAATCTCGTCGTCGCCACCGTGTCGGGCGCGCTCGCGGTCAACGGTCCGCTGCTGCGCGATCCGGTCATTTCCGGAACGATCGACATCAACCGTGCCGAGCTGAGCGTGGCGGGCAGTCTGACGGGCGGGCCGGCCTCCATCGACGTCGTCCACATCGCTCCCCCGCCGGACGTCGCCGCCACCTTGCGCCGCGCCCGCGCGGATGACGGCACGCCCACGCCGTCTTCCCGCCCCAGCGTGGTGCGGCTGAATATTCTCGTGCGCGCGCCCAACCGGATTTTCGTCCGCGGCCGGGGACTCGACGCCGAACTCGGAGGGGAGGTTCGCTTGTCCGGGCCGGTGACCGACATCCAGCCGGTCGGCGGCTTCAACCTCGTTCGCGGCCGCCTCTCCATCCTCGGGCAGCGCATCACCTTCGACGAGGGCACCGTTACGCTGATCGGCGACCTCGATCCGTTCGTGGACTTCGTCGCCCGTACCGAGGGCACCGACATCACCGTCCTCGTCACCGTGCGCGGCCGCCTTTCCGATCCGTCGATCCAGTTTTCCTCGCAGCCGGAGCTGCCGCAGGACGAGGTGCTGGCGCGGCTGATCTTCGATCGCAGCCTGAACGAGCTCTCGGCCTTCCAGATCGCCCGGCTGGCCGCGGCGGCGGCCGAGCTTGCGGGCGGATCGGGCGGCGGGCTGCTCGGCAATCTGCGCGACGCGGCCGGGCTCGACGATCTCGACATTGTCTCCGACGGGGCAGGCGGAACGGCCGTGCGCGCCGGCCGCTACATCCAGGACAACATCTATCTCGGCGTCGAGGCCGGCAGCGGCGGGACGACGCGCGGCACGATCAATCTCGACATCACCAAGAGCCTGAAGGCGCGCGGCAGCGTCGGCGCCGGCGGCGATTCGAGCCTCGGTGTCTTCTTCGAGCGCGACTACTAGAGCATTTGCAGCCAAGTGGAATCACTTGGCGTCGCACAAATGCGGCTAAATCGAAGAGATAGAGCGGCAGCCCGGATATATCCGGGCGTCCGCCGCGCTACGCCGCTCCGCTTCAGTTGCCGGACGCGAAGGCGGATCGCCGGCTTTCTTCAACCACGCGGCCCATGCTCTCACCGTCGGCATTCAGCTGCCGGGAACGTCTTTGAGCACGCGGCGCGGGAACAACCGCCGGTCCTCAAGGTTACATGCAGCAGCTGTGTCACTGCACGGTGCATCAACAAGAGACCGGCGTGGTGGCCCCTTGCCGGAAAAAGCCGAGGACCGGACATGAACGAAAACGACCGCCCACTGAGCGGAAGCGAACCCCGACCCCCGTCGACGTCAGATCGATTCCAGACTGAGAACCGCCTGGAATCGGAACGGACGGAGGTGAAAAGCAAGCTCTCCAATGCGTCGGACGCGATCAAAGCGGAAGCGGAAGAGGTCGGCGAACAGGCGAAGCGCCTTGCAGGAGAACAAGCCGAAAAAGTGAAGGAAGCGACCGCGTCGCACCTCGACATCTTTGCCGACGCATTGCGCGCGGCCAGCAATGAACTCGGGAAGAATCAAGGCGGTCCTGCGGCCGAAATGGTTTCCAACGCTGCGGCAGGTCTTGAGGGGCTTACCCGATCTCTCCAAGGTCAATCGACGGGCCAGATGATCGAAACCGTTCGCAGGTTCGGACGTGAAAATCCGGTGGGCTTTCTCGCCGGCTCCGTATTGGCCGGTCTTGCGCTCGGACGATTTGCGGCCGTGGCCACGACCGGGAGCTCCACCCCGAAAGGCACGTCGGGCGGGATCTCGCCGTCGGCGTCAACACGCGACAATCATGAGTCCGAGACTTCGGGAGGACGCCAATGACACCCGACAAAGACAGCCGGTCCATACCGGCGCTCTTTTCTGATCTGGTCCAGCAACTTTCCACGCTCGTGCAGACCGAAGGAAAGTTGCTTCGAAGCGAGCTTTCACAGAGCGCGCACAAGCTCGGCAGTGGAGCGATGGAAGTTGGCGCGGGGGCGCTGCTTCTTCTCGCCGCGCTCATGATCCTGCTCCAGGCTCTGATCGTCGCGCTGTCGAACCTGGGTCTCGATCCCGCATGGGCCTCGTTGCTCGTCGGCGTTGTGGTTGCCGTAATAGGCGCCATTCTCGTCAAGAGAGGCACAGCGAACATGGCGCCTTCCGAACTGACCCCTGATCGAACGGCGGAACAGCTGCGCAAGGATGCGGCTCTGGCACAGGAACAAACGCGATGACCGACTACACCACTTCTGAGAAATCGCCCTCCGAGCTGGAACGTGACGCCGAGCGCGTCAGGGCGCAGATCGCAGACACGGCCGAACACCTCAAGGACAAGATGTCGCCGGGTCAGTTGATGGACGAGGTCGTCAACTACTTCAAGGAAGGCGACGCCAACGAGTTCTTGTCCAATCTGAAGACCCAGGTCCGTGACAACCCGATGGCCCTTGCCTTGGTCGGAAGCGGATTGGCTTGGCTGATGATGGGCTCCGGGTCCTCTGGCGCGCGGCACCGCACGGCGCGTCGCTCATCCGAGCCAGCCGCGACGTACCGCGCTGCTTCGCCCACGTCGCAGCATGCCGGCGGCGAGCAATCGTCCGGTATAGGCTCAATGGCTTCCAAGGGTTCGGAAGCGATCCGAAAGGCGGGAGCCTCCGCGGGCTCTTCCATCGGTGAAGCGGCCTCGTCGGCGACAGACACCCTGCGCGCGACGGCCCATGACGTACGCGACGCGGCAGGCGACTACCTGTCACAGGCATCTCACGCGACATCGGATGCGGCTGCGCAGGTTAAGAACAGCTTCCTCGATGCATTGGAACGGGAGCCGTTGGTGCTTGGCGCGCTCGGCGTCGCCGTTGGCGCGGCGATCGGGGCCATGCTGCCAGCGACGCGGACGGAACAGGAATATCTTGGACCGACCGGTGAAAAAATGCGCCATGCCGCTGAGGCAGCGCTGTCGGAAGGCGTCGACAAGGCAAGCCATATCGCCAGCGACGTTTATGCCGCAGCCAAAGACGAAGCGGACCGACAAGGCTTGACGCGCAGTGGCACGCCGATGACCGAGAAGCTTGCGGAGGTCACCAAGGCAGCAGGCTCGGAACTGAAGTCGGCCACGCATGATGCAGTACGACAGGCAACGGAAACTGCCGACCGCGCGACCGACAACCTTTCGCCCGACAAGAACCGCTCCTCGTGAGCCCCCCTGCACAGGTCGGACATCCTCCATCCGGCCTGTGCCTTTTGGTGAAAGTGGTCTGAACAGCTCATGGGCTGAGAACACACGCCATTGTGGGTAAGGGAGAAATCCGCGAAGCAGACGGGCTGGCCTGCCCCCATAGGGTGGTCCGGTTTCAGTCTTAATGCATGATGGGCTTTTGGGCCATCGCCTGGGCAGATGATGGCGCTGACCCGGGTGCCGGCGCGGGCCAGATAATGGCCTCCGG
>Ga0182737_1004001_pt1 | contig 10303 bp, 8 predicted proteins | sample eDN5th30CBELigOP_FD_128878 | JGI IMG/M metagenome (GOLD analysis project Ga0182737, IMG submission 128878) | Enriched Organic Plus compost microbial communities from Emeryville, California, USA - eDNA 5th pass 30_C BE-Lig OP (version 2) (version 2) ... | reverse complement strand
CCTCCCACCAAGGAAGGATCTTGCTGTGAAGCGAACGACGAAGATCGCCACAACGGCCGTCGCCCTCGCGATGCCCGTGACCCTCATGCTGACGGGGTGCTCGGGCGACGGTGACGCAGGGAGCGGCGGCGACGACAACACCCTCACGGTCTGGGCCTGGGATCCCACCTTCAACATCTACGCGATGGAGGAGGCCGAGAAGATCTACCAGAAGGACCACCCCGACTTCTCTCTCGAGATCGTTGAGACCCCGTGGGACGACTTGCAGACGAAGCTCACGACCCTCGCGCAGTCGCAGGAGTTCGGCGAGCTGCCCGACATCTTCCTCATGCAGAACAACGCGTTCCAGAAGAACGTCATCAACTACCCCGACCTGTTCAGCGACTACAGCGACTCGGGGATCGACTTCACGGAGTTCCCCACCTCAGTCGTCGACTACTCGACCGTCGACGGGGTGAACTACGGCCTGCCCTTCGACTCCGGCACGGCGATCCAGGCCCTGCGCACCGACGTGCTCGCGGAGGCCGGCTACACGCTCGCCGATTTCACCGACATCACGTGGGATGACTTCCTCACGAAGGCCAAGGACGTGCTCGCGAAGACGGGCAAGCCCCTGCTCTCGGGCCAGGCGGGGTCGTCCGACACGATCATGATGATGCTGCAGTCGGCGGGCGCGAGCCTGTTCGACAAGGACGGCAACCCGACGATCGCCGACAACGACGCCCTCAAGGCGTCGATCGACATGTACACGCAACTCGTGCAGGCCGGCGTGTTCAGCGAGGTCAACACGTGGGACGAGTTCATCGGCACCTTCGTGAACGGCGCTGTCGCCGGCACGATCCAGGGCGTCTGGATCTCGGGGTCGATCCAGACCGCGACCGACCAGGCAGGCAAGTGGGGCGTCACGAACCTGCCGAAGCTCGACATCCCGGGCGCGACGAACTACTCGGCCAACGGCGGCTCGTCGTGGGCGATCAGCTCGAACGCCGACGTCGAGCTCGCGAGCGACTTCCTGAAGTCCACCTTCGCCGGGTCGACCGAGCTCTATGACACGATCCTGCCCTCCTCGGGTGCGGTCGCGAACTGGATCCCGGCAGGCGACAGCGAGGTGTACTCGCAGCCCGTGGACTTCTTCGGGGGCCAGGCGGTGTACGCGGATGTCGTGAAGTTCGGCGCCGAGGTGCCGAGCAACAACACGGGCGCCTACTACTACGAGGCGCGGGATGCCGTGAGCGCGGCGATCACGAAGATCATCGGCGGGGCGGACCCGGACGAGGCGCTCGCGGAGGCGCAGTCCACCGTCGAGTTCGCGATGGGCTGAGCCCGCGACGTGGGAGAGCGGGATCCCCGCTCTCCCACGTCTGCTCGCCCGACCTGAGACCCAGACGACGAGGATCGAGGTGCGACCGTGAGTGCGCTGACAGCGACGCGCGAGGGCGCGAGAACCGGACGGGGCCGGAGACCACCCCGAGGCGAGGGCCGCCGCTGGCTCGGCTCCGATCGCCGGCACAACCTGACGGGATGGGCGTTCCTGCTGCCCGCGGCCCTCCTCATCGTGCTCGTGAGCTTCGTGCCGATGATCCAGGCGCTCGTCCTGTCCCTGCAGACGGGGCGCGGCACGCGGCTCAGCTGGGCCGACCCGCTCTGGTACAACTACGAGCGCCTGCTCGGTGACGAGATCTTCAGGCAGACGCTCGTCAACACGTTCATCTACCTCGTCATCCAGGTGCCGATCATGCTCGGCCTCGCGCTCGTCCTCGCCAACCTGCTCAACAACCCCCGCTTGAGGTTCAAGGCGTTCTGGCGCACCGCGATCTTCCTGCCGTGCGCCGTCTCGCTCGTGGCCTACTCCCTCGTGTTCCGCACGATGTTCGCGACCGACGGCTTCGTCAACGACGTGCTCGCGGTGTTCGGCGCGGCGCCCGTCAACTGGCTCGGTGAGCCCGACACCGCGCGGTTCGTGCTCATCCTCGGTCTCCTGTGGCGATGGACGGGCTTCAACATGATCTTCTTCCTCGCGGGCCTGCAGAACATCGACCGGTCGACGATCGAGGCAGCCCGGATGGATGGCGCGAACGCCTGGCAGACCTTCTGGCGCGTCACCGTGCCGCAATTGCGTCCCATCATCCTGCTCACCGCGATCATGTCGACCAACGGGACACTGCAGCTGTTCGACGAGTCGTGGGCGCTCACGCGCGGCGGGCCCGCCTACGCATCGATGTCGATGTCGCACTACCTCTACGAGGTCTCGTTCCAGCGCAACCCGAACTTCGGATACGGGGCGGCGCTCGCCTACGTGATCTTCATCCTCGTCGCGGTGCTCGCGTTCATCCAGTTGAGAGTCGGTGACAAGCGTGATTAGACGGCTCCGGCACGTGCCCGGCTACTTGTTCCTCGGAATCTTCGCGATCTTCTCGCTGTTCCCGCTGTACTACATGGCCGTCTCGGCGACCAACACGAGCCGCGACGTGCTCGGCTCGCGGCTGCTGCCTGGCGGCGAGCTCTTCGCGAACTTCGCGAAGCTCTTCCAGGCGCAGGATGTGCTGCGCGCGCTCGGCACCTCGGCGGCGATCGCGATCGGCACGACCGTGCTCGCGCTGCTCATCTGCTCGATCGCGGGGTACGGCTTCGAGGTCTACCACTCGAAGGGCAAGGACGTGCTCATGGGCGTCCTGCTGCTCGCGATCATGATCCCCTTCGCGGCCACGATGATCCCGCTGTTCCAGGTCTTCGCGAAGCTCGGGATGGTCAACTCGCTCTTCGCGGTCATCATCCCGGCGATCTCGACGCCCCTCCTCATCATGCTGTTCCGGCAGTCCTCGCGCGCCTTCCCGAGCGAGATCCTCGAAGCCGCGCGCGTCGACGGGCTCAACGAGCTCTCGATCTTCGCGCGCATCTACGTGCCGACGATGCGCGCGACCTTCGCGGCCGCGGGTGTCATCACCTTCATGACCGCGTGGAACAACTACCTCTGGCCCCGCGTCATCCTCATCAAGAACGAGGTGCAGACCATGCCCATGCTCATCGTGAACCTGAGCGCCGGATACGTCACCGACTACGGGGTGCTCATGCTCGCGGTGCTGCTGGCGTCGCTGCCGACGGTCATCGTCTTCCTGGTGCTCCAGCGCTCCTTCGCCGAGGGCATCACGGGGGCGATCAAGTGAGCCTCGACATCTCGCGCGTCGCCGATCCGCGCTTCGTCGCCGAGGGTCGGATGCCGGCGCACTCGGATCACCGCTGGTTCCGCGATCGCGCGGAAGCGGCGACGGGGTCGAGCGGCTACGAGCAGCTCCTGAGCGGCACCTGGCGGTTCCACTACGCGCCCCATCCGGCCGCCACGGTCCCCGGCTTCGAGGCGGCCGACTTCGACGTGAGCGGATGGGACGAGATCCCCGTGCCCGCCCACATCCAGCTCGAGGGCTATGACCGGCCGCAGTACGTCAACGTGCAGTACCCGTGGGACGGGCAGGAGCAGGTCGAGCCGGGGCAGATCCCGATCGAGTTCAACCCCGTCGCGTCGTACGTGCGTACCTTCGCGCTCGATCGGCCGCTCGACGCGGGCGAGACGGTCTCCGTCGTCTTCGAGGGCGCGGAGAGCGCGATCGCCGTGTGGTGCAACGGGCGCTACGTCGGCTACGCGACCGACGGCTTCACCCCCTCCGAGTTCGACATCACGGATGCGCTCGTGCCGGGGGAGAACCGGCTCGCCGCCCAGGTCATCAAGTGGAGCGCGGGGTCGTGGCTCGAGGACCAGGACATGTACCGCTTCTCGGGTCTGTTCCGCGACGTCGTGCTCCGGCGGCGTCCCATCGCACATGCGGAGGACGTGCACGTGCGGGTGCGCCTCGCCGACGACCTGTCGAGCGCCGAGCTGTCGCTCGAGGTCGCCCTGCGCGGCGAGGGGTCGGTGAGCGCGAGCCTCGAGGGAGTCGGCCAGCTCGCCGCATCGCACGACGGCTCGCTCGTCATCCGGATCGACGCGCCCCGGTTGTGGAGCCCCGAGTCACCTGAGCTCTACGCGCTCGAGATCGAGGTGCGGGATGCCGAGGGGCGCGTCACCGAGGTCATCCCGCAACCGATCGGCATCCGCCGTTTCGCGATCGAGGATGGCGTCATGCGCCTCAATGGGCGCCGCATCGTGTTCAACGGCGTCAATCGGCACGAGTTCGGTCTGCGGGGTCGGGTCATGACGCGCGAGGAGACCGAGGCCGACCTGCGTGCGCTCAAACGCATCAACGTCAACGCCATCCGCACGAGCCACTACCCCAACAACTCGTTCTTCTACGAGCTCGCCGATCGCTACGGCTTCCTCGTGATCGACGAGATGAACCTCGAGACGCACGGACTGTGGGATCGCATCCGCTTCCTCGGTGCACCGGATTCCGAGGCCGTCCCGGGCGACCGAGACGAATGGCGCCCCGCGCTCTTCGATCGCGCCGCGAGCATGCTCGAGCGCGACAAGAACCACGCGAGCGTCGTCATGTGGTCGTGCGGAAACGAGTCGTACGGCGGCACGGGCATCCGGGATGTCGCCGCGTGGTTCCGCGAGCGCGACGACCGCCCCGTGCACTACGAGGGGGTCGACTGGGATCCGCGCTATCCCGAGACGAGCGATGTGCTGAGCCGCATGTACACGCCCGCGCGTGAGCTCGTGCCGTACCTCGAGGCGCATCCCGACAAGCCCCTCATGCTGTGCGAGTACGCCCACGCCATGGGCAACTCCCTCGGCGCCGTCGACGAGTACGTCGAGCTCGCCTACCGTGAGCCCCGATTCCAGGGCGGATTCATCTGGGACTTCGCCGATCAGGCGATCGCGATGACCGACCGGCACGGCCGGGCGTTCTTCGGGTACGGGGGCGACGCGGGCGAGGCGCCGCACGACGGGGACTTCTGCGGCAACGGCATCTTCTTCGCCGACCACACGCCGACGCCCAAGGCGCGCGAGGTCGCGAAGCTCTACCAAGGGCTGCACGTGACGGTCGATCGCGGCTCGTTCACGGTCGAGAACCGTTTGCTCGCCACGCGCTCGTCGGCGTACGAGTGCCGCGTGACGCTCGCGCGTGAGGGCGTCGTGCTCGACGCTGGGGTCGTCGAGACGGATGTCGCGCCCGGCGAGGCGGCGAGCTACGCGCTGACGGTCGCGATCCCCGACGAGCCCGGCGAGTACGCCGTCGAGGTGTCGTTCCGGCTGCGCGCCGCGACGACCTGGGCGGATGCCGGTCACGAGGTCGCGTGGGGGCAGGGCGTCTTCGGCGCGTGGCTGCCGCCCGCACGCGTGGGTGCCGCGCCTCCGCGGCTCGTGCACGGCATCCACAACACGGGCGTGCACGGCGCGCGGTTCCATGTGCTCTTCTCGCGGTTGCACGGAGGGCTCGTCTCGTACCGATTCGGCGAGAGCGTCGACGGCGGCCGCGAGCTGCTCGGCGGCATCGTGCGACCGAGCTTCTGGCACGCCCCGACGTCGAACGAGCGGGGGTGGGGCGGCCCCTACGAAGACGGCGGATGGCTGCTCGCGAGCCGTTACTTCCGCTCGGGACAGGGGTCGACGGATCCCGTCGTGACGGTCGGCGACGATGGTGCCGTGACGGCGGTCTACCGCTACGCGCTGCCGCTGCAGCCGGCGACCGTGTGCGAGCTCGCATACCGCGTCGACGGCTCGGGGCGCGTCGAGGTGACGCAGACGATGGAGCTCGCCGAGGGCCTTCCCGAGCTGCCCGAGTTCGGCACGCTGCTCACGACGAGCGCCGACTTCGATCGCTGGCGCTGGTACGGCGAGGGCCCGGAGGAGTGCTACGTCGACAGGCGCGCGGGTGCGCGGCTCGGCGTTTACGAGACGGATGTGCGCACCGCCCTCACGCCGTACGTGCGCCCGCAGGAGGCCGGGAGCCGCACGGGCGTGCGTTGGGCCGAGGTCACGGATGCGCGCGGCGCCGGCATCCGCGTCGATTCCGAGGGCGGCATGGAGTTCTCGGCCCTGCCGTGGACTCCCTTCGAGATCGAGGACGCCGCGCATCCGAACGAGCTGCCGCCGATCCATCGGACGGTGCTGCGTCCCGCGCTCATGCGCCGGGGTGTCGGAGGCGATGACTCGTGGGGCGCGCGTACACTGCCGAAGTACCGGCTGCCGAGGACGGGCACGTTGCGCTTCCGGTTCGCGTTCACGGGGGTCTGAGATGGCATCGCGGCGTCCTTCCATGCGGGACGTCGCACGGGTCGCCGGGCTCTCGCTGCAGACCGTGTCGCGCGTCGCCAACGGCGAGCCCAACGTCAACGATGCGACGCGCGATCGCGTGCTCCAGGTCATGCGCGAGCTCGGCTACCGTCCGAACCTCGCCGCGCGGGCGATGCGTCGCGGCTCCTTCAAGACGATCGGCATCGTGTATCAGGGTCTCCACGCGGTCGGCACGCGGCGCACGGTCGAGGCGGTCTCCGAGAACGCGGTGCTCAACGGCTATGCGACGACGCTCATGCCGATCGCGGCGGCGACAGGTCTCGCGACGAGCGGCGCCTTCACGAGGCTCGAGGAGATGGCCGTCGACGTGCTCGTGCTCATCGTGACCTCGCAGATCGAGTACGACAGCAAGGTGCAGTTCCCCACGGGCGTGCCGGCCATCCTCGTCGGGCCGCAGAGCACGCCCGAGGTGTCGGCGCTCGATTCCGACCAGGTGGGCGGGACGACCGCAGCGGTGCGTCACCTCCTCGACGCGGGGCACCGCACCGTGCACCACATCACGGGCGCGCCCGGCTCGTTCTTCGCGGCGCGTCGCATGGAGGTCTGGCGCGGTCTCCTGGAGGAGGCGGGCCGCCCGGTCCCCGCTCCCCTCGAAGGCGATTGGACGGCCCGCTCGGGGTACGAGGCCGTGCGGCGGCTGCTCGAGCGGACCCCGCCGGATCAGCTGCCGACGGCGATCTTCGCCGCGAACGACCAGATGGCGCTCGGCGCCTACCGGGCGCTCGGGGAGGCCGGCCTGCGAGTGCCGCACGACGTCTCGGTCGTGGGCTTCGACGACATCGAGGAGGCGGCCGACTTCAGCCCGCCCCTCACGACGATCGCACAGGATTGGGATCTCCTCGGGCGCGAGGCCTTGCGGGTCGCGAGCGAGTCCCTCGCGGGGGCGCCCCCGCAAGAGGTCCTGCTGCCCACGCGCCTCGTCATCCGCGACTCGGTCGCCCCGCCGCGTTCCTGAGCCGCGCCGGGTAGCGTGGAGCCGTGACCGACGACGCCGCCCACGCGACCGCCTCGCCCGCCGAGCCCGGCCCCGCGACGCCCGAGCCCCGCTCCGCGAGCGCGGATGCCGCATCCGGACGCCTCGAGCCCGTCGCGGGCGAGTGGCGGCGCGTGTCGCCGAAGTACATCGTCGTCGACCTCGTCGGCAACCTCGTGACGGGCGTCATCTTCACGGCGGTCTCGACGGCGCCCGCGTGGCTGCTCGGCTGGGGCGTGTGGTGGTGGGTGCTCCCGGTCGTCGTCGGCATCGTCTCGATCGTGCTCATCGCGCTCACACCGCGGCGCGTGCGCTCGATCGGTTACCTGCTGCGTGAGGACGATCTGCTGTTCCGCCGCGGCATCATGTTCCAGCGCTTCGTCGCCGTGCCGTTTGGACGCATGCAGCTCGTCGACATCACGCGCGGGCCGCTCGCCCGCGGGCTCGGGCTCGCCGAGCTCAAGCTCGTGACGGCGGCGGCAGCGACGGGCGTCGTCATCCCGGGCCTCACGCTCGCGGATGCCGAGCAGCTGCGCGACCACCTCGTGGCGCTCGCCGAGACGCGACGGGCAGGGCTGTGACCGAGCTCGCCGACGGCGAGTGGCACCGGCTGCACCCCGCCACCCCGCTTCTCCGAGGCGGGATCGCCTTCATCGCGATCCTCGGCGTCGTCGTCGCCAATCTGCGCGAGCGCCTCGTCGAGCTCTTCGTGCCGGGCCTCGAGTGCCCCGAGGACTTCTGCTCCGAGGATCCGATCTCGATCGTGCTCGACCGCTACCTCGTGATCGCGCTGCTCGTGGCGGCCGCCGTGCTCCTGCTCATCGTCGCCCTGTTCTGGCTGTCGTGGCGCATGCACACCTTCCGTGTGACCGACGAGCTCGTCGAGGTGCGCTCGGGCGTCGTCTTCCGCTCGCACCGGCAGGCGCGGCTCGACCGCATCCAGGGCGTCAACATCAACCGCCCGCTGCTCGCACGCATCTTCGGCGCGGCGCGGCTCGAGATCAGCGCGGCGGGTGCCGACGCCAACATGCAGCTCGCCTACCTGAGCGGCGCAAACGCCGACGGCTTGCGCGTCGAGCTCCTGCAGCGCGCCTCGGGCATCCAGGAGGCGCGACGTGCGGCCGCCGCGGAGGCGGAGGCCCAGCAGGCCGTCGCCCCGGATGCCGTGGTCGCGGGCGCGCCCGTCGCCGTGTCACCCGGCCTCGGCGAGCTCGCCCGCCAGCGCTACGCGGAGCTCACGGCACCCGAACTCGACCCCGCCCTCGCGCCGCCCGAGTCGGTCGTCAAGATGAGCCTCGGCCGCCTCGTCGGCTCGACCGTGCTGAGCGCGACGATGGTGTTCTTCCTCGTCGCCCTCGTCGTGATCATCGTCGTGCTGAGCACGACGGGGGTCAACGGCGCCGTCTTCTTCACGCTCATCCCCATCGCGTTCGGCTTCGGCTCGTTCCTCGTGAACCGCATCGTGAAGTCCCTGCGCTACTCGATCGCCGCGACGCCGCATGGCGTGCGCGTGGGCTTCGGCCTGCTCTCGACGAGCAACGAGACGCTCCCGCCCGGCCGCATCCACGCCGTCGAGATCACGCAAGAGCTGCCATGGCGGCCGTTCGACTGGTGGACGGTGCGGGTCAACCTCGCCTCGCACTCGAGCGCGCAGGGTGCCGCGGGGCAGCAGAACACGACGATCCTGCCCGTCGGCTCACGCGCGGACGTGCTCAAGGTGCTCGAGCTCGTGCTGCCGAGCCTCGTGACCGACGAGACGCGCCTCCTCATCGAGAGCGGCCTCGTGACCGCACGTGCGGGCGACGGCTTCACGACCTCGCCCCGGCGCGGCGCGGTGCTGCGCTGGTTCTCGTGGCGACGCAACGGCTACCTCCTGCATCCGGATGCCGTGATCCTGCGTCGCGGCGCGATCTGGCGCTCGCTCACGGTCGTCCCGACGGCGCGCACGCAGAGCGTTGCGGCACATCAGGGTCCGCTCGAGCGGATGCTGCGACTCGCGCACGTGCGCTTGCACACGGTCGCGGGGCCCGTGACGGCGAGCGTCGGCGCGCTCGACGTGCACGACGCATCCGCCCTGTTCCGCGACGCGGCGGCGGCCGGCATCGCCGCGATCCGCGCCGATCGCACGCACCGCTGGGGCTCGGCGTGACGCCACGGGACGGGCGGCTCGGCGTCGGCGTCATCGGCGGCGGGCATGTGGGGCCGGTGCTGGGCGCGGCCCTCGGGGGTGCGGGGCACGCGGTCGTGGGCGTCGCGACGGTGTCGGACGAGGGGCGCGAGCGCGTCGATGCGCTCCTGCCCGGGGTTCCCGTGCTCGCGGTGCCCGAGCTCGTCGAGCGCAGCGAGCTCGTGCTCATCGCGGTTCCGGATGACGAGCTCGCGCAGCTCGTCGCGGGCCTCGCGACGGTCGGCGCGTGGCAGCCCGGGCAGCTCGTCGTGCACACGGCCCCCGGCTTCGGCACGGGCGTGCTGCAGCCGGCGTTCGCGGCGGGGGCCATCCCGCTCGCGATCCACCCCGCGATGGCGTTCACGGGCACGAGCATCGACCTCGCGCGCCTGCACGAGACGTGGTGCGCCGTCACGGCGCCCGGCCCCGTGCTGCCGATCGCGCAAGCGCTCGTCGTCGAGCTCGGCGCCGAGCCGGTCGTCGTCGCGGAAGCCGAGCGCGAGCGCTACGGCGCCGTCATGTCGGCCGCTCGCGCCTTCGCGACGGATGCCGTGGCCGGCTTCGCGCGGGAGCTGCGGGAGGCGGGCGTCGACCGTCCGACACGCCTGCTCGGGCCCCTCGTGCGCTCCGCCGTCGAGAACGCGCTCGCGGCGGTGCCGGACGATTCCGGGCCGCTCTGACGGGGTTTCGACACGCTCGCTGCGCTCGCTACTCAACCCGCTGGGTCCCTCGCTGATCGCTGCGCTCGCTACTCAACCCGCTGAGTCCCTCGCTCATCGAGTAGCGGCGCAGCCGCGTGTCGAAATCGGCCTCATGGCCAGCGGCTAGCCTTATCGACTGTGAGTGCCCCCGAGGTCGTGACGACGATCGCCGAGCTCCGCGACCGCCTCGTCGGCGCGCGCGTCGCGCTCGTGCCCACGATGGGCGCCCT
>Ga0182737_1003999_pt1 | contig 10309 bp, 11 predicted proteins | sample eDN5th30CBELigOP_FD_128878 | JGI IMG/M metagenome (GOLD analysis project Ga0182737, IMG submission 128878) | Enriched Organic Plus compost microbial communities from Emeryville, California, USA - eDNA 5th pass 30_C BE-Lig OP (version 2) (version 2) ... | reverse complement strand
TTACTACCGCCCAACCATTATAAAGGCTTTTTTTATGCAAAGATAGAATTACAGAAAATTCAGATTTTACTTAGGTGTTGAATTATTTTAATGCGACGCTAGTGATTTTCTTCGTATATTTTAATTTCTACAATGACATCCGGTACAACGCTTTATTCTCCAGCCCTCGGACCGGCTGTGTCCACAACTCCTTGTCCGAAGTGGCGCTTAGTGCGACCTCCGCCATCTGGAGTTTGGCATCCAGTGCGTCAATATAGTGCAATGCTACTGCTTCTGCCGTTTGCGGCTGCACCGGGCTTCCCCATTCCCCAAGGTTATGGTGCGAGAGAATAAGGTGCTGCAATCCGATCACTTGTTGCGAATCGAGCGGAAGTTCCAGCCGCAATGCAGCTTCTGTGATCCAACTAGCCGCCATGGCAATATGACCGATCAACTTACCCTGGGTGCTGTAATCTATCACGACCCCAAGCTGAGCGATCATTTCCTCTGGCTTCGCGATATCATGCAGGATAATCCCGGCTTTGATCATGTCCGCATTTAGAAATGGCCTCTGCTTGCAAAGGAACTCTCCGATCTCCAGCATACGAACGATATGATAGGCCAAGCCTGCGAAGTAAGCATGATGGTGCATTTTGGCCGCCGGATAATGAGCTAATTTCTCTCTCACCTTATCGACGCAAAAGCTTACTATATCGCGAATCGCCGGATCCGAAATACTCTCGATGACTCTGCTTATGACCTCCAATAATTCCGCAGATCCAATTGGGGCCGCCCGAATAAAATCGGTTAGAGACACACCGTCTTCATTGCTTACATTGCGAATCCGGGTGATCTTAACCTGCGGCTTTTCCCGATACAATTGAACGATTCCCTGAACCTTGACTAGCGTCATCGGAGAAAAGCTGTCTTTTTCTGTTTCCTTCACATCCCAATACTTTGCAGGGAGCTGGTCGCTGGCATCACACAACACCAAATGTGTTGGTCTGCTTCAGCTCCAGCTCTTTCAGCAAATAGAAGCCGACGAATTCATCATTCGTACTCAGATCTTTAATCAAAGTCATTCTTTTCACCCCATCTACAACTCCAAAAACTCTGCCTCTGCCTCAGTGATCTAGTATATTTTTATTTTATAATTAAGTCATGACAACATTTTGTCAGCGAATATATGTTCTGCACAAAAAAAAACGACCAGATCTAATCCGGTCGCGTAGAATTCCTTATTCACATTGGGAGAAATGTAAAATTCAAGATTTAATCATCTTCGGTTAGTAGTAATTCCCTTTTACAAACATCACACTGGACCTTGATAACCAATCCTAGACTTGGTTGGTATAAATATGTACGCAAACTTTGCTCCCGTTACATCTTTGGGTTCACATTTATCCCAATTATTAATTTTGTTTTCCATAGATTTGCTAATTTCAAACTTCATATGATTCTCCATAATCAATGTAACTGATCCTTGATCTTATGCACCCATTTTGGAAGAGATTCGGCCTGATATTTTAAAATACTATGTTCAGCTTGCATAACGATTTTACCGGAAACTTCGCTATTATCAATCACAATCAAATGATCAATGAGATGGATATGAGTTAGCAGATTTTGCATGGATGTGGTTTGTCTCCGAATGATGTCTTCAGTCGGTATATGATGTCCGCCGTTTCGAACTCTGGCGGCAACACGTTCGATATTGAGCCGAACATCATTTAGACCCACATAAAACATCATCACTTCAAAGCCGTTCGCCTTGGCTTCCCGTATCAGTCGTATCGCATTACCGCCGGCCAAAGTCGTTTCTACAGAAAAATCGCGTTTATGATGGATACAATCTCTCGCAAGTTTAATCGCTTCTTTGCCTGCGGATACTTTGCGGCGATCCGGATGGTCAGAATCAATGCCGCGAGCTAAAGCGTCGGGATCTATATTGACACTGATACCAAGCCTGTCCACTATCAAATTGCGAATGGTGCTTTTGCCGCTGCCGTTATTGCCGGCGAATACAACCATCACTGTGGAGTACTCATTCATGATGAACCCCAGGATTGTCGATTGGCTCGATCACACCGTTTGCATATTCTTTGACAATCTGGCCTTTTTCCGTTTGATAGACAATATAAGTTCCGTTCGCTTTTGCATCCAGTTTCGCGCGATCGCCCGTAAGTTTGATCAGTTTTTGCAAATCTTGAATACGGTCCATCATAGGTCACCATCCAACCCGACTTAATCTTGCCATTATTATAACATACTCGTTTCAGATCAAAATTACAGGCCTCGCATACCAGTTTGTCCACCCACTCACAAAAATCAAGCTATGCACAAACCGCGTGACTTCTTATTCCATTATAAAGTTCAAAAACGGATCTTCCCCAACTCCTCCCGGAAAGCCGGTCTTCGCGGAAACCTGGTTAACAATTCTTGTGTGACGGTGAACGCTTCTTTCCGCCCGCCAACCTGTTGAAGCATTCGAATGATCCGGCAAACATCGGCGTAATCTCGCCTGTCCCTGGATTGATCCGACCGGAATTCGATATATGCCACGAAAAGCGCCTTCACCTCCTCCGGGTAATGCGGAAGCAATTGCTCATAGAACGATTCAATTCGGTAAGGTGCCTTGCGGACATGTTCCAAAAGCCGTGCGTACATCTCCTCTTCCACCAGAATTTGGGTATACGTATGCTCTCCCCTCGGGCTCTGCTCTAATTGATCTAACATATCTTGCAAATACAAAGTCCATTCTCCCTCATCGGAAAATGTATCCTTCACAGAGCGATAATACGCATACTCTCCGTTCACAATCAGCTCCATCCCGAGTTTCCGCTGCTGTTCGACTTGTCCTGTGCGATGGTATGCCTCATACCGATATTTCTTCCAGCGATAGACGAGCCCCGGCAGCCCCTGATCTTGGGCTTCCCCGGCCTCCGCCAATCGGATCGCTTCCTCGGCATCGCCTTGCTCAAGCGCCGCTCGAATCGCAATCTCCCGAATTTCCGGGAAATGCAGATGTTTATACAAATAAGCTTTCGCCTGTTCTTCACCTGAACGTTCCAAAATTTGACCATATCGGAGCACAGTTACCCGCTCGTCTGTGTACTCCCGCGACGAATTGCTTCCGGACGTATGACCCAGGAGCGAATCCGCCGCATCATCCCATTGATGTTGCATCTGTTCCGACTCGATCAGCGCGCCCGCCGCCTCGAGGAGCGCGAGCTGCCAATCCGGCCACCCGTCATAATAAGGTTGATGTATCTCCTCCAACAACCGACGGAAAATCTTCATGCGTTCTTCCGCCGGAATATGATGGCGATCCTGAACCAGCTTGAAGATCGATTCCAGACAGCTTTCGATCACGATCCCGACTCCACCGTCCGAATCGTCGGCGGACTGCAATAATTCACTCATCTCTACGATGATGCAAAACAGAATCGCCAGCCCGTGCAACCATTCCTCTTCATCGAAGGCGGAGAGAGCCTTTTCAGCGACGATCTCCGCACCTTCCACCGCGCGGCTTACGTTCCGCCAAGACACAAAACCATGATCATCCGAATATGTGTCAATGTAGGAACGAATCAACCGTCGGCAGGCGTCCAACTCCTGATCCGCGCCCCTTTTCGACAAGTGGAGTCTAATGCGCTCTTCCGCGGTATATGAATCCGATGCAATCGAGAGCAGCAATTCGATTAATTTCTCCTTGCTCTCTGCTTCCAACAGTTGCCGGAGAGACGGTTCCGGTGAAGATGCCCCGTCTGCTTCTCTATTCTTAAGCTCGAGGAATACGGCGACTTGATGCTTGCATACCGGCCCGAAATCGTACGGACAATCGCATTCCGATTCCATTATGTTGTTCTCGTTGTCTAGCCTTACATAAACCTCATAATCCTCGTACCCGCGCACAACCGCAGTGTACTTTTCATCGGCAATGGACTTCAAGGAAATTACCCGTCCTTCGGACGCGTATTCCTTCCCTCTGTGTACAACTGCAGGATCTATGTATCTGGAAAAATCGGATAAATTCAAGAGGACCACCCCCTTTGGATGCTTCTTTCCATCTTGGAATTCCAATAGTCGATGAACACCTGATAAGATCGCACCGTGGTAAAGAAGGGAATATGTTGGTCTGCCGCAGCGTCGACATGTTCATCTTTTAGAAATGGTGACAGCGACACAGGTCGTATATCGGTTACCGATTGGAAAATAATCCTGCTCATTTGTTGCTTTTATGCTTAAGGATGTATGTTTTAGCCAAGTGGTTTAGATGGCCAACAGCAATTGAATTGGGATCACTCGGGTCATGCTTCTTCTGCATGGCACGTTCAAATTCATCAATCATCTTTGCAAAATCGCATACATTCTGCTCAAGACCAAATAAACGTTTCATGTCTCGATAGTGTCGAAAAAAGACTGCGGTAGCTTGATCATTGGGATAACCTAATTGTTGAAGTTCCGAAATCTTTATTACTCGAGAATCAACTTCACTTCAATGGATTCGAACCAATCAGAAACACGTTTGCGATTCTGCTCTTCAACAAACTGGTAATACCGCTCTAACTGCTCGCTGTCGGAAGATAACGCATCCTTGAATCTTCGGAATATTCTCTTGCCGCCGCTTAATATGTGCATCAAAGTGGATTGCAGCTTTTTATCTTCAACCGTTTCCGCAAAATCAACCATGTCGGTATATCCTTCATCCGACTCCCGTTTCGGTATCCGAAAGTAAATTTCATTAAAGCCTTCTTCAATGATCTCGCTTAATTCTTCGTCCTCTTCATCCCGGTCAAACGTTCGCAACATGACAACATCTCCAGTTTCGATATTCAGGAAGGACTCTATTCCTTCTACGTACATGTCGTATGCATCCACAATCTCCTGAAACTGCTGCTTGGTCAATTTCAATTCTTTCATAGGTTCTCCCTCAGCTACTGTCGCTTTGATCAACTCGCCGCGTTGTTCCGCCTCATATTCCTCCCACGTGATTCCATACGGGAAGCCTCCATCCGTATATCCGGCGATAAAATAGAAATTCTCGTCTTGCTCCAACAGCCCCGTGAATTCCGCTTTCTGACCGGTCCGCTTATTTTTCTTCCTGCCGCGCATTAAGTTCCCCACCTAAATCCATCTTATTTGAGCGTGCAGATTAGCCAAATTGTCATGAAAACCCCAGCCGATCCCTTCTGTTTTCGAAACCACGGCTTCAAGGCGCTCCTCGAATTCGTCGAACAACTCGGCTGTTTCATCTTCATTTACTTGATCAATGATATCGGCATACATGGACACCATGCTGTAGTAGAAGCGTTCATCAATATCCCCGTAGCTTAGGGTGAAATCAACTCCATTTTCAACGTAGACCAGCTTCAATTCCAGGGCGTACCTGGCATTTCCAGTCAATCTTTCGAATTCCGAGATCGCATGTTTCGCTTCCTGGAGTCTCAGCTTGCCAAATCCCCGCTCAGGGAAAAACTCTTTCTCAACCTTCTTGCAATACTCTTGAAAGAGAGACTCTACTGCTTCATCGCCCAGTATTCTTACAGCAAGAAACTTCTCCATATCTTTGCTGGCGCCATGACAAGCCTTCACCAAATCGATAAGCTGGTCGCTATTTAGCTGCTTCAGATGCTTATTCAGAGCAGACTTCGTCAGCTTCACAGGCTTTTTCCCTACCGGCCGCTTAACCAGTGACTTGGGGATCAGCTTGTCCTTCTGTCGCTCAAGCTCCTGATTCACTTCTTCGCAGGAGAAATGTTCGGGATCATATCCTTCTCGAACCCAGCCTATAAAATGATCCCGCTCCGGATGATTGGGAGTAAGCAGTACTTCCAGCATATGCTGATGCCCCCACACGCCTCCCACATCTTCCTGCGGACAGCCGCGGGCACCATCTAGACACAAGGGTGCCGGGTCAGATGTCGATGCGTCGATTGTGATCAACGTAACCGTGTGCTGCCAATCATCTCCAAAATCATACACGTATGTAAATACGGTGTTTTCTTCGTGAACATGCTTCTGAACGATTTCTCTTCGAGCATTCAATACCTCTCGGTCTTCCATATCTGCGAATGTCGGATCGGGCAGACCGATCACCTTTTCTTTCACATGAAACTCGTATAAATGGTAATTTTCCCATCCCATGACCGATTGGATGATTTTGTGAAGCTGATGAAACGTCACGTCCGGATGAAATTGAAACTCCCGCCAAATCTTCGGGGCAATCTCATTCAGTTCGATTCTGCATCTATAAACCATGATCGTCTGTTCTCCTTTTAAGTATTCCGAGTATATAAACAATCCCACTGTATCCCGGTTGGAATTACAATGGGTAGGCTATTTAGATTCATTCCCATTCTTCTTCGCGCATCCTTTTGATTTCATCAGTCAAATGCGCAGCTTGTTCCGGAGTTAAAACTCCAGCCGATTCAAGGATATCGTCAATGCTGCATTCATCCTCAGACATTTGTCGGTCCAACTTATTTGGCAGGGGCATAGCCAACTGTTCTCCTCCCAATTATAAATCTGAGCAATCATTTTCATTTCTCTCCGGGAAACAAAACAGGAACATTCTAAACTTCATTCTCCTGCTGTTCAAAAGAAATCCTAGACCTCTTCACAATGATACGCGACAGTCCCGCATAGGTCTGTCTTCCTCAGTATAAGCTTTGCCTATAATGGGATTGGTGAGTATAGCTTCTGTTTCAAGAATGAATAATTATATAAATCATACGTTTTCTCGGGAGAAAATCACTCGCTGCGAAACTGGGAGAGCTTACTGCCGGAGACCATAAAACTACGCGGTTCATGATCGAAAGTCCTCGGGAGATAAGGATTTCAGTAACTCCGATGTGCTCAAGGCTTTGCCAAGCTTGAATTCCTTCCTGCTTTGTTCAATCATGACCTTCAATTCCGGATTAGACTCAACGTCAGCTTGAATGGACCGCTGCTCTTCCTCTTGCAAGACGAGAGTGAACTTTCCCTGTCCTGGAATATGAAAGTGGTACACGGAGTTGTCGCGGCTCATATTCGATATGTTCTCCATCAACTCTTCCGGTGAATTGACCTTTTCCATTCGATGTCACCCCATGTCATAAGCTTTTCCGCTCTTTTATCACCAGTATAACATAAACGCCCCGAATCCTGTAGAAGCAGAAAACCGGTCCCCACAGACCGGCATATCGCCCATGTAGCTCGCCCACCCTTACTTCGCAAACCGCGCCGTTAGCTGAAATTGCTGAAGATCTGAAGAAAAGTAAAAAGGCCTACCCTGTAAGAATAACGGGTTCACTTGTAAGGTGCAAAGCTGTATTTGACTGCTTTTTTGACAAAGAAATTGACATAATAATTGCAAGAAATTACTTTGAAAGAGATGGCACAATCGCCATCTCTTTCGGTTCTTAGGAAGAAGGTTTAAGAACAATATATGATAATTTATGATAATTTATGATAATTTATGATAATATATGATAATATGGATAATAGTGTATTAAGCTAACTGGCAGAATAGTGCAACAAATTAACGGAAATTCCGTTTAATATTGTAAATAGTGGCTCGGAATTAAGTCGTCGTTTCTGAGTCATAATTGAGGTGAAACTGGCTTTTCAGAGTGAATCAGCTACTTATGAAAGCTGTTTTCATAAATAGGAACAATAAATAACCTGAAATTAGGCTTTTGAAAAAAATTATGAAGCGAGGCTAGTGAGCCATTGGCTCACAGTAGGAAGATCCTTTTTCTTGGCTTCTTCCATCCAAGCATCTGCATGCTGACACATGGCGATGAAGTAGACACGAGTGTTCCAATGACGTGAACTGCGTCCACGAGAAGCCTCGAGTTTGTAATCAATTTTTTGTCGCTTAATGCAACGCTCTACACCCGTGCGCAGCTTGTATCTGTTTCTCCACTCTTTACTGTCACGACGCACTCGCGGAAATAATCGCGGATTGTCTGACGTTGAGGTATAGAAGGTTCGTCCATAAGCGGATGGCGAGCATGGCTGCGAACATTCCCAGCCGCCCATCACAGCGGGGCAGCGCCATTTGGTACGGTGACGACGGGAGCATTTTCCCCAGTTAAGCATCTTTCGGCCAATGGGGCAGACGGGCACACCGTCAGAGCCAATATTCATTTCGTTGTATACCACATGCCCTGAGCGTCTTAGATTTAAGTCGATGATGCTGGACACATCATCATGCTCAAGCAAGGTATAGATGGGGAGTGCATCGTGGGCGGAATCCAGTATTGCCTCCCCCAATGTCCAACCAGCATACCAGTGTCGCAGTTCGCGGTACGTACAAATCCAAGCCACGGAATCGTGGTGGCTTGCTCTCATCAGACGGGGGTAAATCGGCAAGTTGTGGACGCTGTCAGTAGCAGAAATCATGTAAAGCGTGCGACCGTAATAGTACTTCTCTCGGTAGCTATCCCAACCGTAATTAGCATCAGGATCAGAAAATTGTCGTTCACAAGCGCACTTCCAGTTCCCATGTTTGCGACACTCACATAGGAATTTACCGTATGCTCGACCGCCCGTGAGCACAGGGGTACCATCTCCGATGATGCTTAGCGACTGTGTGTTTCCAAGTAAGCCTTTGTCTGCAGAAGGCCGTACAAATTGGTTTTGAAAGAGTGTCTGCAGTAAGTCATGCGCCTTAGGTGCATAATGAATATTCTTATCACGCAGCGCTCGATTCACAAGTTTTTCCGTTATTCTAGGATTTCGTGGAGCCATCTTTTCATTCTTTTTCCCTTTCTTACGCGGTTTCTTGAGCTGTCGTTTGTTACAGCTGGTCAAGTGGGGAGAAGAAGTTAGCCATAGCCGTTTAAAAAAATCATAGAATGTCCCTACTCCTGGTGTTGCTTCTGGAGCGAAGCCGCTAAGTATGGCGTAGATAGGCATTGTACGAAGTTGCCTTACCCAATGGTCAACACTCGTAATGCGCTGTTTGATCATAAGCAAGAGGCTACGAAGGAGATCGGCGGGATCAATCGGTCGCTTTCCTGTCTTCTTAGAGGAATAACGGTGTTTCATGAATGAGGCTGTCTGCGAAAGATCGATAGACGTGATCCAAAAAATCTGATCGGCAAAGAACTCTTGCACAAAAGGTATGGAAGAAGCGTACGTCAGGTTCAATTGTTCCGCAACAAACCGATGATACTCATCATGCGAACGAGCTAGAGGAATCATCAACATCACCCAAATCATTAGAGATAGGCAGTAAAAAGTACCTTCTTCGCGATTATTGGGGTGTTTTGAAAATGTCAAGAGGAAAGTTTGTTCCTACCCTCTATTGGGGGTGAAACAATAAAAGACCCTGGCCATCAGGCCAGAGTTGGTACGGAATTTTTGATTCCGAGAGTCTTAATTATAGTAAAGGAGGGGGCTTACCGTGAAGAAAACAGCAGCTGCTATAATCCTTGTCCTAGTCTGCATGTTTCTTGCTGGCTGCAACGAAAAGGATGACTTTAAAGCCGAACTTGACAAAATTGCAGTGCTCGAAATGTCAACATCAATTTTAGATGCAAGTGAATCAGACCAACTTGCTTGGCTGGCGGATATTTACCAATTTGAAGTTGATACCATGAGGAGCAGAACATCTGATCTATCAGAGGAGAACATAAAAACAGTTGAGGCTCACTTATCCCAAGTTTTTGGATCAGAAGAAGTCCGACTATTGATGGATGGTTTTTACGAATATGATCAAGACAAACGAACCTATTACGTACCTGATGGTGATTGGTTCAGCTACAGTGACCAGTGGCCCTCAAGTGATATCTCCCTTACTGACCGGTCGGAACAATCTGCGACGTTTGTGTTGAAAGGTATTGATTTGACCGAGAATGAGCGAAACATCCAGTTTGATTTTTCAATTTCCAGCGGGAAATTATTGCTTGAAAATAGATCAATCTTGGATTAAGCCGACCACTATTACAAGAAGAGAGCAGATTGCCAACTCGGCATCCTGCTTGTACCAGGTCCAATCATAATAACTGGTGTTTCTGGGTTAGCTGGCAACTTAAAGTTCGGATTAGACTGTGTAAATACCGATACTTTATCCCCGATCTCTAAGCGTTCCGATACATACACGGAGCATACACCGTTGCGCTGGCGATCATGTGCTTCATACTGCACCTTGCGAATCGTCAAATGCACTTCATCTGGATGTGCCTTCAAGCTGCTTGCAATAGAGTACAAGCGAGCAGGAATTTTACGAAGCACATTGACAACATCGCTAGGCTGCCAAGCGAATGGGCCGTAATCGTCGATTAAATCTAACAAATCGCGTCCCTTCACATACTCTCTTACCTTTGCGCTATCCGCGAGC
>Ga0182737_1003996_pt1 | contig 10314 bp, 7 predicted proteins | sample eDN5th30CBELigOP_FD_128878 | JGI IMG/M metagenome (GOLD analysis project Ga0182737, IMG submission 128878) | Enriched Organic Plus compost microbial communities from Emeryville, California, USA - eDNA 5th pass 30_C BE-Lig OP (version 2) (version 2) ... | reverse complement strand
GTCGTCCAGGCGCGCAGGAATTCGACGCAGCGTGGATCGGAGAGCTTGAAGAAGAAGTGTTCGGACGATTTCAGCACCGGCGTGGCGCCGGTCAGTGCCGAGTACGGCTGGATCAGGTCGGTGGGCGCATAGGCCGAGCCACACACCTCGCACGAGTCGCCGTACTGGTCCTTGGCGTGGCAGGTGGGGCATTCGCCCTTGATGTAGCGGTCGGCCAGGAACATGCCCTTGACCGGATCGTAGAACTGCTCGATGGTGCGGGTCTCGATCAGGCCCTGCGCTTTCAGCGCGCGGTAGATCTCGTGCGATAGCGCGACGTTCTCGGGCGTGTCGGTGGAGTGCCAGTGGTCGAAGCGCACGTGAAAGCCGTTCAGGTATTGCGGGCGCTCGGCGGCGTAGCGCGCCACCAGCTGCTGCGGCGTGATGCCTTCCTTTTCGGCCTTGAGCATGATCGGCGCGCCGTGCGCGTCGTCCGCGCCCACGAAATGCACCGTGTGGCCCGCCATGCGCATGGCCCGCACCCAGATGTCGGCCTGGATGTACTCCATGATGTGGCCGATGTGGAACGAGCCGTTGGCGTAGGGCAGGGCGGTGGTGACGAATAGCGTGCGTGACATTGCCGTAGGAATGGTGGGTGGGGCGGATGGGTCGCTATTTTAGGCCGTTCCGGCCGGCCGCCCTTCGGACGGCGTCAGCGCGGGCCACCGACAAGGGGACAGGCACGCAGGCCAGCCGGCTCCGCCGTGCCCGCGCGGGCGGTCACGATGCGGAAAATCGAGGAGGTGTACGCGGGGCCATACGCCCGGATGGAAACCCGCGCCGACGTTGCGGTCGGGCACGGCGGACGGCTGCCTGATCTGAGGCCGGCTGCTGGGCGGTGGGTGCGGCGCCGGAGAAGTTCAGCGGACTTCGCGCGCCTCGACGTCGATGACGTCGCCGGCCGGCTGCGTGAACGGCGCGGCACCGGGGAATGGACCCGCGCGGCGCTGGCTCCAGTAGGCACGCACGCCGAAGGGCTTGCCGCGAACTTTGGCGACCACGTACAGGATGCCCACGGCGATGGCGGTGGAAGCCATGAACACCAGGGCCATGGCCATGCCGATGAGGCCGAGCACGGCGAAGACGACGGCGCGCAGGAAACGGGAGAGGATATCGGTCATGAGAATAGGATGTAAAACACAGCGGAAGGTTCCCCGCATATCCGCTATCCTGTCGGGGTAGTGGCGGGCGGATTCCCGCGCTGCCTATGGAATCCTAGTGTGATGAGTATAACGATAGAGCAAATTCGCGCGGCGCTGCGCACTGTGCAGGATCCCAACACCGGCCTGGACCTCGGGGCGGCTGTAAAAGATCGTGACATCCGCATCGACGGGGGCGGCGTGGCCGTCCGGATCGAACTCGGCTACCCCGCCGGCCATGCCCAGGCGGCGCTGCGCGAGGCCGCGCAGCAGGCGTTGGCGGCCGCCGGCGCGGCGGGGGCGCAGGTGCAGGTCGACTGGAAGGTGGGCACGCATGCCGTGCAGCGCGGGCTGAAACCCTTGCCCGGCGTTCGCAACATCATTGCCGTGGCCTCGGGCAAGGGCGGCGTGGGCAAGAGCACCACGGCCGTCAACCTGGCCCTGGCCCTGGCGGCCGACGGGGCGCGCGTGGGCGTGCTCGATGCCGACATCTATGGCCCCAGCATCCCCACCATGCTGGGCATCTCGGGCCGCCCCGAGAGCCGCGACAACAAATCGATGGAACCCCTGCGCGGCCACGGCCTGCAGGCCAATTCCATCGGTTTCCTGATCGACGCGGACGCCGCGGCCATCTGGCGCGGTCCGATGGTCACGCAGGCGCTGGAGCAACTGCTGCGCCAGACCAACTGGGACGATCTCGACTATCTCATCGTCGACATGCCGCCCGGCACGGGCGACGTGGCCCTGACGCTGGCGCAGAAGGTGCCCGTGGTGGGGGCGGTCATCGTCACCACACCGCAGGACATCGCCCTGATGGATGCGCGCCGCGGCCTGCGCATGTTCCAGAAGGTCGAGGTGCCGGTGCTGGGCGTGGTCGAGAACATGGCGATTCACGTGTGCTCGAACTGCGGCCATGCGGAGCACATCTTCGGCGAGGGCGGCGGGCGCCGCATGGCCGAACAGTGCGGCGTGGCCTGGCTGGGCAGCCTGCCGCTGGCACTGAAGATCCGCGAGCAGGCCGATGCCGGCATGCCCACCGTGGCTTCCGATCCCGACAGCGAGGCGGCGGGCCTGTACCAGGCCATCGCGCGCCAGCTGGCGGGCAGCGTGGCGGCGTTGCCGCGTGACATGGCGGGCAAGTTGCCGTCCGTCGTCGTGCAGCAACCCTCCTGAAACATGCGGTGGGCGGTTTGCGCCTTGGCGCTGCTGGGCCTGGTGGGCCCGGCCAGCGCGGCGTTGGGCGCCACGGCCGCCACCCCGGCACCGGCCGCGCCGGAAGTGATCGTCGATCCGGGCGGCACGCCGCCCGCAGCGCTGGACGCCATCATGCAGGCCGTCCAGGCCATCACGCGGCTGGCCGATGACCGCGACGGCGGCGAGGCCAACCGGCTGCGCCGCCGCGCCCGGGAAGCCGCGCTGGCCGCGCTGGCCACCCAAGGTTATTTCAGCGCCAAGGTCACGTTGACGCCGGGAACCGACGTGGGCGGCGAGACCTGGGACCTGGCCATCGAGCCGGGGCCGCGCGCGGAAGTCGAGTCGGTCGAATTGCGCTTCACGGGCCGCATCGAGCGGCCCGAATACGCCGAACGCATCGCCACGCTGCGCAAGGACTGGGCGCTGCCCAAGGGCAAGCCATTCATCAATGCCGACTGGAACAAGGCCAAGTCCGACCTGCTGCAGGCGGTGATGGACCGCGACTTCCTGCTGGCCCGCATGACCTCGTCGGCGGCTCAGGTGGACGCCGAGCGCGCGCGGGTGCGGCTGTCGGTCGTCATCGACAGCGGGCCGCGGGTGCGCATGGGGACGTTGCGGATGGAGGGCCTGGAGCGCGTGCCGCCGCGGCTGATCCGGCGCTACGTGTCCTACCGGCCGGGCGAGGCCTACGACCAGGACCGCCTGGACGCCTGGCAGCAGGAACTGCAGTCCACCGCTTTTTTCCGCGGCGCCTTCGTGTCGATGGACGCCGCATCGCTGCGCGGACCGGCGCCCGCCGATCCGGCGCGACCCGGCGATCCCGGCGCGCAGGCGCCGGCGGGCGACCCGGCGGTGTCGGGCGGTCCCGCCACGGCCGCCGTACCCAGACCCGATTCCGACGGCGACATCACGCTGCCCGTGGAGGTGCGCGTGGTGGAGGCTCCGCCCAAGCGTGCGGCCGCCTCCATCGGCGTGGACGACGAGGTGGGCGCGCGCCTGGAGGCCACTTATCGGCAGAACGTGGTGCTAGGCCATCCCGTCACGATGGAGACAGGCTTTGGCGTCGACCGGCAGCGCCAGCGCGCCTACCTGGATTTCAACCTGCCGCCCGATGCGCGCGGCCGCAAGGATTCCATCGGCCTGCTGGCCGACCATTCCGACATCCAGGGGCTGGACGTGACGCGCTTCGCCATCGGCGCAACACGCCTGCAGGAACGCAAGGGCGCGGGCGACAGCCGCGTCGAATACGAAACCCGGTGGGGCGGCCTGCTGGCGCACGACCGCGTGCGCATCGAGGATGGCGATTCCTACGACCTGCCCACGGCCACCCTTACCGCCGAATGGCTGCGGCGCGACGTGGACAGCAAGTACGACCCGCGCGAAGGCAACCTGATCGCGGTGGGCGGTGGCGTGGGCGTGGCGCTGGATAACGGCGAGCCCTACACGCGGGTGCGGCTGCGCGGCCAGAAGTGGTGGCCCGTGGGGCGGCGCGACGTGCTGACGGTGCGCGCCGAGGTCGGCCGCATCTGGTCCGATTCGCGCACGCGCGTGCCGGACGATTTCGGCTTCCGCACGGGCGGCGCGCGCTCGATCCGCGGCTACCGCTACCAGAGCATTGGCGAGCGGCGTGATGGCGCGGTGGTCGGCGCGGCGACGCTGGCCGTGGGCAGCATCGAGTACGACCATTATTTCAACGAGCGCTGGGGCGTGGGCGCGTTCGTCGATGCGGGCGACGCCGCTGCATCGTTCGGCAGCATGGACGTGGCGCTGGGCTACGGCCTGGGCGCGCGGGTGCGCACGCCGGCAGGGCCCCTGTTCCTTGACGTGGCCTATGGCCAGCGCGAGCGCGACCTGCGCCTGCATTTCTCGCTGGGGATCGCATTTTGACGGTACTGCGCAAGCTGCTGCGCTATTGCCTGGTGTGGCTGCTGCCCGCCACCGCGATGCTGGTGGCGGTGGCGGCGGGTTTCGCGCTGTGGCTGGTGGGCACGCAGCCGGGCACGCGCCTGCTGTTGACCACCGCGGCCGAGCAGCTGGACGGCCAGGCCGAGGGCATCTCGGGCAGCGTGCTGGGCGGGCTGGACGTCGCGCGCCTGCGGCTGGCCGTCGGAGGCGCCGCCATCGATGCCGGCGCGCTGCGGCTCGAGGTGGACTGGCACGCGCTGCGCCAGCGGCGGCTGCACGTGCGCGACCTGTCGGTGGGCGAGCTGCACGTGGCGCTGACGACGCAGCCGGACGAGGTGGCCGAACCGGATGCGCCGCCCTTGACGCAGCTGGCGTTGCCGCTGGACGTGACCGTGGACCGGTTGGCGGTGGGCACCTTCGCCCTGACGCGGGACGGCCAGCCGCTGCCCGTATCGGTGGAAGGGCTGGCGGCGAGCCTCGACGGCGGCGCGCAGGGCGCGCGCCTGCGCATCGACCACGTAAGCGTGGCGCATGCGCTGGGCCGCGCCGATCTGCGCGGCTCGCTGGCGCTGTCGCAGCTGGCCGAGCCATGGCCCTTCGAGGCAGACCTGCAGGCCGATGTGCTTGGCGCCGGCCCGGACTCGCCGCTGTGCGTGGACGCGATGCTGGCGCGCGGTGGCCCGGCGGCCGGGACCGGGGCGGCGCAGGGGGCGGGCGTGGGCACGGGGAAGGCGGGCACCAAGGCCGGCTCGCCGGCGCGAGGCGGGAAGGCTGCAGTAGCCGAAGACAAGGCCGTTGATGGCAAGGCAGCCGGTAGCAGGCCGGCCGATGGCAAGACAGGCGATGGCAAGACAGTCGGCGAGAAGGCAACCGGGGGGAACAGCGCTGGCGGCACGCCAACCGGCGGTGCCAAGACGGCGGCGCTGGCCGCCGATCCCCCGCACACCGTTGCCGGCGCACAGGCCTGCACCGTGCGCCTGCAAGCCCAGGCCGCGGGGTCGCTCGAGCACGTCGATGCGATGCTGTCGGCCTCGGGAGGCCGGCTGACGCTGCAGGCCCGCGCGGGCTTGGCGCCGCAGCAAGCGTTTCCGCTGCGCACCGCGCAGGTCGACCTGCAGCGCGACGGCAAGCGCATGCTGGCCGCCATGCTGGACTGGCAGCCCGTGGCCGGCGAGCCTGGCCTGGATCGGCTGGCCGCCACCCTGCAGGCCGACGGCCTGGACCTGGGCGAACTGCTGGGGCCGGACCTGCCCGCGGCCCTGCTGAACGCGCGCGCGACGCTGCAGGCCGAGGTGGCCGGCCTGCACACGTTGCGCCGCGCGGCGGTGGACCTGTCGGTCGGCGAGGGCAGCCGCTGGAACCGCCAGCCGTTGTCCGGCAAGCTGGCGGGCAGGCTGGAGACCGCGGCCGCAACTGCCGCCGCGGATCCCCCGTCGGCCACAGGGCCTCAAGACCCTTCGGCAACGCCTGCCGCTTCCTCCGGCGGCCTTCCCGGCCTGCCCGCCGGCTGGCGGCTGGAGGACTTGGACGCCGACCTGCGGCTCGGCCCCAACCGCGTACGCGCGCAGGGCCGGCTGGACGAGGCTGCCGGCGGGGTCACCCTGGATGCGGCCGCGCCCAGCCTGGCCGCGTTCTGGCCCGGCCTGTCCGGCGGCGCCACGCTGAAGGCGCGTGTGGACGGCAGCGTGCCGCGCCATCGCGCGACGCTGGAGGCCGGGTACCGGCCCGCCGGCGCACGCGCCGGCCAGCTTGGAAGCGCGCCCGCGCAGGTGGCGCTGGCGCTGGATGGCGGCTGGGGCGTGGCGGCGGGGCAGGGCGACGCCCTGCGCGGCTGGCATGGCACGCTGACACGCCTGCGCGCGGCCAGCGCGGGCTTCACGCTGGCGCTGCAGCGTCCCATGGCGCTTGCCTACGTGCCCGATGCGGTCGCGCCCCGATGGCAGCTGGAGGCCGGCGCGACGGCCCTGGCCCTGGACTTTCCCGGCGGCCAGCGCGCGGAACTGGCGCATGGCGGTTCGCGGCTGGGCGGCGCGCGCTGGGAGACCGCAGGCCGCATCGACGCCCTGCGCCTGACTGCCCCCATGGTGCGCCAGGTCGAGCGCGCGTTGGACCCCGCTGCCGCGCCCCGCGGTGCCGTGCGTCCGGCCCGGCGCGGCGAGGCCGCCAGCCGCGGCATCACCCTAGACGCGTCCTGGGACCTGCGCTTTGCGGGCACGCTGTCGGGCAAGGCGCGCATCGCGCGGCGCGACGGCGACTTGGCCATTCCCGGCGACCCGCCGGTGGCGCTGGGCCTGCGCCGGCTGGCGCTGGACCTGACGGCCACGCCGGCCGGCGCCGCGGCCAGCCGGCTGGAGGCCGTGCTGGACCTGGGTACCGAACGGATGGGCTCGGTGCGCGGCCAGGCCAGCGCGGTCCTGGCCACGCCGGCGGGCGGGGGCATGGCGCTGGATCGGCGCCAGCCCATCCGCGCCAGCCTGGATGCCGACATCGACGATCTGGCGTGGGTGGGCCTGTTCACCGGCGACGCCATCGACATCGGCGGCGAGCTCGACGCCAACCTGCAGGCCCAGGGCACGCTGGGCGGCGACTGGTCGGCCAGCGGCACGATGCGCGGGCGCAAGCTGCGGGTGGTACGGGTGGACGATGGCGTGCGGCTGATCGACGGCACCCTGCAGGCGCGACTGGACGGCAACCGCTTCATCCTGGATTCGCTGCGTTTTCCTGCCTCGCTGCGCGTGATCCCCACCGAATGGCGCACGCGCGAGTGGATCACCACCAATCCCGACGCGAAGAACGGCTACATCGAGGCCTCCGGACAGTGGGAGCTGGATGCCTCGCGCGGCAAGGTGCGGGCGCGGCTGCATCGCTTTCCCGTGCTGCAGCGTTCGGACCGCTACGCCATGATCTCGGGCACGCTGGACCTGGACGCCGAGCTGCCGCGCATCAGCCTGACAGGGGACCTGACGGCCGACGCCGGCTGGTTCAGCCTGGAGGTGCTGCGCGGCGTGCCCACGCTGGACGACGACGTGCAGGTGGTGCGCGCCGGCGACAAGGAGGCCGGCGAACCGGCACCTAGCCCGATGCAGATCGCCATGGACGTCAAGGTCGACATGGGGCCGCGCTTCTACATCACCGGCATGGGGCTGGACGCGGGCCTGCTGGGCAGCATCCGCATCCAGATGGCCGATGGCCGCCTGACGGGCATGGGCGCGCTGCGCACGCGCGGCGGCGGCATCGAGGCTTACGGCCAGAAGCTGCGGCTGCGCCGTGGCGTGCTGACGTTCCAGGGCCGGCTGGACAATCCGCTGCTCGACATCGAGGCATTGCGCACCGGCGAACAGGTGGAGGCCGGGGTGCGGGTTTCCGGCACCGCCCAGCGGCCGCGCATCGACCTGGTTTCGTATCCCGACGTCAGCGACGTGGAAAAGCTGTCGTGGCTGGTGCTGGGCCGGGGGCCGGACGAGGGCGGCGGCGACACCGCGCTGCTGCTGTCGGTCGGCACGGCGCTGCTGGGCGGCGGCGAGCCGTTCTACAAGCAGTTCGGCCTGGACGACGTCAGCGTGCGCAGCGGCACACTGGGCAGTTCGGGCAGCCTGCTGCCCGACCGCACCGTGGCCGGCGCGGTGAACCGCGACAGCGACAGCGAGCTGGCCACCCAGTTCATCGTGGCCAGCAAGCGCTTCGCCAATGGCATCACACTGAGCGTGGAGCAGGCCATGGCGGGGTCGGAAACCGTAGGCCGCGCCAGCTACCGGCTGGCGCGCGGGTTGTCGCTGGACCTGAAGGGGGGCGGCGTCAACGGCATCGCGCTGGTCTACAGGGTGCTGTTCGGCAGGTAACGGCGTGGCCCGCCGGCGGGCCGTTTACGTCCCACCGGGCGGCCGGACCCGCGGCTGCGGATAAAATACGCGACATTCTTTCGAGGCGCCCCCCATGAGCATCAAAAGCGACCGCTGGATCCGCCGCGCCGCCGAGGCCGGCATGATCGAACCTTTCGAGGCCGGACAGGTGCGCACCGCCAATGGCGGCCGCATCGTCAGCTACGGCACCAGCAGCTACGGCTACGACGTGCGCTGCGCCGACGAATTCAAGATCTTCACCAACATCAACTCCACCATCGTCGATCCCAAGCAGTTCGACGAGAAGTCCTTCGTCGACTTCAAGGGCGACGTCTGCATCATTCCGCCGAATTCGTTCGCGCTGGCGCGCACGGTGGAGTATTTCCGCATCCCCCGCAGCGTGCTGACCATCTGCCTGGGCAAGAGCACCTACGCGCGCTGCGGCATCATCGTCAACGTGACGCCGCTCGAGCCCGAGTGGGAAGGCCACGTCACGCTGGAGTTCTCCAACACCACGCCGCTGCCCGCCAAGATCTACGCCGGCGAGGGCTGCGCGCAGATGCTGTTCCTCGAAAGCGACGAGGTCTGCGAGACCTCGTACCGCGACCGCGGCGGCAAGTACCAAGGCCAGCGCGGCGTTACGCTGCCGCGCACCTGAGCCTCAGGCCGGCAGCGCCGGCCGTTCGTAGTCGATGTCCCATTCGGCTTCGCCCGTCTGCGCGAAGCCGTGCCGCACATAGAAGCCGTTGGACGCGCTGCCGCGCAGCGCCGTCACGCGTAGCGGCAGGCCGCCGGGCCGCAGCCCGGCGATCAGTGCCTGCAGTACTGCGCTGCCCAGCCCGCGGCCCTGCGCATCGGGATGCAGGTACAGGTGGTCCAGGCGCCAGGCGCCGTCCTCGGCGCGCAACGAATAGAACCCCACGTCCTGGCCCGCATGGCGGATCCAGCGCATGCACGCCGGCACGAAACCGGCGCGCAGCCGGAGGCGAGAGCGCTCGGGGTCGTAGCGTCCCAGCTGTTCCAGGCTGGGCCGCATGGCCAGGTCGCGCAGATCGGCCATGCGGTCGAAGTCGGTATCGGCCACCGGGGCGATGGCCAGGGCGGCGTCCGGGAAGACGGGCTCGGGCGGGCAAGGGCAGGACGTCATGAGTAAGGGTGTCAGGGGTTGTGGACCGCAGGGGTGGCGATGGCGTCGTAGCCTTCGGCGGTGAACTGCAGGATGCACAGGCCGTGCCCGAACGGATCGGCCAGGTGCGCGATGCGGCCCCATGGGTGCGACTGGATCGGGTCTTCCAGCACGGCGCCCGCGGCCACGGCGCGCGCCACGGCCGCGTCGGCGTCCTCGACCACGAAGTCCAGGTGCACCGGGGTCCAGTGGCGGGAGTAGTCGCGCGGCTGCGTCGCCGCTCGGGCCGGGCGGCTGCCGGCGGGCTTGTGCAGCAGGTAGAGGCAGGCGCTGGCGCCCACCAGTTCGACGCCGCCGGTACCGAAACGGCGCAGCGGCCGCAGGTTGAAGGCCCGGCAATAGAAGCGCTCGGCGCGCGCAAGGTCGTCGACGTCGATGTTGACCAGTATCTCCATGGCGACTCCTGGGGGCCCGCCACCCCCGGCGCGTTGCATGGCTGCAACGCGAGGATGCAACGGGGTGCGGGGTTTGTTTGCCGGTTGTAGGGCGCCGCGATGCGCCCGCGCCCTAGTATGGCGGCGCCTGTGGCCGCAGGCAAGGCAGCGGCGCGCGCATGCCGGGTTGCGGTCGCCGGCCGCCTCGTTCCTATAATGAAACGGTCTGGTTGCGCGCCGATGCGCGCAGGAGCCAAACGATGTTCGGTTTCCGCAGGAAAACGCACGAAGTACGCCCCGATCCCGCCGTGCAGGCCCAGTTCGTGCAGCGCGCCCAGGCCTTCAGCGGCGAGTTCCTGCAGGCCCTGGGGGCCGGCGAGCGTGCGGCGTTCGACTACACGCCGGCCACGCTGGAACACCTCGATGCCGTGCTGGCACGGGCGCGCAGTGGCGCGCTGGTGCTGACGCCGCTGCAGCGCGTGGGCATGGCCGCATACCTGTACGAAGTGGCGCGCTGCAGCCTGGGCGGCCGGTACGAAGTGTGCGACGACGAGGATCCGGTCGTGCTGGTGGCCGGTCAGACGCGCGACGGCGCCTGCCTGTGCGCCATTTCGCACGTCGAACGCTGTCTGTCCGGC
>Ga0182737_1003995_pt1 | contig 10315 bp, 13 predicted proteins | sample eDN5th30CBELigOP_FD_128878 | JGI IMG/M metagenome (GOLD analysis project Ga0182737, IMG submission 128878) | Enriched Organic Plus compost microbial communities from Emeryville, California, USA - eDNA 5th pass 30_C BE-Lig OP (version 2) (version 2) ... | reverse complement strand
TTTCGTTGTTAAAGAACGGGTACTGCGTCGTACTGCCAACCACTTGCTGTGTCAGCAGCACAGAAACGAGATTATGAGGCCTTTTTTATAACCTGTCAAATCAATCGTGACCTGATTTGCTGCTTACCACCGCCTGGCTGCTTGCGATTGCGCTAGAAACCAGCGCCGGAACCACCTAAGGGTTAACCCGTACAAATCGCTAACTGCCAAGCCCGACATCTTAACACGATTTTTTCAGCTTGTGCAACAAAGCTATTAAGCATTGTGCCGGCTGCCGCAATTAAGACTTCGGCCTTCGTCGCCTGAAAAAATGCTGTTCAAGCAGCGAAGGAGCGAGACTATAGCACAGATGACAAAGGCGTGACGCCAGCTGCGACACTATTTTTTGAAACGCCGAAAATAAACGGGGACGGCACACGCCGGCCCGCCCTGCTTCGCCCCACGCCCTAGAGGCGCAATTCGGTGGTTTCCTTGATTTGCTGCAGGGCGAAGAACGACCGCATGTCCACCACCGCGGGGTGGCGCATCAATGTGTCCATGGCGAAACTGGAGAAATGGGCCAGGTCGGCTACCTGGACACGTAATAGATAGTCCATGTCGCCCGACATCGCGTAGCACTCGACCACTTCGGGCCAGCGCTGCACGTCGCGAGCGAATTCGCCCATGGGGGCATGGCTGCCGCCCACGTGTTTGTTCAGGCGGATGGAGACATACGCCAGCAGGCCCAGCCCGACTTTCTCGGCGTCGACCAGGGCGACGTAGCGCTTGATATAGCCGCGCTCTTCGAGCCGGCGGACGCGGCGCAGGCAGGGGCTGGGCGACAGGGACACGCGGTCGGCCAGTTCCTGGTTGCTGAGCCGCGCGTCGCGCTGCAGCTCGGCCAGAATTTTGCGATCTGTCCTATCTAGCTCTGATTCTGCCATTTTTGTCCCTAGTCAAAGCAAAGTGAGCAATATTATTGCCCAACTTCGGCCTTTTCGGGGCAGGTTCGCAATCACCTGCCGCCCCAGGATGCCTACAATCTTCGTCCTGGACTCGGTTTTCGAGTCGACCGAATATGACATCACGGAGGGCCGACATGAGCACTACTTTCCAGACCTGGGACAACCCCATGGGAACCGCCGGTTTCGAGTTCATCGAGTACACCGCGCCGGACCCGGCCGCGCTGCGCAAGGTGTTCGAGCTGCTGGGGTTCAAGGCGATTGCCCGGCATCGCCATAAAGACGTGACGCTGTACCGTCAGGGCGGCGTGAATTTCCTGATCAACGCCGAGCCGGATTCGTTCGCGCAGCGCTTCGCGCGGCTGCACGGCCCGTCGATCTGTGCCATAGGCTTTCGCGTGCAGGACGCCGCCAAGGCCTATAAGCGCGCGCTGGAACTGGGCGCGTGGGGCTTCGATTCGCACAGCGGCCCGATGGAACTGAATATTCCCGCGATCAAGGGCATCGGCGATTCGCTGATCTACCTGGTGGACCGCTGGCGCGGCAAGACGGGCCATGGCGGCATCGGCGACATCAGCATCTACGACGTGGACTTCGAGCCGCTGGACGTGCAGACCGCCCAAAGCGACCTGACGCACGCCGGCGCGGGCCTGACGCTGGTGGACCACCTGACGCACAACGTGCACAAGGGCCGCATGGCCGAGTGGTCGGAATTCTACGAGCGCCTGTTCAACTTCCGCGAGATCCGCTATTTCGATATCGAGGGCAAGGTGACGGGCGTGAAGTCCAAGGCCATGACCTCGCCGTGCGGCAATATCCGCATTCCGATCAACGAGGAAGGCACGGAAGAAAAAGGCCAGATCCAGGAATACCTGGACCTGTATCGCGGCGAAGGCATCCAGCACATCGCCCTGGCGACCGACGATATCTACGCCACGGTGGAAGCCTTGCGCCGCAACGGCGTGGCGTTCCTGGATACGCCGGACACCTATTACGAACTGCTGGACCGCCGCCTGCCCAACCACGGCGAAGACGTGGCGCGCCTGCAGCACAACCGCATCCTGCTCGACGGCGCGCCCGGCGGCGGACTGCTGCTGCAGATCTTCACCGAAAACCAGATCGGCCCGATCTTCTTCGAGATTATCCAGCGCAAGGGCAACGACGGCTTCGGCGAAGGCAACTTCAAGGCGCTGTTCGAATCGATCGAACTGGACCAGATGCGCCGCGGCGTGCTCAAGAACGTCGAGTAAGGTGGCACCCCGCCCCCGCGCGCCCTACGGCGGCGCGCAGGCGGGCGCCTGTTTCAGGTAAGCGATGAGATCGGCGCGTTCCTGGGGGTCGGCGATGCCGGCATAGCCCATGGACGTGCCCGGCACCGCCGTCATCGGGCTTTTGAGGAACATGTCCAGGGTCTGCTCGTTCCAGACGATGCCGGAACGCTTCATGGCGTCGGAATAGGCAAAGCCCGGCACACTGCCGGCACGCCGCCCGAACAGGCCGCAATGGCGCGGGCCGGTGCGATCGTAGGCGATCGCGTGGCATGCCAGGCAACGTTCGTAGACCGCCTGGCCGCGCACGGCATCGCCCGGGCCGGCCGCCCCCGCGACGCCGGCCGGCGCGGCCCATGCCGCGCCGCAGGCCAGCGCCGCCCCCGCCAGGCAGCCGGCGCCGACCAGGCTGCGCGGCTTCATGATACGAACGCGCCCGGCACCGGGTCTTCGCCCAGCGCCTGGCGCAAGACGGCCCAGTGCATGGCCTCGTCGCCCAGGATGCTGGCGGCGGCCTTGGCCAGGTCGCGATTGTCGAACACGGGCACGGCCCCCAGGTAGGCGCTGACCGCGCCCTTTTCGAGCGAGGCGGCGAAGCGCAGCACGTCGGCCTGGGATTTCAAGGTGCTGGTGGGAAACACATACTTGTCTTTCGCGGCCACGGGCTTGCCGCCCAGCGAGGCGACCGTCTTGGACAGCAGTTCGGCGTGCGCCTTGTGGTGCCCCTGGAAAGCCAGGGCCAGGTTCAGCACGGGCTTTTGCAGCAGGCCGCTTTCGGCGCCCACCTGGTAGGCCGCGATGGCCTCGAGCTCGGCGCCCAGGGCGGTGTTGAGAATGCGCACGTCGGACTCTTGCGCCTTGGAGCCCTTGGCCAGCGCATCGCGCCCGGCCAGCAGCGCCACGGCCGCGCCGGACAACAGCAGGCCGCTTTGGCCCAGGAATGCGCGCCGGGCAGAGGGCGCGCGCGTACACGCCCCTATCGTCAGAAACGACATGGTGAACCTCCAGTGGGGAAAAATCAGCGGCGAGGGGGTGGGGAACCGAGCCGCGCCATGACGGCCGCGACGATACGGTCGCAGCGATCGCCGGCAAACGAGAAGGCCTCGTTCAGTTCGGCGGACATTTCACGCTCGAGCGCCTTGCGCAACAGGGCGCGCGCGCGGAAATAACGGGTGCGCACGGTGGCGCTGGGGATATCCAGGCAGTCGGCCACTTCGTCGACCGTCATTTCCTCGACGGCGCGCAACATGAACACCGTACGGAAGGCGTCGGGCAGTTGGTCGATCTGGGATTCGAGCCGTTTGCGCGTCTGCGCCCGCAGCACGATTTGCTCGGGCAGCGATCCGATGGCGGTTTCGACCATGCTTTTCTCCGGCAAGCCCGGCTCGTCGGCGGGAAGATCGACCAGGGGCACCAGGCGCAGCCGGCGTTCGCGCTGGCGCAGGCGTTGCTTCGACTCGTTGATCACAATGCGCGTCAGCCAGGTGGCCAGCGAGGCGTCGCCACGAAACGTGGCCATGACGCGGTAAGCCTTGAAGTAGGCTTCCTGCACGGCCTCTTCGGCGTCGGCGTCGTCGCGCAGGATGCTGCGGGCGGTGCGATACAGCGTCTGGTTGCAACGCCGCATGAGCGTGCGCAGCGCCTCGCTATCGCCGCCGGCGATGCGCCCGGCGAGTTCGGCGTCGGCCGGGGCCGCGCCGACGGGCTTCAGCAAGGTCCATGACATGTCCGCAGCTCCTGCCCCGCATGATTCGGGAGTATGCCGCATTAGATGGCGCGGCGGCGCCTGGCGTTCCCGCCGGCCGCGGTCAGCGGGCCAGGCAGTCGCGGAACTGCTTGCGGAACTTGGCCACCTTGGGCGCGATGACGAACTGGCAGTAGCCCTGCTCGGGATGCAGGGCGAAGTAGTTGCGGTGGTAGTCTTCGGCGGGCCAGAAGGTGGCCGGCTCGCGCAGTTGCGTCACCAGCGGGGCGTCGTAGAGGTGCTGGGCATCGATCTCGGCCATGACGGCCTGGGCCTGCTGGCGCTGCGACTCGTCTTGCCAGAAGATGGCGGATTCGTACTGCGGGCCGACGTCGTTGCCCTGGCGGCCCGGCGTGGTGGGGTCGTGCGTGGCGAAGAATACCCGCAGCAGGTCGCTGTAGGACAGCACCGCCGGGTCGAACTCGACGCGCGCCACTTCGATGTGGCCGGTATGCTTGCCGCATACCTGTTCGTAAGTGGGATGATCGACGTGGCCGCCGCTGTAGCCCGGCTGCACGCTGACCACGCCGCGCAGGTCGGCCAGCACGGCCTCGACGCACCAGAAGCAGCCGCCGCCCAGCACGGCGACTTGCGTAGGCCCGGTAGAAGATGTTTGCGACATGTCTGTTCCTTGATCCGTCCAGGGCGGCCCGGGGGGCCGCTATTCGGCCTTGGCCGGCGGCAGGGACAGGATCCACTGCGCCAGTTGCCCGGCCTCGTCTGCGCTGACCTGCGACTGCGCCGGCATGGGCACCGCGCCCCAGGCGCCGCGGCCGCCGCCGCGGATCTTGCCGGCCAGGTATTGCACCATGGCGTCGCCCTGCCCGGCATAACGTTCGGCCACGCTGCGCAACGGCGGGCCCACGCGCTTGCTGTCGACCTGGTGACAGGCCATGCAGGCCTTGCGCTGCGCAAGGGCCAGGCCATCGGGCAGCGCCTGGGCGCCCGCGGCGATCGGCAAACCGGCCCCCAGGCCACAGGCGGCCAGGGCCGCCAGACTACGCTTCAAATGCATCGGTAACTGCCCCACGACTGGCGGTGCCGGCCAGCTTGCCGAACTTGGCAAGCACGCCGCGCGTGTACCGGGGCTTGGGCTGGACCCAGGCCTTGCGGCGCGCCGCCATTTCCTCGTCTGAAATATTGAGCTGCAACAGCAGCCGGTGAGCGTCGATGGTAACCGAATCGCCCTCGCGTATCAGGGCGATGGGGCCGCCCACGTAGGCCTCGGGCGCCACATGGCCCACCACCATGCCCCAGGTGCCGCCGGAGAAGCGGCCGTCGGTGATCAGGCCCACGGTTTCGCCCAGGCCCTGCCCCACCAGCGCCGACGTGGGCGCGAGCATTTCGCGCATGCCCGGCCCGCCCTTGGGCCCTTCATAGCGGATCACCACGATGTCGCCGTCGCGGATGCGGCGGTCCATGATGGCCGCCATGGCGTCGTCTTCGGAGTCGAACACGCGGGCCGGGCCGGTGATGGCGGGGTTCTTCAGGCCGGTGATCTTGGCCACGCAGCCTTCGGGCGACAGGTTGCCCTTGAGGATGGCCAGGTGCCCGTGCGGGTACAGGGCGCGGTCGATCGGCCGGATGACGTCCTGGTCGGCGCGGGGCACGGCGGGTACGTCGGCCAGTGTCTGGGCGATGGTCTTGCCGGTAATGGTGATGCAGTCGCCGTGCAGCAGGCCCGCGTCGAGCAGCAGCTTCATGACTTGCGGGATGCCGCCGGCGCGATGCAGGTCGGTGGCGACGTAGCGGCCGGACGGCTTGAGGTCGCAGATGACGGGCACGCGCCGGCGGATGCGCTCGAAATCGTCGATGGTCCATTCGACCTCGGCGGCATGGGCGATGGCCAGGAAGTGCAGCACCGCGTTGGTGGAGCCGCCGGTAGCCATGATGACCGAGACGGCGTTCTCGATGGACTGGCGGGTGATGATGTCGCGCGGCCGCACGCCGCGCCGCACGGCATCGACCAGCACGCGCGCCGATTCGGCGGCCGACGCGACTTTCTCGTCGTCTTCGTTGGCCATGGTGCTGGAATACGGCAGGCTCATGCCCAGGGCCTCGAACGCCGAGCTCATGGTGTTGGCGGTGTACATGCCGCCGCACGAACCCGAGCCGGGAATGGCGCATTTCTCGATCTGCTTGAAGTCTTCCTGGGCCATGCGGCCCATGGTGAATTCGCCGACCGCCTCGAACACCGACACGATGGTGAGGTCCTGCCCCTGGTAGCGGCCGGGCTTGATGGTGCCGCCGTACACGTAGATGCCCGGCACATTCGTGCGCGCCAGGGCGATCATGCCGCCCGGCATGTTCTTGTCGCACCCGCCGATGACCACCACGCCGTCCATCCACTGCCCTTGCACGGCGGTCTCGATACAGTCGGCGATGACCTCGCGCGAGACCAGCGAGTATTTCATGCCCTCGGTTCCCATGGACATGCCGTCGGAAATGGTGGGCGTGCCGAACACCTGCGGGTTGGCGCGCGCCGCGCGCACCGCGTCGATGGCCGCGTCGGCCAGGCGCTGCAGGCCGCTGTTGCAGGGCGTGATGGTGGAATGGCCGTTGGCCACGCCGATCATGGGGTTGTCGAAATCGGCTTCCTGGTAGCCCAGCGCGTAATACATGGCCCGGTTGGGCGCGCGGGCGACGCCTTGCGTGATGTGGCGTGAACGTTCGTTGTTGGGCATGGTCTGTCTCCGGAGGTTTGCACGGTTCGCGCGGCCGCTGGCCGCCCGTCGCTGCGTGGCGACACGTTCGCCGGTTATTATCGATCCAATCTTTTTCTGCGTGGCGGAATATGCTGCACTATCCCGAGTTCGACCCCATCGCCCTGCGTATCGGCCCCCTGGCCATCCACTGGTACGGGCTGATGTACCTGGTGGGCTTCGCGCTGGTCTATACGCTGGGCCGCATGCGCCTGGCGCGCGGCCACACCCCGGCCCTGACCCCGCGCGACCTGGAAGACCTGGTCTTCTACAGCGTGCTGGGCGTGGTGCTGGGCGGACGGCTGGGCTACGTGCTGTTCTACAAGCCGGGCTATTACCTGTCGCACCCGCTGGAAACCCTGTACCTGTGGGAAGGCGGCATGTCGTTCCATGGCGGCCTGATCGGGGTGATCGTGGTGATGCTGCTGTTCGCGCGCAAGAAAGGCCTGTCTTTCTTCACGGTCAGCGATTTCATCGCGCCGCTGATCCCGCTGGGGCTGGGCGCGGGCCGGCTGGGCAACTTCATCAACGGCGAATTGTGGGGCCGCCCCACCGATGTGCCCTGGGCGATGGTGTTCCCGCAGTCGGGCGACGGCCTGCCGCGCCACCCGTCGCAGCTTTACGAACTGGGCCTGGAAGGCATCGTGCTGTTCGCGCTGCTGTGGTGGTTCTCGAGCCGGCCGCGCCCCACCGGGCAAGTGAGCGCGATGTTCCTGATGGGGTACGGCGCGTTCCGCTTCCTGGTGGAATTCACGCGCGAACCGGACGACTTCCTGGGCCTGCTGGCCGGCGGCATGAGCATGGGACAGTGGCTGTCCCTGCCCATGGTGGCGCTGGGCGCGGCCTTGTATATCTTCAGTGCAAGACGACCGTCCCGTTGACGGAAATACTGACCGTGACCTTGCCGGCCTCGAGCGGCACGTCGGCCGCTTCGGCCATGCTGCTCTTGGCCATCATCTGGGCGCCCATCGGGCGCGGCACGGGCACCGGCGAACCGCCTCCGCTAAGTTCCAGCTGGCGCACGCGGTAGCCGCTGAAACCGAAGGCGGTGGCGGCGGCCAGGGCGCGGTCGCGGAAGGCTTCGGCCGCCTGCGCCAGCAGCTTGCGTTCCTCGGCCTCGCGCGCTTCGCGCGACAGCAGGAAACTGATCTGGGCGATGGCGGTCTTGTCGGACAGCTTCGTGGCCAGCGCCGAGGCGGCGGCGAAATCCTTGGATTCCAGGGTGATTTCGCCGCGGCCGCGCCAGTTCTGGATCTTGCCCTTGTCGTTGGTGTTGGGCCAGACGTTGTAGCCGCCGGTGCGCACTTCCACGTCCTTGGTGCCCTGGGCCCGCTTGACCGCGTCGTCGAGCGCGGCGGTCAGGGCCTTGCCGGCCGCGGCCTGCGTGGCGGCTTCCAGTTCGGAGGCCAGGGTGATGCGCACGGTGTCTTGCTGCACGTCGGACGAGGCCGAGGCCTGCAGCGTGAGCTCGGGCGCGCGCGCGGCGGCGTCTTCGGCCTGGGCCGCCTGGGGCTGCTGCGCGGCGGCGGGCTGCGCGACGGCCAGGGCCAGGGCGGCGCAGCACGCGGCCACGATCCGGTTCAATGAAAGCACGGGATGGGAGTGCATCATGGCATGCCTGTGTGGGAAGGGAAGGAAGGCGTCCGGCGCGGACCTGCGCGATGCAGGCCCGCCGGAATAGATGCCCCGCCTGTGCCGTCTAGGCCGGCATCTCGAACCGATAGGTTCAAGGTGGTCGCGTTCCGTTGAGCGTCGGGTTCGTCTACGAGAGACAATCGCTCCAGCTCACCATTCGCGCAACCAATATGCCGTAAGACATAGGTTCAGAGAATGTATGGCCAAGTCACGAACACGGCAGGGACAAACTGAAAAACTTGCGTGATGCCGACACGCCGGGGGCTTGCGCCCTACAACAACTTTTCCTGGCCCGACAAGGCGTCGTCGAGCAAGGAATTCATGTCCTCGATTCTACGCTTGAACTCGCCGACCGCCAAACCCCCCAGTGGCCCATCGGGCGCTTTCATGGCCAGCAATTCGCTGGCGATCTGCAGCGCCGCCATGACGGCGATGCGTTCGTTGCTGGACACCTTGCCCGAGCCTTGCACGCGCAGCATGAGCTGGTCGACGTGCCGCACGGCGGCCATCAGGGCGGGCTTTTCTTCGGAGGAGCAGGCGAGGGAATAATCGCGCCCCAGGATCGTGACGTCGACGCGTTCCATCAGGGTTGGTCTCCGGTGGGGGCGCCGGGCAGGCGGGCCAGCACCGTATCGATGCGTTCGCGCGCCGCGGCGGCGGCCACGCGCAGGCGCTGCAGGTCGGTGTCGCGCGCGCTGAGGCTGCCTTGCAGTTCGGCTTCGCGCGCGGTGGAGCGCGATTCGATCTTCTGGCGTTCGGCGGCTTCGCGCGCCAGCTGCTCGCGCAGTTCGGTTTCGGCCTGGCGGGCGTCGGCCAGCATGTTGGCCACGGCGCCGTCGTGTTCCTGCAACTTGGCCTGCAGGGCCTGGATTTCAGCCTGGCCTTCGGCGCAACGCTGCTCGAGCGCGCGCTGGGCGGATTCGCTTTGGTTCAGGCGGACACGCAACGCGTCGCGCTCGGCATGGAGTTGCCGGGTGCGTTGCACCAGTTGCCCGATACGGGCGGCGAGTTGATCGAGGTCTTGCAGCATGGGCGCTATCGTAAACCATCCGCGTGCCGGCCGGGCGGCCGCACGCAACGTGAGAGACACGGCAATATTCGGTAGGATTTCACCGACCCGCCAGGCCGGCAAACCAGAAGAATAAATCGTTCGCGGCGCGCGTGGCGGCTTTCGCCTGTCTTTCTATTCACTTTCACTTTGCTTTCATTCCAGACCCGTTCGGGCCCGGGGTTACAACTTGGACGCCAGTTCTAGGGAAAACCCCATATTTGCGAAGGATATCGCGGGTTTGCAGGCCCATGCCCCTTCGCTACCATGCGCGCTGCCTAAAGGCGCCACCTCGATTCCACAAAAACTAACGGCACATCCAAATGCCTACCGTGCGCCGATCCGCCACGGGCCGGCGTCAACTCACATGCTGTAAATAGGAGTAGACCATCATGCAGCTACGCAATCGGCAGGATTTCTGGTCGGGGGTGATGTTCATCGCCCTTGGACTGGGATTCGCCTGGAAAGCGACAACTTACCAAATGGGCACCGCCGCCCGGATGGGACCAGGCTATTTCCCCTTCGCGCTGGGACTGGTCCTGGCCATATTGGGCGCCATCGTGCTGCTTGGATCGCTGTCCAAGAAGGCGACCGAGACCCACGTGGAAAAGTTCGACTGGCGCATCACCTTCCTGGTGATCGGCTCGGTCGTGTTGTATGCGCTGATCCTGAAGCTGCTGGGCATCTATATCTCGGTGTTCGTGCTGGTGGTCGTCAGCAGCCTGGCCAGCCACGAGTTCAACCTGAAAGTCGCCGCCGCCAACGGGATTTTCCTGGTGGTGTTCTCGTACCTGGCGTTCATCAAGGGGCTGGGGCTGATTTTCCCGCTGTGGCCGTCGTTTCTGGGCATGAATTAAGGAGTACCGGCCATGGAATTGTTTGATCACCTGATGCTGGGCTTCTCGGTGGCGTTCACGCCCGAGAACCTGGCCTACGCCCTGCTGGGCTGCATCCTGGGCACGCTGATCGGCGTGCTG
>Ga0182737_1003988_pt1 | contig 10340 bp, 7 predicted proteins | sample eDN5th30CBELigOP_FD_128878 | JGI IMG/M metagenome (GOLD analysis project Ga0182737, IMG submission 128878) | Enriched Organic Plus compost microbial communities from Emeryville, California, USA - eDNA 5th pass 30_C BE-Lig OP (version 2) (version 2) ... | reverse complement strand
TGAGGGAACTGTCTGTGAGGAAGACCAAGCACACGCGTGCGCGCCGCGCCCGGTTCGTTGCCGGAGGTGTTGTCGGGGCGTTCGCGATCGTGGCTGCCCTGCTCGCCTCCCCCACCGCCCCGAGCGGTGAGATCCCGGCCGTCGCGGCCGCGTCGGTGAGCTCGACCGCTCCGATCCGCACAGTGGTCGAGCCGGCCACCCTTGGCACCGACAGCGTGGTGGGTGAGGTGGCGTCGCTGACGGTGAAGTCACCGGCACGTCACCGTCACAGGGATCCCTGCTTCGGCGAGCTCTGTCACGAGCGGGTAGAACCTTTTCCCGGCAGGTTCGCCTGCGACAGATACGCCGCCGCGCGGCGCAGCACCTCGTTCTCCTGCTCCAGCAGCCGGTTCCGCTTCCGCAGCTCACGGATCTCCGCCGCCTCGGACCGGGTCTGACCAGGCGCGGTCCCGTCCTCGACCTTGGCTCGGTGGAGCCACTTCTGCAACGTCATCGGGTGGACACCGAAATCTTTCGCGATCTGCTCGATCGTCACTCCGGGCTCGCGGTTCTGAGCGACGCGCACCACGTCGTCACGGAACTCGCTCGGGTAGGGCTTGGGCACGATGACATCCTTCCAGGCCAGCCCCCCGGGCTAGCCAACTCAGATGTCACCTATCCGTGCAGCAATCCCAACTGGCCAATGTTCGCGTAGCTCGGGATGTCAAGTGAGCGCTGCCTCGGCCCCCATTCGCGCGGCGGATGAGGCAGCTCAAGGTCAGAGAAGTCGTCCGCCCACTCTGGTTCGCTGTAGTCGAACGCAAAGATGTCTCCTTCGAGATGAAGCTTCACCTCGACATCGTGGAAGAACGTCGTCGTTCGGTTCGTGATCCTGACGATGGCCGGGCGAAGCTGGCTTGCTGCGATCTTGGGGAGCGCCGCTGTCCATGCTGCACGGAACCTCGACTCCCAACGGTCGATCGATTCGAGGTACTCCTCCTCAGAACGTTGCTCAGGCTCCATCAGGGCACTCACCACTGGCGACAAGCCGTCGAGGGCGGCCCTGTACGCAGATAGTCCAGCGAGACCAGCTCTCAGAGAAGCCGCATCCGTCGATCGCGGTTCAGGCCTCGGCATCGCATTGATGAGATGCGCACGCATCTTGCTCAAGTACTTATCGACGGTGCTTTCCTCGTCGACGGCCACGGAAGCAATCTCACCGAGCACCTCGACTGCGAAGTCAACCTCGACTGATGCTCCTGCTGAGCCACGCTGAATCAGAAGATCGAGCTCCTCAGAGTTCGCTTCCCTCGTCTCACCGTCAGCGCGTATGTAGATGCGGCCGTCTGTGAGTGAGTCCCCAGTCGCGCGGCACGGGAATGGCGTCTGCCCAAGCTTCGGCGGATCCACGATGATCACGAGCACTTGGTTTGCCGATCCCTCTACCGGCACCCACACGATGTCCCAGCGAGGGCCGGCTGCGCCGACGTACTTCTGGATCACCTTCGAGATCTCCATCATCTCGACGGCCGGGATGCCGGTGATAGCGCCCTGCGCCACACCGATGATCATGACGCCGTACCCCTCGAAAGCCGCGGCTGCCACGTCCGGCATACGGTTTGCAGCTCCGAGGATGAACTTGGCGATCTTCTCCTTGTCCTTCTTCGTCGACAGATCGAGCGTGCTCTTGAGCTCAAGGTAGTGACGCTCGGCTAGGTCTCCTTGCTCTGCGACGGCTGCCACAAGCGCCTGGGCCGCAAGAACGCCTCGCGGCGCGCGAGTGATGCCCAACTCAAGCATCAATCGACCTCCCCCTTGGCAAACAGCTCGGCCTGCTCGAGCACCAGTTCAATGGCTTTCGCTTCCGCGTCGGGCGGGTAGTCGTAGCGTGCCAACAGGCGTCGCACCTTGGTGCGCATGGTGGCGCGGACGGAGTCTTTGAGGTTCCAGTCGATGGTCGCGGACTCGCGAACTGCCTTGACGAGCTTCTGCGCGATCTCCTTAAGTACCTCGTCGCCAAGCTCCAGCACGGCTGAGTCGTTCTGGACGATGGCGTCGTAGAACGCGACCTCGTCCTCGCGAAGCCCCAGCGTGTCGTGGCGCTGCTGGTCGTCGCGCATCTGCTTGGCGAGCTTGACCAGCTCCGCGATGATCTCCGCCGTCGTCAGCGATCGATTCGTGTACCGATTGATCGCCTCGTCCAGCAACTCGGAGAACTTCCGCGCCTGCACGAGGTTGGTGCGCTGCACAGTGCGAATCTGGTCGTTGAGCAGGCGCCGCAGCAGCCCCATCTGGAGGTTGGGCTTGTCCTTCTCCGCGAGCGAGTCGAGGAACTCGTCGCTGAGGATCGACAGTTCTGGTGTCTCGACGCCGGCGAGCTTGTAGATGTCGACGACTTGGTCGGCGGCGACCGCTTCGTTGAGCAGCTGCCCCAGTGCCGTGTCGATCTCGACAGCGCCGGAGCCGCCACGCCCTGAATCCGGGTTCTGGATCTTCAAGATGGCTGCACGGACGTCGGTGAACAGGCGCACGTCGTTGCGGATCGCTGCCGCCTCGTCGCGCGCTCCGGCCAGAGCGAACGCCTTGGCCAGTGCGAGCACCTGGTCGTTGAAGCGCTTGGTGCGGTCGGGGTCGGCCATGACGAAGTCGAGCACCTTGGCGTACTCCGCCAGGCGCTGGGAGGCGGTGAGTGTCGGCAAGGAGTCGTAGTCGATGCCGTGCAGCAGTCCTCGGATGATGTCGTGCTTTTCGAGCATGACGGCGACCATCTCGTCGATCGGTACGCCTGCCTGGTCACGGTCGGAGGGTGAGTACTCCTGGAGCGCTGCCTGGAGGTTCGCGAACACGCCGATGTAGTCGACGATGAGGCCGCCGGGCTTGTCCCGGAAGGTGCGGTTCACGCGGGCTATGGCCTGCATGAGCCCTGCACCCTGCATGGTCTTGTCGATGTACATCGTGTGCATGCTGGGCGCATCGAAGCCGGTCAGCCACATGTCGCGGACGATCACCAGCTCAAGTTCGTCGTCGGGGTTCTTGGCCCGGAGCTTGAGGTCTTTGCGGACGTCCTTGGAGTGGATGTGCGGCTGGAACTCGGCCGGGTCCGCTGCCGAGCCGGTCATGACGACCTTGATCTTGCCCTTGGCGGGATCGTCCGAATGCCAGTCGGGGCGAAGCGCGACGATCTTCTCGTAGAGCCGCACCGCGATACGACGGCTCATCGTGACGATCATGCCCTTACCGAACAGCGCCTCGCGTCGCTTCTCCCAGTGCTCGACGATGTCGCGGGCGATGAGGTCGAGCCGCGCGTCAGCGCCGACGATGGCCTCCAGACGCGACCAGCGCGACTTCGCCGCCGTCGCGGCATCCTCTTCGACGGTCTCGGTGATCTCGTCCGCCAGTTCGTCGAGCGCGGCGAGATCATCGTCGGACAGGTCGATCTTCGCCAGACGCGACTCGTAGAAGATCTTCACCGTCGCGCCGTCCTCGACCGCACGAGTGAGGTCATAGACGTCGATGTAGTCGCCGAACACCGAGCGGGTGGACTTGTCGTTCGATTCGATCGGTGTACCGGTGAAGCCGAGGTAGGTAGCACCCGGCAAGGCATCTCGCATGTGCTTCGCCAAACCCGAGCGCAGGCGCCCGTGACGATCCAGCGTCTCACCGAAGCCGTACTGGCTGCGATGCGCTTCGTCGGCCACGACAACGACGTTGCGACGATCCGTCAGCACCGGGTTGGCATCGCCGTCCTCACCGGGAGCGAACTTCTGCAGCGTCGTGAAGACGATGCCGCCCGACGCGCGCTTCAACTTCGCCCGCAGATCGGTGCGAGTCGCGGCCTGCACCGGGGTCTCCGGAAGGATTCGAGCAGGAGCGAACGTCTCCCCGAACAGCTGGTCGTCCAAGTCGTTGCGATCCGTGATGAACACCAGCGTCGGATTCGCCATCCGAGGATCGCGCATGATCTTCGCGGCATAGAAGACCATCTCGAAGCTCTTGCCCGACCCCTGGGTGTGCCAGACCACACCGCCACGACGATCACCGTCGGGCCGGGACGCCTGCACGGTCGACTCGACCGCTGCATTCACCGCCCAGTACTGGTGGTACTTCGCCACCCGCTTGACCAGCACCCGCGTCGGCTGTCCAGTGGCCTTGTCGGTGGCGGTTTCGTCGCTGAAGACGATGAAGTTCTGCAACAGATCAAGGAACCGCTTCGGCTCGAACACCCCCTTGATAAGCACCTCAAGGGCAGGGCGGTCGCTCACGACCTCCCGACCCTCGATCGTCTTCCACGGCGCATAGTGCTCGAATGCCCCGGCGTAGCTGCTCATCGCCGCCGACGTGCCATCGGAGATCACGGTGACCGCGTTCGGCACGAACACGGACGGGATGTCCTGCCGGTACGTCTGCACCTGATTCCACGCCGACTTCAACGTCGCATGCTCGGCAGTCGGGTTCTTCAACTCCAGCAGCGCGAGCGGCAAACCATTGACCAGTACCAGTACGTCAGGCCGGCGGTTCTTGCCGTTCTCGACGATCGTGAACTGGTTGATCGCCACCCAGTCGTTGTTCTCCGGCTGCTCGAAGTCGACCAGCCACAACCTGGTCGTGCGCAGCGCACCGTCGGCGTCGCGATGCTCGACAGGCACGCCCTCGGTGATGAGCTGATGCAGCCGGTAGTTCTCGTCGATCGGGCTCTGTGACTCAGCACGCCGCACCCGCTTGATCGCCTCGTCGACAAGGGCAGAGGAAGCCCCGGGATTGACGCGACGGATCGCATCACGCAGCCGGCCCCACAGGAACACTTCCTCATAGGAGTCGCGCTCCGCGCCCTGCTCGCCAGGAGCGATATCCGGCCCGTGCAGGGTGCGGTAGCCCAGCTCCGCGAAGTACTCCAGCGCAGCCAGCTCGACGGTGTTCTCGTTGAACGCGCTCACGATGCAACCTCCAACGTCGACTCATCCACCCAGCGCGCCAACACACTGAGCGCAGCCAAGTACTCCAGCGCTTCTTGCTCTGGCATCTCCTGGTCAGCCTCATGCGCAAGCGGGTTACGGATACCAGCAAACACACCCTCGGCAAACATGCGAGCCCCACGCTGTACCGACTTGAAGGTCTTACTGCCGTCATCCGGCATACGGTGCAGACGCGGATTCTTCGCAGCAGCGGGCTGTTCGCTGAACGCCTGGTTGAAGAGATCTGTCTCGCTCACATCACGACGACCGAGCTTGTTCTGCGTCTCGGCGTTCAACTTGCGAATCGCGCCTTCTACGGCCTCGCGGAAGTGCCCCGAGTGCCACAGCGACGACGCGCCGTCCCAGACCCACGGATGCAGGTTCGCAGCCGACAACTCCGGGGCGTCATCGCCAAGGTTCTTGCGGACCTCCTCCTGACGCTCCAGCTCTGCCTTCGCGCGGATAGCCGCCTCACGGTGCCGTGTCCAGCGGTTGCTCTTGCGCAACTCGATGTCCGTGCTCCAGCCGGGAATCACGCGATCAAAGATCTTCTCCACGACCTGTGCCTGCTGTGCCACTTCGGCGTCCGCGGCGGCGGTGCTGGACTTGTTGGAGAGCGACACTACGCCGTTACCGACATAGCTGTTGTTCGTCAGCACGGTCTGCTGGATGAACTTGTCCAACTCTCCAAGAGCCCAATCGACGTTCATCCCCGTCATGCTGCGACTCCTTCGGCGGGGACGCGGATGCGACCGGAGAGCAACTCGGGGAGGAGCGAATCACGGAGAGCCACCAGACGGTCATTCTCCTCGAACAACGCATCCATCCGAGCGAGGAGCGTGCGTGCGGTCTTCGCGAAGCGAACCTGTTCGGCGAAAGATACAATCGGCGCCTCCCAGGTCGGGATTGCATCTTTAGCAAGGTGAAGCACTGTGGTGCCGGTAACGTGATTGCGGCAATGCTGCCGGAATGCTTCGCTACTCAGCAGACCGAAGAGATACTCAACTGGCATGCCTCGCTCCGGCCGCACGATCGCGAGATCCAGTGATGCGACGAGAGTGTCATATTTTGTTGATTGCGGCACTCGGACACCGCGCCCGACAACTTCGGCGCCTTGGGTGAGATCCGTCTGAGCAACAACAATCTCCCCCGGATGCACGACTTGCTCAGCCCTGTAGGGTCCGGTGTAGGGCTTTAGCCCATCTCCCTTGTAACCACCGTTACGGTCAATGCTCTTCAAGGTAACGAGCGCTGTTGATGATTCCTCAAGCTCAGCGCTCTTATATGAACGCCCTTTGACCACTGATGTGATCTCTCCGAGTGGAGCATAGGAGATAGCAGGACCGGAAGTGGTCTGGGTAAAAAGTGCACCGATCAAGGTTCCAAGCGTCTCGGCAGCCCGCCGGTTCGACTCGATCTTGTCGTCGAGCGCGCCGAGCGCCGCGGCGATGGCCCTCTGCTCTGGAAGACCGGGCACCCGAACCGGAATCTCCGATAGGACAGTCTGACTCAAGTAGGGAAGTGCGCTTCCTTGAGCCCAAGACGCTATGTTCACGCTCTCGATGAGATACAACAGAAAGCGTTCGTCGACCTTTGCAGGCATAGGCACTGCGGCCATCATGTTGTTATCCATCGCCGTAGGGCGAGTGATCTGGCGGAGTCGCTCAGCCTTAAGACCTTCGCCAATCTTCGCGAACGCGACAGCGCCCGCGGGGACGAGCTTGAGTCTCATCCGTTCAGCTGCCTCAATGGACACCCAGTTGTTCGCTTCGACGATGCGCTTACTATTCGCGGGCAACGTCATGTCGCTGACCTTGATGAACGGATAGTCACCGGAGACATGGCCTTGCTCGGACCTCGGGAACGCGCCTCCGGCTTGGAATGAGCAAAGGTCACCGAGCAACTTTGATTCCCACATGCTCATTGCTCCAGAGCCCCTAGCCGCCGCCGAACCTCATCCTCGAGCTCGCGCCCGCGTTCGAACTCTGCGAACAGTTCCTTCGTGAGGCGCGCGATCTTCTCGTCGATTGGTTCGTCATCTGCCTCAGCCTCGGCAGCGCCGACGTAGCGGCCCGGGGTCAGCACGAAGTCGTGCTTGGCAAGCTCATCCAGCGAGGCGGCCTTCGCGAAGCCTGGCACGTCCTCGTAGCCGCCATCGTGATTGCGCCATGCGTGGTATGTACCAGCTATCTTCGCGATGTCGTCATCCGTCAGCATGCGCAGGCGGCGTGACTCCATCGTGCCGAGCTTTCGTGCGTCGATGAAGAGCACCTCACCGCGGCGCTCCCTGTGGCCGTTGCCGTGCCGGGCCTTCGAGACGAACCAGAGCGAGACGGGGATGCCGGTGTTGAAGAACAGCTTGTCGGGCATCGCCACGATGCAGTCGACCAGGTCGGCCTCGACGAGCTTGCGGCGGATCTCCCCCTCACCGCCCGTCTTCGACGACAGCGACCCGTTCGCCAGCACGAAGCCCGCCGTGCCTCGTGGGCTCAGGTGGTGGATGAAGTGCTGCACCCACGCGAAGTTCGCATTCCCCTGGGGCGGGGTGCCGTACTGCCAGCGCGGGTCGCCCTCGAGCTTCGCGTCCCACCAGTCCGAGACGTTGAACGGTGGGTTGGCGATCACGAAGTCGGCGCGCAGGTCAGGGTGCAGGTCATCAGTGAACGAGTCGGCTGAGCGCGGCCCCATGTCGGCCTCGATGCCGCGTAGCGCCAGGTTCATCTTCGCGAGCTTCCACGTCGTGTCCGTGAACTCCTGCCCATAGACGGAGATGTCGGTGCGCTTGCCACCGTGAGCCTTCACGAACTCGGCCGACTGCACGAACATGCCACCCGAGCCCGCGGCCGGGTCGTACACCCGGCCCTGGTAGGGCTCCAGCATCTCGACCAGCGTCTTCACCACTGAGCGCGGCGTGTAGAACGCCCCAGCGTCCTTGCCCGTCTCCTTGCCCGCGAACTGACCGAGGAAGTACTCGTAGACACGTCCAAGCACATCGTCGGCACCGTGGTCGTCGGTCTCGGTGAAGCCGATGGAACCGATCAGGTCGACGAGCTCGCCCAGACGTCGCTTGTCCAGGCCGTCGCGGCCGTAGTTGCGCGGGAGCACACCGCGCAGTGACGGGTTCTCCTTCTCGATGAGATCCATCGCCTGGTCGAGCTGCTGCCCGATCTCGGGCTGCTTCGCCACCGACTGGATGTAGCCCCAGCGCGCAAGCTCCGGCACCCAGAACACGTTGTGACTGGTGTACTCGTCGCGGTCTTCGAGGAAGTCCGGTAGCCGCTCCGGCTTGATGCCTTCCGCTGCCAGTTCGGCTTCCAGCATCGCCCGCCGCTCTTCGAAGCGATCGGAGACGTACTTCAGGAACACCAGACCCAGCACGACGTGCTTATACTCGCTCGGCTCCTGGTTACCGCGCAGCTTGTCGGCAGCCTCCCAGAGGGTCTGCTCCAAGGTCTTCTGTGGTTTCGGCTTCGCTGCTCGCGCCATCTGCTGTGGTCTCCTTCGCGCCTGACGGCGCGCCTCTTAAGTTCTTGTCGGGTGCGTGTCCCACGCTTACCGGCAGCATCCGACACTGCTAGAATGCCGCGCCGCTTGGGCGGGTCGGGGTGGTCGGGGTGGTCGCAGGCGGGAGCCGGACGACTCAACCGGGACGCTGCGATCTACTATCTATTCTCTCATAATCCTCAATTTGCCGGAATAGGATTATCGCAAAGCGAGAGATAAATTCCTGACGAGAGGCGCTTTCGGTATTGTCTCAGTAATCGATTCATGTTATATTCCAGAGCAGTAATGCGTCTGGCTTTCCACCACACCATCTCCAGCTCTTCATGCGTCCTCGTCTCACGAGGGGGTGATTTGGGAGTCCGCGCGTAGTGCGTCTCGCGCCCGATCTCTCGCCAGTCGGCTGGTTCCTTTTCGGGGCGATGGTGCTCCTGATCCTGACCTATCTGTACTTCTGGTGGATGGTGATCAAGGCCAGTGCCCACAAGCACGTCTCTCGTGAGAAGGTCACCAACCGGAAAGTCACCGCGTCTCTCGCTTACGCGAAGCGAAGAGGGAACACGCACCGCTTCCTGATCCAGATCACCACCAAGGGCGGCGCACTCTCCGTCGTCCAGCGCGGCATCGATAACGTCCTGGCGGGCGTGGCCCGCTATCCGGTGCAGAAGGTCGTCTGGGTGGAGGCCATCACCGAGGATGCCGACGAAGTCGCCGCGCTCCGTACTCGTTACCGCAATGCGGTCATCCCGGTGACGCCGTACCTCCTGCCGACCGACTACCGCACCCCGAAAGACACCCGTCTCAAGGCTCGCGCGCTGGAGTACATGGTCGAGCAGCACCGCGCCTCTCCCACCGATTCCTACGTCGTCCGCTACGACGAGGAGTCCGTCTTCACCCCCGACAACCTCGCACGCCTGGTGCATCGCCTGAGTCGTCATCCGGTCGGGATCTCGGAGGGCATGATCTCCTACGGCCTGGACTGGAACGAGACAACGCTGCTGAACAAGGCGATGGAATCGAACCGTCCCTTCGGCTGCCACGAGTGCTACTCCGTCATGACCAGCCCGCCTCCCATGCATCTGCACGGCTCGAACCTCGTCGTCCGCCAGGATCTGGAGAACCAGATCGGCTGGGACATCGGCAATCTCGACGGCTCCGCTCTCATCGCCGAAGACCTCGTCTTTGGCCTCGCCGCCTATCTCAAGTTCGGGAAGAACGTCTTCGGCTGGCACCACACCGAGATGATCGAGCAGCCACCCTTCACGCTGAAGGCCGCGTACAAGCAGCGTGAACGCTGGGTGTTCGGCGCCATGCAGGCTCTCGCACACATCCGCCAGCAACCCGACTGGATGCGCCTGTCCCGCAAGGATCGCTGGCACATCAACGTCGTCATCCGTCTGCGCGTGCTGACCTACGCACTCGGCTTCCCGGTCCTGCTCCTCGCGCTCGGCTCGAACGTTGTCATCCTGCTCATCCTCGCCGCCGAAGCGGTCCGGGAGGGCACCATCACGGTTGTCGCGCCCGAGCTGACCGTCTACGGCATCATCACCTCGATCGGTCTCGCACTCTGGCTGGCGGGCACGCAGCTCGGCCTGTTCTACAACCTCCGCTACACCGGCATGACCCGCCTGCAGAAGCTCCGTGACCACGTCCTCGTGCTCCTCGTCACGCCATTTGCCGGTGTCATCGACACCGCCGGCCCGCTCGAGGCCGTTCTGAAATGGCTCGCGGGCATCCGTGAGGTGGCGTGGAAGCCGACCCCGAAGCTCGCCGTGGAGCCGAAACTGAAGCGCCCTGGGTCTGATGGAGACTCGCGCTATTTGATTCCGACCAGCAGTTCGCGGTCGGCTTGGACAGCATAGAACGCGTTCTCGAACTCGACGGGCGGGACGTCGCCGAGGTAGCCAT
>Ga0182737_1003985_pt1 | contig 10344 bp, 10 predicted proteins | sample eDN5th30CBELigOP_FD_128878 | JGI IMG/M metagenome (GOLD analysis project Ga0182737, IMG submission 128878) | Enriched Organic Plus compost microbial communities from Emeryville, California, USA - eDNA 5th pass 30_C BE-Lig OP (version 2) (version 2) ... | reverse complement strand
CTCGGCTTCGGCTACTATCCGCGCTCGGGCTTCATGCACATCGATCTCGGCCCGGCTCGGCAATGGGGCGAGCGTTTCCCGGTGCGGGCGACGGCGTTCGCCGCGGAAACGGCGCCCGTGCGGGAGGTCTTGGCCGACAGCCGCACGATGAAGGGCAGCGGCGCAGCAGGCGTGGCGACGCTTGGCGCCGCTGGCGTCGAGGTGGCGCAGAACGTCCTGGCGGAGACCCAGACCGCGATCCTGCCGCTCGTGCCCTATCTCGACACCTTGCGCTGGGTGTTCATCGCCGTGGCGCTCGCGGGCCTTGCCGTGACGATCTACGCCCGCATCGACGACTGGAAGCGGGGGCGTCGATGATCGCCGCTCTGTTCACCGGGATCGCCGCCGCCCCGTGGATGCGGGCGGCCCTACGCTACGGCGCCATCGCACTCGCGGTGCTCCTGTTCCTGCTCACGCTCCGGCGCTCCGGCGAGCGTGCTGGCCGGCTCGCCGAACGCCTCGAAACCTCGGAGAAGACCAATGACGTCCAACGCCAGATGCTCGATGCGGCGGCTCGCCGTCCTCGTGATCGTAACGATCTCGCTGACCGGCTGCGCGACGGTCGCTTCTGATCTTCGCATCACGACCATCTGCCCACCCGTTGTCGAGTATAGCCGCGAGTTCCAGGCGCGCGCAGCCGACGAGCTCGATCTGCTGCCGGAGGGGTCGGCTCTCGCCGAAATGCTCGCCGACTACAGCGTCATGCGGGATCAGGCGCGAAGTTGTCGCGGCCGAAGCCCTTAAACACGGCAATGGGAAAAGCGCGAACCAAAAGCGCCTTATCCTGTTGATAATAATGAAGAAACGAGCGTTCTAGGCGTCGTGTCCACTGCGCTGGAGGAGCCGGTCAATGCCCCCCAAGTATCCCAACATAACAGTCCAGCTGACTGGACATGACAGCAATGCCTTCATGATCCTTGGCTTGTGCCGACGGGCCGCAAAAGAAGCAGGCCTCTCGCAGCAAGAGATCGACGCGTTCTACCAAGAGGCCACAAGCGCGGATCATGATCATCTGATCCAAACCGCCATGCGCTGGTTCAACTGCCAATAGAAGCCGAGCTGGCTTTTGACGCAGTGTCCGCATAGGTTGCCGCGAAGATCGTCTCGGAAAGCCACTTCTTGAACGAGGGGTTGTCGCTGAACTGCTTGAACAGTTCCGTGTGGTCGGACAGCAGTTCGATCACGGCACGTTCAAGCGCCTTGTCGTGCTCGATGCGCGCGTTCTGCTTGTCCGAGTTCTTCATGGCGTTCTGATACGCCTTGTCGGCCGACACCTTAGCCGGAAGCTCCTCCGCGATGACCTTCCCGATTTTGTCCCGGTCCTTCCAGTCGATGTTGCCGAACATCTCGTTGAACGTCTTGAGGATGTTGCTCAACAGATCGAGCTCGGGCTCGGGTTTGCGACCGCCGCCAGCAGTAGGGACCGGTCCGATTTCGGCGTCCGCGTCCGGCAGCACGATGGCCATGGTTGCCTGGGCTTCGACGCGGTAGCTGTCCATGTCGATCGCTTCAAGGATCCCCTTGGACAGGTCCTGCTCCTCAGGCGCCGGCAGCTTGGGCGTCAGGAAGTTGAGGAAGATGGATAGCTTCTCCCAATCCGCATTGCTGTAGGGGAGGATCGCGGCCAAGAAGCCGTATGTCCTCGTGAACGCCTTCGCCTTGCCCTTGAAATCGACCTGCCCATCCTCATCGAGGTCGGTCTTGTAGACGGCAACACAGGCATCGAGAATCGGGTCGAGCTTGTCCCGGTCCGCTCCGCCGAGGTAGAGCGCCACCAGGTCCTCCACCTGGTCCCATGCATAGACCTGGTAGCCATCCAGCGCGGCCTTCAGATCGTGCAGCTTGTTTGGGTCGGTTTCCTCGCTGAGGATCGTGGTCCGGTAATCCTGGCGCTGGGCCAGAACCACCAGATATTCCTCGCGATACCAGAGCAGCGTGTTCACCTCGGTGCCGCGCGTGTTCTGCCATTCGTCAATTTCGGCATCGTCTGCTGCATTCTCGATGACCCAGCGCACCCAGCGGATGCGTTCACAGCGGCGCAGATCAGGGGTGCGATCATCCTCCACCCGACCTTCCTGCACCAGATGCCAGAATGCTGCCCACCGTCCTTCGGTTTCGGGCTGGCGGCGGCAGTTCACGCGGGCATCCCGAAAGGCAAGGCGGCCGCGCGCGATCTCGTTGATGAAGATGCCGTAGAGCTCATTCTCATATCGGGCCCAGTCACCGTCAAAAGCGGTGAACGGGAGCAAATCGGGTGGCGTCATCCAGCCGTCTCCCGCGGCCGCCAGTGCAGAATGTTGAACTTGGTTGCCGTGAAGGTCGAGGTGCGGGTCAGGACATCAGGCCCGAGCGCCTCGCGAAGCCTGGCAACGATCGCGCTTTTAGCCGGGCTGGTCGCAAGGTCGCGATTGGCATAGGTCAATGCACCGATCAGCAGATCGGCAAGCTGCAGCAGTTCGCTTTCGTGGCTGCGCACCTACTGCACCCGTTCCACCGATTCCCGATTGAAATCATAAAGGCTGTTGGCGAGAACTTCATGCAGCTTGCGGGTCTTCGGGCCACCGCGGGTATCCTTCATGTCGAGATATATGCGGTAGCGATGCGGCGCGCAGAAAATCGGGCGCAGCATGGTGAAGTACATTTTGTAATACCAGTCATCATGGGACTGGTCGAAACTTGCATGGTCCAGCCGCCCTTTGTCAGGCACAACCAGCCCGCGGAAGCGCAGCCGTTCATCGGCCAGGAACAGGTCCACGAGGGCCAGATAATAGGCCTGTTTGGCCGGTGAGACCTTTGTCCATTTGGTCTCAAAGACAGGCGCCAGACCATGCGCAGCCTTAAGTGCCCGCATCTCTTCGGTGACAGCACGGATTGCGTCCGTCGGGCAGTACACCGCGCCCCACGCCATGACCGGGACGCCGTCATGCTCGAGATGGCAACTTTCGTCGCAATAGACATTGTAGGTGCGCGGAAGGGTCATTGTGCTTCTCCGTGGCGAACCAGCGAAGCACTCTGCGGATCGTATCGATATTCCAGAATGGACCGATCGCGGATTTTCTGCACAGCATCGTCGATCACGTTCAGCGGGACAAGAAACCACTCCCGCGGTTTGACCATGTGTCCAAATCGGTCGGGGATCGACAGGTTGATCTGTGCCGCCAAAAACACCTTGTGCAGCAGGTTCTCCAGCTTCTGGCAGTTCACGCCGTAGACCTTGTAGGTCGCAGCGACTTCAACGCCGGCCAGCAGATAGGTTGAGCTTTTTTCGGCACCGGCAATCCGGGTCTCGACCGAGCCGCTGGTCACCCCGATCTTGTGCATGATCTGTCGATGCTCAGCCACCACAGGGTGATCGGACTTGCTCCGCAGGACATAGATCGTCCCGGTTTCCGTCTCACCGTCTTCGGCCTTGTCTGCGAACAAGGGACCCGGAGCGGGGTCCGTGATACGCCTGCCAGCATCATCCTCGTTGAGCTGGCGCTGAAGCGATCGCATCAGCATGCCGCTTTCGGTGCCGTTGTCGAAAATCACGCGCAGGCGGGCATCGGTGCGACCTTGCGGGTTGGTGAAAATCTCGTCCATCTCCGCGACATAACAAATCTGGCCGAACACGATAAAGAATGCACCGGGACGGATTTCGGCCTTCAGTTCGAATGGACGGGTGACGCGAGTACTGTTGGCAAGGTCTTCCTTGACCTGTTTGAACAGAGGCTCGAACTTTTCAAAGTCCGTGCATTTTTCACGCCGGGCGATTTCTTCGGCTGCGCGCTTTTCCTCGGCTGACCGGACATGGCGGAGCTGGGTGATATCGTCGCGTTCGCCAAGACCAGCGAGTTCGGCCATGAGGTCATCGGGATCCAGCTCTTCCACCTCGGCACCAGCGAGTTCCACCCGATCAAGCAGGCCGTGCTTGTCGAACGAGCCCAGCAGGGTCCGACAATCTTCCAGCTCGCGCAACCGATCCAGCCGCACAGCATAGAGCCGTTCGAAGATATCCCGCTCCTCGCCATGCTGAGGCAGGCGCCCATGCTCCTCATAGAAGCGTTCGATGTCCTCGAACCCGGCGATGATACGCTCTTCACGCGGGGTATAGGTGGCCTGCTTCTTCTTCGCAGGTGCGAAGTCCGCCAGTTCACCGGCCAGTTCATCAAGGTCGAGGTCACTCATAGCGGCCTTCCTCCTTGTAGCGCATGAAGGCGGCAGCACCTTCGGCCAGCCGCTGCTCCCAGGCATCGGTGGAGGTTATTGAAGGCAGTCGTCCCCGTTCCTTCTTGAAGCGAACCGCGCGCCCGGCCAGTTCCTTGGCCTCCTCGGGCGTAATCTTGGTCCGCTTGGCAGAAATCGCAGCCTGCACCTGTTTTAGGGTGTTTTCGTCCATGGCCTTGGCCAACACGGTATAGGCGGCCTGCCATGGGTTGATGCTATCGATAAGGTCGATGTCGAGCTCGCGTACATCCATTGCGAACTGGCGCACCCCATCAAGCAAGGCCGTGTTGGCGCGGGTTTCGCCATCCTCATCGGCAGCCGCCGCCATCACGAGCCCCTTGGCTTTCTGGGTGAGGTTCAGCGCTGCTATCGCGTGTTGGCGCACCGATTCCTGATCCTCGGCGGAAAGCTCGGGATACCGATCGCGGACGATCTTGCCCATGGCCACTTGGGTCAGTTCTTGCGGCGGGGTTTCTTCGTCGAACATGCCGCGCTCGGCAACGGCCTTGGTCTGGACAAAGGCGGCAATCACCTCATTCAGGTCTTCCTGCACGATCCGGCTGGCCTCGGGGCTCTTGGGCTCGACTAGGCCGGCGATCTCGAAGTGGAGTTGCCCTGTTCCTTCCCGAACACCGACGTTGGTCTTGCCTTCCTGATAGCCTTCCGGGCCATAGTCGAAGTCCGGCAGCGGCCCCTTGTTCTTTGGGGTAAAAGTGAAACGTGGTGCCAGCACCTGTTCCATCAGCAAGCTGGCGGCGATCGCCTTCAGCGTATCGTTGATCGCGTCCGCCACTGCGGCTTCCGACGCATCTGGCTCGGCGATCAGGTTGGTGAAGGTGGCGACTTCCTTGCCCGGCGCATCGCGGGTGGCGCGGCCGATGATCTGGATAATCTCGGTCAAGCTGGAGCGATAGCCGACCGTCAGCGCATGTTCGCACCAAATCCAGTCGAAGCCTTCCTTTGCCATGCCCAGTGCGATGATGATGTCGACATGATCGCGGTCGTTCTTGTGGGCAGGGTCTTTCAGCGCCGCCAGCACTTTAGCGCGGCGAGCCGGATCACTGTCATCGACGAGGTCCGCTATCTTCAGCACCCGGCCACCCGGTAGCGCGACCAGTTCAAAACCCGTCACCGGATCAGCGCCCGTCCACTTGCCAAGGTAGTGGAGGATCTCGTTGACCTCGGTCACCTTGTCCTTGGTGCTCTCGCGCGCATTGACCGACGGGATATGGACGATCGTCTTGCGGCTGGGATCAAGGCAGTGCTCGATCGCCTCGAGGTAGCGGCCTGTATAGAAGAAGTAGCCGATGTTCAGCGCCTTCAGGTGATCGTACCCGTTGAGCTGCTCGTAATAAGTGTAGGTGACGGTTTCGAACTCGGCCTCGTCTTCCGGTGTCAGCACGGGAGCGGCGTCACCCCGGAAATAGCTGCCGGTCATGGCGACGATGTGGGCCTTGTCCCGCGCGATGAAGGCGGCCAGCTGCGCGCCCAATCGGTTGTCGGGGCTAGCCGACACGTGGTGGAACTCGTCCACAGCGATCAGGCGATCGTCAAAGGCTTCCACGCCCAGCGCATCGACGGCAAAGCGGAAGGTGGCATGGGTGCAGACCAACACCTTGTCGGCGCTTGCCAGGAACTGGCCCACGGCTTTGACTTTGGACGGATCGACCTTTTCCTCGTCCGGCCCCGGGGCATTGCAAAGGTTCCATTGCGGCTTCACCACCCAGTCTGCCCAGAAGCCGTATTGGCTGAGCGGTTCATCAGCAAAGCTGCCACCGATCGACTTTTCCGGGACGACGATGATCGCCTGGCGCAGACCCTGATTGGCCAGCTTGTCGAGCGCAATGAACATCAGCGCGCGAGATTTTCCCGAAGCTGGGGGAGACTTGATCAGCAGGTACTGCTCGCCGCGCTTGTTATAGGCGCGTTCCTGCATTGGGCGCATGCCGAGCGCGTTGGCTTTGGCGGAAACGCCGGTGCGCGCCGTCTGGAAGCTGACGGCGGGAATGGGTTTGCTGGTTGTCATGCGGCTTTTCCCCTGCCCGTCATCTTGGTGTACATCTCAAACAGCTTTTCGAGCCGCTCAGTATCGTTGCGGAAGCGGCGGCCGATATAAATGCGTTCCAGCACCTCGTCGTTGTCCTCATGGGCGCGACGGAGGTTTTCGGGCATGGCTTCGGGATCGTAGAGATCGGCGATGGTGGCGGGGAAGTGCGCCTCGCGCGCGAGCAGAATGTTTTCGGCGCAAACCGTGAGGTCGGCCTTGTTCTGCTCGGTCAACTTGGGGAGCGGAAAGGTATTGTAGACCACTGTCGCTCCATAACGAATACCGTTCCCCATCTTGCCAGAAACAGCTTCCGCCCAAGTCATATGGAGCTTCGATGTGACCACAGCCAATTCAATCAATCCTGAGCCGTATATGCAAAGCGCATCCACACTGGTGACCGAACCTGCTTCTTTAAGGTCCGCAGGAACGAATTCGAATTTTTCGCCAATGACCTTGCCGACATTAATGTGTGGCTCAGGTCGATAAGTTGTATAGCAAAACGCATGAGGTCTATGCGCCGTTTTCTTGGCATCTCGGCCCGCCGTCCTTCGATAGGCAGCACAATCGTCTAGGCGTTCTGCAATGAGGGGAATCGAGCGCGCAACCTCAACCTCATCATCGCCAATCCACAAGCAATATCGGGGTGTCCCGTGAACTAATTCTTTGGTCCCATAATATTTTTTAATAAACTTGGCGGCGCGAGGATCGACATCGATCATCCGTTCCGCTTCCTCCTTGTCGAAGATAAGGCGGCGGCCATCAACCGGATTGCTCCCCATCACCATCTTTGCGACGCCAGAAAGCGGAGCGCGGGACGGCTCACAAACGACAGGTGGACCTTCGATTAAATACGGAGAGATTTGGTCGCAGAGCTTCTCAGTTTCGCCATCGAACAATCGCGCTTTTTTTGATGCAGAGCGATCAAGCCCAACCACCGTACAATAAACACCAGCATTGTTGGCAGCTGAGTTTGCCCACCTGAATGGGCGATATGCGAATGAGATTCTGCATTCCCGAAGGATTGACGGCCAAAAATCGGCTACTTGCTCACCCTGACAGATAGAGCTTGTAGATACGAGGGCAATATCCGATTCTGCGTGCCTCGAATATTCAACAGCTTTTGAGATGAAGGCCGTCACATAGTCGATCGACTGTGGCATGCCAACCGTGTCCATGTCAGCCTTCTGCTCTTCGGACTTCTTTTTCGCACCCAGATAAGGCGGGTTCCCACAGATATAGGTCTCACCACCCGCATTCTCGAAATCGATCTCAGGCTGGTCGCGTGGTGTCTCGAACAGATCATCCCCGCGCACCTTCACCCGCGTTCCGGTCGGCGGACAGATACTCAGCCAGTCCAATCGCAATGCATTGCCGCATGTGATCCAGTTCTGACTGTCGAGAGGCAGGAACTCTGCCAACGCCTCCTGCTGGCCGCGATAGAGCACGTCGCATTGGTATTCCGCGATGATCAGGGCGAGTCGGGCGATCTCGGCCGGAAAATCGCGCAGTTCGATACCGCGAAAGTTGGTGAGTGGAATGTCGCTGCGCCGATCGCGTTCTCCGCGGCGTCGGTTGATCTCAGCCTCGATCGCCCGCATCTCCTTGTAGGCGATGACTAGGAAGTTGCCTGATCCACAGGCAGGATCGAACACCCGGATCTTCGCCATGCGATTGCGCAAGTTCAGTAGCTTGCGGCTATTATCCCCGGCATCTACCAGCTTTTCCCGCAGGTCATCGAGGAACAGCGGGTTTAGCACTTTCAGGATGTTAGGCACGGAGGTGTAGTGCATCCCGAGCGCACCGCGTTCTTCATCGTCCGCCACGGCCTGGATCATCGAACCGAAGATGTCCGGGTTGATTTTTTTCCAGTTGAGGCTGCTGATGTGCAGCAGGTAGGACCGGGCGATCTTACTGAAGCGCGGGCACTCCGTGCTGGCCGAAAACAGCTGCCCGTTCACATAGGGAAACTTCCGGGCATACGGCTTGATGCCAGCCGCCTGGCGGGTCTCGGGCTTGGTGTCCATCGCCCGAAATATCTCGGCCATGACAAGGTGCGTGTCGGACGAATCCCGCGCGCTCATCTGCTCGATCGTTTTGCTGAACAGCCCTTCGCCCAGGAAAATGTCGGTATCTTCGGCAAAGAAGCAAAAGATCAGCCGCGCCATGAAGTGGTTCATGTCTGTTGATCGGCTGGCCCAGTCCGGGTTGTCTTTCAGCAGCTCGACATAGAGCTTGTTGAGCCGCCCAGTGGCCTTGATGTCGAACGAGCTTTCCCGGATCTGCTCGACCGTGGTGATCCCGGCGAGCGGCAGGAAGAAGCCGAAATGGTCAGGAAACTCGGAATAGGCGCAGGCAACCGTGCCGCCGCCGTTCATGTCCTCGGCCTGGAACGCCTCACCATCAGTGGCAAGGATGAACTTGGCCTTCTGCGATGTGGTCTTGGGGCTTTCGCGCAGGGCCCTCAGTGTTTCGTCCACTGCGCCGGGATCGCAGGTGGCGATATGGATGTTCCCGCGCTGGAGAATCGCTCCCGGCACATCGGACTGATTGGTGTTACCCGCCCGCAGCCGTGCCAGTGCGGTATCCTTCTGGCCGAAGGCACGCAGGAACTGGAAAGGGAACTCGGCCTGGTCAAAGGGCTCGAGCGCAAGGTTGGATACGGCTTCTTCGATCTCTACGGGATTCATTTTTCTTCCCCGGCGTTTCCGGTGTCGGCGGAACTTCTCCCAGCAGCACTATCGAGAGCATGCAATCGCTCGAACTCCTCGAAAGCCATGACGACCAGCACAGGCCGATCGTACTTGGTAATGGCGACCGGCGCGGATCGCGCGTGGTCAACCATTTCACCGAATTTGTTCTTTGCCTCTGCAGCCGTAAAGGTGCGCATACGAGTCTCCCGTCAAGCGAGGAGATTTAGCTAATTTTGCCATCGATGCAATGGGGCGATAGGTACATGCGCAGGGCAAGGTCCCGCAGACCATTTGCGAAAAGTTAAACTGGCTGTGGGAAAGACAGCGCGAAGGGGAATCGAATGAAACGTGCCATTTTCATCGCTGCTTGCATCGGGTTTGGGACGGCCTCAACGGCTGGGGCCGAAGAATTGCCAGCCCGCCTCGAACTGGCGTGCGTCGGCGGCGGTGCAGCCAACAAAGCCGATGTGGCGACCGTCAACGGCTGGAACAGTAATGGCGATTTCGGTTCCGCGCAGGTCCATGGTCAGCGATCGGTAGGCTTTGAGGATCAGGTGAATCTATGGATCGACGGCGGTGAAGGCCGGATTCGAATGCCTCGTAGTATGCTGCCGCCCATTCGCGGCGGTGAGGACGGCTGGTTCAAGATCAAGTCAATCGAGGTATCCGACCGCGAGATCATCGGTTCCGTCGCGGTCAACGCGCTCAACAATCCCAAGCTACGCGTGGATCGTTACACTGGTGCGATTAGCATTTCTGGCAAGGCAGGCGACTTTTCGGGCCGCTGCCAGAAGTATGATCCGGCAACGGAACGTAGAGCATTCTGACATCGACTCTGTTTCAGTGGGCATAAGGGGGCAACGGCCATTGCCCCGCAGGTTTTTGATCCGAACCGTTGCGTCGCGCACAGCTACTCCGAGAGAGTTCGCTCGCAGACTCTCTCCCACCGGCAGCAGCACAATAGCGACGTAAGCCCAAATGTGCAGAACGGCGGAAGCACCAAGGCTCCATGCGCCAAGCCTGTCCTTCTCCCTTTTCATCTCCTTCATGGATAGTCACGGCGCAGCGGCGGCGAGTTGCTGCAACAGCTTGACGAAATGGCTGGTCCGCACGCCCGTCGCGTTCCGAGCCAGGTCCCGATCTGAACTACCACCAGCCGATTTGACGGCACTATGGCAATAACCTGCCCACCATAACCGGATGCAAAAGGACAACGTCGGAGCCAAAGGCTTCGCGGCCCAGCGTCCACCAAAGATAGCCGTATCCCATGTTGGGATGCATCTGAACAGCTCGAGACCGAAGAAGAAATCTCTGCCTATGTCATTGCAGCTTTCGAGGATGGCGATCCGGCCCTTATCTCTG
>Ga0182737_1003983_pt1 | contig 10350 bp, 12 predicted proteins | sample eDN5th30CBELigOP_FD_128878 | JGI IMG/M metagenome (GOLD analysis project Ga0182737, IMG submission 128878) | Enriched Organic Plus compost microbial communities from Emeryville, California, USA - eDNA 5th pass 30_C BE-Lig OP (version 2) (version 2) ... | reverse complement strand
TCACGACGAGGGGCGGGGGTCGGCGGGGGGGGGCCGGCTGTGGGGGCACCAAGACGCCGGACAGGCCCCCCGCGGAGGAGGTTGTTGTCGGAGGCGTTGTTTGGGGGGCTTGGGGTGCCGGGGGGGGAGGGGGGGGGGGGGGGGGGGGCGGGGGGCGGGGGGGGGGGGGGGGGGGGGGGGGGGGGGGGGGGGCAAGGCAGGACAGGCCGGGCTGGCGACGCGGCCCACCGTCCCGGGCCTCAGGTCGCAATGCCAGGGCTTTGCGACCAGTTTTCGCGATCGGGGCTCACTAGCCGGCTCGGCCCACTCGGGCCCCTGTTGCCGGATATTCGTGGATCTCACTCTGGCAGGCTTCCCCAAGCCTGCGAACTTCCCGGATGAAGCCCCGGCGCGGAGGTTCGCATCCGCTGGCCGGGTCGCTGTGCCAGCGTTGCAGCTCACACGTACGGCGGATTCCGCTCCGCAAACTAACCGTTCCAGTAGGGGTAATGCGGGTAAGGCGGGGCCTTGAAGCTGGCCTCGTCCAGGCGCTGGACCTGCGCCGGCGTCAGCGACTCGCCGGCCGCGCCGAGGTTGTCGCGCAGCTGGGCCTCGTTGCGTGCGCCGACCAGGACGCTGGCCACCGACGGCCGCTGCAGCAGCCAGTTGATCGCCACCTGGGGGATCGAGCGGCCGGTCTCGGCGGCTACCGTGTCCAGCGCGTCGACCACGCGGTACAGGTGCTCGTCCTCCACCGGCGGGGCGAAGCCTGCGGTCTCGTGCAGGCGGCTGCCGTCCGGCAGCGGCGAGCCGCGGCGGATGCGGCCGGTGAGGCGGCCCCAGCCCAGCGGGCTCCACACGATCGCCCCGATGCCCTGGTCGATGCCCGCGGGCATCAGCTCCCATTCGTAGTCGCGGCCGACCAGCGAGTAGTACACCTGCTGGGCGACGAACCGTTCGTAGCCGTGGCGCTCGGCAACCGCCTGCGACTTCGCCAGCTGCCAGCCGGAGTAGTTCGACACGCCGATGTAGCGCACCTTGCCGGCGCGCACCGCCTGGTCGAGGGTGGCCATGACCTGTTCGACCGGCGTCATCGCGTCGAAGTGGTGCAGCTGCAGCAGGTCGATGTAGTCGGTACCCAGCCGCTGCAGCGCCGCGTCGATGCCGCGGAGCAGGTGGTGGCGCGAGGCGCCGACATCGTTCGGCCCGGGACCCGAGCGCAGGGTCAGCTTGGTGGAGACGATGGCCTGGTCGCGGCGGCCCTTGAGCGCCGCGCCGAGCACCCGTTCGGACTCGCCGTCGGAGTACACGTCGGGGGTGTCGAACAGGTTGGCCCCGGCTTCCAGGCACAGGTCCACCAGCCGCTTCGCCTCGTCCACGCCGGTGTTGCCCCAGGCGGAGAACAGCGGGCCTTTGCCGCCGAACGTGCCGGCGCCGAAGCCCAGGGCGGGCACCCTGAATCCTGAACTGCCGAGGTAGCGGTATTCCATGGCTCTGCCCCGATGAAACCGTCGCGATCCGACGCCGGTCACCGTAGGTTCTTCCCCCGGCCCCCAGTAGCAGGCACTCTTGAATGCCGCTTATTCCGGCTTCGAATGAATGGACATGCTGCGTGCCATGCAGGTCTTCGTCCGGGTCGTCGAGCTGGGCAGCCTGTCGGCGGTCGCGCGTGAACGGCACACGACCCAGCCGACGGTCAGCAAGCTCGTCGCCGCGCTGGAGGACCGCCTCGGCGTGCCCCTGCTGGAGCGCAGCACCACGCATGTGGTGCCGACCGAGCAGGGCAGGCGCTTCCACGAGCGCGCCAGGCGCATGCTGGAAGACTTCGACACCGCCGTCGCCGACGCGCGTGGCCTGACCGAGACACCGGCCGGCCTGCTGCGCGTCACCGCGCCGGTGAGCCTCGGCGTGCTGCGGCTCAACCGCCTGGTCCAGGAATTCATGCGCGAGCACCCGGACTTGGAGGTGGAGCTGATCCTCAACGACCGCGTGGTCGACCTGGTCGAGGAACGCATGGACGTGGCGATCCGCCTCGGCGGGCAGCTGCCGCCGAACATGATCGCCAGGAAGATCGCCGTATCGCCGCGCCACCTGGTGGCCGCGCCGTCCTACCTCGACACGCATCCGGCCATCCGCCGACCCGAGGACGTGCCTGCGCACAACTACCTGCGCTTCGCCTGGGCGAGCGACGTCGTCGAGCTGCACGGACCCGGCGACGCGCGGATTACGCTCAGCCTCAGCGGCCGCTACCGGATCAACAACTCCCTGGCCATCCGCGAGAGCCTGCTGATGGGCACCGGCATCGGCCTGGCGCCCGGCTGGCTGGTGCAGGACCTGGTCGACGCCGGCCAACTGGCCGTAGTGCTGCCCGACTGGCAGGCCCCGCCCCACGAGGCCTTCGTCCTCTACCCGTCCCGCCGCCACCAGCCAGCCCGCGTGCGCGAGTTCGTGCGCTTCATCGGCGAGCGGCTTGTACAGCAGCCGGGGTTGGCGGTGCCGGCGTAGGCACGACAACGGCAAGTCAGTCGCAGCCGTTGACCCGATGGGAATAGGCTGCCATAGTGCGTTGCAATTGCAACGCACGAGGCGCGCATGAAAACCGCAACGCTGCCATCCCTCCGGGTCGAGCCGGCCTTGCGCGAGGCCGCCGAGTCGGTCCTGCAGGAGGGGGAAACCCTGTCTGCCTTCGTCGAGCAGTCGGTCCGCGCGATGGTCCAGCAGCGGCAGCAGCAGGAGGCCTTCATCGCCCGTGGACTGCGCGCGCGGGATGACGCCCGTCGCAGTGGTCGCTACACCCCGGCCGACGAGGTACTTCGTGACCTTGAGTCGAAGCTGGCCAACGCGCGCAAGGGGGGCAAACGCTGATGCATTTCCGCGTCCGCTTCACGGATGAAGCGCGCGAGGACCTCGAGCGGTTGTACGAGTGGTTGCTCGAGCGTGCCGAAGGCGATTTCGCAGTCGCCGAACGCGCCCTGCAGGCGATCCGTGACGGCATTACGGTGCTGGAGCTGGCTCCGCTGAGCTGTCGGAAGGCCAGCCCGGATAATCCCTTCCTGCGCGAGTTGGTGATCGGTTTCGGTGCCAGCGGCTACGTCGCCCTGTTCGAAATCGAGGACAACCAGACCGTGACAGTCCTGGCGGTGCGGCACCAGCGCGAGGACGACTATCACTAGGGGCTTCGGTAGCGTCGGGTAGAGCGGCGTGTCCTCTGCTTGTTCAGCCAGGACACGTCGTGCCGGTTATCCTGATCCACACCCAAAGACTCGTGTAGCGCAATGGCCAAGATCAACCCCCTCCAGGAACAGCTGCTCAAGGCCGGGCTGGTCAAGAAGTCCAAGGTGGCCGAGGTGGCGCGCGAGCAGGCCAAGGCGCGTACGGCCAAGGGCGGCGCGGCCGGGCCGAGCGAGATCGAGCTGGAGGCACAGCGGGCGCGGGCCGAGAAGGCCGAGCGCGACCGGGCGCTGGAGGCCGAGCGCAAGGCGCAGGCCCGCGAGCGCGAGCTGCGGGCGCAGGCCAGGCAGATCGTCCGCGACCGCAAGGTCGCGCGCAGTGGCGAGCTGGAGTACCGCTTCACCGCCGGCGGGGCGATCCGCACCCTGCTGGTGGACGAGGACCAGCGCCGCAAGCTGGCCTCCGGCGCGCTGGTCATCGTCGATGCCGGCGAGGGCTTCGAGCTGCTGCCGCGGGTGGCTGCCGACCAGGTGCGCCAGCGCGATGCGTCGATGATCGTGGTCGACCACGGCCAGGCTTCGTCCGAGCCGGTCGATCCGGCCGATGAGGACGCGGCGTACTACGCGCAGTTCAAGGTGCCAGACGACCTGATGTGGTGAGCCGGGCGGGGCCGTCTGCGCTCCGCCGGCCCGTACTGGATCACGACGCGGCTACGGGCCCGGTGGGAACATGACCGCGCCGCACTCCGCGCCGGAGCCGTTGATGCCCTACACGAACGCTTATCTGGAAACCGAACCCGCCCGCGCCGACGTGGACGCGCGCGACGGCGTGCTGCTGCTGGAATTCGGCGCGCCGTGGTGCCCGCACTGCCAGGGCGCGCAGCCGGCGATCGAGGCCTTCGTGTCCGAACATCCGCAGCTGCAGCACATCAAGATCGAAGACGGGCGCGGCAAGCCGCTGGGCCGCTCCTTCAAGGTCAAGCTGTGGCCGACCCTTGTGCTGCTGCGCGAAGGCCAGGAGCTGGCGCGGGTGGTGCGTCCGCGTACCAACGAAGACCTGCTGGAGCTGCGCTCGGCGATGGTGGGCGGCTGAGCCGGAAGGAGTGACGGGCGGGCAGGCGTTTGCCGCAACCCGCACCCCATCAGGCCTCGCTACGGCCTACGCCGTCTTCGGCCGCCGCACCGCGCGCACCTTCTTCGAGTTGCCGCCGCCGCAATAGAACAGCTCGCCGTCGTCGGCCTCCAGGCCGCTGACGCCGATGCCTTCGGGCAGGCACAGGCGCTCGAGCACGGCGCCGTCGTCCGGATCGATGCGGCGCAGTTCGCTCTCGTCGTTCTCCCAGGTGGCGTGCCACAGCGCGTCGCCCACCCAGCTCACGCCGGTGACGAAGCGGTCAGAATCCAGGCTGCGCAGCACGCGGCCGCTCTCCGGGTCGACCTGGTGGATGCGGCGGCCCTGGTATTCGCCCACCCACAGGTGGCCGTCGGCCCAGGCCATGCCGGAGTTGCAGCCATCGGCCTTACCCGGGGCGGGGATGGTGTGCAGCACGGCGCCGGTGGCCGGGTCCAGCTTCTCGATGCGGTTCTCGACGATCTGGTACAGGTGGCGGCCGTCGAACGCGGTGCCGGCATCGCAGGCGCGTTCGATGACGCGTTCGGGCTGGCCGCTGGACGGATCGAAGGCGACCAGGCGCGGGCCGAGCGCGGCCCAGACGTGGTGGCCGTCGAAGGTCACGCCGTGCACGCCTTCGGCGCTGTCGAACGGGCCGTACTCGCGGACGATCTCGGCCGGTCGCGGAGTCGCGCGCGGGGCCTTGGCGGATGCGATGGTGTTCATGTCTGCCTCGTGGGCTGCGCGCCGGGACTGGCGCCGTGGGTTCGAATCTACGCAGCCGGCGACACGGCCGGGAGTAACAATGTCGTCGCGAATCCCGCCAGCGGCGGCGCCAGCCAGCGCCGTGCGCGGCCGCCTCCCACCGCACGTGCATGGCCGGCTTCGGCGAGCGTCGTGAGCGCGCGCTGCACGCTGCGCGGGCTGGTATCGAGGGCCAGCGCGAGCGCGGCGGTGGACCAGGCATTGCCGTCGGCCAGCAGTGCACGCAGCGCGGCGTGCGCACCGTCGATGGGCGGTTCGAGCAGGGCCACGCGCCGCGCGTCGAGCAGACGCAACGCGAATCCATGCGTGCCGGCTTCGATCCTCGCCCATGGCGCAAGCAGCGATCGCAGGCGGCCGATCTCCACGCGCAGCCGTGCGCGGTGCGTGTCGTCGGAATGGCGGGTGCGGAAGGCGGCGGCGATCAGCGCATCGCGCGACGCTTCGCCCGGCCACGCCGCGGCCAGCGCATGCGCCAGCGCGAACAGCACCGGGCGGGCGGCCAGCGGCAGCCAGGCATCGGCCACGCGCACGCGACGCTGGCAGCCATCCACCACCAGCGCAGGCGACGCGAACAGCGCTTCCACCTCGGGCAGGGCGAGCGTGCGCGTGGTGCCGACGTCGTGCTGGCGCCCGACCGGTTGCTCCAGCAGCGCCTGCGCGGCGGCCACTTCCGCCCGCAGGGCCGGAATGCCGGCGCGTGCCGCAGCGGCTTCGGCGAGCGCCAGCGCCTGGCGTGCCGGTCCGGTGCGGATCGCACGCAGCGCCAGTTCGGCGGCGGCGAGGCCGGCCACTGCGGCCAGCGCGGGGGGAAGTTCGGCGCCGTCCAGCCGGGCGAGGGCGCTGCGGGCCTCGGCCAGGCGGCCGAGCAGCAGCAGGCGCCGCACTGCGACCAGGCGCGCGTGCGCGGCATTGGCGTGGTCGCCGCGCGATTCGAGGGTGTCGATGGCGCGGGACAGCGGTTGCTGAGGATGGTCCAGCTCGCGCAGCGCCAGGGCGATCTCGGCCTCGGCGACGATGCAGCGAGCACGGGCCACGCGATGTTGCACGCCGAAGCCGCGCGCGGCCTGCCGCAGCAGTTCGCGGGCGCGCGGCAGGTCGCCCATGCGCGCCATCGCCGTACCGCGCAGGGCCAGCGCCGGCGGATCCTCGCGCAGCGACACGCGCTTGAGCGCGCCCAGCGCATCGCCGGCTGCCAGGGCGCGCGCGGCGGCGGAGATCATGGCGTCCATGCGCGGAGGCTAGCGCGATCCGGGGACGGGTGCCGCTTCTGCGGTTGTCGTTTCCGGAGAGGTGGGGAGCCGGCCAGGGCCGGCCCTTCAGGGGAGCGCGGTTGTCGCTTCCGGAAAGGTGGGGAGCCGGCCAAGGCCGGCTCTACGGGGGCAGCGCGGTTGTCGCTTCCGGAGTCGGCGTAGCCCGGGTAAGCGGAGCGCACCCGGGGCACCGCGTCCGCGACGACCCGGCGGCGTTGGCATTCCTTCCCGGATGCGGCCTTATCCGGGCTACGAGGATGCGGCGGAAGGTGGTCCGCCGCATCCAGGTGGGGCGTGGATCAGCCCTTCTTTGCGGTGAGCGCGGCCTTGGCCGCCGTGTCGATCACATCGGCCACGGCCTTGGGCTGGGTGAAGTACAGCGCGTGGCTGGCCTTGACGTAGGTGATCGGGGCGCCGATGCGGTTCGCCATGTGCACCAGCATCGCCTGGTCGAAGGCCTTGTCCTCGGTGGCGATCACCGCCCAGCTGGGCTTGCTGCGCCAGGCGGCGTGCTTCACCGGCACGCTGAACTCGGCCATGGTGATCGGTACCTGGGAGTCGTGCAGGAAGGCCGCGTCGGCGTCGCTGGCGTCGGCGGCGAAACCGGCCTTGAACTTCGGGCCGTTGAGGCAGCCGATGCCGTCCGGATGCACGTCGATCACGAACTCCGGGGTGGGCGCGAAGCCCTCGTACTGCTGCGAGGTGGTCTCGCCGGCATCCGGCGCCAGCGCGGAGACGTAGACCAGCCCGGCGACCCTGTCGTGCTCGCCGGCTTCGGTGATCACCGTGCCGCCCCAGGAATGGCCGACCAGGATCGCCGGGCCATCCTGGCGGTCGAGCGCGCGGCGGGTGGCGGCGACGTCATCGGCCAGCGAGGTCAGCGGGTTCTGCACGATGGTCACGTGGTAGCCGCGGGCGGTGAGGTCGTCGTAGACGCCGCGCCAGCCGGAGCCGTCGGCGAAGGCACCATGGACGAGCACGACGTTCTTCACCGGTGCGGCGCCTTCGGCGGCATGCGCGGGTAGGGTGCTGGAGGCGGCCAGGGCGGCGGCCAGCAGGGTGGGGAGCAGCTTGTTCATGACGGGTTCCTCGGGTCGTGTGGGCAACCGGCTCGGGGAGTTGGCCGGGTGGAGGCACTTTGCGTGGGCGGGAGTTGTGCGGGGCGACCGGGCGTCCGGAAAACTTGATCGGACGTATCCGTGGAGCGGCAGTGCAGCGGGGCGAACGTGGTCTTCGTGTAGCGCCCGAGGCGGGTGACCGTGCACGGCGGGGTCGCGCCGCTGACCCACATCATCTCGATCCGCCAGGCCGGGGAGTCGGGCAAGCCCGACTCTACTGGCCGCGCCGCCGGGTGCCTTGTACAGGGTTGCTGGCCCGCGCTGCTTCTGCCGACAGACGGCCCGGCCGTTCTCGGGCGCTGAGACGGCGCGCTGCCATGCTTCCGGCAGACGAAAGAGGAAAGGGGACTGCATGGACACCGCACTGACCCGCGTCATCGACGCCATCGCCTTCGCCGCCCATGCGCACCGGCTGCAGAAGCGCAAGGACGCCGAGGGTACGCCCTATATCAACCACCCGGTCGAACTGGTCCGCATCCTTGCCGTGGAAGCCCGGGTCCAGGACACGGATGTGCTCTGCGCCGCCGCGCTGCACGACTACCTGGAGGACTGCTGCGGCGGCGAAGGGCAGCCGACGCTGGAGGAAGGCCGGCGCATGCTGGAGCACCGCTTCGGCGCCAGCGTGCGGCTGCTGGTGGAGGCGGTGACCGACGACAAGTCGCTGCCGAAGGCCGAGCGCAAGCGCCTGCAGGTCGAGCACGCGGCGCACATTCCCGAAGGCGCGCGGCTGATCAAGCTGGCCGACAAGATCGCCAACCTGCGCGACATCGCCACCTCGCCCCCGGCCGACTGGCCGCTGTACCGCCGCCGCGACTACTTCGACTGGGCCGGGCAGGTGGTGGAGCGCCTGCGCGGAACCCACGCCGCGCTGGAAGCGGTGTTCGACCAGGCGTTCGCGGCGCGGCCGGTGTAAGGCCCGGATCGCCCCGAGGAAGACACCACTCCGGCCCTGGCCGGCAGACGGGGCGCAAGCGCAGTGTCTGCCGCCACGCTCCCTGTACGCCGCCACTGCCATGGTGGCCGCACCGTCGCCCGCACCGCCGCCGCCATGCACCTGATCCAGCTCTTCCTCCCACTCAACGGCAACGACGGCAAGGCCTTCCCGAAGGCGATGTTCGACGCGGTGCGGGCGGAGCTGGCCGAACGGTTCGGCGGCGTCACCGCCTTCGTCCGCGCGCCCGCGGTGGGACTGTGGGAGGACGACGACGGCTCGGTGCAGCGCGACGAGGTCGTGCTGTTCGAGGTGATGGCCGCCCACGTCGACCATGGCTGGTGGGCGGTGTACCGGCAGGACCTGGAGCGACGCTTCCGCCAGGAGGAAGTGCTGGTGCGGGCGAGCGCGGTGGAGCGCCTGTAGTCAGCCTGCTGCGTTCCCGCGATAAGGGCCCGGCCAGGTGCCGATGCTGAGCACGGTTACCTGGCCGGGGAGCTCAGACCGGCGGTTTGCGCGCGCTGAGGAAGGTCCACAGGTCCTGGTACGACGGGACCAGCACGTCCTGCTCGCAGCGTTCGACGAAATGCGCGTCCACGGCCTCGCGGATCAGCGGCAGCACCTCGCGGCGCAGGGCCCGGTCGATGGCGTCGTCGCGGCCGTGGCCGCAGCACTGCATGCTGAGCATCCCGCCAGGACGCAGGGCGCGGGCGATGTGGCCGATGATGCCGGTGATGAATTCCGCGCGGGACTGGCCTTCGCGCACCGGATCCATGGTCAGGTCGTAGATCACCGCATCGAGGTCGCGCGCCTGGGCGATCCAGGCGAAGGCGTCGCCGGTGACGATGTTGGCGTGCGGGCTGTCGAAGGCGTCGCCGCACAGCGCGGGCAGGTGCTCGCGCGAAAGCTCCATCACGCGGGCATCGATCTCGACCATGGTCAGCTCGGACGGCAGCGCGTCCAGCGGCTCGAAGGTGCGGATCAGTTCGTTGAGGACGCCGCCGTCGCCACCGCCGAGAATGGCCACGCGTTCGAGGCGGCGCAGGGCCAGCAGCGGGCTGGTCATCGCCACGCCATAGGCGACGTCGGATTCGGAGATCTGGAGGTCGTCGTCGAGGAACAGCTGCCCCCCGAAGCGCGGGTGGCGGGTGACGATGACGTGCTGCAGGCCGGTGTGTTCGTCGGCAAGCAGGGGAGTGGCGGCCGGCGCGGCCGGCGGGGCATGCAGGCGGAAACCGGCGCGGTGGCCGTTGGCTGGATTCAATCCGGGATCCTCCCAGTGAAGTGGAGGTGTCCCATGCTCGCCAATTGCGGTCAGCGGTTCAAGTTCGGGGCTGAATCCCGGGGAAAAGCAGCGTACCCGGCGCGTTCGCCGCACGGAGTGCGTGGTGCGGATACAGCATCGATGCCTTCGCACATCCACTCCGGCATCATTCGCCGATGACCGCAACATCGCCTTCCACCGCGCCCGCACCGCTGACCCGCGCCTCCATCGCCCGCCAGGCCTGGCCGATCATCCTGGCCAATGCCTCGGTGCCGCTGCTGGGCCTCGTCGACACCGCGGTGATCGGCCACTTCGGCAGCACCGCGGACCTGGGCGCGCTGGCGCTGGGCGCGCTGCTGTTCAATTTCATCTACTGGAGCTTCGGCTTCCTGCGCATGTCCACCACCGGCTTCGTCGCGCAGGCGGCCGGCGCCGGCGACGAGGCGGAGGTGCGCGCGGCGCTGCTGCGGCCGCTGCTGCTGGGCGTCGCGCTGGGCCTGGCGGTGTGGGTGCTGCAGTGGCCGCTGGTGGCCGGCTATTTCGCGCTGATGGATGCCAGTGCGCCGGTCGCGGAGACCGGCACCGCCTACTTCAGTGCGCGGGTGTGGGGCGCGCCGGCGGCATTGGCGCTGTATGCGCTGTGCGGGGCGCTGATCGGCCTGGGCCGCAGCCGCACGCTGCTGGCGGTGCAGCTGCTGCTCAACGGACTCAACGCGGCGCTGGACGTGTATTTCGCCGGCGTGCTGGACCTGGGCGCGCGCG
>Ga0182737_1003982_pt1 | contig 10351 bp, 11 predicted proteins | sample eDN5th30CBELigOP_FD_128878 | JGI IMG/M metagenome (GOLD analysis project Ga0182737, IMG submission 128878) | Enriched Organic Plus compost microbial communities from Emeryville, California, USA - eDNA 5th pass 30_C BE-Lig OP (version 2) (version 2) ... | reverse complement strand
GCGTTTCGGTGGCGGCAGCCTTGTCGCCGGCGGCGATCGACTGGCGAACGCGCTTGATGGCGGTGCGCAGCATGGAGCGCAGGCTGGAGTTGTGCTTGTTGCGTTCGACCGATTGACGGGCGCGCTTGCGAGCTTGGGCGGAATTGGCCATGGATGTCTACGTGATCTGAGAATTCGGCAAAGTCAAACATTGTATCAGCTTCGCCGGTGATTGCAAGCCACAAAGCGCTAAAACGCCCCGATGGGGCGAGGGCCACGCGTGCCGCCAATCCAGCAGCCTGCCGTCAGGCCGTGAGGACCCCGATGGAGACGAACCAGGGCGTGAAGCGCCGGACGTTGATGGGCATGCTGTTCTCGAGCGCGCGCAGGGCGGCGTCGGTGTCGTCCAGCGGATAGCTGCCGCGCACGGGCAGGCCGCCGGCCGCCATGGAGACGCGCAGGGACCCCTGGCGATAGGGACGCAGGGCGGCGATGACCTCGGCCAGCGGTCGGTCGTACGCCTCGATCCAGCCATGCTCCCAGGCGGCCTCGGGGACCAGGTCGGTACGCGGCACGCCGATGCGGGTCGCATCGAAGCGGGTGCCCATCCCGGCGGGCACCAGCCCGCGTGCGCCAGCCAGGGTCTCGATTTCGACGTCGTGCTCGTGGACCACCACCAGGGTGCGGCGGGCTTGCTGGCGCACCATGTAGCTGGTGCCCAGCGAGCGCACCACGCCCTCGGCAGTGCGCACCAGGAACGGACGCGAGGGGTCGGCCTGGACGTTGATCGAAACGGCGCCTTCGAGCAGGTGCAGCTTGCGGTAGGTGGACGTGTATTCGAGGTTGACGCGGCTGCGCGCATTGAGCAGCAACTGGCTGCCGTCGGAGAGAATGTAACGGCGGCGCTCGCCGGTCTGGGTGGCGGCGTCGGCCGTGAGGCCGTCCAGCGGGTAGTAGGCATTGCCGACGTAGGCAGCGCCGACGGCGCACGCGCCCAGCGCCAGCGTGCCAGCGAGAAAGCGGCGCCGCGGGTGGGACAACGGGGGAACCGGGCCGCCAAGCAAGGGGTCGGCTGCGGCCGGTAGCGGGTCGGCCGGCGGCACGAAGGCGGAGGGGTACGCATCGCTGAGGCGACCGTTCATGGCCCCGCCCAGGGCGCCCGTGAGCTGCTGCCATGCGCTTTCGTGCTGCGGATCCGCATCGCGCCAGGCAAGGAAATTGGCATAGTCCGCCGGCGTGGCGCGACCCGAGCGCAGCAGGACCAGCCAGGTGACGACTTGGTCCGAAATCGGCGGCTGCAAGGGAGCGGTATTCAAGTCTGGTTCCACGCCGGTCCCCCGGTAGGGCCCTGGATGGGAAGATGCCGGGACAGAATCGGGCCTGCGTTCTTTGCCCTGTGTTATTTGCCGGTAGTTAGCAAATGGTTAGCAAATACGTAAGTTTACAAATTTACCCCAAAGGGTAGGGATTGTCGACGCAATAGCTGTCAAAAAGAGGCAAAAAGCGGCGATCTGCGCCAGTTACAGGGCTCGGGATTGCACGGAAGCTTACACGCTCCGGGCGCCGCGCCGGCCGAAGTCGCGCGGCCGGAAGCCCACGGCAAACAGCAGGGCGAAGTAGGCGGCGCCACTGGCGGCCAGCACGCCGGCCAGACTGAGGCCGCGCAGGCCGGGGTGCGCCTGCAGGGCAATCCAGTCCAGGCGAGCGTCGGCGTAAGCCAGCACCCCGGCCAGCGCGGCCAGCGCGGGCAGCAGGCGCAGCACGAAGCGGCCCCAGCCGGGTGCCGGGTGGTACACGCCCCGCCGGCGCAGGCCCGTCAGCAGCGCCAGCGCATTGATGCAGGCGCCCAGTCCGATGGCCAGCGCCAGGCCGGCATGCGCCAGCAGCGGCACCAGCACGGCGTTCAGCAGTTGCGTCAGCACCAGCACGGCGATGGCGATCTTCACCGGCGTGCGGATGTCCTGGCGGGCGTAGAAGCCCGGCGCCAGGATCTTTACCGCCAGCAGGCCCAGCAGGCCCGCCGAGTAGGCAATGACGGCCAGGCGCGTCTGCTGCACGTCCTGGGCCTGGAACGCCCCGTAATGAAACAGCGTCGCCACCAGGCCATCGGACAGCATGGCCAGGCCGATGGCCGCGGGCAGGCCCAGCAGCAGCACCAGCCGCAGCCCCCAGTCGAGCAGTTCGCTGTAGCCGCCGTGGTCCTCGCGGGCGTGCGCCGCCGACAGGCTGGGCAGCAGCACCGTGCCCAGCGCCACGCCCAGCAGCGCGGTGGGAAACTCCATCAGCCGATCCGCGAAGGACAGCCATGTGACGCTGCCGGGCTGCAGCCAGGTGGCGATGTTGGTGTTGATGAGCAGCGAGATCTGCGCCACCGACACGCCCAACGTGGCCGGTGCCATCTGGCGCAGGATGCGCTGCACGGTGGAATCCCGCCAGGCGGCGCGCACGCTGCCCCCCAGGCGCGGCGCCATGCCCAGCCGCGCCAGCGCCGCCCACTGCACCGCCAGCTGGGCCACGCCGCCGGCCATCACGCCGATGGCCAGTGCGTAGATGGGGATCTCCAGGCGCGGCGCCAGCCACAGGCAGGCGCCGATCATGCAGAGGTTCAGCAGCACCGGCGTGAACGCCGGCACGGCGAAGCGGCGCCAGGTGTTGAGCACGCCGGAGGCGAATGCGATCAGCGACATGCACAGGATGTACGGGAACATGATGCGCGTCATCGCCACCGCGGCCTCGAATTCGCCGCCGCGGCCCGTGTCGCGCAGGCCGCTGGCCATCAGGGTGACGACCCACGGCGCCGCCGCGATGCCCACGGCCGTCAGCAGCATCAGTGCAGCGGTCAGCAGCAGCGCCACGCGGTCGAGCAGGGTACGCACCTCGGCATCGCTGCGCTCGGTGCGGGCCGCACCCAGGATGGGCACGAAGGCCTGCGAGAACGCGCCTTCGGCGAAAAGCCGCCGCAGCAGATTAGGGATGCGGAAGGCCACCCAGAACGCGTCGGTGAGCGGCCCCGCCCCGAAGGCGCGCGCCACCAGGATGTCGCGCACCAGGCCGGTGATGCGCGAGAGCAGCGTGAAACCGCTGACGGTGGCGGCCGATCGGAGCAAAGCCATGAGAGGTTCCGCGGGTGGCGCGGCGGCGCCGGCCGCCGCGCGGGGACGCTTCGCAGGGAAGCGCGGGTGTCGCTGGGTATTGCGGGTGTTGCTCTGCCTGCGGCTACTTGGGCGGCATGCGGATCGCGCCGTCCAGGCGGATCGTTTCGCCGTTGAGCATCTCGTTGGTGATGATGCTGTGGACCAGCTTGGCGTAGTCCTCGGGGCGGCCCAGGCGGGCGGGGAACGGGATACTGGCGGCCAGCGAATCCTGCACCTCTTGCGGCATGCCGAAGATCATCGGCGTGCCGAAGATGCCCGGGGCGATGGTCATGCAGCGGATGCCGGTCTTGGCCAGGTCACGGGCGATGGGCAATGTCATTCCCGCCACGCCGGCCTTGGAGGCCGAGTAGGCAGCCTGGCCGATCTGGCCGTCGAACGCCGCCACCGAGGCGGTGTTGATCAGCACGCCGCGCTCGCCGGTGGGCTCGGGCGTGTTTCCGCCCATGGCCTCGGCGGCCAGCCGCATCATGTTGAAGCTGCCGATCAGGTTGACCGCAATGACCTTCTGAAACAGGTCCAGCGGATGCGCGCCGTTCTTGCCGACGATCTTGGCAGCCGGCGCAATGCCGGCGCAGTTGACCAGCCCGAACAGCGGACCCAGCGCCTTGGCCTCGGCCACGACGCGCTGGCCGTCGGCCTCTTGCGTGACGTCGCAATGGACGTAGCACTGGCCGAGTTCCTGCGCCAGCTTCTGGCCCGGCTCGTCCTGCACGTCGGCGATGACGACCTTGGCGCCGTTGGCCACCAGCATGCGCACGCTGCCCGCACCCAGACCCGAGGCACCACCGGTGACGATGAATACTTTGTTGGCGATTTCCATTTCTATTCTCCGAAGCGCCGCGGGACGTCAGCCTTGCAGCGCCTGGAACAGGCGCGCCTTGATTTCGTCGACGGCGCCCACGCCCGAGATCTTGCGGTACTTGGGCGCACCGGCCGCGTCGTCGCGCGCCCAGCCGGCGTAGTAGTCGACCAGCGGCCGGGTCTGCTGCTGGTAGACCGACAGGCGGTGGCGCACCGTTTCCTCGCGGTCGTCGTCGCGCTGCACCAGCGGTTCGCCGGTGACGTCATCCTTGCCTTCGGCCTTGGGCGGATTGAAGCGGATGTGGTAGCTGCGGCCGCTGGCCGGATGCACGCGGCGGCCGCTCATGCGCTCGATGATGTCCGACTCGGGCACCTCGATCTCGACCACGTAGTCCAGCTTGACGCCGGCGTGCTTCAGGGCGTCGGCCTGCGGAATGGTGCGGGGAAAGCCGTCGAACAGGTAGCCCTTGGCGCAATCGGCCTGCTTCAGGCGATCTTGCACCAGGCCGATGATGATCTCATCCGACACCAGGCCACCCGCATCCATGACCTTCTTGGCCTCGATGCCCAGGGGCGTGCCGGCCTTTACCGCGGCGCGCAGCATGTCGCCGGTGGAAATCTGCGGGATGCCATAGTGCTGGGTCAGAAACGCGGCCTGGGTGCCTTTGCCGGCGCCGGGCGGTCCGAGCAGGATGAGACGCATTATGTGCTCCTGGAGAGGTTTGATTTTTTATTTGGTCGGGGGGCGATTATGCCGCAATGCAGCACCCGCTGCCGCGCGGCGCGCCGAAACAGCCCTTATAACCGATTTGCGTACGAGGCCCGGACCCGTTCCAGGTCGGCCGGCGTATCGACGCCCGCGGCGGGCGGCTGGTTGGCGCGGTGCACCACGATGACGTGGCCGTGCTCGAGGGCGCGCAACTGCTCCAGCGATTCGTAGCCTTCGAGCCTGCCGTGCGGCAGCGTCGGGAAAAGGCGCAGGAAGCTGGCACGATAGGCATACAGGCCGATGTGGTGCAGCGCGGGCAGGCCGGGAGCCAGCACGCGCTGGCCGCCGGCCAGCGCATCGCGCGCCCACGGGATCGGCGCGCGCGAGAAATACAGCGCGCGGCCGCCGGCGGCGCACACCACCTTGACGACGTTGGGATTGAACAGTGCCTCGGCATCGGCCAGCGGGCAGGCGCAGGTGGCGATGTCGGCATCCGGCGTGGCCTGCAGCTGGGCGGCCACGGCGTTGATCAGTTCGGGCTCGATCAGCGGCTCGTCTCCCTGCACGTTGACCACGATGGCATCATCGGGCAGGCCGAGCTGCTGCACCGCCTCGGCGAGCCGGTCGGTGCCCGTGGGATGGTCGGCGCGCGTCAGCAGCGCGCGGTGGCCATGGCTTTCGGCTGCCTGCTGCACGCGCGGGTCATCGGTGGCCACGTAAACGGCCTGGGCCCCGGACTGCATGGCGCGCTCGGCCACGCGGACGACCATGGGCTTGCCGGCAATGTCGGCCAGCGGCTTGTCGGGCAGGCGGGTGGAAGCGGCGCGTGCGGGAATGAGGACGATGAAGCTCACGTCGCGCTCCGGTCAAGCCGAAGCGGGCGCGGCCTGGCTGGGGTCGAGGTCGCGTGCCTCCGACTCCAGCATGACCGGAATGCCGTCGCGCACCGGAAAGGCCAGGCGGTCAGCCCGGCAGATGAGTTCGGCATTGGGGCGGTCGTGTTCGAGCCGGCCCTTGCATAGCGGGCACACGAGGATGTCGAGCAGGCGGGATTCCATGGGGCGATTCTAGACCAGAACACGCGCGCGCGGGGTCGGCCGGCGGGCGGATCTCCAGGGCTGGGCCATGGTGGCGAAACACGCCGCATGGCCCGGCGGCGCACCCGCCCGGCATGCTCTCCGACCCCTGCAGGCGGCGAGCGCCGTCGTGGCGGCTATGGACGCCGGGCCCGCACCGTCGCCGATAGCCAGCCGGCGAAGTCCGGCGCGCCGGAAGGCGCCGAGAAGTGTGCCTCGGCGGGCACTTCCCACAGCCGCGCATCGCCCAGCGCCGCGCATTTGACGGCGTCCTTGGAGGTAACGAGGATGTGGTCGGCCTGCAGCGCCGTGAACGGCGAACGTGCGTAGGCGTAGTGGTCGGGCAGCGGCATTTCCTGCGCCGGCTCGATGCCGGACTCGCGCAACGTGTGGAAGAAGCGTCCGGGGTTGCCGATGCCCGCGGCGGCCGCGACGCGGCCCGCCTGCGCACTGGCGAACCAGCCGAGCGGCCGCTCGGCGCCGTCGGCCAGACGGCGGGCGGCGCCGGGCGCCAGCCACATGCGCAGCCGCAGCGGCGCGCCGCCCGCGACGGGCGCGTGCGTTGCCGCAGCCGCAGCGGGCGGCGGTCCGTTGGTGATGACCGCGTCGACCTCGTCCAGCCGTTGCCGTGGCTCGCGCAGCGGTCCCGCCGGCAGCAGCCGGCCGTTGCCCACGCCGCGCTCGTCCTGCACCACGATCTCGACGTCGCGCGCCAGCTGCAGATGTTGCAGGCCATCGTCCGAGACGATCACGTCGACGTCCGGATAGGCCCGCAGCAGCGCCTGGGCGGCCTGTGCGCGGCGCGGGTGCACCGCGACGGGAGCGCCGGTGGCGCGCGCCACCAGGGCGGGTTCGTCGCCGAACTCGGCCGCGGCCAGCACGCCGCAGCCGATCCGCGGCGCGTCGCCCACCGCCGTGCCATAGCCGCGGCTGATGACGCCGGGATGCCAGCCCTGCGCACGCAGGGCCTGCACCGCGGCGATCACCACCGGTGTCTTGCCGGTGCCCCCCACGTAGAGGTTGCCGATCACCACCACCGGCACGGGCGCGCGCCACGCCTGCCGGCGGCCGCTGGCATAGGCTCGGCGCTTGGCGCGCACGGCCCGGGCAGTGAGGGCGGACAGGGGGGTAAGCAGCGTCGCCAGCCAGCCGCCATGGCGCCACTGCCGGTCGAGAAAGGCCAACAAGGCAGGCGGGGGATTCACCGGGCGGTCTGGGCGGCGAAGTTGACCCGTCCGATGCCGGCCAGGCGCGCCGCCTCCATTACGTTGACCACGGCCTGGTGCGTGGCCTGCGCGTCGGCGTTGATGACCAGCACGGGCTCGGCCTTGCCCTGCGCGGCCTGGGCCAGCGCCACGGCGATGTCTGCCGGGGTGGCCGCGTCGAGCAGCGTGCCGTCCAGGGCATAGCGCCCGTCCTGGCTGACCGCCACCTCCAGCGCGGGCGGGGCCTGCTGGTCGGCGGCGGCCTGCGGCAGCGTGACCTTCAGCTGCGTGAAGCGGGCGAAGGACGTGGTGGCTGCAAGGAAGATCAGGATGACCAGCAGCACGTCGATGAGCGGGATCAGGTTGATGTCCAGCTCGTCGCGGCCGCCTGCCGGCCCGCGGAAATTCATGGCCGCATCTCCGCGGCCGCCAGGTGGCGCGCCAGGCGGCCCGCCGCCAGTTCCATGGCCTGCAGGTAGTCGTCGATGCGCGCGCGCAGATAGCGGTGCGCGATCATGGCCGGGATGGCGATGAGGATGCCGAAGCCCGTGTTGTACAGGGCGATGGAAATGCCGTGGGCCAGTTGGGCCGGGTCGCTGGCGCCGGGAGCGTAGGCGCCGAAGATTTCGATCATGCCCACCACCGTGCCGAATAGGCCCATCAGCGGCGCGACGACGGCGATGGTGCCGATGGCCGACACGTAACGGCCCAGGTCGTGCGCCACGGCGCGGCCCGTATCCTCGACCGCCGCGCGCAGTTCACTGCGTGGCAGGTGGCGCTGGCGCAGCACCTCGGCCAGTACGCGGCCCAGCGGCGAATTGCGCTCGAGCTGGGCCAGCGCCTCGGGTGTGTCCTGCTGCCGGCGCAGCATGTCGCCGACCTGTTCGGGCAGCCCGCGGGGCAGCACCAGGCTGCGGCGTAGCGACAGCAGGCGCTCCACGATGAGGGCCAGGCCCAGGATGGACGTGGCGAGCAAGGGCCAGATCGGCCAGCCGGCGGCGTGAAGAATGGCTAACAAGACGGAAGACTCCGGGAGCGGGAGGCGCGGCGGCGCCCGGTGGCGGCGCGCGACGCTTCAGGGCGAGACTGTAGCGGCGGCAGGGGGCGGTGGCAAGCTGCCCAAACTATCCACAGTTTTTGTGGATAATTCTGTGTAGAACTTCGCCGCAAGCCGGGTCTTGCTTGGCTTTCGGCTGGATTGGACCGGGACGAGGCGCCGCAGCAGACTGGATTCCTATAAAGAAATCATGGCCTTGGGACGTATCTGCTGACGCTGCGGGCCAGCGCGGCGCCCAGGCTTGGTTGCGCTATGATGCAGGCCCGCTTCACGCGGCCTGTGGACATATATCGAGGCCGAAAGCCTTATGACAACTGGATTCGCCGTCACAAACGACGTATTTACGCGGGAAATCCTGACAGTTGCCCAGCTGAATCAAGCCGTGGGCCAATTGCTGGAGCGCAGCATTCCCGCCATCTGGGTGCGCGGCGAAATTTCCAATTTCACCCAGGCCGCCTCCGGACATTGGTACTTCACGTTGAAGGACAGCCGGGCGGCTGTGCGCGCGGTCATGTTCCGCAGTCGCGCAAGCCTGGTCGGCTTCGTGCCTCGGCCGGGCGACCAGGTCGAGGTGCGGGCCCGGGTGTCGCTGTACGAGGCGCGCGGCGACTACCAACTGCAGGCCGATGGCATGCGGCGGGCCGGTGTCGGCAATCTGTACGAGGCCTTCCTGCGCCTGAAGTCCCAGTTGGCCGACGAGGGCCTGTTCGATCCCGCCCGCAAGCGCGACCCCGTGCGGCTGCCCCGCGCCATCGGCGTGGTCACGTCGCTGCATGCGGCGGCACTGCGCGACGTGCTGTCGGCGCTGGCGCGCCGCGCGCCGCACGTGCCTGTCATCGTCTATCCCGCCCCGGTGCAGGGCGCCGACGCGGCGCCGCGCCTGGCCGCGCAGGTGGCCGCAGCCAACGCGCGCCGCGAGGTCGACACGCTGCTGCTGGTGCGCGGCGGCGGCAGTATCGAGGATCTCTGGAGCTTCAATGACGAGGGCCTGGCGCGCCAGGTGGCGGCCAGCGAGATCACGGTCATCAGCGGAGTCGGGCACGAGACGGATTTCACCATCGCGGATTTCGTGGCCGACCTGCGCGCGCCCACGCCCACGGCCGCGGCCGAGCTGGCGTGCGCGCCGCGCGCCGAGCTGCTGCGCGCCGTGCTGCACGCGGCGCAGGGTGTGGCGCGGGCCCAGCATCGCCGGCTCGACCAGGCCGCGCAGCGGCTGGATCGCGCCGCGGCGCAACTGGTTTCTCCCGCCCAGCGGCTGGCGCACCAGCGCGACCGCCTCGCCTCGCTGTGCCACCGCCTGGCGGGTGCGTGGCGTGTCCCGCAGGGGCGGCGGCGGGCCCGGGTGGAACTGCTGGTGCAGCGCCTGGCGCATCGCGCGCCCGAGGCGACGCGTGCGCAGCAGCAATTGCGCGCAATGGCCGAGCAGTTGCGCCGCGCGCATGCCCGCACGCTGGAGCAGCGCCGCGCCCGGCTGACCGCGGCATCGGCGCAGCTGCGCGCGTTCGATCCGCAACTGACGCTGGCGCGCGGCTATTCGATCGCGCGCGATGCCGACGGCGCTATCGTCCGCGATGCGGCATCGCTGGCCGTGGGGCAACGCCTGCAGCTGACGTTCGCCAACGGAGGCGCCGACGCCGACGTGGCGCAGGTGCGCAAGGATTGACGGCGTGCGCCGGTTACCCGCGTTAACCTCGATGACCGCCGGGTTACCGGGGTGGCCCGCCAAACAGCCGATACAATAGTCCGGCTTGATCGCGAACACCCAACAAAGAAGGATCGACACATGGCACACACGCTTCCCCCTCTGCCTTACGAACTCGACGCGCTGGCTCCCCGCATTTCCAAGGAAACGCTGGAGTACCACTACGGCAAGCATCACCAGACCTACGTCACCAACCTGAACAACCTGATCGCCGGCACCGAATTCGAGAACGCTTCGCTGGAAGACATCGTGAAGAAGTCCTCGGGCGGCGTGTTCAACAACGCGGCGCAGGTGTGGAACCACACCTTCTACTGGAACAGCCTGTCGCCCAAGGGCGGCGGCGAGCCCACCGGCAAGCTGGCCGACGCCATCAAGGCCAAGTGGGGCAGCGTCGATGCCTTCAAGGAAGCGTTCAACAAGTCGGCTGCCGGCAACTTCGGCTCGGGCTGGACCTGGCTGGTCAAGAAGGCCGACGGCACCGTCGACATCGTCAACACCAGCAACGCCGCCACGCCGCTCACCACCGGCGACACCGCGCTGCTGACCTGTGACGTGTGGGAGCACGCCTACTACATCGACTACCGCAACGCCCGTCCCAAGTACCTGGAGAACTTCTGGGCGCTGGTCAACTGGGACTTCGCGGCCAAGAACTTCGGCTGATCGGCGT
>Ga0182737_1003981_pt1 | contig 10354 bp, 9 predicted proteins | sample eDN5th30CBELigOP_FD_128878 | JGI IMG/M metagenome (GOLD analysis project Ga0182737, IMG submission 128878) | Enriched Organic Plus compost microbial communities from Emeryville, California, USA - eDNA 5th pass 30_C BE-Lig OP (version 2) (version 2) ... | reverse complement strand
GTGGCGCTGGTGGCCGCGATGCGCAAGATGCTGACGATGCTCAATGCCATCGCCAAACACGGTTCGAAATGGAATCCGACGCTGCAGTCGGCTTGACTTCCAAGACGGTTGCTCGGCCCCGCTACGCGGGGCTTCCCTCGGGCCAACTGGCCGGCGAGGGCCCGGCACGCTGAAAGGACTCGCCGCAGCGCAGAATGTGCATCCGCTTTCTAGGCGAGGGCTGGAACTCGTGGTGTCAGCCTCGCCGTTTTGAGGGGAAGAGAGCTGGACCTATCTACCTTCCAACATCCCCACACATCCGAAAGACACGCTTGCACCCCTGGGCGCGCGCCCTTGTAAGATCAGCAGATCAGGCCGCAGGCCGCCCCGGAGATGCCGATGAAATCCCGCCTTGCCGCTCTTCTGCTGATGCTGGCCACCACCACGGCGGCCGCCCAGAGCCTGCCCTACGGGGTATCGGTCGCCAACCTGCAGGCCGTCCGGGACATCACGCTGGGGCAGACCACCATCACCGGCACGCTGACCAACCATGGCAACATCGAGCTGCCCGCGCCGTCGGTCACCTTCGCGCTGTATGACGCGCAAGGGCGCGAGATCTCGCGCGTGACGCAGCGGGCCGATGCGCCGCTGCCTCCCGGCGGCACCTGGGACGTGCGCGCCATCACGCCGCATACCTTTACGCGCTTCAGCGCCGTCGACGTGCGCGCGCAGTAAGCGGACTGTCAGCAACGCCCCGGATCGCAGGCCCGGGATATGGGAAAATCTAGCATCCAGCCGGGCTGCCACAAGCCGCCCGGCTCCCGCCGTTCCGCCCTGCGGAGCCGGCTTGCATACAGGATGCAATCATGTTCCCGAAAAGACTTACCGACGGCTACCAGGCGTTCCTGCAAGGCCGCTTTCCCAGCGAGCGCAGCCGCTACCAGTCGCTGGCCGAAACCGGCCAGAGCCCCGAGATCCTCATCATCGGCTGTTGCGACTCGCGCGTGTCGCCCGAAGTGATTTTCGACGCGGGCCCCGGCGAACTGTTCGTCATCCGCAACGTCGCCAACCTGGTGCCCACGTGCGAGATCGACGCCGCCCAATCGTCTTACCACGGCACCAGCGCGGCCATCGAGTTCGCCGTCAACGGACTGCAGGTGAAGCACATCGTGGTGCTGGGCCATGCCTCGTGCGGCGGCATCCGGTCGTTCTATGACGATGCCGAGCCGCTGTCGAAGCTGGATTTCATTGGCAAGTGGATGTCGCAGATCAGCCCGGTGGCCGACCGGCTGGGCCCGTCGACCGGCGACCGCGCCACTGACCTGAAGCGGCTGGAGCTGGCCGTCATCGAGCAAAGCCTGGCCAACCTGATGACGTTTCCGTCCATTCGCCGCCGCGTCGATGCGGGCGAACTGCAGTTGCACGGCACGTATTTCGGCGTGGCCACCGGCGTGCTGTTCGTACGCGACCCCAACACGGGCACGTTCGAGCCCTGCGTCGAGGCGCCGCTCTAGGCGCCACGGCGGCCGGTCCCGCCGATTCGCCGGCTCACCCCTGCGGCCAAGGCCACGGCATCGCGCCGCGGCCTGCCTCCCTGTCCTACAGCCCCAGCGGCGACAAGTCCGGCGTGCGCCGGTGCCAGTCCGATGCCTGCTGGAAGGCGATGCCGATGCGGCACAGCCGGGCGTCGTCGAAGGGCTTGCCCAGCAGCTGCACGCCAATGGGCAGGCCCTGCGCGGAAAAGCCCGCGGGCAGGCCCAGGCCGCACGCGCCCATGAAGTTGCCGGCGCGGTTGAAGGCGGCCAGCGGCGTCTGCGACTCGTCCACCTCTTCCACCTTGCAGGCCGGAAACGGCAAGCCGGGCGTCAGCAGCGCGTCGGCATCGCGCATCCATTCGCGCCAGGCGCGCTTGGCGCGCGCGTGTTCCTGCAGCGCGTGGATGTATTCCGCCGCCGGCAGATCCTTGCCGCCCAGCACGCGGCCGCGCACGTACTCGCCCAGCGGCAGGTTGGCGTCTTCGATGTAGTCGCGGTGCAGGGCATAGGCCTCGGCCGCGATGATCTGGCCGTTGCGCAGCATCATGGCGTGAAAGTCGAAGGGAATGGACCGCTCTTCGATCTGCGCGCCCAGCTCGCGCATCAGCGCGCAGGCCGCCTCGAAGGCCGCCACGACGTCGGGCGTCGGGGCGAGGGGATACTGCGACGGCGGCATCACCCGCAAGCGCACGCCGGCCAGCGGCAGCTTCCCATCGGCCGGCGGATAGGGATCGTAGGCCAGCACGGGGGCGGCCAGCGTGGCCGGATCCTGCGGATCCGGGCCGGCCATCAGCTGCGTCAGCAGCATGGCGTCGCGCGCGTCGCGCGTCATGGGGCCGACGGAATCCAGCGTGTGCGACAGCGGCACTGCGCCGTGCAGGCTGACCAGGCCGGCCGTCGTCTTCAGGCCGGTGATGCCGTTCAGCGCGGCGGGGCCGCGCACCGAACCGCCGGTGTCCGAGCCCAGGGCCGCCGGCGCCAGCCCGGCCGCGACCGCCACGGCCGAGCCACTGGACGAGCCGCCCGGGATGCGGGCGTGCGCCAGGTCCCAGGGGTTGTGCGGCGTGCCCATCACCGGGTTGGTGCCCCAGCCGCCAAAAGCGAATTCCACCATGTGGGTCTTGCCCAGCACCACCATGCCGGCAGCCAGCAGGCGCGCGACCGCGGTGCCGGTGAACGCGCTGCGCCGCTGCAGCCAGGCCTGCGACCCGGCGGTGGTGATCTTGCCCTCCACTTCGCACAGGTCCTTCAGCGCCACCGGCAGCCCGTCCAGCGGACCCAGGGAGTAGCCGGCGGCGCGCCGGGCGTCGGCAGCGGCGGCCAGCTGCAGGGCGCCCTCCTCGTCCACCTGCACGTAGGCGTGCAGCTTGGCGTTGGCCCGGCCGATGCGGTGCAGATAGTGGCGCGCCAACTCCACCGCGCTGTAGCGGCCGGCCGCCAGGCCTTCGGCCAGTTCAACCAGGCTGGCGTATGCGAGTTCTGACATGGTTTCCTCTGTAGATGAGCGGATATCGGGATTTTCAGCGTTGGGTAAGCCTCTCGATGCAGCGAAGGGCGCCCCGCGCCGGCGCGCCTCAGAACCGAGGGCTTCTTTCTTATTACCAGAATTACTTAGACTGGTGGCGTTCGCTGCTGCTACGGTTATGAAACTGCGACGGACCCAATGCGTTGCGCGTCCGCCCGACACGATACCCGAAGGCCACCGACAACATGTATGTCTATGATCCCATCGACCAGCAACTGGTCGATGAGCGCGTCGCCCAGTTTTCCGACCAGACGCGCCGCTTCCTCGCCGGCCAGCTGACCGAAGACGAATTCCGCACGCTGCGCCTGCAGAACGGCTTGTACATCCAGCGCCACGCGCCCATGCTGCGCGTGGCCATCCCCTATGGCATGCTGGCCGCGCGCCAGCTGCGCACGCTGGCACACATCGCCCGCACCTGGGACCGCGGCTACGGCCACTTCTCCACGCGCCAGAACATGCAGTTCAACTGGCCGCGCCTGGAAGACGTGCCCACCATCCTGGCCGAGCTGGCCAAGGTGCAGATGCACGCCATCCAGACCAGCGGCAACTGCATCCGCAACACCACCACCGACCACTACGCCGGCATCGCGCCCGACGAGCTGGTCAATCCCCTGGTGTGGTGCGAGATCATCCGCCAGTGGTCCACCCTGCATCCCGAGTTCGCGTTCCTGCCCCGCAAGTTCAAGATCGCCGTCAGCGGCGCCATCGAAGACCGCGCCGCGGTGGGCGTGCACGACATCGGCCTGCAGGCCGTCGAGCGCGACGGCACGCTGGGTTTCCGCGTGTGGATCGGCGGCGGCCTGGGCCGCACGCCCATGGTTGGCCACCTGATCAACCCGTTCGTCGAATGGCAGCACCTGCTGACGTACCTGCAGGCCGCACTGCGCGTCTACAACTTGCACGGCCGGCGCGACAACAAGTACAAGGCCCGCATCAAGATCCTGGTGAAGGACCTGACGCCCGAGGTCTATGCGCAGCAGGTCGACGAGGAATGGCAGCGCATCAAGGGCGGCCCCGACACGCTGACGCAGGCCTTCGTCGACACCATCGCCGGCCGCTTCACCTGGCCCCAGTACGATCCCGCGGCGGCCGGCGATGCCGACGACACCGAGGCGCGCGCCGCAACCGATCCGTCGTTCGCGCATTGGCTGCGCCGCAACGTCCGGGCGCACAAGGTGCCAGGCTACGCGGCCGTCACCGTCTCGCTGAAGGCCACCGGCGTGCCGCCGGGCGACATCAGCGCCGACCAGATGGACGCGGTGGCCGACCTTTCCGAACGCTACGGCTTCGGCGAGCTGCGCGTCTCGCACGAACAGAACCTCATCCTGGCCGACGTGCGCCGCTCGTGCCTGTACGAACTCTGGCAGGAACTGCGCGCACTGAATCTCGCCACCGCCAACATCGGCCTGCTCACCAACATCATTTCCTGTCCGGGCGGCGATTTCTGCGCGCTGGCCAACGCGGTGTCCATCCCCGTGGCCGAGGCCATCCAGCGCCGCTTCGACGACCTGGACTATCTGTTCGAGATCGGCGAGCTCGACCTCAACATCTCGGGTTGCATCAACGCCTGCGGCCACCACCACGTAGGCCACATCGGCATCCTCGGTGTCGACAAGGCCGGCGAGGAGTGGTACCAGGTCACCATTGGCGGACGCCAGAATGGCGCGGCCAAGCCGCTGCCCGACCTGGAATCCACGCGCGGCGGCGGCGCGGCCATCGGCCGCATCATCGGGCCGTCTTTCGCGCGCGACACGGTGCCGCTGGTGGTCGACCGACTGATCCAGACCTATCTGCGCCTGCGCGACAGCGAAGCGGAACGCTTCATCGACGTGGTCGACCGCGTCGGCATCGACCCGTTCAAGCAGGACGTCTACGCCGATCCCGAAGTGGCCAAGCCTGTCCAGCCGCGCGAGGCCGTCCATGCCTGATACCGCGCCCCACCTCATCCGCGACGGCCGCCTGCAGGCCGATGACTGGCGCGTCTACACGCCAGCAGAAGACGCACCCGACGCGCCGCCCGCCGACGAGCCCGGCTGGATCGTGCCGCTGGCCACCTGGAAAGCCGCCGCGGCCACGCTGCGCGCACGCCGCCATCCGGTGGGCGTGCTGGTGCCGCCCAACGCCGACCTGGCCGACCTGGCCGGCCCCGACGACACGCTGGAGACGACAGGCATCGCCCTCATCGCCATCGATTTCCCGGCCTATACCGACGGCCGCGGTTATTCGCTGGCGCAACTGTTGCGCAACCGCTATGGCTACCAGGGCGAGCTGCGCGCCGTGGGCGACGTGATGATCGACACCATCCATTACCAGGCGCGCGTGGGTTTCGACAGCTTCCTGGTCAAACCGGGCCACGACCCGCAACAAGCCCTGACGGCCTTGCGAAGCTTCTCGGTGCACTACCAGAAGGCGTACCTCGTACCGGCCTGAACGGACGATCCCTGGCGCGAAACACGGGCCGGCCCAGCGATGGGCCGGCCCGTTTTCGCTTTTTCCCCCGCCGATGCCGTGCACGGCCTGGCGCTCTTCTTTCTCCGGAATCCCGCTCGCCCGGGGTCGCTGTGCGGGTTAGTCCGAAGTGCCTGCGGGGTCTATTGTATTATTATCCGTACATTACGCCATTGAAGTTTTCTACCTCCCTCACCCACTCCTTACGGAAAGACCGCCATGGACACCAAAGAGGTTAAGGAAATCGTCGACCGCTGGATGATTCCGACGGCCAAGGGCGCCTACATGGCCGGGCTGGAAAGCCGCCCGGTTATCTCGTACGCTCACGGCATCGAGGTCTACGACACCCAGGGCCGCCGCTACCTGGACTTCGGGTCCGGCCAGATGGCCGCAGCGCTGGGCCACAACCACCCGCTGTACGTCGAAGCCGTCAAGCGCAATCTGGAAACGATCAGCCATTCGACCAAGACGTTCCTCAACGTCGACCGCCTGGAGCTGCATCGCCGCCTGGGCGAGATCCTCACCGCGCCCCTGCAGAAGTCGCTGTTCCTGGTCAGCGGCAGCGATGCGGTCGAGGCCGCCGTCGACATGGCGCGCAAGGTCACGGGCGGCACCGACGTGCTGGGCATGAACATGGGCCTGCACGGTTCCACCTCGTTCATCACGCGCTCGCTGTCGTTCGGGTGGAACCGCAGCAAGCACGGCCTGGCGGCGCAGGCCACATTCTCGATGATGGCGCCGTACACCTACCGCTGTCCCTTCGCCAACTGCGCCTGCGTCACCGGCAGCGGCGACTACGTCTGCATGAAGACCAGCTTCGACCTGGCCGTCAGCAACTTCACCGGCAAGCCGGCCGCCTTCATCATGGAGCCCATCCTCAGCGCCGGCGGCATCATCGTTCCGCCGCCCGGCTACGTGAAGGCGCTGCGCGAGCTGTGCAGCCAGTACGGCATGCTGTTCATCATGGACGAATCGCAGACCGGCCTGGGCAAGACCGGCCGCATGTGGGGCCACCAGCACGAGGACGTGGTGCCGGACATCATCACCGTGTCCAAGCACTTCGGTGCGGGCCTGCCCATCAGCGCGGTCTGCACCACCGCCGAGATCGCCGACCGCGCGGCCGCCAATGGCTACTTCGCCACCCGTTCGCACGCCTGCGATCCCATCACGTGCGCCGCCGGCGTGGCCAGCATCGACATCATCGAGCAGGACGGCCTGGTCGAACGCGCGGCCAAGATCGACACGCTGCTGCGCCAGCGCCTGTCGGCCATGGCCGAGCAGATCGAGCTGATCGGCGACATCCGCGGCCGCGGCGTGCTGTACGGCGTGGAACTGGTCACCGACCGCAAGTCCCGCGCACCCGCCAACGCGGCCGCCAAGGCGGTGGTGCAGGCCTGCCAGGACCAGGGCCTGATCGTGCAGGCCCGCGGCAGCCACGGCCGCATGAACGTCATCCGCCTGGTCCCGCCCATGGTATCCACCGACGCCGAGATCAACGAAGGCATGGACATCCTGGAAAAGGTGCTGAAGCAGGTGGCGCAATCCGATGCCGCGAAGGAGGCTGTAGCCGCCTGACGCGTTACGCATGCCGCGGCGCACGAAGGACAGGCGCGCCGTCGGTCGATTCAGATTCAAGGTATCCGCGCCCAAGCCGGACGGCATCACACCAGATCCGGCGCGCAAACACCGGCCGCCATCAGCAGCGGCCGGACAGTCTGCAACCCAGGGGAATTACCATGCATCGATACGTTTCGAGAATCGCTCGTTGTCTGCTTGCCCTCTCGTGCATCGCCACGGGGTCCGCCCATGCCGACACCTACCCCGACCGGCCCGTCAAGCTGGTCGTGCCCTTCCCGCCCGGCGGCGGATCCGACACCGTGGGCCGCCTCATCGCCAAGAGCCTGAGCGACAACCTGGGGCAGCAGGTGGTGGTGGACAACCGCGGCGGGGCGGGCGGGTCCATCGGCACCGGCTCGGTGGCGCGCGCCGCCCCCGACGGCTACACGCTGGTGCTAGCCTCGACCTCCGAAATCGCGATCAACCCGGCCCTGTATCCCTCGCTGGGCTACAGCACCGTCGACGACCTGACCCCTGTGGCGATGGTCGCGACCACGCCGCTGGCGATCGCCGTCAACCCCGGGGTGAAGGCCAAGACGCTGCAAGAGCTGGTGGCGCTGGTGAAAGCGCAGCCAGGCAAGATCAACCTGGCTTCGGCCGGCACCGGCACCATCACCCATCTGTCCAGCGAGCTGTTCCGCGCGGCGAACCAGCTCAACTGGGTCCACGTGCCGTACAAGGGCACCGCGCCCGCCCTGGCGGACCTGGTCAGCGGCCAGGTGCAGATCATGTTCCTGCCACCGCCGCCGGTGCTGGGCCTGGCCCAGTCGGGCCGCGTACGGCTGCTGGCCGTGTCGGGCAAGACCCGCGCCGCAAGCATGCCCGACGTGCCCACCGTGACGGAAAGCGGCTCGCCGGACTACACCGTCGACAACTGGTACGGCATCTTCGCGCCGCAGGGCACGCCCGGGGCCGTCGTCGAAAAATTGTCGGCCTCGGTCGCCGAGGTGCTCAAGCAGAAGGCAGTGATCGACGCGCTGGCCGTGCAGGGCGCCGCGCCCGCCACGCTGTCGCGCGCGCAGTTCGCCGACCACGTGAAGCGCGAAGTGACCAAGTGGGGCGACGTGGTGCGCAGTTCCGGCGCCAAAGTGGAGTAAGGCGGCATGGGCGTTGGCTATGACCTGGAGGCGGTGCGCGCGCAGTTTCCCGTGACACGCCGCCTGACGTACTTCGACAGCGCCCACCAGTCGCCCCTCGCGGTGTGCGTGCGCCTGGCGTTGGACGCCTTCCTGGACGAGAGCCAGCACGACGGCGGCCCCAAGCCGCTGTGGCTGGGCCGCGTTCCCGGCGTGCGCCAGCGCCTGGCCGACCTGATCGGCGCGCAGGCCGACGAAATCGCCTTCGTGAAGAACACTTCCGAGGGGCTGAACATCGCGGCCAACGCGCTGCCGTTGCAACCTGGCGACAACGTGCTGATGATGGCGGGCGATCATCCCAACAACACGTATGCATGGCTGAACCTGCGCCGCCGCGGCGTCGAGGTGCGCTTCGTCGAGACCGGGCCCGCGGGGCTGGATGCGGCGGCGTGCGAGGCGCATGCCGATGCCCGCACGCGCGTGGTGGCGCTGTCGCACATCACGTCCGACACCGGGCTGTGCATGGACCTGGCCGGCATCGGCGCCTTCTGCAAGCGGCGCGGCGTTCACTTGGTGGTGGACGCCATCCAGTCGCTGGGCATCCTGCCCATGGACGTGCACGCGCTCGGCATCTCGATGCTGGCCGCCGGCTGCCACAAGGGCCTGTTGCTGCCCCAGGGCATGGGCATGCTGTACGTGTCGCGCGAGCTGTCCGACCTGCTGCCCGCCTACCTGGCCGGCTCGGCCGTGGCCAACGCTTCACCCGACCGCATCGTGCGCGGCACCGAGGTGGCGCTGCGGCCGGGCGCCGCGCGCTTCGAGATCGGCAATCTCAGCCTGCCGCACGTGCACGCGCTGGATGCGGCGCTGACGCTGCTGGAATCCATCGGCGTGCACAACATCGCGCGCCATGTGCAGGCGCTGGGCGAACGGCTGGCGCGGCACATGGAAGCCCTGGGCGTGGCGCTGCTGGCCCCGCCCGGTCATCGTGCGCACATCCACGTGCTGGCGCTGCCCGGCACCGGCTGGCTGGAATACCTGGCCGGCCACGGCGTACGCGTGTCGCCGCAGCGCGGCTGCGTGCGCGTCTCGCTGGCGCTGTTCAATACCGTGGGAGAAGTCGACCGGTTGGCGGCACTGATCCGCCAGCGGCTGGATGGCTGAGGCTGGCCTGCTAGGCGCGGCTCGCGGGCCGCGAGAGGTTCAGCGTGTAGTAGTAGCGGTCGGCGCGGTAGTAAGAGCGGAACGCCACCATGCCGCTGCCGTCGGCCAATCGATGCAAGCGGCCCACCAGCAGCACAGGCGCCCCCACCGGGATGTCGAGCAACTGCGCCAGCCGCGTGTCGGCAATCATGGCCTCGATCTGCTGGCGCTCTTCGATGCAGGCGAGTCCAAGCTTCTGCTCGATGAGACCGAGGATGGACGCGCTGCCGAGGTCCCAGGCCATCAGACGCTCGCCCACGGCAATCGGCAGGAAGGCCTCGTGCACCACCAGCGGACGGTCCTCGAAATAGCGCAGCCGCTCGACCAGGAACAGGTCGTCCACGGGCGAATGCAGCAGCTTGGCCTCGTCCGGCGCCTTGACCGGGCCGGACGACAACACCTTGGCGTAGGTGTCCAGATGCAGCGCAGTGAAGTCCTCGACCATGCCCGTGAGGCGCTGGTTGACGGGCCTGTCGGGCCGACGCACGAAGAAGGTGCCCTTGGCCCGATGGCGCTGGATGATGCCTTCCTGCTCCAGGCCGCGCAGGGCCTCGCGCACCGTCTCGCGCGACACGCCGAACTCTTCGCACAGCGCCTGTTCGGTCGGGATGCGGTCGCCGATCTCGTACTCGGAATACAGGCGGCGCTCGATGATGTGCCGCACCTGCAGGTACTTGGGGAAGGGATTGAAGAATGCCGGGGATGAGGGCAGGCTTTTCTTGGTCGCGGTCATGTTCGAAACAACAAAAGGGCTAACCGGGGGCTCGCTGCCTGCACAAGCCGCAGGCCCAGCTTGCCACAAAATCCGCCACGGCGCAGCCCGGCGCCGCACGCGGATGATCCGTTGCCTTGCTCTACATGCCTTCCCAATGCGGTCCGGGCACGTGAATGTCGAACAGTTCCAGCACCCGCGCCACGGTGTGGTCGACCATCTGCTCGATGGACGCCGGCCGGTGGTAGAACGCCGGCAG
>Ga0182737_1003979_pt1 | contig 10357 bp, 8 predicted proteins | sample eDN5th30CBELigOP_FD_128878 | JGI IMG/M metagenome (GOLD analysis project Ga0182737, IMG submission 128878) | Enriched Organic Plus compost microbial communities from Emeryville, California, USA - eDNA 5th pass 30_C BE-Lig OP (version 2) (version 2) ... | reverse complement strand
TGGGGAGGTTGCGGAACCTCCGGAGTAAGAGGGATGAGCGGAATGGGCGTCAAACCGACGACCTCCGGGCAGACTGCCTGCCGACTGGAGCCGTGGCACGCCCTGCTTTTTCACACGAATCCGACCCGGTGATGGCGCGCTTCGTTTGTATTCACGGTCATTTCTACCAGCCCCCGCGGGAGAACCCGTGGCTCGAGACCATTGAGACGCAGGAATCGGCCTATCCCTATCATGACTGGAACGAGCGAATCACGGCGGAATGTTACGCACCGAACGCCGCTTCGCGGATTCTGAATGCGCAGGGGCGCATCGTTCAGATCGTCAACAACTACGCGCAGATCAGCTTCAACTTCGGGCCGACTCTGCTCGCGTGGCTGCAGGACCATGCTGCCGACACGTATGAAGCGATTTTACAGGCCGACAGAATCAGCGTGGAGCGGTTTTCCGGCCACGGCTCCGCACTGGCCCAGGCGTACAATCACATGATCATGCCGCTGGCCAATGACATGGACCAGCGCACGCAGGTGATCTGGGGAATTCACGATTTTGAGCGGCGATTCGGCAGGAAGCCGGAAGGCATGTGGCTGCCTGAGACCGCGGTGGATCTGCGCACGCTCGATATCATGGCGGAGTTCGGCATCGAGTTCACCGTGCTCGCGCCACATCAGGCGGCCCGGGTACGCCCGTTCAATGGCAAGTGGCGCGATGTCTCGGACGGCAGCATCGATACGCGCCGAGTGTACCTGCAGCGACTCCCCTCAGGTCGCACCATCGCGCTGTTCTTCTACGACGGACCCACTTCCCGCGCAGTGGCATTCGAGGGGCTGCTCAAGAACGGCGAACACTTCGCGGCGCGGCTGACAGCGCTGTACGGCGATGCGACGGAACCGCAGCTCGCGAACATCGCGACCGATGGCGAGACCTACGGGCATCATCATCGGCATGGCGACATGGCACTCGCGTATGCGCTGCACCACATCGAGACCAAAGGCCTCGCGCGCATCACAAACTACGGCGAATTCCTGGCGCACTGCCCGCCCACCTACGAAGTCGAGATCACCGAAAACACCAGTTGGAGCTGCGCACACGGCGTCGGCCGCTGGCAGTTGGACTGTGGCTGCTCGACCGGTGGACTGACCGGCTGGACGCAGCACTGGCGCGAACCCCTCAGGAACGCTCTCGACTGGCTGCGTGACCGGCTCGCACCCCTTTACGAGCAACTCGGCCAGCAACTGTTCACGGATCCGTGGGCAGCGCGCGACGACTACATCCATGTTGTGCTCGACCGCTCTCCTGATTCACTCGACGCGTTCTTCGCCCGACACGCGATTCGGCCGCTCGACAGCCAGTCACGCGTAACCGCGCTCAAACTGCTCGAGCTGCAGCGCCATGCCATGCTGATGTATACGAGCTGTGGCTGGTTCTTCAACGACCTCGCGGGCATCGAAACCGTGCAGGTTCTGCAGTACGCCGGCCGCGCTGTTCAACTCGGGGAAGAACTCTTCGGCATGGATATCGAAACGCCCTTCCTCGACCAGCTCGAAATGGCGCGCAGCAATGAGCCGGGGGAAGGCACGGGCCGCGACATCTATGAGCGGTACGTGCGCAAGGCGGTCGTCGACCTGTTCAAAATCGGCGCACACTTCGCCGTGAGCGCGCTGTATCACGGTTACCAGCCCGGCGAGCGCGTCTACTGCTACCGCGTCGATCTTCAGGATCGAGAGAACATGGTTTCAGGAGAAGCACGGCTCGTGGTCGGCCGGTCGCGCATCAGCTCGGAGCTGACGCTCGAATCCGCAATCGCAACATTCGCAGTGCTGTATTTCGGCGATCATCACGTGCACGGCGGCATCGCACGCACGCAGGAAGGAGAAAACGGCTACCCGCGTTTCCTGGCCGAGCTCAAGCACTCGTTCTTCGATCGCGATTTCCCCGCCGTGATCCGGCGGATGGATGAACGCTTCCCGCAGGAGACGTTTTCGATTCGGTCGCTGTTCCCGGATTCCCAGCGTCGCGTGCTTGAACTGATCCTGGAGTCGAGCCTGTCCGCGACCGCAAACGTGTACCGCCAGGTGTACGAGAAACACGCACCGCTGATGCGCTTCCTCTCCGATCTCGGGCTGCCGGTCCCGGAGGCGTTCCGCACGTCTGCGGACTACGTTCTCAATACCGACCTGCGCCGCGTACTGGGTGGGGATGTCGATCTCGCGCGAGTGCACCGCGTGCTCGAGCAGGCGCGCACCGCGCAGGCAACGCTGGACTCCGCCGCTCTCACGCTGCCGCTCGAGCGTGCACTCGAAAGAATCGCGGTAAAACTCTGGCACGCGCCGACCGATCTGCGCACGCTCCACCAACTCAAGGACCTCGCCGGCATCGCCAAGTCGATTGCACCCGAAACCGACGTATGGAAAGTACAGAACATTTTCTTTGACATGATGGAGGAGGTCTATCCGGACCAGCGTGCACGCGCCGAAGCCGGAGACGCCGCTGCGCTGGAATGGATCCGCATCTTCAAGGAACTTGCAGAACCGCTTGCCGTCAGCATCCCCCGGTGAAGATCCCTCTCGCAACATACCGCCTGCAGGTCAGCGCAGACTTCCCGCTCGAACGTGTTCGCGAGCTCGTGCCCTATTTTGCCGAGCTCGGGGTTTCGCATCTCTACCTGTCGCCGGTCACGCAGGCTCGCCCTGGAAGCACGCACGGCTATGACGTCACGGATCCGACTCGTATAAACAAGGAGATCGGCGGAGAGGCAGCGTTTATCGCACTGGCGGACGAAGCGAAAGCACACGGGCTGGACCTGCTGCTCGATATCGTGCCGAACCACATGGCCGCATCCGAGCTGAATCCGTGGTGGTTCGATGTGCTCAAGCATGGACCCGGTTCGCCCTATGCCGCGTTTTTCGACATCGACTGGCAGGCCGAACCGCCTGGTCCGGGGCGAGTGCTGCTTCCAATACTCGGAGATGAACTCGCCGCGTGCATCGAACGAGGCGAGCTCAAACTCCTGATCGATACCCGGCAATTCGGGATTCAGTACATCGACCGTGTTTTCCCGCTTGACCCGTCGAGCTACCCTCTCGCACTTAATGCACTTGGTCCAATGGTCGCCGGCCGACGTATGGCCGAAGAGCTTCGCGAACGGGCTGTGCGGCTTCCCGATCGGCTGCATGCCAGTGAACGTCTGGCAAGCCGCCGGGTTGCTGAAGAACTCGAAGCGGCGATGCACGAATTGATGAGCAATGTCGCCAGCGAGCGCGGCGCGGATCAGTTGCTGATCACCCTTGATGATTCACACATCGGCGAGTTGCTCGCCGCCCAGGTCTATGACCTTCGCTTCTGGGGCACGGGCGCCCGTGACATCAATTACCGCCGCTTCTTCGACATTTCTGATCTGGTCGGCCTGCGCATCGAAGATGCCGCGACCTTCGATGCAGTTCACGCGCTCACCCTGCCGCTGCTCGTCGAAGGTGTTGTGAGCGGCGTCAGGATCGACCACATCGATGGGCTGCGCGATCCCGCCGCTTACCTCGAACGCTTGCGCAAACGTGTGCACGAACAGACCGGCAAAGATCCGTATGTTGTCGTCGAGAAGATTCTCAGCGGCGATGAGAGGCTGCCGGCAGAATGGGCCACGGCCGGCAGTACCGGTTACGAATTCATCGCCACCAGCAACGGCGTGTTCGTGCACCCCGCCGGCTGGCGTGAAATCGGCGACGCGTATGAACGCTGGACCGGCATAACCGATTTCAGCGTGCTGGTTCGCGAAAAAAAGAGGCTCGCCATGACGAACCTCTTCCCCAACGAACTTCGCTCACTTGCGACTGCACTCACCGAACTCGCGGAGCGCGACGGCCTCACGCTCGACACGGATGCCGCACGGGAAGCGCTCATGGAACTCACTGCGCATCTGCCCGTCTATCGGACGTACATTGCAACTGACAGTATCCCGGAAGTCGCTCGCACGCTCATCCAGCATGCCCTCGACTGGACCCGCAGTTCCACTGCCGACCAGGCCGTCTGTGACTTCCTTGCAAAGGTGCTGCTGCTCGATGGCTCGACCTCGCAACGCGCCGCATGGATCGAATTCATCGCGCGATGGCAGCAGTTCACCGGGCCGGTGATGGCCAAGGGTTTCGAGGATACCGCCCTCTACAATTACAACCGGCTCATCTCCGTCAATGAGGTCGGGGCCGACCCACGCCACGCCGTCGTCACGGTTGATCAGTTTCACCGCGCAATGACAGAACGTCAGGCGCACGCGCCTGGCTCCCTCAATGCAAGCTCGACGCACGATACAAAACGAAGCGAAGATGTACGCGCACGGATCAACGTGCTTTCCGAACTCTGGCCTGAATGGCTGAATCGCGTCGAACGCTGGCGGGAATGGAACCTTACCGCCAAACGAATGGTCGATGGCGTCTATGCACCCGATGTCAACGACGAACTGCTGCTCTACCAGTCGCTGCTCGGCGCGTGGCCACTCGAACCGGATGCGCTGCCCGCTTTCCACACGCGGATGCAGGAGTACATGCTCAAGGCCGTGCGTGAAGCCAAACGCAGAACGAGTTGGCGTGTACAGAACGACGAATACGAAGCTGCGGTCTCCGCATTCACCGCTGCACTGGTCGCGCGACCTCCGGACGATGCGTTCTGGCAGGACCTGCGCGGCTTCGCGCATCGCATCGCCTGGTACGGCGCGCTCAACGCACTTTCGCACCTCGTGCTCAAACTCGGGGCACCCGGTGTTCCGGATTTCTATCAGGGCTGCGAATCCTGGATGTTCGCACTGGTCGACCCGGACAACCGTCGATCGGTCGACTGGCAGGCTGCGCGATGCAGGCTGAACGACCTCGATTCAATCGATGCTTTGCTGAAGCTGTGGAAGGATGGCCGGATCAAGACTGCAGTGACCCGGGCCGGACTCCACCTCCGGCGGGATAACCCTGAGCTGTTCCTGCATGGGACGTACACTCCGCTGCGGGTGGAAGGTACCTGCGCGGATCACGTGGTCGCGTACATGCGGAGACTTGGCGAGCAGACAGCGCTGTTCCTGGCCACGCGCTGGGTTGCACGACTCGTGGACGTCGACGAACTCCCGATCGGCCATTTCTGGCAGGACACCCGGCTCGTGGTCGATCACCAGGAGCGCGACTGGACGAATGTGCTGACCGGCACGGTCCACAAGGGAAGCGGGACCCTCGCCCTTGCTGACGTGCTGAAGAAGGCACCGGTCGCGATCCTTACTGCCTGACCCCCACGTGGGCGGCGACGATCCCGCCCGTGTACGTCTCCCACGATACTGACTTGAACCCGGCCGCCTGCATCCGCTGTGCAAGCTCCGGCGGTTCGGGAAACTGGAGTACGGAGGCAGGCAGATACGTGTAGGCTGATTCGTGTTTGGAGATTAGTCGACCCACCAGGGGCAGGACATGCCGGAAGTAGAACAGGTACAGTCCACGAAACGGCTGCCAGTTCGGCGTGGTGAATTCGAGGATGACGACCTTCCCGCCCGGCCGTACCACCCGCGCCAGCTCCCGCAGCCCGGCATCGACCGAAGCGAGATTGCGCACCCCAAAACCGACAATCGCGCCATCGAACTGTCCGTCACGCACCGGAAGGCAAAGTGCATCCGCGCACGCAGAGTCGATCCGCCGCCCCGCCCGCTTCCCCTCGCCGGCAACCAGCATCGGGTACGTGAAGTCCGTCGCAATCACGTTGCCCTTGAACTCTGCCCGGCTGGCGATTTCAACAGACAGGTCAAGCGTACCTGCACAGGCGTCCAGGTAGAGCCCGCTGGCCGGCATCCCCTCCAGCAACCGATCCACGGCATGGCGGCGCCAGGCGCGGTCGCGATTCATGCTGAGCAGGTGGTTGAGCAGATCGTATCGAGGGGCAATCGCGGAGAACATCCGCTGAACAGACCCGGCCTTTTCTGCCGGTGGCGGAATTACATTTGTTTCGCGTACTGCCACGGACATTTCCCAAGCCCTGTGAGGCAACCTAAATTGGTGTGTTTACACCAGAAGCGCTCGAACCTACTCGTAAGACTCCAACCCTACAAGGCCGATTCGATGCCGAAACCCGGCGCGTTGTTGCTGCGTAGGACCCTTCGCGGCTGCGCACTGGCTGCTTTCATGGAAAACAACATCGGGTGTTGCGCCTGCGAGCGCGACCCTTGGATTTGTGGATTACAGCAAGCTGACTGACCAGGAAGTCGTTGCGCGGGCCCGGGAGGGGCGCGAGACGGCGTTTCGCGAACTGATCGGCCGCTATCAGCGACCGGTCTTTTCGCTCATCTACCGCCTGGTCAGGGACCGCGAGAAGTCCGAAGATCTCGCCCAGGAGACATTTATCAAGGTGCTCAACGCGCTGCACCGCTATGACCCCAGCTACAAATTCAGCTCCTGGATTTTCAAGATCGCGCACAACACCGCGCTTGATCATCTGCGAAAGAAGGCGCCGGAGACGCTGTCGATCGACGGTTCACCGCACGCCACCACGGCAGCAGAAATTGAAGCCAGTACAGTCACGGTTGCAGGCAATGAAGAGAGCCCGGAAGAGTACGCCACCAATCGGGAGCTTGGGGGCATTCTCGAAGAGGCAGTGGCGAAACTTCGTCCGGAATACCGTACGGCGATCGTTCTGTGCCACGTCGAGGGGTACGCGTATGAGGAAATCGCCGAGATTATGAACGTGCCGCTGGGCACGGTAAAGACGTACATCCACCGGGCTCGACGCGAGTTGCAGGGCTATTTGAAACACCTGCGGATCTGAAACCCGACGGAGCAGTCATGCGTATGGCAGACGGGAACTGGAGCAGGAACGATGAACACAGGTGAGTCGATGTACCATCCGACAGCCGAACGGCTCGAAGCGCTGATCGAGGGGACCCTCGATCCGGGGGAAGCCGTTGTGGTTGAATCGCATGTGCTCGGCTGCGCGCAGTGTGAAACCGAAGCCGAGGAACTGCGCGCTCTTTTCGATGCGCTCGGACGCATGGGTCATTTCAGTCCGAGTCACGGTTTCGCCGACCGCGTGATGCTGCAGGTCCGTCTGCCGGATCCGTGGTATGTGCGGGCCGGCCAGGCGCTGCAGACGTTCATCCCCCGGACCCGCCGCGGCTGGGCGTTTGCCAGCAGCATGCTCGCGATTCCCGTAGTCAGCTTCACCGCGCTTGTGCTCTGGCTGCTCTCGAGGCCATACGTGACCAGCGAAGGCCTGGTCGCGTTTACGTGGGACCGACTCAGCGGCGGCGCAAGCGACACCATCAGCGAACTCGGCACCGCACTGCTTCAATCGAATTTCGCCTTGTGGTTCGCACGTGGTGTTGAACTGCTGCTCGGAGCCGGAGTGCGCGGCGCCGGTACAGCAGCAGTCGTAATGGCCGCGATGATGGCGGCCTCCGCGTGGATCCTTTACAAGAACCTCTTCCGCAGCCCCAATCGGCGATCGGATCATGTCTCGTACAGCTTCTAACTACCGGTTCGGAACCTTCGCGGTCTGGGCCCTGCTGCTCGCCAGCGGAACCCCCGCCCTTGCCCAGGAGCCGGAGGCGGCATTGCCACCCGCCCGAATCGTTTCGAGCGAAATTTCGGTGTCCCGCGATCAGGCGGAACTGCGCCTCGAACTGGCAAACGGCGCGCGCCTGGTTCTGTCTACCGTATCCGGCGACGGGGGCTCGACGCCTCGCGTCCTTCGCAACACCATCTCAGGCGAACCAGGCAACCTCTCGCAGCGGCTCGCGATTTCGGCGCGCCGAGGCACGCGTCTGGATCGCGACTGGCGCGAACTGCTGGATCGCGCGATGGCAGCGGAGGCCGACGAGATCGCGCAGTTGCTGGTCGACTGGAATGCCCCTGCGGGTGGCGAACCGCTCGATCAGGCGCTTGAAAGCGCGCTCGCGGGTCTGGAGCAGGGTGTAGCCGTCGCCGCAGTCGCAAACGGGCAGGCCGCGGAGTTTGGCGACAGCCTCGGCAAGCTGCAGAACCGGATCAGTGAACTCGAGCAAATGCTCGACGAAACCCACGAGCAGGCGACGGTGCGCCAGCGACACCGCGGACCAGACTGGCTCGCACCGCTGCGACACATCGGCCGGGGCGCAGCCGGCGTCATGTCCGTGCTGGTCACATTCGCGGTTCTCTTCGGGCTCGGCTTCGCCGTGGTGTTTTTCGGCGGTCGCAAGTACCTCGAGGAAGTCGCCGATACAGCCCGTTATGCGACCGGCCGCTCCTTCCTGGTCGGACTGGCCGCAAGCTTCCTGGTTGTCCCTGCATTTGTGCTTGGCGCGATCGTGCTGCTGATCTCGATCGTCGGGATCCCCGCGCTCCTGGTATGGCTGCCTGCATACCCGCTCGCGGTTACGCTCGCCGCCCTGCTTGGCTACCTCGCTGTCGCCCATAGCGCGGGAGAAGCACTGGCGGAGCGCCGCTTCTACGGCGGCGACTGGTTTACGCGGGCCAACTCCTACTATTTCATGCTGACGGGCCTTGGTCTGCTGCTGGCCCTTTTCATCGCCGCGCACGTCGTTGAGATGGCCGGCCCGTGGCTGGGCTTCATCCGCGGGATCCTGCTATTCCTCGGGGTGGTCCTGACCTGGGGCGCCGTCACAACGGGGTTCGGTGCGGTCCTGATCAGTCGGGCAGGAACGCGGCCGATCCGGCCCCGCGCCCCCGTCGATACAGAGAGTTTTGCCGATGAAAGCCTCTAATCTGTTGCTGATCCTCGCACTCGGTCTGGCCACCCGGCCAGCAATCGCCGAGGCGCAGGATTGGCGGACCATGACCACGCTTCGCCAGTTCAACGGCGAGAATGCGCTGCAGGTAGACGTTGAGTACGGCGCGGGGCGGCTGCGCATCTCGCCGGCTGACGATCGCTCGCTCTACCGCGCCACGCTCCGCTATGACGCGGATAACTTCCAGCCGGTCTCAACTTACGAGAACGGCCGGCTGCGAATCGGCGTGGATGGCGGCACCATCCGCGGGCGCAACAACCGTCCCGGACAGCTCGATCTCGCGCTTGGCACGCTTGTGCCGCTCGATCTCGCGCTAAAGTTCGGGGCCGGCACCGCCGACGTCGAACTGGGTGGCCTGCGCGTACGCACCACGGAGGTACAGACCGGCGCAAGTGAGACCCGGATCCGCGTCTCAACCCCGAACCCGGTCCGCTGCACTTCTGCCCGCTTCGAAATCGGTGCGGCCCAGTTCCGGGTCGAGGGACTCGCCAACCTCAACTGTGAACGAATCCTCGTATCAGGAGGCGTCGGCGAGGTCACCCTGGACTTCACCGACGAGTTGCGCGCAAGCAGCTCGATCGGAGTCGAAATGGGCCTCGGCTCCCTCATCCTGAGGGTTCCACGTGGAACCGCCGTCTCCGTTAGAAAGAAAGGCGTGCTTTCCTCGTTTGACAGCCAGGGGCTCATCAAGCGGGGCGACGTGTATTACTCGGAGAACTTCGAACAGGCCGAGCACAGGCTGACGTTCGACATCGACGCAGCGCTCGGTTCGATCCGGATTCAATGGGTAAACTGATCCCGGTCGCTGCCCGCTGGTGCACTGCCCTTCAGTTCCATATCCTGTAGCAGTCGGCCGTCAACGGTCGTTAGGGGAGGAGGACCCCGAATATGGTCGCATTTTTCAAGTACCTGGTGATCGGCATTGTGGCCCTGCTCGCGCTGAAGGTCGCATTGACCGTAATTGGAATCGGTATCGCCCTGCTCACGCTGGCCATCCCGGTCGCGGTCGTCGCGGCACTCGGCTATGGCGTGTACAGAGTCCTCGGCGGCGGCAGCAAGTCGTCGCGCCAGATTTCTGAAGCTGATCAGAAGTGGCTGAACGGCTAAATCAGATTTGCGTGTGCATTCGGGAAGGCCGGCTCTTAGTGAGCCGGCCTTTTTCGTTAGGTGTGGGTAGTGATACTGCCGGGGATTAGCTCCGGTGCCACCCCGCCGTCCGCCTCGGTCAGGTTGCGAATTACCGAGTGACCGTGACCGGTATACCGCGCCAGGACTTGGTGTACTCGGCTGCGCTGCCATCCCGCACGGCAATCTCCAGAAATCCGTCAGAGCCGATGACAGCGACCAGTTCGCCGGGGTTAACAGCGGCGAAGGTATGTCTGAGGGGCGCTATGAAGCCATTCCTGAAGCTAACCTTCGCCTCGGAGGAGAGCAGGTCTCCCGGAATGTTGGTAATCAGATTCCCGAAGCGGTCCACGGCGATCACCTCACCCACAGTTTGGTCTGCGTGAATCGAAACGGGCGGCGACTGCAGCAGCACGGGATCGTCGAGCGCGGGACCCAGGTCGTCGAGTTGCAGACCGGTCGCGAGCCGTGCGGCCGCGGGCGCGAAAACATCGCGGC
>Ga0182737_1003977_pt1 | contig 10358 bp, 18 predicted proteins | sample eDN5th30CBELigOP_FD_128878 | JGI IMG/M metagenome (GOLD analysis project Ga0182737, IMG submission 128878) | Enriched Organic Plus compost microbial communities from Emeryville, California, USA - eDNA 5th pass 30_C BE-Lig OP (version 2) (version 2) ... | reverse complement strand
GTCGTCGTCGCGCAGCTCGCGGCGGCTCGCCAGGGCACCCACTCGACCAAGCGTCGCGGTGAGGTCTCCGGTGCCGGCCGCAAGCCCTTCAAGCAGAAGGGCACGGGTAACGCCCGCCAGGGTTCGATCCGCGCGCCGCACATGACCGGCGGTGGCATCGTGCACGGCCCCAAGCCGCGCAACTACTCGCAGCGCACCCCCAAGAAGATGGTCGCTGCGGCCCTGCTCGGCGCCCTGAGCGACCGCGCCCGCGGCCAGCGTCTGCACATCGTCGAGGGCTTCGGCCTGGAGGGTGCGCCCTCGACCAAGACCGCCGCGTCGGTGCTGACCTCGCTGGGTGCGACCAAGAACGTCCTCGTCGTCATCGAGCGTGGCGACGAGCTCAGCATCAAGAGCGTCCGCAACCTCGCGTACGTCCACGTGCTGACCTTCGACCAGCTGAACGCCTACGACGTGCTCGTCTCCGACGACGTCGTCTTCACCAAGGCCGCCTACGACGCCTTCGTCGCGTCCAAGTCGGTCACCGAGGAGGTCTCGGCATGACCGCCGTGAACAAGGACCCGCGCGACATCATCATCAAGCCGGTCGTCTCCGAGAAGAGCTACGGCCTGATCGACGAGGGCAAGTACACCTTCCTCGTCGACCCGCGCTCGAACAAGACCGAGATCAAGCTCGCGATCGAGAAGATCTTCGGCGTGAAGGTCGCCTCGGTCAACACGATCAACCGCGTCGGCAAGGCCCGTCGCACCCGCTTCGGCACCGGCAAGCGCAAGGACACCAAGCGCGCGATCGTCACGCTGAAGTCGGGCACCATCGACATCTTCACGGCAGTCGGCTGACGGCCAGGGGAGAGGAACACACATGGCTATTCGCAAGTACAAGCCGACGACCCCCGGTCGCCGCGGCTCGTCGGTGGCTGACTTCGCCGAGATCACCCGGTCGACGCCGGAGAAGTCGCTGCTGCGCCCGCTGTCCAAGACCGGTGGTCGCAACAACCAGGGCCGCATCACGACCCGTCACATCGGTGGCGGTCACAAGCGCCAGTACCGCGTGATCGACTTCCGTCGCAACGACAAGGACGGCATCAACGCCAAGGTCGCGCACATCGAGTACGACCCCAACCGCACCGCGCGCATCGCGCTCCTGCACTACGCGGACGGCGAGAAGCGCTACATCATCGCGCCGAACAAGCTGCAGCAGGGCGACATCGTCGAGTCGGGTCCGAACGCGGACATCAAGCCCGGCAACAACCTGCCGCTGCGCAACATCCCCACCGGTACCGTGATCCACGCGATCGAGCTGCGCCCCGGTGGCGGTGCCAAGATGGCCCGCTCCGCCGGTGCCTCGGTGCGCCTGGTCGCGAAGGACGGCCCCTACGCCCAGCTGCGTCTGCCCTCGGGCGAGATCCGCAACGTGGACGCCCGCTGCCGCGCCACCATCGGCGAGGTCGGCAACGCCGAGCAGTCGAACATCAACTGGGGCAAGGCCGGCCGCAACCGCTGGAAGGGCATCCGCCCGACCGTCCGCGGTGTCGCGATGAACCCGGTCGACCACCCGCACGGTGGTGGTGAGGGCAAGACCTCCGGTGGTCGTCACCCTGTTTCGCCGTGGGGTCAGCCTGAGGGCCGCACCCGTCACGCGAACAAGGAAAGCGACAAGCTCATCGTCCGTCGTCGCACCGCCGGCAAGAAGCGCAAGTAGGTAGGAACAGAAGATGCCACGCAGTCTTAAGAAGGGCCCCTTCGTCGACGAGCACCTGCTTCGCAAGGTCGTCTCGCAGAACGAGGCGGGGACGAAGAACGTCATCAAGACCTGGTCCCGTCGTTCGATGATCGTGCCGGCCATGCTCGGCCACACGATCGCCGTGCACGACGGTCGCAAGCACATCCCCGTGTTCGTGAGCGAGTCCATGGTCGGTCACAAGCTGGGCGAGTTCGCGCCCACCCGCACCTTCCGCGGTCACGAGAAGGACGACAAGAAGGGCCGCCGCCGCTGACGCGGTGGCATGAGAGAGGAAGAGGAGGAGTAGGCATGGTCGAATCCATCGCACGCGTGAAGCACATCCGCGTGACCCCTCAGAAGGCCCGTCGCGTCGTCGCGCTCATCAAGGGGAAGCAGGCCGAGGAGGCCCTCGCCATCCTGAAGTTCGCGCAGCAGTCCGCGAGTGAGCCGATCTACAAGCTCGTCGCCTCGGCGATCGCGAACGCTCGCGTGAAGGCCGACCAGCAGAACGAGTACCTGGACGAGGCCGACCTGTACGTGAAGAACGCGTACGTCGACGAGGGCACCACCCTCAAGCGGTTCCAGCCCCGTGCACAGGGTCGCGCGTTCCAGATCAAGAAGCGCACGAGCCACATCACGGTCGTGCTGAGCACGCCGGAGGTCGACGAGGCCGCCGCCGGTGCCAAGAGCAAGAAGGCGAGCAAGTAATGGGACAGAAGGTCAACCCGTACGGCTTCCGCCTCGGCGTCACCACGGACCACGTGTCCCGTTGGTTCTCGGACTCCACCAAGCCGGGCCAGCGCTACGCCGACTACGTGGCCGAGGACATCAAGATCCGCAAGCTCCTGCAGTCGAAGCTCGACCGCGCAGGCGTGAGCAACATCGAGATCGAGCGCACGCGTGACCGCGTCCGCGTCGACATCCACACCGCGCGTCCGGGCATCGTCATCGGCCGTCGTGGTGCGGAGGCCGAGCGCATCCGCGGCGACCTCGAGAAGCTGACCGGCAAGCAGATCCAGCTGAACATCCTCGAGGTGAAGAACCCCGAGGCCGACGCGCAGCTCGTCGCCCAGGGCGTCGCCGAGCAGCTCTCCGCCCGCGTGGCCTTCCGCCGCGCGATGCGCAAGGGCCTGCAGGGCGCGCTCCGTGCCGGTGCCAAGGGTGTCCGCATCCAGGTCTCCGGCCGCCTCGGCGGCGCCGAGATGAGCCGTTCGGAGTTCTACCGCGAAGGTCGTGTGCCGCTGCACACGCTCCGCGCGAACATCGACTACGGCTTCTACGAGGCCAAGACCACGTTCGGCCGCATCGGTGTGAAGGTCTGGATCTACAAGGGCGACCTCACCAACAAGGAGCTCGCCCGCGAGCAGGCCAACGCGCCGAAGTCCCGCGACCGCGGTGACCGTCGTCGCGGCCCCCGCACCGAGGCCCCCGTCGCAGAAGGAGCGTCCGCCTGATGCTTATCCCCCGCAAGGTCAAGTACCGCAAGCAGCACCACCCCAAGCGCGACGGCCAGGCCACCGGCGGCACGAAGGTCACCTTCGGCGAGTTCGGCATCCAGGCCCTCACCCCCGCGTACGTGACGAACCGTCAGATCGAGTCCGCTCGTATCGCCATGACGCGTCACATCAAGCGCGGTGGCAAGGTGTGGATCAACATCTACCCCGACCGTCCGCTCACCAAGAAGCCGGCCGAGACCCGCATGGGTTCCGGTAAGGGTTCCCCCGAGTGGTGGGTTGCGAACGTCAAGCCGGGTCGCGTCCTCTTCGAGGTCGCCGGCGTCAACGAGCAGCTCGCTCGTGAGGCCCTGACCCGAGCCATCCACAAGCTGCCGCTGAAGGCACGCATCATCAAGCGCGAGGAGGGCGACGCGTAATGGCGATCGGCACCAAGCAGCTCGCCCCGAGCGAGCTCGACACGTTCGAAGACCAGCGCCTTGTCGAGGAGCTGCGCAAGGCCAAGGAAGAGCTGTTCAACCTGCGCTTCCAGTCGGCCACCGGCCAGCTCGAGAGCCACGGCCGTATCCGTGCGGTCAAGCGCGACATCGCGCGCCTGTACACGGTGATCCGCGAGCGCGAGCTCGGCATCCGTGCCACGCCCGCGCCCGCCGAGGCGCCGGCCAAGGCGAAGAAGAGCAAGGCGAAGAAGACCGAGGACGCCTCGGCCGCCGCCGAAGGAGAGGCTGAGTGATGGCCACCACGAAGAAGGACGAGGCCGTGAAGGCCGACGCGCCGACCCGCGGCTACCGCAAGGCCCGCCGCGGCTACGTCGTCAGCGACAAGATGGACAAGACCATCGTCGTCGAGGTCGAGGACCGCGTGAAGCACCCGCTGTACGGCAAGGTCATCCGCCGCACCTCCAAGGTCAAGGCGCACGACGAGACCAACTCGGCCGGCATCGGCGACCTGGTCCTGATCAACGAGACCCGTCCGCTGAGCGCCACCAAGCGCTGGCGCCTGGTCGAGATCCTCGAGAAGGCCAAGTAAGCCTCCGGGCCTGCTTGGAATCCAAGGAGTAAGAAGTGATTCAGAACGAATCCCGCCTCAAGGTGGCCGACAACACCGGTGCCAAGGAGCTGCTCACGATCCGTGTGCTCGGCGGCTCGAACCGGCGCTACGCCGGCCTGGGCGACGTGATCGTCGCCACGGTCAAGGACGCCATCCCGGGCGGCAACGTCAAGAAGGGCGACGTGGTCAAGGCCGTCGTCGTCCGCACCCGCAAGGAGACCCGCCGTCCCGACGGGTCCTACATCAAGTTCGACGAGAACGCCGCCGTCATCCTGAAGAACGACGGGGAGCCCCGCGGCACCCGTATCTTCGGCCCGGTCGGCCGTGAGCTTCGCGACAAGAAGTTCATGAAGATCGTCTCCCTCGCCCCGGAGGTGCTCTGAGCCATGGCGAAGATCAAGAAGGGTGACCTGGTCCAGGTCATCACCGGCAAGAAGCAGGACAAGGGCGGCGACCGCGGCAAGCAGGGCAAGGTCCTCGAGGTCCTCGTCGAGCAGAACCGCGTCATCGTCGAGGGCGTGAACTACGTCACGAAGCACAACCGCGTGGGTCAGTCCCAGCGCGGCACCAAGACGGGTGGCATCGAGACCTTCGAGGCTCCCATCCACATCTCCAACGTCGCCCTGGTCGACCCCGAGACGAAGAAGCCGACCCGTGTCGGTCACCGCGTCGAGGAGCAGGTCAAGGACGGCGTGAAGCGCACGGTCCGCGTGCGCTACGCGAAGAAGAGCGGCAAGGACCTCTGAGCATGAGCAACGCAACTGCCGTGGAGGCTGGCAAGATCCAGCCCCGCCTGAAGCAGAAGTACAAGAACGAGATCCAGCAGAAGCTGCAGGACGAGTTCGGGTACGTCAACCCGATGCAGGTCCCCGGCCTGGTCAAGGTCGTGGTGAACACCGGCGTCGGCGAGGCTGCTCGCGACAGCAAGGTGATCGAGGGTGCGGTCGACGACCTCACCAAGATCACCGGTCAGAAGCCGGTCGTCACCAAGGCCCGCAAGTCCATCGCGCAGTTCAAGCTGCGCGAGGGCCAGCCCATCGGTGCGCACGTCACCCTCCGCGGTGACCGCGCCTGGGAGTTCCTGGACCGTCTCATCAACCTGGCGCTGCCCCGCATCCGCGACTTCCGCGGGCTGAGCGACCGTCAGTTCGACGGCTCGGGCAACTACACGTTCGGTCTGCAGGAGCAGTCGGTCTTCCACGAGATCGACCAGGACAAGATCGACCGTGTCCGCGGTTTCGACATCACGATCGTGACCAGCGCGAAGACGGACGACGAGGGCCGCGCGTTCCTGCGCCACCTCGGCTTCCCGTTCAAGCCGGCGGACCAGAAGTAACCCCAACGCCGGCATCCGCCGGCATCCACCACAGGTCGGCCGTCGTGTAACGGCGTGCCGAAACCTGGTGAACGAAGGAACACCACACATGACAATGACAGACCCGGTCGCAGACATGCTGACCCGGCTGCGCAACGCGAACGCGGCTCACCACGACACCGTTTCGCTGCCGAGCTCCAAGCTCAAGACGCACATCGCCGAGATCCTCAAGCAGGAGGGCTACATCTCGGACTGGTCGGTGTCCGACGCCCGCGTCGGCCAGACCCTCACCATGACCCTGAAGTACGGCCCGAACCGCGAGCGGTCGATCGCCGGCATCAAGCGGGTGTCGAAGCCCGGTCTCCGCGTGTACGCGAAGTCCGGCGAGCTGCCCAAGGTCCTCGGTGGTCTGGGTATCGCCATCCTGTCCACCTCCTCTGGCCTCCTCACGGACCGCCAGGCCGAGCAGAAGGGCGTGGGTGGGGAAGTCCTCGCCTACGTGTGGTGATCTGACATGTCGCGTATTGGACGTCTTCCCATCGACATCCCCGCCGGCGTCACCGTGACCGTCGACGGTCAGGATGTCACCGTCAAGGGTCCCAAGGGCGAGCTCACCCTCACCGTGGCCAACCCGATCGAGGTCAAGGTCGAGGAGAACCAGGTTCTCGTCACCCGTCCGGACGACGAGCGCACCTCGCGTTCGCTGCACGGTCTGACCCGCACCCTGATCAACAACAACATCATCGGTGTCACCCAGGGCTACTCCAAGGGCCTCGAGGTCGTCGGTACCGGTTACCGCGTCGCGCAGAAGGGCTCGTCCGTCGAGTTCGCGCTCGGGTTCTCGCACCCGGTGCTCGTGGAGCCGCCGGCAGGCATCACCTTCACGGTCGAGGGCAACAACAAGCTCACCGTGAGCGGCATCGACAAGCAGGCCGTCGGCGAGGCGGCTGCCAACATCCGCAAGATCCGCAAGCCCGAGCCGTACAAGGGCAAGGGTGTGCGCTACGCCGGCGAGGTCGTCCGGCGCAAGGCCGGAAAGGCTGGTAAGTAACCATGGCTGTGACTTCGAAGGCTGTTGCACGTTCGCGTCGTCACGCCCGTCTTCGCAAGAAGATCGTCGGCACCGCCGAGCGGCCCCGTCTGGTCGTGACCCGTTCGTCGCGTCACGTGTTCGTCCAGCTGGTCGACGACGCCAAGGGTCACACCCTGGTGTCCGCGTCCACGCTCGAGGCGGACCTGCGCGGCTTCGACGGTGACAAGACCGCCAAGGCGCGCAAGGTCGGCGAGCTCGTCGCCGAGCGCGCGAAGGCCGCCGGCGTCGAGGCCGTCGTGTTCGACCGTGGCGGAAACCGCTACGCCGGACGCGTCGCCGCGATCGCCGAGGGCGCCCGCGAAGGAGGGCTGAACCTGTGAGTGAGAACAAGGAGACCAACGTGACCGACGCCACTCAGGCCGCGCCTGAGGCCACGGACGCGGCGGCGAACGCCGCGACCGACGCCCAGCGCGAGCCGCGCGAGGCCCGCCGCGGCGGTCGCGAGCGCAACCCCAACCGCGACCGCAACTCCCGCGACCGCTCGGAGAGCCAGTTCCTCGAGCGGGTCGTGACCATCAACCGCGTGTCGAAGGTCGTCAAGGGTGGTCGTCGCTTCAGCTTCACTGCGCTCGTCGTCGTCGGCGACGGGAACGGTGTCGTGGGCGTCGGCTACGGCAAGGCCCGCGAGGTGCCGCTGGCGATCTCCAAGGGTGTCGAAGAGGCCAAGCGCAACTTCTTCCGCGTGCCCCGCGTCGGCTCGACCATCCCGCACCCGGTGCAGGGTGAGGCGGCCGCCGGTGTCGTGCTGCTGCGTCCGGCCGCCGCGGGTACCGGTGTCATCGCCGGTGGCCCGGTCCGCGCCGTGCTCGAGTGCGCCGGCATCCACGACGTGCTCTCCAAGTCGCTCGGTTCGTCGAACACGATCAACATCGTGCACGCGACCGTCGAGGCCCTGAAGAGCCTCGAGGAGCCCCGCGCCGTCGTCGCCCGCCGTGGCCTCGAGTACGACGCGGTCGTCCCGAGCATCATCATCCGCAACGAGGCCAAGGCTGCCGCCGCGGCGAAGGCAGGTGTCTGATGGCGAGCCGTCTGAAGGTTACCCAGGTCAAGTCCAAGGTGAGCGAGAAGCAGAACCAGCGTGACACGCTGCGTTCGCTCGGCCTCAAGCGGATCGGCGACTCGGTCGTCCGTCCCGACGACGCGCAGACGCGCGGGTACGTCAAGGCCGTCGCGCACCTCGTGAAGGTTGAGGAGATCGACTGATGGCCGAGAAGGCTGCGAAGACGACCGACGAGGTCGTCGAGAAGAAGGCTCCCGCCAAGAAGGCCGCCGCGAAGGCACCGGCCAAGAAGGCGGAGCAGAAGGAAGCCCGTCCCGGCGTGCTGAAGGTCCACCACCTGCGTCCGGTCCCCGGCGCCAACACCGCGAAGACCCGTGTCGGTCGCGGTGAGGGCTCCAAGGGCAAGACCGCCGGTCGCGGTACCAAGGGTACGAAGGCCCGTTACCAGGTCAAGGTCGGCTTCGAGGGCGGGCAGATGCCGCTGCACATGCGCACCCCGAAGCTGCGCGGGTTCAAGAACCCGTTCCGTGTCGAGTACCAGGTCGTGAACCTGGACAAGCTGGCCGAGCTCTACCCGACCGGTGGCGACGTGACCGTCGCCGACCTGGTCGCCAAGGGCGCCGTTCGCAAGAACGAGAAGGTCAAGGTCCTCGGCAACGGTGAGATCTCGGTCGCGCTCAACGTGTCGGTCGACAAGGTCTCCAGCTCTGCGGAGCAGAAGATCGTCGCCGCCGGCGGCACCATCAAGTAATCACCCGATGGGGGTCGGAGCCTGCTCCGGCCCCCATCGTCGTACCTGCGGGAAGTCGTTCGCTTCCGCGCCGCGCGTCAGGGTGGGCTACCCTGAATATCTGTGCGCGTGCCCCGCGCCGGCACCCATCTGGAGGATTCCCACGTGTTCAGCGCTATCGCGCGCGTGCTCCGCACGCCCGACCTGCGGCGGAAGATCGCATTCACCCTGGGCATCATCGTGCTCTACCGGCTGGGTGCGCACGTCCCGACGCCCTTCGTCGACTTCAGCAACGTGCAGCAGTGTCTGGCGGACTCCTCCGACACGCAGGGGCTGCTCTCGCTGGTCAACCTCTTCTCCGGCGGCGCGCTCCTCCAGCTGTCGATCTTCGCGCTGGGCGTCATGCCGTACATCACGGCCACGATCATCGTGCAGCTGCTGCGCGTGGTCATCCCCCACTTCGAGACCCTCTACAAGGAGGGTCAGTCGGGACAGGCCAAGCTGACGCAGTACACGCGCTACCTCACGATCGCGCTCGCACTGCTCCAGTCCACCACCCTCGTCACCGTCGCGCGCAGCGGCCAGCTGTTCGGTGTGACCGACATCCCGGCGTGCAACCAGCTGCTCACGAACGACGCCTGGTGGGCGCAGCTGCTCATGATCATCACCATGACCGCCGGCACCGGCCTCATCATGTGGTTCGCCGAGCTGGTCACCGAGCGCGGCATCGGCAACGGCATGTCGCTGCTCATCTTCACCTCCATCGCGGCGACGTTCCCGGCCGCGATGTGGGCGATCTGGCAGTCGCGCGGCTTCGAGACCTTCCTCCTGGTCCTGGCAGTCGGCATCGTCATCGTCGGGCTCGTCGTCTTCGTCGAGCAGTCGCAGCGCCGCATCCCGGTGCAGTACGCCAAGCGCATGGTCGGCCGTCGCACCTACGGCGGAACGAACACGTACATCCCGATCAAGGTGAACATGGCGGGCGTCGTGCCGGTCATCTTCGCCTCCTCGCTGCTGTACATCCCGGCGCTCATCGCGCAGTTCAACCAGACCCCCAACGAGAACGGCGAGCTGCCGGGCTGGGTCGTCTGGATCAACAACTACCTGACCACCGGTGACAGTCCGCTCTACATGGCGGTGTACTTCCTGCTCATCGTCGGCTTCACGTACTTCTACGTCGCGATCACCTTCAACCCGGTCGACGTCGCCGACAACATGAAGAAGTACGGCGGGTTCATCCCCGGCATCCGTGCCGGCCGCCCCACCGCCGAGTACCTCGAGTACGTGCTCACCCGCATCACGCTGCCCGGCTCGATCTACCTCGGCCTGGTCGCGCTGATCCCGCTGATCGCATTGGCGACGGTGGGTGCCAACCAGAACTTCCCGTTCGGGGGCACGTCGATCCTCATCATGGTCGGCGTCGGCCTCGAGACGGTCAAGCAGATCGACGCGCAGCTCCAGCAGCGACACTACGAAGGGCTTCTCCGATGACCGCACGCCTCCTCATCGTCGGACCGCAGGGTTCCGGAAAGGGGACGCAGGGCGTCCGGATCGCCGAGGCCTTCGGTGTTCCCGCCGTCTCGACGGGCGACGTGTTCCGCGCGAACATCGCCGGCGGCACCGAGCTGGGCAAGCAGGTGCAGGCCATCATCGAGGCAGGCAACCTCGTGCCCGACGAGCTGACCAGCGAGGTCGTGCGCGACCGGCTGTCGCAGGACGACGCCGCGAGCGGGTTCCTGCTCGACGGCTACCCCCGCAACCTCGGCCAGGTGGCCGACCTCGACGCCTTCCTCGAGGGCCGCGACGAGCAGCTCGACGCTGTCATCGAGCTGAAGGTGCCCCGCGAGGAGAGCATCGCCCGCCTGAAGCTCCGCGCAGCCGAGCAGGGTCGCACGGACGACACCGAAGAGGTCATCGCCAAGCGGCTCGCGATCTACGAGTCCGAGACCGCGCCCATCCTCGGCGTCTACGCCGAGCGGGGCCTCGTCATCTCG
>Ga0182737_1003974_pt1 | contig 10367 bp, 8 predicted proteins | sample eDN5th30CBELigOP_FD_128878 | JGI IMG/M metagenome (GOLD analysis project Ga0182737, IMG submission 128878) | Enriched Organic Plus compost microbial communities from Emeryville, California, USA - eDNA 5th pass 30_C BE-Lig OP (version 2) (version 2) ... | reverse complement strand
GAATACAGGACACTAACCTCCTCAGAGGTCTTCCAGATGAAGTTCAACGCCAGTGAAATCGCCTCGGTTATCCAGCAGGAGATCGAGAAGTACGAGAGCACGATCGATGTCCGCGAAGTGGGCACGGTGCTCGAAGTGGGCGACGGTATCGCCCGCGTTTATGGCCTGTCGGGCATCATGACGGGCGAAATGGTGGAGTTTCCTGGCGGCGTGATCGGCCTGGCGTTCAACCTCGAAGAGAGCAGCGTCAGCGTCATCATTCTGGGCGACTACCTGAAGATTCAGGAAGGCGACGAGGTCCGCGCCCTGGGCAAGCTGCTCAGCGTGCCGGTGGGCGAAGGGATGATCGGCCGCGTCGTCGATCCGCTCGGCAACCCGCTCGACGGCAAGGGCCCGATCGTCAGCACTGAAACCCGCCCGGTCGAATTCATGGCCCCGGGCGTGGCCGAACGTCAGCCGGTGAAAGAGCCGCTGCAGACGGGTATTAAGGCGATCGACGCCATGACTCCCATCGGCCGCGGCCAGCGCGAATTGATCATTGGCGACCGCAAGACGGGCAAGACCACGATCGCCATCGACACGATCCTGAATCAGAAGAATTCGGGCGTGAAGTGCTTCTACGTGGCCATCGGCCAGAAGGAATCGTCGGTCGCCAACACCATCCGCGTGCTCGAAGAGCACGGGGCGATGGATTACACGACCGTGGTTCTCGCCGGCGCCAGCGCCCCTGCTCCGCTGCAGTTCTACGCGGCCTACGCCGGCACGGCGATGGCTGAGTACTTCATGTACAAGGGTGAGCACGCCCTGATCGTTTACGACGACTTGTCGAAGCAGGCCCAGGCGTATCGTCAGTTGTCGTTGCTCGCTCGTCGTCCGCCGGGACGCGAAGCCTATCCGGGTGACGTGTTCTATTGCCACAGCCGTCTGCTCGAACGCTCGGCCAAGCTATCGAAGGAACTCGGCGGCGGTTCGCTCACGAGCTTGCCGATCATCGAAACGCTCGAAGGCGAAGTGTCGGCCTACATTCCGACCAACGTGATTTCGATCACCGACGGCCAGATCTACCTGCAGCCCGACTTGTTCTTCAAGGGCATCCGCCCGGCCATGAACGTCGGTATCTCGGTGTCGCGCGTCGGTGGCTCGGCCCAAATCAAGGCGATGAAGGACAAGCAGGTCGCCGGCGGTCTCCGTCTGGCGCTGGCTGCGTTCCGCGAACTGGAAGCGTTCGCCCAACTCGGTACCGACCTCGACGCCGCCACTCAGGCGCGTCTCGACCGCGGTTACCGGATGGTCGAACTGCTCAAGCAGCCGGCCTACCAGCCGTTGAACGTGATCGACCAGATCATGGTGATCTTCGCTGGCAACTCGGGCATGCTCGATGACGTGCCGGTCGCCAAGGTCCGCGATTTCGAAACGGGCTTGTTGCAGTTCCTGCACTCCTCGAAGTCGAGCGTGGTCCAAGAGCTGACCGAGAAGAAGGAGCTGACCCCCGAAATTCGCGACGCCCTGACCAAAGCCATCGGCGAGTTCAAGGCAAGCTTCACGCGGACGACCGGCGCTGCCGCGAAGTAGCGTGCCACCCGTTGGGGTGGTTGTGGGGTGCTGGTTTGAAATTGCAGGTTGTTTGACGTAACTGGTTTTCTAGTCTGGTTTTGTGGGACGAACGACAATTTGTCGCGCCTCTAGTAAACCGGCTAGTAGGTTCAACGGGCTTGGTTGACGGATAGGAACCGATTGATGTCCCTGGATCCGCACAATCCGTTTCCGCCGGGTGGTTCGCCCCCCGACAAGACCTACCAGGCGCCGCCCTCGGACGGAGCGATGCCGACCGACGACGAGCGGACCTGGGCCTTGATTGCGCACCTCTCGGGCCTGGTGGCTGGCTTCATCGGCCCGTTGGTGGTTTGGCTGATCAAGAAGGACCAGTCGGCGTTCCTCGACGATCAAGGCAAAGAGGCGCTGAATTTTCAGATTGCGGTGACGATTGCCGCCGCCGTTTGCGCCGTGACGTGCGTGGGGGCGGTTTTGATTCCGGTGGTTGCCGTGGGGGCCTTGATCTACTCGATCCTGGCCGGCATCGAGGCGAACAAAGGCGTTCGCTACCGCTACCCGTACACGATCCGCCTGATCACTTAGTCGCCGCCTGATCACTTAGTCGCCGCCTGATCACTTAGTCGGACTTGCCGCTGACGTGGCGCCCGAGACGACATTTACGATTGACCTAATCCATGGCCAAAGCACGATCGCTCGATAAACGACGCAAGTCGATCCGCAACATCCGCAAGATCACGCGGACGATGGAGTTGATCGCCACCGCGCGGTTCAAGAAGGCGATGGACCGGGCGACGGCGGCGACGGCTTACACGCGCCGCATCACGCAGGTGGTGGCCGACCTGGCCCAAGCCGGTCTGCAGGTGACCCATCCGCTGCTGCAGCCGCGCGACGAAGTCAAGAACGCGACGCTGCTCATCCTGACCGCCAACCGCGGTTTGTGCGGCGGTTACAACTCGGCGGTCATTCGCGTCGCCATCAATCGGCTGACCGAACTGGGCGCGAGCGTGCCGAACGTGCGCGTCGAAGTCTCGGGCAAGCGCGGCATCAACGCCCTGAAGTTCCGCAAGCTGCCGACGCACGAGACGTACACCAAGTTCGAAGATCAGCCGCGGTTTGAAGACATCGAGGTGATCGCCAACCGCTACCTGGAAGAGTTCATCACCGGCAAGCTCGACCGGCTGGACGTGGCCTACACGAAGTTCATCAACGCTTCGAAGCAGGTCGCCGTGGTCGAAACGCTGCTGCCGCTCGCTTCGCTGACGACCGAAGACGAATCGACCAAGAAGCCCGGCGAAGCCGAAGCCAAGGCGGGCGGCACGATGTACGAGTTCATGCCGTCGGCGGAAAGCATCCTGGAGGAAGTGGTGCCGGCCAGCTTCCGCGTGAAGCTGTTCAAGTGCTTCCTCGACGCGGCGGTGAGCGAGCAAATCGCCCGGATGGTCGCCATGAAGAGCGCGACGGAGAACGCTTCGGAAATCATCAAGCAGCTCTCGATGACGTACAACCGCGCCCGCCAATCGCAGATTACGGGCGAAATTATGGAAATCATCGGCGGCGTGGAAGCGCTGAAGAGCTAGGAATCGGAGAGTTCGCGGGCCAGGTTCCGCCCCGCGGCCCGAGAAGGAAACACGAGACAGAAACAAAGGACAGAAACGAGCCGGAGGCAAAACGCCTTCGGGAGAATTGCAGTCAAGGCCTTCCGCCCGAGTGGAAACGGCCGGTTGCGATTCGGACCAGAACACACATCCGTTCATAGCGAGTTCAATATGGCCACAGCCTCTGCCCCTACCGCCACCAACGTCGGCCGCATCACGCAGGTGATCGGATCGACCTTCGACGCCGAGTTTCCGGAAGCGCATCTGCCGGCGATTTACAACGCCGTGAAGATCCAGGCGAAGCAGAAGGGCGTTGAGATCAACCTGACCGGCGAAGTGCAGCAGCACCTCGGCGGCGGCCGCGTCCGCTGCGTGGCTCTGGGTAGCACCGACGGTCTGATGCGTGGTCAGGAATGCGTCGACACGGGCGCTCCGCTGTCGGTGCCGGTGGGTGAAGGCACGCTCGGCCGCGTGTTCAACCTGCTGGGCGAGCCGATCGACGATCGCGGCCCCGTGCCGGCCAAGGAATACTGGCCGATTCACCGCGCCGCTCCGACGGTGTCCGAACTGTCGACGAACACCGAAGTGTTCGAAACCGGCATTAAGGTGATCGACCTTCTGACGCCGTTCGTCCGCGGTGGTAAAGCCGGTCTGTTCGGCGGCGCCGGTCTGGGCAAGACCGTTATTCTGCAAGAGCTGATTGCTCGCGTGGCCAGCACGCACGGTGGTTACTCGGTGTTCGCCGGCGTGGGTGAACGGACCCGCGAAGGAACCGACCTCTGGCTCGAAATGCAGGAAACCGAAATCGGCCAGACCGGCCGCAAGGTTATCGAGCAAACCTGCATGGTGTTCGGCCAGATGAACGAGCCGCCAGGCGCTCGTCTCCGCGTCGCTCTGTCGGCCCTGACGATGGCCGAATACTTCCGCGACGCGACCGGTAAAGACACGCTGATGTTCGTCGACAACATCTTCCGCTTCTCGCAAGCGGGTAGCGAAGTGTCGGCGCTTCTCGGTCGTATGCCCAGCGCCGTGGGTTATCAGCCGACGCTGGCCACGGAAATGGGCGCCCTGCAGGAACGCATCGCTTCGACCAAGAAGGGGGCCATTACGTCGGTGCAAGCCGTGTACGTGCCGGCTGACGACCCGACCGACCCTGCCCCGGCCACCGCGTTCGGCCAGCTCGACGCGTTCCTCTACCTGGAACGTTCGATTTCGGAGAAGGGTATTTACCCGGCCGTGGATCCGCTCGCCTCGTCGAGCCGCATCCTCGATCCGCAGTACGTCGGCGAGCGGCACTACACCGTCGCCCGCCGCGTGCAGAACACGCTGCAGCGGTATCGCGAACTGCAAGACATCATCGCGATTCTCGGCGTCGACGAACTGAGCGAAGAGGACAAGCTGGTGGTGCATCGCGCCCGCCGCATCGAACGCTTCCTTTCGCAGCCGTTCCTCGTGGCCGAAGTGTTCACCGGCAAGCGTGGCGAAATCACCAAGCTGGAAGACACGATCCGCAGCTTCGAAGAGCTGGTCGATGGCAAGTGGGACCACCTGCCGGAAGAAGCGTTCATGTACGTTGGCGCCATCGAGCAGGCCGAAGAACAGGCCAAGAAGATGGCGGCCAAGGCTTAGTAGTCGTCGGTAAATTGGCTGCACGGCTGGCTTGTTCAGCAGTGCAGCCCTGGTACCCGCTCCCCACTGCTGGGCAAGCCAGCAGTGGCCCCCTCGGGGCCGGGATACCAAGAAGAACGTAGTGCGATGCCCTCCTTGGGCCAGGCCTTCCTCTCCGAAGCTCCTTCCTGTGAGACAGGGGACCGGAGGGAAGCATCCAATCGAGACTTAGTGGTTAGCGAATACCTATGGCCGACACTCTGAAGTGCGTCGTCGTTACGCCGGAACTGACCGCCTTGGAGCAGGACTGCGAGTTCGTCGCCCTGCCCCTCTACGACGGCGAAATCGGCATCGCTCCTGACCACAGCCCGATGATTGGCCGGCTCGGCTACGGCGAAATGCGGATTCGCACCGGCAGCGTCACGACGCGCTACTATGTCGACGGCGGATTCGTTCAAGTCGCCGACAATGTCGTGTCGGTCCTCACCAACCGCGCCGTTCCGGCCAGCAAGCTCGACCCAGCCGCCGCCGAGCATCAATTGGTCGCCGCCGGCGAGAAGCCGGCCAACACGCCCGAGCTGCACGAAATCCGCGAACGGGCCATCGCCCAGGCCCGGGCCCAGTTGCGAGTCGCCCGTCGCGCGCGAATGTAACGTGTCGCCGGGTTTGGCTGGGGCAAATTCTCTCGCGTAAAGCGTGGTCCTCTGTGTCCACCGGGTGCTATCGCTGCCGATAGTTGTAGCGGGCAGTGGCGCCAAGAGCGCGCGAGGCGACCTCGCGCCGCACCGCTTGCCATTCCGGTTAGCGCACGATGGGCTTTCAACCGACCCGCTTCGATCCGCCCGCACGTCTCGGTTTGTTCGGCGCCGGCCAACAAAGTCGCGGCGACCGGCAAGATTTGCCAGCCGCCGCAGACGTTGAGCTGGAAATCGTTCGTGGCGCCGCTCGCCACACCCGCCGCAAGGTAACTGGTAAGGTCTTCCTGATCGGATCGGCTTGCGATTGCGACCTGGTGCTCGGCGACGAGCAGTTCCCCGAGGCGTACGCCTACCTGTTTCTGCAGGACGGCGAAGTGACGGTGCGGCATCTCGGCTCGGGACCAGCCGTGATGGTCGACGGCGAGCGCGTGCAAGCCCGTCGGCTGCAGGATGGCGACGTGCTCGAGTGCGGGCCGTACGCCTTCCGCCTGGTCATTCGTCAGCCGGAACCGCGGGGCCGGAAGGATCGTTCGCAGGGTGGCCCGCATTTCGCGCTGGCGGCGGAGAAGTCGGAACAGTCGCATTCGCTGAAGTCGGCCGACGACGTGCTGGGGCTGCGAGTGGCCCGCGAGGAAGTCTCGCGTCTACTCGCCGACATTGCCGCGGCGATCGACATCCAGACGGAAGAAGTGAAGCTCCTGCCGTGGCCGGAACCCAAGCCGGCGTCATCGCTGCTCGACCAGATGCGGCGTCGCGCTTCGGCCTAGGTTGTAGACTCCCCGTTTGCCCTCTCCCACCAATCGCCTATTCCCCACGCTCCAACCCACCGACGAACGTTCGCAGGCTTAGCCCTTTATGTTTCAGAACGCGCATGTTGTCGTCGGACTGATCGAGCTGACCAGCTCGCCGGACGCAGCCGCTGCGGCGGTCGACGACTCGACGCTCGACCGCCTGCTCGCCAGCCTGGTGACGCACGATTCGCTGGCTGATGAGTTGCGCCTGCCCGGGACGAGCGTCGATTCCAACTGGCGAGCCTCGCGCCGCGACGCCGAGTGCATGGGCCGCGTGATTGCCACCACCGATCTCGACGCCCTGACCGCCGATCTGGAGCGCGAATACGCCCAGCTTTGCAATTCGCTGGGCGAATAGTGCAACCAATGCCGCGAGCCTGGCCGCTGGCGAGCAAGACTCAGCCAGGGCCCGGCGGCGCTGCCATCGTTACTTCGCCTGCTGAGTCTGCGTCGGCTGCGAAGGTGCGGGACGAACGCCAGCCGCCGGTCTTGGCGTCGCCGAATTGCTTGGCGGATTCACCGGGAGAGGCAACGTCGGCGTGACGTTCTTCAGATCGGTCCAGAGCGTCCCCTCGCCCGCGTAGAAGAGCTGCAGGTTCATGTTCTCCGGCAGGCCTTCGGCGAATTGCCACTTTGTGTAGGCCGAAGCGTCGCCAAACGCCTTGACCGCCAGCTCGAACTTCTGCGACTCGGCTTCTTTCATGAGCTGCTCGGCGGCAGCCTTGGCCTTGCCGAGTTGTTCAGTTCGCTGGGCGTCGAGTTCGGCAATTTTCTTGTCGATCGCAGCCACTTCCTGCTTCATCTCGGCGGTAAGCTCGCCGACCTGGCGTTCGCCTTCGGCAATCGCCGCGGCGACCAACTTGGCCGTTTCGACTTTCACCTTCTCGGTTTCCTGAATCACCTTTTTCTCGGCTTCGCGCAGCACGCCCTCGGCTTGTTTGGTGGTCCGCTCTTCCTCGCGGGTGAGCTTCAGCTCGTCGGCGATGTAGCCCTTCTGCAGCGGCACGCGCACTTCCTTCGGGATGTAGATGTGGCGAATCAGGCCGTAGAGCAACGTCAGGTTTTTCTCTTCGAGGACTTGCTTGAAGTCGGCGGAGACGGCCGTTTGGAACTTCTCTCGCGTCTCGCCGACGAGCAATTCCGTGGCGCCCATTTTCGAGCCGTTGTTGCGGCAGATGCTTTCCGCCTGGGGAATGATCACCTTCTGCTCGGCAGCGTCGACCGTGCCGAACGCGAGCGTCAATTGCGGAGCGTCTTTGGGGAGCACGCCCCAAATCGCCGTGAAGTCGATCTGAATGTTGAAGCCGTCGTTCGACGGAAAGCCGATGCCCGAATCGGGGAGCGGTTCGACTTCGCCGCTTTCGTCGGTCTTCGGCCGGCCGTCGGCGAGCATCTGCTTTTCGACCGACATGCTCTTTTCGCGATAGCCGATCTCGACAATGTCGATCTGCTTCTCGCGCGGATTGATCGGATAGATGCCCGGCTGCAGGACGTTCTGCTGAATCGCTTCGCCCCCCGGTTCGCCCGGTTTGCGGCCGAGATTCGTCACTACGCCGACGTAGCCCGTGGGGACTTCGACCCAGCCGGAGTATTTGATGTTGGGGCCGACGCGCTCCTTGCGCGTCTTCACGATTTCGACGGCGAACGCGTATTGGTTGATGCGATAGCGCCCCGGGCCGAGCACTTTGCGCAGGATGCCCTGGTGGCGAGCGCGATCGTCACCGCTGACGCCCCCTTCGACCAGGAACTCGCCCGGCGGAAGCGGATCGCCCATGCGGCTGGTTACGACGGCGACTTCTCCCGGCTTCACGATGACGTCGTCGATGATGGTCCTTTCCCACCAGAGCGGGCAGTAGAAGTGACGCCCCGGGCCGCAAAGTTGTTCGTAAACGCCGACTTCTCCCTTCGCGGGATCGGCGAACTGCCCCGGCGTCGAAGGCTTGCCAGTGCCGAAAAGGACCGGGCCTTTGTAGCGGAGCATCAGGCTTTTGCCTTCGGGGACGTAGACGTAGTTGAACGTCAGGTGGAAGGCCGCGCCCACCGCCAGCACGGCGATGGTGGCGAGGATCACGGTCGGTAAGTAGCGTGCGTATCGCATGAAACGGCTCGTTCAGGAATTGGCTTGTGTCGGGCGCGGAAACGCTGGGGCGGTTTCCGCTGGGGCTACTTCGTCGTGACGTTTTCTGGCGTTTCGGGCTGCGGAGCGCTCGGCGTCGGGCCGCTGCTCCGTTCGTACTGCCGGAAGATTTCCATAAGCGGGCTGTCAGCCGTGTTCACCATCATGCTCCGGAACGCCGGGGCCAGTTTGCGATACATGACCCAGCGGGCATATTCTTCGCCGTTGCCGCCGAAGGCTTCGACCGCCTTGCGCCAACCGGCCGCTTCGGCTTCGTTGTTGAACTCGACGACCTTCGCGTCGGCGGCGCCGCGGGCGAGCGCCGCCGCAGCCAGGTCTTCGGCAGCTTTCAGCTCGAGTTCGGCCACTTTGAGTCGCTTTTGGGCTTCGATCAGGGCAATTTCCTTCGCCTGAGCCGCTTCGGTGGTCATCTGCACCACTTTCCGCTCGGCTTCGACGAGGGCCTGTTTGCGCTCGTTCATTTCGGCTTCGATCGACAGCTCTTTTTCCGATTCCTGCTGCAGCAGTTCTTTGGAGAATTGCTGCCGCTGCTCGACGGCGATCTGCCGTTGGCGGACCGGCATGGCGATCTGCTGTGGCGGATTGATCTTGGTGATGAGCGCCTGGACGATTTCGATGCCGTGATCTTCGCAGGCGCGTTCCATTTCTTTCTGGAAATCTTCCTGAAACTGGCGGCGGATCTCGCCCGAGATGAAGTCGCGGCCGGAGTGGTCGCTCCCTCGCAGGCGGCAGAACGCGCGGGCGTTGGGGAGCACGACCTTCTTGATGATCTCGTCGTCGAGTTGCACGCGCATCCGCTGAAACGCGCTGTCGGGGCTCGCGCCGGCTTCGATGGTCGCGGTGTCGTTATCCGGCTCGTTGTACATCACGAGCACCTGGGCAGCCTGCTCGGGCTTGATGCGGAACTCGATCACGCCGTCGAGCGTCACCCAGAAGCCGTCTTTCGACGGAAAGCCCATGTCGTCGTCGGAGGCCAGGTTGAAACGCTGGCTGCGGCAGTCGACGAGATTGATCCGCGTGACGTACGGATTGACGTAGTACGTGCCGGCATCGAGCGCTTCGGCTTCGACGCCGCGGCAGCCTTTTTCGGTGAGCGTTTTGTTGGGATCCTTGGCCAAGGGGCCGGAGAGGTTGGTCACGACTCCCTTGTAACCGGCGGGGACGGTGATGGGGGCGTGCAGCTCGATGATTTCCGCGTAGTTGCTGCGCGTCTCCCCCTGCCCTTCGATGATGGCGTTGATCGGATAGCGGCCGGGGCGGAGAACTTCGGGAACGATTCCTTTTTCGTTCTCTTTCCAGGCGATGACCTCGTTGCCCGGCGGATCGTCGCCGTACATCCGCACGCGAACGCCGATCTTGCCTTGCGGAATTTCGATCTGCGGCACGACCTGCCAGCTCCAATGCCACGGATTGCGGAAGTGTCGCCCTTCGGCGAGGACCTCCTTCTGCAGACCCTTGTAGCTGGCGTCGGGCGCAAGCTCGGCGTCGTTCGGCAGGTCTTTGCCCGTCTTGCGCGTGAGGACGGCGATGTGACCGGTCGGGACGTTGAAGCGGCACATCGACCAGTAGAACAGCGGCACGCCGACGATCGCCGCTGCGACGGCGACGGCTCCGAGGATGAAAAGCAGGCTCAGCGACCTGCCCGGTCCGTCGTTGCGGGGGCGAGGCGAATTGCGCATTTACGAAAGCTCCAACAGTCTTGCTGGCTTGAACTACAGTGTTATACCTCCCTATTCGTGGCGAAGAATCGATGCTTGAGCGCTGGTAGATTGGTTACAACCGATTTCTTCGGAAGGCCCAATTCGCCGGGCGGTTGCACGGTAGGAATGGGAGCGGCGGCAGACATCGGCGGGCGTTGATCGACGTCGGAACAAGAGTTTTTGCTAGTAGCAGCAGGCCGAAGTGTGGGGAGCCGTGGCGCAAGCGATTGAACCAGCGACAGCCGAGGGGCCGACGACCGCTCGTTGGAACGGCTGGTGGGCGG
>Ga0182737_1003973_pt1 | contig 10368 bp, 8 predicted proteins | sample eDN5th30CBELigOP_FD_128878 | JGI IMG/M metagenome (GOLD analysis project Ga0182737, IMG submission 128878) | Enriched Organic Plus compost microbial communities from Emeryville, California, USA - eDNA 5th pass 30_C BE-Lig OP (version 2) (version 2) ... | reverse complement strand
TGGCCATGGCCCACACCGGCGCGCTTGCCTGGGAAAACCTCCCCTGGCCGCAGGGCATCTACAGTACGCGCAATGGTCTGCGGCAAGTTTGGGTGCGGATCGAGCTGCAACTGGTTCCGCCCGGCACGACTTCGTCGCAGATGGCCGATCGCGCGGTCCCGTTCTTCGGCTCGGCCGCAATCTATCACGAGGTGAAGCGATGAGCGGCAAACGCCTCGCGCGGCCGTCACAACCTCATCGCGGCGGCTACTCCATCGTGATCGTACTGGGCCTGTTGGCCGTAGGCATGTCGCTCTCGTACGCGGCATTGCATACTCAAGGCAGCAACCTGCGGCTCCAGCGCAATATTGAGCTGCGTGGCGAGGCCATGGAAGCAGCCCATACCGGGCTTTCGATGGCATACCGCCAGATGAGCCAGAACGCGTGGGCCGGCGTCGAAAGTGTACTGAACCGCACGCTCAGCAGCACCAGCGGGTACAGTGTTACCTTCCAGACGGGCGATCCTTCGCTGACCGCCAGCTCGCCTGACTATGCCAACTGGCCCTACCGCGTGACCATCACCAGCACCGGTTACGCCCAAGACCCGCAAGTGCCGCAATCCATCGCCTTGTATAAGGCACAAAGCGTGGTGGAGCTGGTACCGCGGGCGTTGTCGCCTTCGCCCGGCGATTGGAACCGCTTTCAGCAGTTCACGGTATTTCAGCATCGCGACCGCGATTTTGCGGTTCACTTTCCCAGCCGTATTGCCGGCCCGGTTTGGGTGCAAGGGCGAGTCTACATCTCCGAGGAGTATCCGGACCGCGCCGAGGCCCGCAACCTGTACCTGGAACACCTCAACACCATGCGGTACGCCGGCTACGCCGACGTGCGGCCGCTGGAAGGTCCGGTCTACCTGGTCCAGAGCAAGCAAAACAGCACCGGCTTGTCGCGGATGTCGATGCTGGGTCTCCCTCTGCTAGCCGCTACCAACCCTGTCGCCGCCTGGCAGCGGCAAGCCGAAACAGAATCGTATCGGCTGTACCCCGGCGGCAAAACCTACGAGGTTCCGCGGGTTGCGCAGACGCTGCAGAACGTCGTCCTGCAGCCAGACCCGAAGACCAATCCGCTGGGCCTGTTTTACCGCAACTCAGGCACCCTTTACTTGCAGGACAATGTTCAGGTTCGCGGCACGATCCTGGGGGCCGATGTCCATCTGTCCGGACGCAACGTCCGCCTGGAACCGCCCAACCTGAAGCCGCTGCTGCGTGAATCGCGCCCGATTCAACTGCCAGCCATCGTGGTTCACAACAACGTGAGCTTCTATGCCAGTGCCAGCGCCAACATCGAGGGCCTGGTATCGGTGGAAGACAAATTCGAAATACGCAGTGGCAACAACAACGCCGCCCTAACACTGCGCGGCCGCCTCATCACCGGCGAGTTTTTCCTGGGCGGGCGTACTTCCTGGGACGTTTCGGCAATCACCTGGGGGCTGTACCGAACGCTGTTTGACCTCCAATCTGGAGCGTCCATCATCCACTACTTCCCCGTTTACATGAGCTACATGGGATTCGATCCGACGCCGACGATCCGGATCGTGCCGCCAGTCGAAGAAGTCATCTACCACTGGCCGAGCGTCAACACGCCGCTGTACGTGCCGCATGCCAACGACGGCGGACTGCGATGGGATGTGGTTCGCTGGGGAGAACGCGTGGAATAGCCCTAGCACAGGCGACACGCATACGAATCGCGATATTCGTCGGCTCGTACCCCATTAGGACAAGCTGCCGCCGTCTGGTGTCTTATCAAGGCATTCGGCAACCCGCTCGGCAATGAGCTGCAGCATCAACGGGTGTAATCCCAGGGGAGCCGCCACCTGGTAAGCAATGCCGGGGTGGCGAGCCGCCGCGGCCGCTGCCAGCGCTGGTATATCCTGTTCCCAGTGCCGTCCCGGCCCAAGAAAGTACGGCTGCACCACCACCCTCTGAGCGCCGCCAGCCACGCACCGGTCGAATGCCAGGTCCAGGCTTGGCTCAGCCAGCTCCATGTGGGCCGGTTCCACAATCGCCGCCCCGGTCGCCTGCTGGAAATGCCGGGCGACCTCCTCCAGCAACAGGTTGCTCTCCTGCCGGCGCGAACCGTGGTCGATGATGATGATGCCCAGCTTGGGCTCCGAGGCCAGCGCGGCCTTGAGCGCCGCCGGCAATGCCAGCGGCTGCGTGGTGGCTTCCGCGGCGTCGTGATCGCCGCGCTGGGCTTGCTCCTTGGTGGCCATCGTATGCCTGAAGGTGTCGTTGCTGGCGGCACCCTAGGGCCGCTCTTGGCGTAAACGGCAGTCGAGGCGCCGACCGCGTGAGACGTGCCGGAGTGCCGCGCGCCCCTAACCCATATCTTCTTCCGATGGCCCCCCTGGGGGAATCCCTGGCGGCTTTTCGCCTGCCTGAACCTCACGGTGGAACTTCGTGATCAGGTCCCAGGCCTGCTGCGGCGAATCGGCATACTGCATCAGTTCCAGGTGGGCGTCGTCGATCACGCCTTCGTCGGCCAGGAACTGGAAATCGATTACCCGTTCCCAGTATTCGCGGCCGTACAGGATGATCGGGATCGCCTGCATCCGCTCCGTTTGCCGCAGCGTCAGGGCGTCGAACAGCTCGTCGAGCGTGCCAAACCCGCCGGGAAAGACCACCAACGCCTTAGCCCTGAGCAAGAAGTGGAGCTTCCGCAGGGCGAAGTAGTGGAATTGGAAACACAGGTGTGGGCTGATGTACGGGTTAGGCCGCTGCTCGGCCGGCAGCGTAATGTTCAGCCCGGCCGTGATGCCGCCGGCGTCAAACGCGCCACGGTTGCCAGCCTCCATGATGCCCGGTCCGCCGCCGGTGATGATCACATAGTCGCACAACCGGTTGGTTTGGCAGCACGACGTCACCAGGTGGGCAAACTCGCGGGCCTCGTCATAGTAATGGCACTTGGCCAGGACGCGCTGGGCCCGGGCCAGCTCGCGTGCGGCAGCAGCATCCGATGGATCAGCAGCCACGAGCCGCTGCGCGGCTTCCAACCGCTTCTCGGCCTCGTGCCGTTCGACGATCCGCGTCCCGCCGAACAGCACGATGGTCGATTGAACGCCCGCCTCGTCAAAGGCCATCTCCACCTTCAACAGTTCCAACTGCATCCGCACGGGACGCAGTTCCGGCCGGGCGAGGAAGTCCACGTCGTCCTCGGCCAGGCGGTAGGTGGGAGATTCCAGAATCGCTCGCAGATTTTCTTCAGGCGTCGTCAAGGGAAAGCAGCCTCATGCAATCGCAGATCCAATGGCCGCCAAAGCGGCTCGGCGATCAGTCTACTTTGTTGAGCACTTCCAGCACGGCGTCGCGCACGCGGCCGACGTCGACCGTAGCCGTACCTGCTGCACCTGCCGTGCCGGCAGTGGCCTCGGCCATGTCGCGGACCACAACTTTGTCGGCGGCGATCCAGCCCCGCACGGGGATGGCCCCCGCGCTGCCAGCAACCAGTACCCGGCCTTCTTGCTCATCGAGGACGGCAAACTTTTGGCCCTTGGTAACCTCCACGCCGACCAGGCCCAGCGGGCCGGTCACACGGGCATCGGCCGTGACCTCGGCTTCTTTGGTCACGCCGAACTGCCTCAGCAGCTCAGGCAGTTGGACCGTGCCGCCGGCGGTAACTTGTACCCGCAGTTGCCCCAGCACTTCCTGCAAGCGAGCCTCGTGGCGGCGCAGCACGTCGTCGGCCGTGGCCTGAGCCACTTCCAGCAGCGAGCGGGCAGCCTGAATCTCGCCCTCGTTGCAATGGAAGTTGACTGCCAGGAAGGTGTCTTGGACGCGGTCGCGGGCGATCCAAATCGCCGCCTGAATGATCTTCGCCGTACAGCCGTTCTTCTTGCCCTGAACCAGCACTTCGAGGCAAGCGTCGTCGGGCTTGCCCAAGGTGAAATAGTCGTTCTTTTGCGGCGAGGGCAGCTTGGCATCGCGGCAATAGCCTTCCAGCACGAAGAACTGCTCGGCATTCGTGTTGAGGGTGATCTCCGAGCAGGCCGCCCATTTCGCCTGGGCCGTCCAATGCCATTTGACGCCATACACCACCATGCTCTGGCAGCGGGCCTTGGTATGCACCACCACCGTCCCGGGGTCGACCTTGATGGTCAGGTCGCCGGCGACCTTCTTGCGGACGCGGAGTTGCAACGCGTCGCCGGTGGAATAGCCCCGGCCAGAGATGTAGACCTCGGCGGCCCCCGATTTGATCGCGGCCGAAAGCGACATCTCGGCCGTAGCGGCCGATGCCGTCGCGCCGCCGCACAGCACCAGTGCCCCGGCAGCCAGCAACCCCAGCGAGATGCGTCCCTGGCGGCTCCAGCTCGACAAGCGGTGGATCATTTCAGGCCCCCCTTCCAAACGGCATTGGGTGTGGATTGTGCGATTGCTCGGGCGAACAGGCATGGGCGGCGGGACCAGCGCGAGAATCCAGCAGCGCCCATCGGCTGCTAGATAACTGCCGTAATACCGCTGGAAACGGTCAGGCCAAAGAAAAAAATCTCTCGCGCTGCGGGGCGGCCGCCAAGCGCTGCCAGCAGCTCGCTAGCGGAGCAGGTGCTGGTAGGCCGCTACGGCCAACTGGTCGCAGCGTTCGTTTTCGGGGTGGCCACTGTGACCGGCAACCCGGAAGTAACGAATCTCGTGCATCTGCGCGAGCTCGTCCAGCTTGCGCCACAGATCCTCGTTCTTGACGGCAGCCCACTTCTTGCCTTCGCGGCGTCTCCAGCCGTTAGCCTTCCACACCGACAGCCACTCGCTGAGCCCCTTACCCACGTACACGCTATCGGTGTACAGCTCCACGATCGAGGGCGAGCGGAGTGCGGACAGGCCCTCGATCACCGCTTGTAATTCCATCCGGTTGTTGGTCGTCTCGGCCTCGGCGCCCGAGGCTTCTTTCTCTTTGCCGCTTTGCGGGTGGCGCAGTACATACGCCCAGCCGCCCGGGCCAGGGTTGCCGCTGCAACCGCCGTCGGTGAACAGTTGAACGAGCGGTCGAGACTTGGGCGTTTCTTGATTCATTCCGTTTGTTATTGGGTATGAGTGCATCCGTGCGGCCAACTCCGCTGGGAGCGGCAGGCGGACAGTAACAAGGGGTGGTGACGGACCGATTGGCCCCAATCACATTCGCCCCGGGCACATATCGGGCGGCCGCGACCGCTACCAGGCGTGGTCCGCCGGCTTCACGCCCTTGGTGAACTCGTTGAAGCCGTAGGCCGTGGGTTCGTACTTGCCGACCAGCTCCACGTTGCTCTTGGAGGCGATCTGGTCTTCCAGCCCCACGCACCAGTACGCGGCGTTGACCAGCATCCGCCGGAGGCCTTCGCTCAGCAGATCGGTCGACGAGCCCATCGTCGTGCAGAACACCCGGGCACCGTTGGCGGTGCGCGTCCAGGCGACAGGCATCATCGGATTGTTCTTCGCGCCTTCCAGCGGCGGATCGTCGGGCCGCATGCCGAAGAGCGGGTCGTTCGAGTTGAACTCGCCCTGCCGCTTGCAAACCTGGCCCAGCACCAGCGGGCGGCTATCGCCAGGGAGCGGCAGGTTCACGGTGTACACGTCGGTGGGCCCCCAGATATCGCCATCGGCGATGCCACGCAGGATCGGGTGTCCTGCGGCGTCCGGAGCCACGATGCCCCGGGTGCTTTCGTGCTTGTGGTGTCCGTGGTGGGCCACCCAGGTTTCGCCCAGCACCTGCTTGCCGAAGCCCTTGGTGTAATCCTCGCCGCCATAACGCCAGTCGTACTTATGGTAGGCCGAATCCTTGCGGATGTTGAAAGCGTGCGTGGCGGTCCGCATGCCGATCACCGGCTTGCCTGCCTCCAGATACTCTGCGATGTACTTCATCTGATCGTCGGGCAGGTCGCGGAAGCGGGTGGCGATGATCATCAAATCGGCCGACTTGAGCGCTTCCAAGCCCGGGATGTTGTTGCGGACGTTGGGGTTGATCTCGCCCGTCTTCGGATCGACGGCGAACAGCACCGTGCATTTGAAACCGTGATGCTTGGCCAGGATCTTACCCAGTTGCGGCAAGCCTTCCTCGGAGCGGTATTCCTCGTCACCGGAAATCAGCACGATGTGCTTGCCGCGGCCGGGGCCCGACTCGCCTTCGTAGACGACGTACGGCTTGTCCTCGGCGGCGGTCGCTTGGCCCACCATCGCGGCAAGCAAGCCACTGGCCAGCAGCGAAGTTAGCCCCAGAAACGAGCGAAGGAATCTGCGGTCCTTGGTTCGAGGATGGCAATCCTGGCTTGGCATCGGTGAACAACCTTCGTGGCGAAAAGGAGGGCGATTTGGACGCAGTGCCCGGCTTGGCCGCGCGGCCCCCATTGTGGCCAGGGGATGGGGCCGCATCAAGGAGCCTGCGAGTCGAACGCGGCCTCGGTTTATTGCTGCCGAAGGCACTTCACGGCTGCGGCGATTTGTTCGATTTCGCTCGAAGGCAATTTGACCAGGGGCGGCCGCACATGCGCCGCCGGCAATTTGCGGAGCAGAACTAGAGCCTCTTTCATGCGGTTGTGCATATCGGCCAGCGGCTCGGCATAAAACGCCCGCACCAGCGGATACATCTGATCGTTGATCCGCCGGGCGGCGGCCAGGTCGTTTTGCTGCACAGCCCGCCACAGTGCTACCTGCAACTGGGCAATCACGCTGCCGGCGCCCGACAACAGCCCATCGCAGCCCAGCACCAGAGAGCTAAGCAGCCAGGCGCTGTGCGTGGTGAGCACGCGGACGGGTCGCGGCAAGGCGTGCAGCTCGCGGATATGCCGCTCGTGCAGCGGCGGATCGTGGCACCAATCCTTAATGGCCACCACGCTGGGAAACGTCTCGCACAGTTTCAGCAGCGTATCGAGCGGATAGTTCAGGCCGCTGGACTGCGGATACTGGAACAGAATCAGCGGCAGGTCGGTGGCCTCGGCGATGCTTGCCAATTGGGCCTGGGCCATATCCTGCTTACGGCTGCCAGCCAGGGCGAGGACCTCATTGGGAAACACCAGCAAGCCGGCGGCCCCTTCACGCTCGGCCATGGCGGCAATCTGGGCGGCTTGCCGGCACGAGGTGGTGTACACACCGGCCACGATCGGAAGCTTGTCGCCGGCTTCATCGCAGGCGATGGCCAAAGCTCGCTGCTGTTCATCAAACGACAGGGCGTGCACCTCGGCGGCGTGTCCGTTGACGGTGATGGCCGTCACGCCGTCCACCGCCGTCAGGTCGCGGAGGTGCAAACGGTAGGCGGCCTCGTCAATTTCCAGGTCCGCCGCAAAGGGCATCAGGCAGGCCGGAATCACCCCGGCGGGAACAAAGGCAGCCATGGCTCAACCTCGCGATCTGGCAAGTGTCCACTGCCGCAGACGTAGCCCACGGTGAATCGTCCGTGGTAAATGCGGCGGCCGGGCACTTGGGGCGATTGATGCTAGCACAAGCAGGGCAGCATCGCACCGAGCTTTCGCGATTCAAGCGGCCATTGGCAGCGCAAGCACCGCTAACTCCTGGCCGCCATGGGGCTAAGGCCAGTAGCCCTTTGGAGGCAAGTTTAAGGAAAATTTGCGGTTTCGGGGGATTGTGTCCGCCCTGGTAGCCGAAGATAGTGCCGGTTATACTGATTGACGTTACGGCGCAATGACGACAATAATGGTAAAGTTTGTGAACATTCACTCTGTGGGGCGGCGGCCGTTTCCAGCCTGGCCGATGCCGTACCCAACCGCGCCGCCAAACGCATGCCTTCCCAGTTGATGCCTCACACGGTCTTGCGAGGCCAGCAATTTGCAGCGTTGCTGGTGATCCGTAGGTCCGGGTTTGTTGCATATCCCCCTCCCCTACATTGTTCCGCCCACCCCCTTTGAACCAGCATGGCCAGCGAGAAACTTAGTCAGGTCGAACACATCAAGGAAGGGAGCAATTACCTTCGCGGAAACATCGCCGCCGAATTGGTCGATGGCAACGATGGCTTCGCCAAGGATACGACCCAACTGCTCAAGTTCCACGGCACCTATCAACAGGACGACCGCGACAATCGCACGACGCGGGCCGGTGCCAAGTCGGAACGGCAGATCATTTTCATGGTCCGCAGCAAGATCCCGGGCGGCAAGCTCACCAGCGAACAACTGCTGGGCGAGCTGGACCTGTGCGAAGAGGTGGGCAACTCCACCCTCCGCATCACCACGCGGCAAGGGCTGCAATTGCACGGCGTGGTGAAGGGCAACCTGAAGCGGGCCATCGCGCGCATCAACGAAATCAAGCTGAGCACGTTAGGGGCCTGCGGCGACGTAAACCGTAACGTGATGTGCTGCCCGGCGCCGCACTATCACTCGCCGGTGCATCGCCAGATGCAGGACGTGGCCGATACCCTGGCCGCCTACTTCGCGCCGCGCACCGGCGCCTACCGTGAGATCTGGCTCACCGATCCGGAAACCGGCGAGCAGACCATGGTGGAGGGCGGCCCCACCGAGCCGGTGATTGAGCCGATCTACGGTACCAATTACCTGCCGCGCAAGTTCAAGATGGCCATTGCGCTGCCCGAGGACAACTGCATCGACGTGTATGCCAACGACCTGGGCATCCTGGCCATCGTCGAGAACGACCAGATCATCGGCTACAACCTCGTGGTGGGCGGCAGCTTCGGCGTGACGCCCGCTAACAAGAAGACCTTCCCGGCAGTCGCCAAGCGGCTTGCCTTCTGCACGCCCGAGCAACTGATCGACGTGGCCACGGCTATCGTCCGCGTGCAAAAGGACTACGGCAATCGCAGCGACCGCAAGCAGGCACGGCTCAAGTACCTGCTCGCCGAGAAGGGCGTGCCCTGGTTCAAGCACCAGGTCGAAGAGTACTTCGGCCAAAAGCTGCCCGACCCGCACCCGCAGGACGTGTACGGGTTCGACGACCACATGGGCTGGCACGACCAGGGCGACGGCCGCGTGTACTACGGCCTGAACGTCGAGAACGGCCGCGTCCGCGATGAAGGCGACTTCCGCCTGAAGACCGCCATCCGCAAGGTCTGCCGTACGTTCAACCCGGGCATCCGGCTCACCGGCCACCAAAGCATCATGTTCACGGATCTCGATCCGGCGGTGCGGCCCGAGCTGGAAGCCATCCTCCGTGAGCACGGCGTGCCGCTCACCGAGGACATCAGCAATGTCCGCCGCTGGTCCATGGCGTGCCCCGCTTGGCCGACCTGCGGTCTGGCCATCACCGAGAGCGAGCGGGCTTTGCCGTCGATCATCAACCAGTTGGAGGTTGAAGTCGCCCGACTGGGGCTGTCGTCGGAAGAGTTCACCATCCGCATGACTGGCTGCCCCAACGGTTGCGCCCGCCCGTACAACAGCGACGTCGGACTAGTGGGTAAGGCCGCGGGCCGGTACACGTTGCTGGTGGGCGGCCGCAAGCTGGGCGACCGGCTCAACTTCATCTACAAGGACCTGGTGCCCGCCGAGGAAGTGGCTTCCACCCTCGTGCCGCTGCTGGCCTACTTCAAGCACGAGCGGCTGGAAGGCGAAACCTTTGGCGACTTCTGCCACCGCAAGGGGCAAGAAGACCTGGCCAACTGGGCCGAGCAGTACCAATCGGCCGATGCTGCCTAAGCCGTCCTGAAAATCACGGCTACGAAAGACAATCGCCCTGGCTTGCTACCGAAAATCGGTTGGCAAGCCAGGGCGTTTTTTGTTGCGTGTGGCAGAGAAACGCAGCCGCAGTCAGAACGGCCCGGCGGTTAGATCGTAGCCGCCTCGCCCTCGGCCGCCGAGGCTGCCGGCAAGCCGGCCATCATGGCGATGCGGTTGATCGCATCGAGGAACGCCCGAGCGCCGGCTTCCAGGCTATCGGTCGAGACACCGCGGCCGCGGTACGAACGGCCGGCGTGTTCCAGCTCAACCGTCGATTCGCCCTGGGCGTCTTTTCCCTTGGAAACGCTCTGCACGCGGAAATCCTTCACGACGGCGGCAATGCCGGTCGCCTGTTCGATGGCCAGGAACACGGCGTCGATGGGGCCGTCGCCCCCCGCGTACGAAACCTCGATATCTTCCTTGCCGTGTCGCAGGTGCAGCTTCACCGCGGGCGGCTGGCCGATCTGCATGGTGAGCTCGTACGAAACAAAGCCCCACCGTACCGGCATGTCGCGAATCTGTTGTTCGCACAAAGCCGCGATGTCGCTGTCGTAGATCTCCTTCTTCTTGTCCGCCAGCTCTTTGAACTGCACGAACACGGCCTGAAGCTGCTCGCCGGTGAGATGATAGCCCAGGCTGCGGGCTCGATCGGCCAGCGCCGCCCGGCCGCTATGTTTGCCGAGCACCAGGTCGGTGTGCGTAAAGCCCACATCCTCGGGCCGCATGATCTCGTAGGTGCGGGGCTCCTT
>Ga0182737_1003972_pt1 | contig 10369 bp, 9 predicted proteins | sample eDN5th30CBELigOP_FD_128878 | JGI IMG/M metagenome (GOLD analysis project Ga0182737, IMG submission 128878) | Enriched Organic Plus compost microbial communities from Emeryville, California, USA - eDNA 5th pass 30_C BE-Lig OP (version 2) (version 2) ... | reverse complement strand
CCAGTTCAAGGCCTTCTTCCCGGAGAATGCGGTCGAGTATTTCGTCAGCTATTACGACTATTACCAGCCGGAAGCCTATATCCCGCGCACCGACACCTATATCGAGAAGGACAGTTCCATCAACGAGGAGATCGACCGCATGCGCCATTCGGCGACGCGGGCGATCCTGGAACGCGACGATGTGATCATCGTCGCCTCGGTCTCCTGCATCTACGGCATCGGCTCGGTCGAGACCTATTCGGGCACCGCCGTGGGCATCGCGCGCGGCGACCGCATTGACCGCAATGCCGCCATCCAGAATCTGGTGGCGCTGCAATACCGCCGCAACGACGACAATTTTACCCGCGGCGCCTTCCGGGTGCGCGGCGATGTGATCGACATCTTCCCCGCCCACTATGAAGACCGCGCCTGGCGCGTGGAACTGTTCGGCGACGAGGTGGACAGCATCACCGAATTCGATCCCCTGACCGGGCACAAAGCGGGTGCGCTGGACCAGATCAAGATCTACGCCAACAGCCATTACGTCACGCCGCGCCCCACCCTTCAGCAGGCGATGAAGGGCATCAAGGCCGAACTGCTGCACACCCTGGCCGACATGCGCGCCAAGGGAAAACTGCTGGAGGCCCAGCGCCTGGAACAGCGCACCACTTTCGACCTGGAGATGATCGAGGCCACCGGAAGCTGCGCCGGCATCGAGAATTATTCCCGCTGGCTGACGGGGCGCCTGCCGGGCGAACCGCCGCCGACCCTGTTCGAATATCTGCCGGACAATGCGCTGGTCTTCGCCGACGAAAGCCATGTTTCGGTGCCGCAGATCGGCGCGATGTATAAAGGCGACTACCGCCGCAAGTTCACCCTGGCCGAATATGGCTTCCGCCTGCCCAGCTGTATCGACAACCGCCCGTTGAAGTTCGAGGAGTGGGACGCCATGCGGCCCCAGTCCATCTATGTCAGCGCCACCCCCGGCAACTGGGAGCTGGAGCGCACCGGCGGCGTCTTCACCGAGCAGGTGATCCGGCCCACCGGGCTGATCGATCCGCCGGTCGAGATTCGACCGGTGGAGAGTCAGGTGGACGACCTGATCGCCGAATGCCACGACATCGCCAAGAAGGGCTATCGCGCCCTGGTCACCACCCTGACCAAGAAGATGGCCGAAGACCTGACCGAATACATGCACGAACAGGGCATCCGGGTGCGCTACATGCACTCCGATGTGGAAACGCTGGAGCGGATCGAGATCATCCGCGATCTTCGCCTGGGCGCGTTCGATGTCCTGATCGGTATCAACCTGCTGCGCGAGGGGCTGGACATTCCCGAATGTGGCTTGGTCGCCATCCTGGATGCCGACAAGGAAGGCTTCCTGCGCAGCGAGACGTCGCTGATCCAGACCATCGGCCGCGCCGCCCGCAATGTGGACGGCAAGGTGATTCTTTATGCCGACAAGGTGACCGGCTCGATGGAGCGGGCGATGGCCGAAACCAGCCGCCGCCGCGCCAAGCAGGAAGCCTATAACAAGGAACACGGCATCACGCCCGCCAGCGTCAAGCGCAACATCGCCGACATCATGGGGTCCATGTATGAGAAGGACCATGTGACGGTGGATGCGGGCATGTTGCAGGCGGCGGAAGGCGGACGCGAATTCGTCGGCCACAATATCAAGGCCATCATCGCCGACATCGAAAAGAAGATGCGGGCCGCCGCCGCCGACCTGGAATTCGAAACCGCCGCCCGCCTGCGCGACGAACTCAAGCGTTTGCAGACCGCCGCGCTGGCCGTGGCCGACGATCCCTTCGCCCGCCAGTCCGATGTGGCGCGGCTGGATGCGGAGATCACCACTTCAACGGATGACAGCCCGTCAAAACCGATTCCGTCGAAAGGCGGGCGCAAGAAACTCCAGCGCGCCGCACGCCCTAACGCGCCCAAGACTTTCGGTAGCCGGGCGCGGTAAATTCCTCCTTCCATCGGCTGCCCAAGCGGCCGCCAAGCCGCTGTTCGCGCATGACAATCCGTTGTGATTGTTATTTGGGGCGTAAAGTCCTATATTGAGCCCACGTGGTACTTGCGTCCTAAGTCAGACGAAGCGCTTTCCGTCTATCCGATCCGCCTTTGGCGGGCAGGACGCACCGAAAAACTTCCCGACCGACCCGATGTTCTGTTTCCACGGCCGCCATCGCATGTCGCGCTGGTGGAACCCGATGCTTAAAGGAAATCAAAATGGCACTCGGAACCGTGAAGTTCTTCAACACCACCAAGGGCTTTGGCTTCATCGCCCCCGATGACGGCGGCAAGGACGTGTTCGTCCATGTCTCCGCCGTCGAAGCCGCCGGCATGCGGACGCTGAACGAGGGCCAGAAGGTCCAGTTCGACATCCTGCCGGACGCGCGTGGCGCCAAGGCCGGCAATCTCTCGGCCGTCTGATGAATACGGGCGGCCGTCATCCGGCGGCCGCCCGCTTTCAAAAGGAGGAATTCCCCAATGAGTGACAGCAAATCACAGGCCAAGCGTGACGCCGCGCTGCGGACCGCCAACGGCGTCTTCGCCGCCTGGGAAAAACGCACCCAGCTGGTGAAGGACGAAACCGCCGCCCACAATGCGGCCACCGACGCCAAGACCGCGCGACTCAAGGCCCTGCGCCTGGAGAAGGAGCGGCAGGAGGCCGAAGCCGCCGCCGCCGCGCCCGCCGAAACCGCGCCTGCCGCGAAGAAGACGAAGATCAAGCGCATCCTGGTGTCCTGATCCAGGCTTGCCGGTCCCCGACGGCGCCGTCAGGCGGCGCTGCTGCTGGGACGGACCCGCACGCGGGTTGGCGGAAAATTCAGCACCACGCATGTGCCTTCGCCCGGCAGGCCCTGGATGGACAGCGTGCCGCCATGCAGCTCCAGGAAACGCCGGGTTATGGCCAGGCCCAGGCCGATGCCTTCATGGCTGCGCGCCAGGCGTCCATCGATCTGGGAAAAGGGCGTCAACAGCCGGTCGATCAGGTCCGGCGCGATGCCGATCCCGTTGTCCGTGATGTAGATATGCAGGCCGCCTTCCTCGTCCAGTTCGCAGCGCGCCACCGCATTGCCACCGGGCCGGTTGAACTTGATGGCGTTGCCGATCACCTTCAGCAGCATCTCCAGCACATGCTTGCGATCGCCGGTCAGCATCAAGTGTGAGTCCACCGGCACCGCGCCCGTCACCACGCCCAGCCGGCGCGCCTTTTCGCTGAGCAGCCGCAGCGCCTGGTCCACCACCTCGCGGACGGAGAATTCCGTTTCCTGCATCCGGATCTCGCCTTTTTCGGCACTGGCGAAATCCAGGATCGTGTCGATCATGGACAGCAGATGCTGGCCGGATTCGTGGATCACCTGGGCCTGGTCGCGATATTGCGGATTGCCCACCGGTCCGAATGTCTCGTCCTTGATGAAGGCGCTGAAGCCCAGAATGGCGTTCAGGGGCGTGCGCAGCTCATGGCTCACCATCGCCAGAAACTCGCTTTTGGCGGCGGCGGCGTTGGCGGCAGCCGCTTCGGCCTGCGCCTGATGCGGATGGGCCTGTCCGGAGGGGCGCCGCGCTTCCATCGCGTCCACCACCAGGCCGGCAAAGTCCTTCAGAAGCTGCTTGTGCGACGGCGACATTACCGGGCGGGGCCTGGTGTCGATGATGCACAGCGTGCCCAGGCGAAAGCCGTCCCGGGTAATCAGGGGCGCGCCCGCATAAAAGCGGATGTGCGGCGGGCCGGCGACCAGGGGATTGGTGGCGAAACGCTCGTCCGCCCGCGCGTCGGGCACCACCAGCACATCGTCGCGCATGATCGCGTGGGCGCAGAACGCCATCTGGCGTGGCGTCTCGCGCACATCCAGCCCGACGCAGGACTTGAACCATTGCCGGTCCTTGTCCACCAGCGACACCAACGCGATCGGAACATGGAAAAGCTCCGATGCGATGCGCGTGATGCGGTCGAAGGCCGGCTCCGGCGGGGTGTCCAGCATGCCCAGGGCATCAAGCGCCGCCAGGCGCTGGACTTCGTCGGACGGGACGGGGGGAATGGATGACACGGCAGAATTCCTGAAGCGCCGACGGCAGTATGGCGCAGCCTTGGTGACTCGCAGGTTAACCCGGCGGTCATAGTTTGTGCGCCACCGCACCCATCTCCCAGCATGGAGGCGGAAACCCGGAGCCGGAACCGCAGGGACGCCGCCGCGTCGATGCTGGCGGGGCAGGGCGGCACACATTAGGCTGGCGCGCATGTCCAGAGCCTTTGTGAAAGAGACCGCCGAATCCGCCGCCCCGCCCGAACGCATGGTGGAGGAGGGGCCCAACCCGGTGACGCCGGAGGGCATGGCCCAGATCGATGCCCATGTCGCCCGTATCGAGGCGGCGATGCAGGCCGAAACCAATATCCTGCTGCGCGAGACGCTGGCGCGCGATCTGCGCTACTGGACCGTCCGCAAGGCCAGCGCCGAAATCGTGACGCCCGCCTCCGACGGCGTGATCGGCTTTGGCGCCGCCGTCACTATTTTGCGCAAGGGACGCAGCCAGTCCTTCCGCATCGTCGGCGTGGACGAAGCCGATCCTGCCAGGGGGCTGATCAGCGTCCGCGCGCCCCTGGCCCAGGCCGTGCTGGGCGCCCGCGCCGGTGACATTATTGAGGCCGGCGAACCGCTGGGCGAAATCGAAATCCGCGACCTCCGCTGATCCGACTATGGTTGGCGTCGCCGCGTACGGCGCGCACAAGCCTTAGTCGAAATGCTGCCTAACGCACATTGGGCGACACTTCCGTTGCAGGTGCGAACTGCTTGCGCCCAGCATTGTCATCGTCCCGGCTTGCGCGTATTGTCGCGCCCACGTGGAGTTACGGCCCGTCACAGTGAAGCGCACCTAGACTATCCCTGCCCGCCTTGAGTGCGCGCCTGGACGACGGTTGAACTTCTTCCCTGCGACATCGGAACTCCCCGCCGCCCGGCATTCGCCGGACGGAAAATCAATGCAGGAACTGTCTTAATGACCATCGGAACCGTGAAGTTCTTCAACACCTCCAAGGGCTTTGGCTTTATCGCGCCGGAAGGCGGCGGCAAGGACGTGTTCGTCCATGCCACGGCTGTTGAAGCTGCCGGCATGCGGACCCTGAACGAAGGCCAGAAGGTCTCGTTCGACATCGTGCCCGACGCGCGTGGCGCGAAGGCCGCGAACCTCAAGCCGGTCTAAATCGGTCTGGAGTCTGGAAACGGGGCCGGTGGAGCGATCCACCGGCCCTTTTCTTTGTCTAGTTGGAGGCGGTGGCCGCCGGCACCGGGAACATCAGCGTCAGTTCCTTTTGCGGGCCGCTGCCGCTGGTGCTGAAATTCACGCTGCGTGCCACGGCGGCGTCGCTGACCAGCGCGGCGGTGGCGCTGTAGCTGCCGGACGGTGCCTTCACCAGCACCCAGGGCGCGTCGCAGTCGAACTGCAACGCCGCCTGTCCACCCTTGCGGATGGCGATATGGGCATTGGCCAGGTTGGCGCCATTCTGGGTCGCCAGCACGATCTTGACAGGATAGGCGGCCCAGCGGGGATCGTCCTTGGCCGAACCGACGCCGGTACAGACGGCTTCGATGCCGCCCGACTGGATGGGCTGGTCCTGGACCGCCACGGCGGGCGCGGACGAAAGCAGAAGCGCTGCCAGAATGGATGACGGAGCGGCCGCCAAAGCGGACAACAGGGAAAGGCGCATGGGATGTCTCCTCTTGCCCTCGACCCTGCTCTAACCGGCAATCCCGCTTGTCGGTTCCCGCCGGTTTCCAAGGTTCCGAAGCTGTGCCAAGCTGCCGCCGGATCGGGCCATGCACAGACCTCTTGCCCTGTTCCTGGTGTGTGCGGGGGCGCTGCTGATGGGCAGCCCCGCCTTTGCCGCGCCCCGTGCGCAAGCCCTGGCCAAACTCAAGGATCTGGACGGCAAGCCCGTCGGCACCGCGGCCTTTTCCACCCTCAATCGTGGCGCCATCCTGATCGTGCTGGACCTGACCGGCTTGCCGCCCGGCCCGCACGGCCTGCACCTGCATGTCTCCGGCAATTGCGACGCCAAGTCGGGCTTTACCAAGGCCGGGCCCATCCTGTCGCTGCAGCCGGGCCGCCGTCACGGCTATCTGGCCGAGGATGGCCCGCTGGCGGGCGACCTGCCCAACCAGTTCGCCGGGGCGGACGGACGGCTGAAAGCCAGCATCGTCACCAATGCCTTCACTTTGGGCAACGGCAAGCGCTCCATCTTCGACCGCGACGGCGTCAGCCTGATCGTCAAGCAGCGGGCCGACGACTATCGCACCCAGCCCCTGGGCAATGCCGGGACGCGCATCGCTTGCGGGGTGGTGGTCCGCACCGTCCATCCGCCCGCACGCCGCCAGCCCAAGACCTAGTATGCCGGGCGGGTGGCAACGCGCCATCCCCCGTGACATGATCCGCGCCCAATGGGACTGGTAAAGCCGCAAACGCCTGCCATACGCGACCTGATGGACGCCGACGCCCTGCGCCATGCGCTGACCGCGCTGGCCAGGGCCACGCCCGATCCCGGCACCCTGCGCCGGGCGGGGTTGGGACTGATCAAACAGGCCTTCACCCAGGGCCGCGACAAGGTGAAGGCCGCGGTGGAGCAGGAGGGCCTGCCGGGCCTGGCCGCCGCGCGCGCTTTGTCGGGCCTGCAGGACGCGGTCATCCAGGTGATCTACGATTTCGCGGTCAAGCATGTCTATTACGCCCAGAACCCGTCCACCGCCGAGCGCATCGCCATCGTGGCGACTGGCGGCTATGGCCGCGGCGAACTCGCGCCCGGCTCGGACATAGACCTGCTGTTCGTGCGCCCCTTCAAGCAGAGCGCCTGGGGCGAGAGCGTCATCGAGTTCATCCTTTATATGCTGTGGGACCTGGGGCTGAAGGTCGGCCACGCCACCCGCAGCCTGGCGGAATGCGTGCGCCTGGCGCGGCAGGATGTCACCATCCGCACCGCCATCCTGGAAGCGCGCTATCTGTGGGGCGACAAGGCGCTGTACGAGGATCTGCGCAAGAAGTTCTGGACAGAGATCGCCAGCGGCAACGGCCGCGACTTTGTGGAGGCCAAGCTGGCGGAGCGCGACGCCCGCCATCGCCATCAGGGCGAAAGCCGCTATCTGGTCGAACCCAACATCAAGGAAGGCAAGGGGGGCTTGCGCGACCTCCAGACCCTCTACTGGATCGGCAAATATCTCTATCGCGTGGACGACGCCGCCGCCCTGGTCGAGCATGGCGTCTTCACCCGCGAGGAATACCGGACCTTCCAGAAGGCGGAGGCCTTTCTGTGGAATGTGCGCGTGCATCTGCATTACCTGCTGGGGCGCGCCGAGGAACGCCTGTCCTTCGACGTGCAGACGGCGCTGGCCGCCCGGCTGGGCTATGTGGACGCGGACAAGCCGCGCCGGGCCGTGGAAGCCTTCATGCGCGCCTACTTCCTGGTGGCCAAGGATGTGGGCGACCTGACCCGCATCTTCTGCGCCGCGCTGGAGGAGCAGCACAAAAAGCCCCGCCGGTCCCTCAGCCGCATGTTGCCCGGATTCCTCAAGCCCCGCAGCGCCAGCGACGACTTCTATGTCGAGAATGGCCGCCTGGCCGCTGCATCCGGCATCTTCCGCGCCGATCCCGCCAACATCATCCGCATCTTCCATGTCGCGGACGCCAAGGGGGTGGACATCCATCCCGATGCGCTGCGGACCATCACCCGCTCGCTCGACCTGATCACCGACGACCTGCGGCGTAATCCTGTCGCCAACCAGGCCTTCCTGGAAGTCCTGACCTCGCGCCACAATCCGGAATGGGCGCTGCGGCTGATGAACGAGGCGGGCGTGCTGGGCCGCTTCATCCCCGAGTTCGGCCATGCCGTGGGGCTGATGCAGTTCAACATGTACCATCACTATACGGTGGACGAGCATCTGATCCGCGCCGTGGGCAACATCGCCGCCATCGAGCGCGGCGACCATAAGGACGACAATCCCCTTACCAGCGACGTCATCAAGCGCGTCCAGTCGCGCAACGTCCTGTATTGCGCCATCCTGCTGCACGATATCGCCAAGGGCCTGCCGGGCGACCATAGCGATGTGGGCGCCGAGATCGCGCGCAGCCTCTGCCCGCGCCTGGGCCTGTCGGCCAAGGACACCGAGGCCGTCGCTTGGCTGGTCAAGAACCATCTGGTGATGAGCGACACCGCCCAGCGCCGCGACGTCTCCGACCCCAAGACGGTGCGCGATTTCGTGGATCTGGTGCAGACCCCGGAAATGCTGCGCCTGCTGGTGATCCTGACGGTGGCCGATATCCGCGCTGTGGGGCCGGGCGTATGGAACGGCTGGAAGGGCCAGCTGCTGCGCGAACTCTATTACGCCGCCGAGGCGATGATGACCGGCGGCGACCAGGCGCCGACGCGCACTGCCCGCGTCGCCGCCGCCCGCGAGGGGCTGGCGGGGCGGCTTGCCGACTTCACCCCGGCCCAGCGCGAACGGGCGCTGTCGCGGCATTACGACAATTACTGGCTGGCCTTCGAGGAAGACGAACTGGAACGCCACGCCCGCATGATGGCCAGGGCGGATGCGGAGGGACAGCTTCTGGCGCTGGAAGCGGTCAGCAACAGCTTTCGCGCCGTCACCGAGATCATCCTCTATACCCCCGACAATGCGGGCCTGTTCTCGCAGTTCGCGGGCGCCATCGCTTTGTCGGGCGGCTCGATCGTGGACGCCAAGGCCTTCACCACCTCGGACGGCTTCGCGCTGGACGTCTTTTCGGTGCAGGACGCCGAAGGCGAGGCCTTTGGTGACAAGGAGCGGCTGGCCCGGCTGCGCCAGTCCATCGAACGGACGCTGCGCGGCGAGGTCTGGCCGCACCGCGAACTGGCGCGCAAGGTGCAGCGGAGCCGGGCCAGCGCCTTTTCCATCAAGCCGACCATCCATTTCGACAATGAGGCCTCGCGCATCGCCACCGTGATCGAGGTGGAGTGCCTGGACCGGCCGGGCCTGCTCTATGACATCACCCATGCCATCTTCGAGGCGGGCCTGTCCATCTCCACCTCGATGGTGGCGACCTATGGCGAACGGGCGGTGGACGTCTTCTATGTCCGCGACGGTTTCGGCCACAAGATCCTGCATCCGGCGCGGCTGGACGCGGTGGAACGGCGGCTGAAACAGGCCCTGGCCCGGCCCGCCGGAACCCTTGATGCCGGGGCCGCCGCCAAGGCATAACCTCGCCCATGACCGAGAAACACACGCCGCTGGTCCTGTCGGGGATGCAGCCCACCAATACGCTGCATCTGGGCAATTACCTGGGCGCACTCAAGAACTGGGTGCGGATGCAGGAGGAAATGCCCTGCCTGTTCTGCGTGGTGGACATGCATGCCATCACCGCCGATGCCGGTTACGGCAAGCCGCAGGAACTGGCCCAGGCCACGCGTGAGGTGACAGCCGCCTATATCGCGGCGGGCGTGGACCCCCAGCGCACCCCCATCTTCAACCAGGGCCAGGTGCCGGAGCATGGCGAACTGGCCTGGATCTTCAACTGCGTGGCGCGGCTGGGCTGGCTGGACCGCATGACCCAGTTCAAGGAGAAATCGGGCAAGCACAAGGAACGGGCCAGTGTCGGCCTCTATACCTATCCGGTGCTGATGGCCGCCGACATCCTGGTCTATCGCGCCACCCATGTGCCGGTGGGCGAGGACCAGAAGCAGCATCTGGAACTGGCGCGCGACATTGCCGCCAAGTTCAACAATGATTATGGCGTACCGGACTTCTTCCCCCAGCCGGAGCCGGTGATCACCGGGGCCGCGACGCGGGTGATGAGCCTGCGTGACGGCACGAAGAAGATGTCCAAGTCCGATGAAAGCGACGCCAGCCGCATCAACCTGACCGACGATGCCGACGCCATCGCGGGCAAGATCCGGCGGGCCAAGACCGATCCGCTGCCGTTGCCCGCATCGGCGGAAGACCTCAAGGACCGGCCCGAGGCGGAGAACCTGCTGAACATCTACGCCGCGCTGGCGGACATGGAGCGTGATGCGGTGATCGCCCAGTTCGCGGGCCAGCAATTCTCCGGCTTCAAGAACGCCCTGGCCGACCTCACCGTGTCGCGGCTGGAGCCGATCGCCGGGAAAATGCGCCGCCTGCTGTCGGACCCGGCGGAGATTGACGGCATTCTCCGGAAAGGCGCGCAAAGCGCCCGCGCCATCGCCACGCCGGTGATGGAAGAGGTCAAGCGGCGGGTCGGTTTTATCGCCTGACCGCCTCCGTCATGCGCAACGGCGCATGACGGAAGGCGACTGGCTACTCTGTCTGCTACTTGGCGGCGGCCACGGCGTCGGCCGTGTCCTGCGCCGCCTTCTGGGCGGCGGCCAGGTCGGTGGTGG
>Ga0182737_1003968_pt1 | contig 10377 bp, 10 predicted proteins | sample eDN5th30CBELigOP_FD_128878 | JGI IMG/M metagenome (GOLD analysis project Ga0182737, IMG submission 128878) | Enriched Organic Plus compost microbial communities from Emeryville, California, USA - eDNA 5th pass 30_C BE-Lig OP (version 2) (version 2) ... | reverse complement strand
TTGATTCCGGCATGCGAAGGTTCGAATCCTTCCTCCCCAGCCACCAAATATCAATAAAAAAGCTGTTGAACGCGCCTGTCAGACACTGGCCACGGTTCAGCAGCTTTTTTTATTTGCCGGTTTTCCGGCTGCAGCACACGTTCGCGTCATAAACGACCATCGCAGCTTCCATCATGGCAAACGACAGCTTCATGATCTTCACGGGTACGGCCAACACGCGGCTGGCCGTGGATGTAGTCAACCACCTCGACATGTCCCTGGGCAAAATGACGGTTGGCCGCTTCTCCGATGGCGAAGTCATGGTCGAGATCAACGAGAACGTGCGCGGCAAAGACGTTTTCGTACTGCAGCCCACCTGTGCGCCCACCAACGACAACCTGATGGAAATCATGGTCATGGTCGACGCCTTGCGCCGCGCGTCGGCGGGCCGCATCACCGCCGCCATTCCGTACTTCGGCTATGCCCGCCAGGACCGCCGCCCGCGTTCGGCGCGCGTGGCCATCTCGGCCAAGGTCGTGGCCAACATGCTGCAAGTGGCCGGAGTCGACCGCGTGCTCACCATGGACTTGCACGCCGACCAGATCCAGGGCTTTTTCGATATTCCGGTCGACAACATCTATGCCGGCCCCATTTTGCTGGGCGACATCTGGCGCCGCAATTTCTCGAACCTGGTGGTCGTGTCGCCCGACATCGGCGGCGTGGTTCGCGCCCGCGCGCTGGCCAAGCAGCTCGAGGCCGACCTGGCCATCATCGACAAGCGCCGCCCGCGCGCCAATGTGTCCGAAGTCATGAACATCATCGGCGAAGTCGATGGCCGCACCTGCATCATCATGGACGACATGGTCGACACCGCCGGCACGCTGTGCAAGGCGGCGCAGGCCCTGAAAGACCGCGGCGCCGGCGCCGTCTACGCCTATTGCACGCACCCCGTGCTGTCGGGCGGCGCCATCGACCGCATCGAAGCGTCGGAACTCGACGAACTCGTCGTCACCGACACCATTCCGCTGTCCGAGCAAGGCCAGGCCAGCGGTAAAATCCGCCAGCTGTCGTGCGCGGCACTGCTGGGCGAGACCATTCTGCGTATTTCCAACGCCGAATCGGTCAGCTCGCTGTTCGTCGATTAACCCGGCGCCAGCACCGAAACCCCGAATTTGCCTGCCTGCTGGTCGCGGCAGACGGGCGAACAACACGGCGCGCATGTCGCGCGCCGTGCCACTTAACCGGCAGCTTCGCCGCTGCCAGATTGTCTGGAGTCATCCATGAAATTCAATGCCACTGCGCGTAGCGTCCAGGGTTCGAGTGCGAGCCGCCGCCTGCGCCGCGCGGGCCGCGTTCCTGCCATCGTTTATGGCGGGTCGGCTGCCCCCCTGAACATCGAACTCGATCACAACGAGATCTACCACGCCCTGCGCAAGGAAGAATTCCACGCCTCGATCCTGCAAATGCAGCTCGACGGCAAGGAAGAAGCCGTGCTGCTGCGTTCGGTTCAATGGCACGCCTACAAGCCGCAAGTCCTGCACGTCGACTTCCAGCGCGTCGACGCCAACCAGGCCCTGCACACCAAGGTGCCCCTGCACTTCATCAACGGCGAAAACTCGCCCGCGGTCAAGCTCAGCAGCGCCATCATCAGCCACGTGGTTACCGAACTGGAAATCACCTGCCTGCCGGCCGCGCTGCCCCAGTACATCGAAGTCGACCTGGGCAACCTGCTGGGCGGCGGCTCGGTCCACCTGTCTGACGTCAAGCTGCCCAAGGGTGTCACCTATGTGGCCCACGGCAGCGATGCCAACCCGGTGCTGGCCTCGGCGCTGGTCAAGGGCGGCGGCGCTGCCGCTGCCGACGAAGGCGGCGACGCCGCGGCCGCGGAAACCCCGGCTGCCTAAGCCCCCTGGCCCCCAGCAACCCTAGGGGCCGGGCCGAAACCCTGCGCGTGCGGCTTGCATGCGCAGGGTTTTTTGTGTTTTATACATGCCCATCATGTCTACCGCCATCCGCCTGATCGCGGGCCTGGGCAACCCCGGGCCCGATTACGAAACCACCCGCCACAACGCCGGCTTCTGGCTGGCCGACCATCTGGCCGACGACCTGCGCGCCACCTTCGCGCTGGAAAAAAGCTTCTTCGGCATGGTGGCCAAGGCGCGCCACGCGGGCGACAACGTGCTGCTGGTCAAGCCGATCACGTACATGAACCGCTCGGGGCAGGCTGTGGGGGCGCTGGCGCGCTTCTACAAACTGGCGCCCGAACAGGTGCTGGTGCTGCATGACGAACTGGACCTGCTGCCGGGCCAGGTCAAGCTCAAGCAGGGCGGCGGGCATGCCGGCCACAATGGCCTGAAAGACATCCAGGCTGCCCTGGGCAGCCCCAATTTCTGGCGGCTGCGCATCGGCATCGGCCACCCCCGCACACTGGGCCTGGCCCAGCAGGTGGCCGATTTCGTGCTGCATCCGCCCCGGCGCGACGAACAAACCGCAATCGACGACGTCATCCACCGCTGCCGCGCCGTGGTGCCGGCCATGCTGGACGGCGACTTCGCGCTTGCCACGCGCCAGCTGCACAGCGGCAACGGGGCCTGAGCCACATGCCTGCGGCCCCAGCAACCTTGCCCGCCAGGCTGCGGTTCCGCGACGAGCTGGCCGATTTCCTGCGCTTCCTGTTCGCCCCGGATGTGCGGCGCCTGCCTGGCCGGCGCACGCCCAGCGGGCTGCGTAACGACTGGCTGCCTGACGTGCCGCTGCGCCGGTTACTGGCCTGGGCAGCCGTTCTGTGGGGCCTGAATTTCTTCGCGCTGGGGCCCATTGCCGTCACGGCGGCGGGCGCGGGCGGCGCCGTGCATCGCATCGACCCATCCGCCATTCCCTGGCTGAACGCGGTGCTGTGGGCGCCGCTGATCGAGGAAATGCTGTTTCGCTACGGCCTGCGCCGCCCCAGGCAGGCGCTGTGGGTATGCCCGGCCATCCTGCCGCCGCTGCTGTGGGGCGTGCACGGCTGGACGCTGGCGTGGGCGGCTGCGGTCGTGCTGCTGGCCTGCCTGCCGCTGCGGCGCGCCAAGGTGGCGCGGGCGCGCTGGCAAATGGGCTGGCGCCGCCGTTACCTGATGCGCTTTGGCCTGGTCTACCACCTGTCGTCGGTTGCGTTCGCGGTGGTGCACCTGAACAATTTCGTGCTGGTCGACACGGCCTACTGGATGCTGCCCCTGCTGGTGCTGCCGCAATGGGCCACCGGCCTGGTGCTGGGCTGGATCCGCGTGCGGCGCGGCATCGGGGCATCCGTGGCGCTGCATAGCATTTTCAATGCCGGGCCGATGCTGTTGATTGTGGTGGTGCTGGGAATGGGGTAGTGGCATCACGCCCCCTCCCACACACACGCCCTCAATCCGGCAAGGGGCTCACCTTGTAGGCGCAACGGCGCGCTTGCCGCAGCAAATGCTCGGTTCGCTCCACCTTCGCCTGCAGCACCTGTTCAAACACCATCAGTTCCGCCCGGCAGAACCCCTGGCACGCCGTGGCAGCGGCGCAGATCGGGCAATGGTTCTCGATGAACAGAAAGGCGCCGTCTTCCAGTTCTTCGTACTTGGCCATATAGCCTTCCCGCGAGCGCAACCGGGCCAGGCGTGCCACGCGTTCTTTCAAGTCTGGCGCGCCGCTCATCTCGCGCAAATACCCCTCACGGCTTTTCTGTTCGCGCATGTCGATCAGGCGTTCGATGGCCTGCTCGCCAAAAGCCTGGCGCACCGTGTCGATCAGTTGGACCGTCAGGTCTGCATGCGCGTCGGGAAAGCGTCCATGGCCGGCGGCCGTCAGTTTCCAGAACTGGCTGGGACGGCCCACGCCACGCGATTCCGAGTAGGCCTCGGCCAGGCCTGACGCGGCCAGCTTGGTGAACTGCTGGCGCGCGGCTTCGGCTGTCATGCCCAGCATTGCGCCCGCGTCGGCCGCCTGTTGGGGGCCGCGCGTCTTCAGCAGGTACAGCAGCCGGTCGGCGGTCGACGATCCTGTGCTCATCGAATTTTCCAAGTGTTGTCTTGACAAATACGGGACATGCTCACTAATATTCAAAGCAAATTCTTGTTTTATTAATGTAGTGCATCCCGCCAATCCTGGCAACGATGCGTGTTGCTCCTCTGTTCGGAAATTCTCATGTCTACGCAACAAGAAGGAAGCTGGCGGGATCTGTTCTCCGGCAAGAACCTGGGATGTTCCATCGCGTTGTCGGGCGGGGTGGCACTGCATGCCATCAACATCTACGTCGCCACGACGGTGCTGCCGTCCGTGGTCAAGGACATCGGCGGTCTCGATCTCTACGCCTGGAACACCACCCTGTTCGTGGTGGCCTCCATCCTGGGGTCGGCGCTGACGGCCAGGCTGCTGGCAATGGCGGGCTCGCGCGGCGCGTATGCCACCGCCGGTGTGCTTTTTATCGCGGGCAGCCTGGTGTGTGCGCTGGCGCCAGCCATGCCGGTGATGTTGCTGGGCCGCACCCTGCAGGGGCTGGGCGGCGGCTTCCTGTTCGCGTTGTGCTACGCGATGATCTATGCCGTATTCGATGAGCGGCTATGGCCCCGGGCGATGGCCCTGATCTCCGGCATGTGGGGGGTGGCGACCCTGCTGGGCCCCGCAGTGGGCGGAGTGTTCGCGCAAATGGATGCATGGCGGGCGGCGTTCGGCTCGCTGGCGCCGCTGACGCTGCTGTACGCACTGCTCGTGTGGCTGGTGTTGCCTGCCCGCACGCGCGGCCAGGCCGGCCAGTCCACCAGGCTGCCCGTCACGCAATTGCTGTTGCTGACGGTGGCGGTGCTGGCGGTCAGCGCGGGCAGCATCTCGCCCGATCCCAGGTGGAACCTGGGTGGCCTTGCGCTGGCCGTCATCCTGGTGTGGCTGCTGGTGCGCAAGGATTTCACCAGCGACACGCGGCTTTTGCCCAAGAATGCCCTGCGCCTGACTTCGCCCTTGCTGCCGCTGTATCTCACCATAGGCTTGCTGGTAATGGGCATGACCAGCGAGACCTTCGTGCCGTACTTCCTGCAAACCCTGCATGCCCGCACGCCGCTACTGTCGGGCTACATGGCCGCGCTGATGGCGGCGGGCTGGACGGTGTCTGAAATCTGGAGTTCGGGGTGGACGGGAACCGCCCTGCGCCGGGCCATCGTCAGCGGCCCGGCGCTGGTGCTGACCGGCATGGTCATCCTGGCATTCACCATGCCCCTGCATGCGCAAGGCGACGGCCTCGTGCTGGCGTGCGCCAGCCTGGGGCTCGCGCTGGTGGGCTTCGGCATCGGACTGGGCTGGCCGCACCTGCTGACCCGTATCCTGCAAGTCGCGCCCGCCGGTGACCAGGATGCCGCCGCGACATCGATCACCACGGTGCAGCTGTTTGCCACGGCCCTGGGGTCGGCGCTGGCCGGCATGCTGGCCAACCTGGGCGGCTTGAGCGAACCGGGCGGCGTCGCAGGCACCTCGGGCGCAGCATGGTGGCTGTTTTCGGTATTGGCGCTTGCGCCATTGCTGGCAATCTTCAGCGCCGCGCGCGTCGCTACCGCCATCAGGCAGGGCGCGGCCCTGCGCAGCGGCCCGCCGGGAGACGAGGCGGCGACGTTGTCGTCGCCACAAGTTGCGAAGTGGTAAATCCTTGACCAGCATCCCCGCCGCTTGCCCGAGCATCCCTCGGGTAAAATCCCCGCTTTCATGGACAAAACGTGGACAAAATCGCCGTTCAGCCAGTAGGCCCGGCGGGCGGTTCCACGGCCTGACAGACAGCCGCCGGTTAGCGCCGGCGCAGGTCGGGCGCTTCCACCACGCCCACGTTGGGTTCGATGGTGCCTAGATAAATCAAGGACTTACATGGCTCTGCAATGCGGCATCGTCGGCCTGCCCAACGTGGGCAAATCGACGCTTTTCAACGCCCTGACCCGCGCGGGCATCGCGGCGGAAAATTACCCCTTCTGCACCATCGAGCCCAACGTGGGCGTGGTGGAAGTGCCCGATCCGCGCCTGCAGAAGCTGGCCGAGATTGTCGGGCCCGAGCGCATCCTGCCGGCCACGGTAGAGTTCGTCGACATCGCCGGCCTGGTGGCTGGCGCCAGCCAGGGCGAAGGCCTGGGCAACCAGTTCCTGTCGCACATCCGCGAGACCGACGCCATCGTCAACGTGGTGCGCTGCTTCGAAGACCCCAACGTCATCCACGTGGCGGGCAAGGTCGATCCGATTGCCGACATCGAAGTCATCGAGACCGAACTGGCGCTGGCCGACCTGCAGACGGCCGAGAAGGCCCTGCACCGCCATTCCAAGACCGCGCGCTCGGGCGACAAGGAAGCCCAGCGCCTGGTGGCCGCGCTGGAAAAATGCATTGCCGCGCTCAACCAGGCCAAGCCGGTGCGCTCGGTCGACCTTAGCGACGAAGAAGCCGCGCTGATCAAGCAACTGTGCTTCATAACCGCCAAGCCCGCCATGTATGTGGGCAACGTCAGCGACGATGGCTTCACCAACAACCCGCTGTTGGAGCGCCTGACCGAGTTCGCCGCCGCGCGCAACGCGCCGGTGGTGGCCATTTGCGCGGCCATCGAATCCGAAATCGTCGACCTGCCCGACGAAGACCGCCAGGCCTTCCTGGCCGACATGGGCATGGACGAGCCGGGCCTGAACCGCCTGATCCGCGCCGCCTTCAAGCTGCTGGGCCTGCAAACCTACTTCACCGCGGGCGTGAAAGAAGTGCGCGCCTGGACCATCCCCATCGGCGCCACCGCGCCGCAAGCCGCCGGCGTCATCCACACCGACTTCGAACGCGGCTTCATCCGCGCGCAGACGATTTCCTTCGACGACTTCATCGCCTGCAAAGGCGAACAGGGCGCGAAAGAAGCGGGCAAGATGCGTGCGGAAGGGAAAGAGTATGTGGTGCAGGATGGGGACGTGATGAACTTTTTGTTTAACGTCTGACCCTAGAGAGCCATTTCTCAGCATTTCATAAGATTGCTTTGAAGCCTTGAAAAAACGCTAGAACCCCGGAAAATCCGGGGTTTTTCGTTTCTGACGATTGCATGATGTTGCTCGGCCTTGCCTGCGCAAAGTGACTATACTGGTGTATATGAAGATTGGACGAGGCGGCGGAAGGTGTATATGATCCTCCTGTCGTTCCTCATTGCCGATCTCGTGACACCGTGCTGACAGATGCCCACTGCCGTGCTGCCAAACCGAAGGAGCAGCTCTACCGCCTGAATGACCTTCGCGGCCTTTACCTCGAAGTGAAGCCCAATGGGGTAAAGGCTTGGCGCTACCGCTTCAAGCTGGGTGGCAAGGGATCGTGGTTCGCGCTGGGCGACTACCCCACCGTCAGCCTGGCCGAAGCGCGGGACAAGTGCGAGGAGGCGCGGAAGCTGGTCAAGCAGGGCATCAACCCCGTTCAGCACCGGCAGCTTGAGCGCCTCAAGCGCGAACAGGATTCCACCAATACTTTTGAGATGGTCGCCAAAGAATGGCTGGCTCTGCGGGACTGGGAAGACATCACCAAGAAACGCCGCCTGGACATGCTGGAGCGGGTGGTATTCCCCAGCATCGGCAAGCTACCTGTGCGTGACATCACCCCCGCGCACGTTCTCGACATCCTCACCAAGACCGTAAAGCGCGGTGCGCCGACCGTCGCCGCCGAAGCCAAGCGCACCATGTCCGGCATTTTCGAGTTGGCCGTCGCCACCTTGCGGGCAGACAACGATCCCGTCTGGCCCGTCCGCAAGGCGTTGCCCGCCAACAAGACGCAACACAAGACGGCACTGACCACCGCGCAGATCGGCAAGCTGCTCAGCGACTTCGACAACCACCGTTGCGGCTATCAGGTCAATTTCTGCATACAGTTGATGTGGTGGACACTGGCGCGTCCCAGCGAAGCGGCAGAAGCGGAATGGGCTGAATTCGATCTCGATGCCGCGCTTTGGACGATCCCAGCTCGGCGCATGAAAGCCCGCCGCGAGCATGTGGTGCCACTGCCAACGCAGGCCATAGAGATGTTGCGGCGCCTGCGCGCCATTAGCGGCGACCGGACGCACCTCTTCCCCGGCAGGGATGACCGCAACAGGCCGATGTCAGTGCATTCGATCCGGCAGGCGCTCAAGGTGCTGGGCTGGAGCGGCACCTACAGCCCGCATGGCACCAGAACCACGGGCAGCACCCGGCTGAACGAAATGGGCTACCGCCCGGATGCCATTGAGGCGCAGCTTGCCCATTCGGAACCCAACTCGGTACGCCGCACCTACAACCATGCCACCTACCTCGAAGAGCGGCGGGGCATGATGCAGGCATGGGCGGACAAGCTTGAACTCTGGAAGCGGGAGAGCACAGGTGAAGTCAGTAAAACACAGTGAGTACCTGCCCGACACGGAGGCAGGACGCTTACTATTCAGGGAGCGCCTGATTGCAAAAATTCAGCAACATCGCGACTTCAAGGCGCTGCCACACGAAATTCAGTCGAGCTTCTTTGAGGAGTTAGCTGCACTCACCTTTTTCGGCACCAACAACTGTTCGGTGGAGACACATAGCTCACGGATACGCAAGCTCGAAAAACTGGCCGACAGTTATCGCCGGGTTGCCAATAGCATTGCACTGCTTTCGGAAATAGATGAGCTGCTGCTCGATGATGCCTTTCAACACAGCATGCCTTTGCAACAGCAAAAGAAACTGATGCGACAGCTGGCTGCCCAAGTTGATGGCCTGATAGGCGGGATGCGGCAGACGTCTACCAGCACGTCTGAGCGGATTTTGCTAGGTCTGCAGGGTGCGAGCCTGCTGAAGCAATTGGGCAAACTGGGGGTCGTCTGCAAAATCAACAATGACTTTCAGAAAATCGCCCAAACTGATGCAGGGCATAGCGAGGAAACCGAGCAAGCACAGCGTTTTCTGCCGGATCTGTCGCAGAGCATGACCCTTGCCATGCTCTGCACCATGCTGGTTCTCTTCAACAGCGGCCAGGTCGTTGAATGGAGCTACTGCCGCAGACTGCTGTTGGAAGGGATAACCTTGCACAAAGCACACACTCCGGATAGAGCTAACGCCGCCAATGGTTCCCTACGCACCCATTGCCGTGTAGACTAATCCTTATATCTAAAATTCATGTCAAACACAAGTACTCAGAACGTGGCCCTAGCCTACAAAAAAGAAAATGCGCTGAACGCAATTTGCCCTTACTTTACGATGTTTCCGCTTGAGTATCCGAATAGGGTGCTCAAAAAGCATCTAAAGGAACAGCCAGTTGTGCTCGACCCATTTTGTGGTCGGGGCACCACGTTATTCTCTGCTCGAAAATTTGGACTTTCTGCCTGGGGTATTGATTCGTCGCCTGTTGCTGTTGCTATTGCAAAAGCCAAGCTTGCGAGCTGCGACATCGAGGCTCCTCTAAAGCTTGCTGCGGAACTGATTGCAGACGCCGAGCCAGCCGACTTGCCAGACACTCCATTCTTCCGTGCCGCGTATCACCGGTCGACGCTCCGTGATATTTGCGCTCTGCGCGAAGGATTGCTTGGACTCGGAAATGAAACGGATGCGTCGTCCATATTGCGTGCTGCCGCACTGGGGTGTTTGCACGGCCCACTCCCCAAGCATCTTGAGAGCGCGGGCTACTTTTCAAACCAAATGCCAAGGACTTACGCGTCAAAACCGGACTACGCTGTTCGATTCTGGAAGGAACGCGACCTCAAAGCCCCAAAGATTGATGTACTCCGAGTATTGCGTCGAAAGATAGAGCGGTTGGCTGGACTTGATCAAGCCTCCCCATGTCCGATATCTCATGTCATACATGGAGACGCTCAGTCGGAAGAGTTATTTCAGTCGATTAACAAAGCGCCCTCGGTTGTAATCACTTCTCCTCCATACTACGGAATGCGGACATATGTTCAGGACCAATGGTTGAGAAATTGGTTTCTTGGCGGCCCCAGTTCCATTGACTATTCAGCTGGCCCGCAACTTGATCACGGTGGGCAACAGGCATTTGCAGCTTCGCTTGGAAAGGTTTGGCGCAATATTGCCAATACTGCTTCGTCCTCCGAGTCGCTCCATATGTACATCCGATTCGGAATAATTCCGTCAGCGTTGGTTGATGCAAAAAAACTCTTCAGGGACTCTTTGGAGGAATCTGGAATCAATTGGCGCTTGGTCTCTACGCGCTCGGCAAAGTCAGCCGATGTCGGCAAGCGGCAAGCAGATCAAATGAAAGCCGAGTCCGCCGCCGCCATTGAGTTCGATTTTCATATCGAACGGGCCTAAGTAATGCAGCGATGTTGCGCGCAAAGTAATAATGAGCCACTTCGCGCAAAGTAAATCTGAGCCACTTTTCCGTACAGTCGAGGCTTTTCGCGCGAAGGCCGACGATGCTTCTGAAGGAACAGTGGATGCAAATCC
>Ga0182737_1003962_pt1 | contig 10395 bp, 4 predicted proteins | sample eDN5th30CBELigOP_FD_128878 | JGI IMG/M metagenome (GOLD analysis project Ga0182737, IMG submission 128878) | Enriched Organic Plus compost microbial communities from Emeryville, California, USA - eDNA 5th pass 30_C BE-Lig OP (version 2) (version 2) ... | reverse complement strand
CCGTCGCCGTTGAAGTCGCCGACCACCGGCAGGTCACCCTTCTGACCGAACGTCGCCGTGCGATCGCCCTCCGACCAGCGGCCGTTGCCGTCCATGTCGAAGAACCACTTGCCGTCGCGGAAGATACCGATCGACGGAATGCCGTCGCCGTTCCAGTCGCCGGCGATCGGAATGTCGGTGGCGGTGCCGAACTGGAACACGTGATCGATCAGATCGGCCCGCTCTTCGCCGCGAGCCGTGAGCCGCATGAGGCGGCGGCCGTCGGTCGCTTCGTCTTCGTTCGGCGGCACGTTCTTGGTTTTGATCGCCGGCAGGTTGTCCGGATCGGGCAGACCCGGCTCGTTCTCGATGTGCCGCGGATCGCCCGGCCATTCGGGGCCAAAGATACCGATGTCGTCCTTGCCGTCGCCGTCCCAGTCGCCGACAACCGGCAGATCGGCTTCGCTGCCGAGCTTGGCCCACAGGTCCCCTTCATCCCACCGGCCATTGCCGTTGAGATCGAGGAACCACTCGCCCTTGTAGTACAAGCCGAGGTTGGCTTTGCCGTCGCCGTTCCAGTCGCCGACGACCGGAATCGCGCCCGGGATACCGTACGCAAAGTTCGGCGCCTCGATGGCGTCGTGGCCGCTGTGAATCGTCCAGATGCCGTCGCGCAGCTTTTCCGACTGCCAGCGGGTGCCGTCGACGAACATCGCCGGCCGGAACGTCGTCGAGTGAATCTGCGTGCCGCGGCCGTTGAAGCGCGGCAGACCGGCGTCGACGATGCTCAGGTGCCAGGTGTAGTTCATGTCGCCGCCCGTGATGATGTCCTGAGCCGGCGGCGGGATGAATACTTGCGGCGGAGCGATCGGCCGATAGTTCTGCGGCACGAAGCCTTCCGGCGGCGGAGGAGCGACATAGAGCGGCTCTTCCGGCGGAATGTTGATCATGATCGGGGTCACTTGCACTTCGCTGAAGTTGTTCATCACCGAGTGCTGACCGGCGGCGAGCGGAATCTGCAGAATGGCGTCGTAGTTCAGGTTGACGCCCTGGGCTGCGAACCGCTGAATGAGCAGCGGGCTGATCGTCGAGTTCCGGTTCATCGCCAGACCGTTGGTCGAGCCGGGCGTATCGAGGCTGTCGTAGTAGCCTTCGGGGTGAACCTGAATGACGGTGTAGTTGCCGCTCCGCAGGCCCTTGAACTCGTAGTAGCCGTTGGCGTCGGTGACGACGCGGATCGGCCCGTCGCCGTAGTAGCCAGGCAGAGCCTCGTCGGCCATCACGGCTTCGCCGGTGAGCGTGTGTCGCAGCTCGAGGACAACGCCCGGAATGCGATAGTCGTCGGGCGTCAGCACGCCGTCGCGAATCTCGTACAGGTTGTCCGGCACCTTGCCGTCGAGCGTGTAGATCGGAGCGCCGTCGCGGAACACGTAACCCGATAATGCGGCGGGCGGGATTTCGGCGAAGTTGTAGTTCACCGCGTTCTGGCCCGAAGTGAGCGTGATCTGCGTGATCCAGTCGTCGACCGAGTCGTCGCCGCCGTGCGAACCCGCCTGCTGACAGCCGTGGAAGTAGCCTTCCGGCTGGTATTCGCGGACCGAGTACGTGCCGGGCGTCAGGTTCGAGAACTTGTAGCGACCTTGGGCGTCGGTCACTGTGCGGGCGAGCACGTTGCCGTCGGCGCCGATCAGTTCGATCGTCACGCCGGCGAGCACCGGCTCCGACGGATCGTAAACGCAGTTGTTGATGATGTCGACGAAGACCAGACCTTCGATGCTGACCGGCATCTTCTCGCAGAAGTTGTAGTCGATCGCGTCGTCGCCCGAGCCGAGCGCAATGCCGGTGATCAGGTCTTGCACTTCGCCGTTGCCGCCGTGCGATCCGGGCTTCGTGCCGCCCTGCAGATAGCCTTCCGGCTGATATTCCTTGACGGCGTAGACGCCGGGGGCGAGGTTGTCGAAGCGATAGAGGCCTTCGGCGGTGGTGTAGGTCGTGGCGACGACGTTGCCGTTCACATCGAGCAAGTCGACGCGCACTCCACTCAGCGGCGTGTCCCCTTCGTTCCACTCGCAGTCGCCGTTGGGGCTGTAGAACACCCGCCCCGTGATGCTCGCGCCTTTGAGTTCGCCGAAGTCGTAGTTGACGCCTTCCGAGCCCCACTTAAGCGTGATGTTGTTGATCCGGTCGCCCGGATTGACGGCCGTGCCGCTCGCAATGCCGTCCACCGTGCCCGCCGAGTCCTTGCCGTCGATCCAGCCGGTCGGCTGCACTTCGACGATCGAGTAGGTCCCCGCGCCAAGCCCCGTGAACTTGTAGAAGCCGTTGGAGTCGGTCACCGTCGTGGCGATCTGCGTGCCGCTGGCGTCGAGCAGGATGATCGTCGTGCCGGGGATGAATTCTTCCCCCGCCTCGCGAACGCCGTTGTTGTTGCGGTCGTGCCAGACGTGACCGGAGACGATCGACGGCTCGTGCTCGCAGAAGTCGTAGTTCACGCCTTGATCGCCGGCGTTGAGCACGATGCCCGTGATGATGTCGTTGCCGCCCAGGGTGCCGACTTTCACGCCGTCGACCGTACCGATGTGGTCGCCGCCGTCGATCAGGCCGACCGGCGTTTCTTCGACGATCGTGTAGACGCCCGGCAGCAGGTCGAGGAACTCGTACTCGCCGTTCTGGTTCGTGTAGGTCACGCCCACGATGTTGCCGTTGGCGTCTTTCAGCGTTACCTTCACGCCGGCGAGCGGCCGATTCAGGGCTTCTTCGCTGAAGCAGTTGCCTTCGTCGTCGGTCAGGTGGACGCGACCGCGGATCGAAGCCGGCAGCGTTTCGGCGAAGTCATAGTTGACGCCGTGCATGTCGCCGAGCGGAATGCTGATTTCGGTCAGAATGTCGGGATCGCCCGCGACGGTGCTTCCCGCGCTCGTTCCGCCCACCGTGCCGGGGACCGCGCCCACGCTCTGCAGCGCCGGCGGCTGCGTTTCGCGAATCTGATAGACGCCCGGCATCAGGTTCAGGTCCGTGCCGAACTTGTAATGGCCGTTGGCGTCGGTCTGCGTCGTATATCCGGTGAAGACGTAGTTGCTGCCGACCTTTTTCCACAACGAGAGCGTGACGCCCTGAATGCCGTACTCGCCCGGGTCCTGCACCAGGTCGCGGTCGGCGTCGAAATAGACGGTGCCCTCGATCGAAATCGGCTTCGGCTGTTGCTGGACCGAGAACATCGTACCGGTCGAGCGGTCGCGCTTACCCTCGTAGTTGTCGTAGGGGAGGCCGTTGGGATTGTTGGGCGAAATGAGCAGGTTCGACCCGGCGAACAGGCTGTCGTAGGCGTTGCGGAATTCGCCGGTACCGGTCACGTCGTAGTAGTGCGGCGCGACGAACGTGCCTTTGAGCATCGAGCCTTGGAATTCGACGCCCGACGTGATCGGGTCGATGCCCTCGTTGATGATGTCGATGTTGGTTTCGTTCGGGTCGTAATCCTGGATTTCGTCCACGTCGATCGAGAAGACGAGCTTCTCGCCGGCGTCGAAACCGACGAACTCGAACACCAGCAGAGTGCCGCCGTCTTCGACGTGCCACGTGATGCTGTCGATGCCGTTCTTCGACAGGATCACCAGCCCGAAAGCTTCGTCCGCGCCCCAGCCCCCTTTGATGGTGTCGAAGATCAGGTCGCCGATGCTGCGACCAGCCGGGCCGCGGTCGGTGTTAATTTCCAGGCGGGTGAGCTGGGTGCCGGGCGCGCCGCCTTCGAATTTGATTTCGAACGTGTCGCCGTGCAGGTCGGATCCGCTGTCTTCTTCGATGTAGACGGCGCCGAGCTTGATCGGGTCGGCGTCCATCATCCGCCGCTCTTCCATCGCCTCGAAGAAGCAGCGGCGAATGCGCTCTTGCTTGAGCAGGCCCGGCCTTCCGGCGCGAAGGTTCTGCGCCTTCATCCGGCGCAGGCCAGACAGCAGATTCCACAAACCCATGCCACACCTCCGTGCCTCAGATTCGTCGTTCCTGACTCATCGCCGCGTGCGGACAGGCGGGCTGTTCGCATGCGGCATTCTCTGCTTCTGACCAAGTTGTCTAGCGAGTCGGCGTCCGCACATCCCAGCGCGGTTTAGTGCCGACGCGCCGCTCGCCGTTCGGCGCGCCTTCGGCGAGCGTGTCGCTGACGTTCCAAACGCGGAGCGTCGTGTCGTAGCCCGCCGAGACGAGCGTATTGGCGCCGAAGTCGATTGCGGCAACGCTCCCCGTATGTCCGGTGAGAATGCCGATCTCCTCCCGCAGCCCCACGTCCCACAGACGAATCTGGTTGTCGCTGCCAGCCGTCGCCAGGTGATGCGGCCCATAGAAACAGAGCGCCATCACCTTGGCAGGCCGCTTCGGCAGAACGTAGTCGAGCAAGTTTTCATCCAGAGGAATCACGCGCACCTGGCGATCTTCGCCAGCCGAAGCCAGATAGACGCCGTCCTGTGAGAAGGCGATCGAGCGAATCCGCTGCCGATGGGCCGGAATGTCTCGAACGGCTTCGCCGTCGCGCGTCGTATAGATTCGGACCACGCCGTTCCTCCCGCCGCAGCCCAGCAGCGAATCGTCCGGCGAAAAGTCGACCGCGCGCATGTCGTCGCAAGGCGCCGCCTGTTCCCAGAGCAATTTGCCGGTGGCCGTGTCGTACAAGCGAACCGTGCCTTCGAAGCCGACGGCTGCGAGCATCGCGCCGTTGTGGCTGTAGCGAATCGCGGTGATCGCTTGCGGGTGTTTGGCGAACTCGTCGATACGCTCTCCCGTTTGTGCCTTCCAGACCACGATCCGCCGGTCGTTACCAGCCGAAGCCAGAATTTGGCCATCAGGGGAATAGTCGACCGTGCGAACCCAGTCAATGTGATCATCCAGGCGGTGGAGTAGCGTACCTTCCGCAAGTTGCCAAACCCGAACGCGATGATCGTCGCCGGCTGCGGCAAGCATCTGTCCGTCTGGATGCATTCGCAGAGCGGAAAGAACGGGGGGCTTCAGCAAGTCCTTCTCGCGGAGCACCTCGATCACCCGCGATTGCCATTCGCTCTTGAGCGCCTCGTTGGCCCAACTGAAGCGATTGGTAGCCGCCACGAGAGAGAGCCCGGCGACACCGGCTAGAAAGTTTCGTCGGTTAGTTCGCTTCATGCGTGCTAGCCCCGTCTGGGGGAGGTGATTTGGATACGGCGACGACGCGGGCGCAGTATGCCCCTCGCGTTCTCTATCGGATTTCCCAGGCGGCTAGATGCAACGGAATCGAAACATCTGTTGGATCAGTAGATAAGTCGCGAAGACGTGGCAAGCTGCACAGACTTTGCCGCAATGGGAGCCAAGAAATGTTTGCCGCCGGACCTTGTCGCTTGCGGCGGTTCCTCTTGTAGCGACGGTCAGCCCTAGATAATCTCCGCCGCACGATTCCATCGTGCTGCCATTTCGGCGCTTATCTGTCATCTCATCTTGTCATCGCCCGAATGGATTCGACCGCATGCGTTGTTGGGTCATTGGACTGATCGCGGCGCTCTTTTGCCTGGAGGAAGGTGCGCTGCGCGCGCAGGATCTGGCGCTTCAGGGGCCGGAACTATTCCGCCTGCCAGAGGAAGTGGCTGCGGACGCGCCGCAGCCTGCAGAACAAGCGCCAGACGCCGAAAAGCCGGCGACTGAGGAAACGCCGCCGCTCGACGTTGTCGCCGAGGAGATCGAAACTCCGTCCCCGTCGGACGAAAGCAGCGACATTGTCTCGCCCTCCAGTTCGCAAACGTGGATTCCGCGAATCGCGATGTGGGAGCCCGATTTTTGGGATCCCTGGGAAGGAAACGTCGAACTGGGCCTCAGCGGTACCGAAGGAAACTCGGAAACCTTCAATGTGCGCGTTGGCATGACCGCCAAGCACAAGACCGACTGGCTGGTGAAGACGGTTCAAATCACGTCGATTCAGAAATCCGCCTACGGCGTCACCACAGCCAACACGGCATTGCTCGACGCCCGGCTCGATTGGCCGCTCACCAATTCGCGCTGGAGCTACTTTATCCATTCGCTGCTCGAATACGACGAATTCAAACCGTTTGACGCCCGCATTTCAGCCGACTCCGGTTTGGGCTACGAATTCATCCAGAACGACAACACGAACCTCGTCGGCAGCACCGGTTTTGCTCTTTCGCACGAGATCGGCGGCGCCGACGACGATGTCGTTCCCGAATGGTTGTTCGGCCTCAAGTTCAAGCACAAGTTCAACGACCATCACTCGATCAGCTTTCAGACCGACTACTATCCGGCCCTCGAGAATTTCGGCGACTTCCGTCTCAACAGCCAGGCCAGTTGGGAAATCGTGCTCTCCAAGGATTGGGGGCTGAGCCTCAAGCTGAGCGCGATCGACCGCTACGACAGCACACCGCAAGGAGCCAAGCCGAACGATCTCGACTACTCGACGTTGTTGCTCTGGAACTTCTGAGTCTGTGAAGCGGCGCGATTGCCGAGGGAGCGATACGGAATGCGGCTTCATCGCGGCGTAGCTCTGTTCTCCGCACTTGCGCTCTGCTTTGCGATCACTTCCTACTTTCGTTTTCCCATCTTGGCGGCGATTGCTTCGTTGCCGCAGGGGAGCGAACACGTTGAGCGACTGGAAACGCTCGACGCGGCTTCTCCCGAACCGATCCGGCTTGCCAGCTTTCCCGCAAGTCACAGTCAGCGGGTGAAGCTGGCGTTTGAGTTTTGCGCCAATTCGGTCGGCGGAGTTCAAAAGCTAGCGCAGACGGCTGACGGCGACCGCGGCGTGCGCGTAGAACTGGTCGGGCCGAGGCTTGTGGCTGTCTTTCCGGGGCGAGTGCATGAAGTCACTCGGAAAGTGCTGTTCGATCAGGTTCAGCCGGGCCAGTGGTACGACGTCTCCGTCGAATTTCAGAGCAGCCTCTATGTGCAGGCGCAAACGACGGCGGGCAAGTCGATCCGCGAGACGCGCGTGCGGCCGATCGAATGCGATTCGGTCGTCGTGGCCCGCGGTTTCAGCGACGCCGCGCCCTTTAATGGACAGATACGCAAGGTTTCGATTCAGGCTACGCCAAATCTCGGATTTTGGCGGGGCGAGGCAATCTATCTCGGCCTGAAGCTGGCGATTCTCTTGCTCGGCGGCGCGATGCTGTGGGGAATGGCTCGGAGCGGCTCGTTCAAAACGCCCAAGCCGGTCCCTCTGGTTCCTCCACTGGCTGCGGGTCCGATCGATCCGCTCCTCACGCTGCGCGCCTTTGCTTTGCTGCAGGTATTTATCGGGCACCTGTTCTGGTGCATCTTCGTGCCAGAAGGGTTCGTCGAACGATTGAAGGAGGACGCCTGGCTGCGCGTGCTGACGCCCGCTCCTTGGATCGGCGTTTGGGTGTTCTTTACCTTATCCGGCTATCTGATGGGCAAGGGATATTACTCGGGACGCTATACGCTGTCGCCTGAAAGCGTATCTCATTTCCTGTCGAACCGGTTCCTCCGAATTGTGCCGGTTTATGCGACCGCCGTGCTGGCTGTGGCCGTGGTTTTGCATCCGGAACTCTTTGCGCTGGAGCACGTCGCGGTGCTCGGTTCGATTTTGCTGTTCGACTACGCCGGCATGGAGCGGCTCAACCCGATCGGCTGTCTTTGGTCGATCAGCACGGAAGTGCAATTTTATGCTCTTGCGCCCTTGCTCTTCTGGGGACTGGCGCGACTGGTGGGTGAGCGGCATCACCGGGCGTTCGTTGGAGTGGGCGCTGTCTTGGTGGCTGGGCTCGTGACGCGCTTGCTCATCAAAGTCGTGGTCGGCCGCGAAGGGGTGAATCGCTACATCTACGCCCCGCTGCTAGCCAATCTCGACATGTTTCTTTTGGGGATGCTCGCCAACCCGGCCATTGCGGCGCTGCGGTCGCGGGCGTGGGTATCGCGATTTGCCACCATACCGAGCTTGCTATGGTTCCTCGGCGTCGGCTACCTGGTTTCCGCGTACTTTGGCGCGCGCACGTTCACACGCGAGACGGACGTGCAGCGGCTGATGATTTATGGGCCGACGTTCGTCGCCCTGTTTACGCTCATCGCGATCGTCTGCTGCGAACTAGGCAGTCGGGCGCAGGCCAAGACGGGGCTGGCGCGGCGCGTGCTGCTCGCCGGGCAATCGATCGGCGTGTTGTCGTATGTCCTGTATGTGTGGCACGAGCCGATTTTGGTTTCGATTCGACGGCTGGCGCCAACGCCACTCTCGCTGGGCGACGCGATGAAATTTGGATTAGCCGCCGCGTTCGTCACCTGGGCTGTCGCGGAGCTCGTCTATCGAACGATCGAACTGCCAACGGCGCGGCTCAAGAGGAAGTCGCTCGCCGACGGTGGAGGCTCGCAGGAGGGGGAAGCTTTGGCTGGCGGACGATTCGATCCGGCCAGCCCGGCGACGGTTTTCCTGCCCAGTTCGACGCCAGCGCCGACGGCGCGCCCGTCGAGCAGCAAGGCTGCCTGAATTGCCGCCAACGGGTGCGAAGTCCTTTCCATCGGCTCCCGTTTCCAGCGGCCCAATTCGACCGAAGTCCCGGCATTTCCGCTACATCCGGCCAAGCCGCTGCGATGAAAGGCAGTCGATCGTCGCTGCGCTCGTCCGCCGAGGGGGCTGAAATCGAGCCTTGGGTAGCCCAGCGGCGTACAATGGAGGGAGTTTGCGTGCGATCGTTCCGTTTCCACTCCGTCGATCCGAATGCCCAGCAACGTCCCCACGCCGGCGAGTCTTTCCCCTGCCCTGTCGCGTCGTCAATGGCTCGGACAGACCGGGATCGGCTTGGGCACGATCGCGCTTGCCAGCCTGCTCGGCGAATCGCAGGCCAGCGGCGCGCGCAGCGCGTTCGGCGGGCTGCCCGGCTTGCCGCATCACGCGCCGCGGGCGAAGCGGGTGATCTTTCTCTGTCAATCGGGCGCCCCGTCGCAGATCGAACTCTTTGATTACAAGCCAGAGCTAGAAGAGCGCGAGGGGGAAGAGCTGCCGGAATCGGTCCGCATGGGGCAGCGGCTGACGACGATGACCTCGGGGCAGGCCCGCAAAGCCCTTTGCCCATCGGCCTTTCAGTTCGCAAAGCACGGCAACTGCGGCGCGGAAGTCAGCGAGCTATTGCCGCACACCGCCAAGATCGTCGACGACCTCTGTATTGTCCGGTCGGTCCAGACCGAAGCCATCAATCACGACCCGGCGATCACGTTTTTGCAGACCGGCAGCCAGCAACCGGGCCGGCCAAGCATGGGAGCCTGGGTCACGTACGGCCTCGGCAGCGAAAACGCGAACCTGCCGGCGTTCACGGTGCTTCTTTCCGGCGGCGCGCCGGGGGATCAGCCACTTTACGGCCGGCTGTGGGGTTCGGCGTTTTTGCCGCCGCGCTATCAAGGCGTAAAACTCCGCAGCAGCGGCGATCCGGTGCTGTACCTTTCGAATCCACCAGGCGTAAGCCGCGAAGATCGCCGCGACATGCTCAATGTGTTGGCTGAGCTGAATCGTCAGCACGCGCAAAGCGAGCACGACGCGCGGATCAACGCCCGCATCGAGCAATACGAACAAGCGTTTCAGATGCAGGCGGCTGTCCCGGAGCTGGCCGATTTGTCGCAGGAGTCGGAAGAAACGTTTGAGCTGTACGGTCCTGAATCGCGCAAGCCGGGCACCTTTGCCCGCAACTGCCTCCTGGCTCGCCGGCTGGTCGAGCGGGGCGTGCGATTTGTGCAGCTCTACCATCGCGACTGGGATCACCACACCAAAATCGTCAGCCGCATTCGCACGCAGGCCGAGCAGACCGATCAGCCGGCTGCGGCGCTCGTGGCCGATTTGAAACGCCTTGGTTTGCTCGACGAGACGCTCGTGATTTGGGGGGGCGAGTTCGGCCGCACGCCGTTCGTCCAAGGGGAACTCGGATCGGATAGCTTTGGCCGCGACCACCATCCACGCTGCTTCACCATGTGGCTGGCCGGCGGCGGCGTGAAGCCGGGGCTGACCTACGGTAGGACCGACGATTTTTCGTACAACGTCGTCGAAAACCCGGTCCACGTGCACGATCTGCAGGCCACGGTCCTCCACCTGTTGGGGATTAACCACCTGCAGCTGACGTTCCGCAGCCAAGGCCGCGATTTCCGGCTGACCGACGTCGCGGGGAACGTGGTTCACGGCCTGCTTGGGTAGCGGAAATTACGATTAGGTAGTTGAATTCGCCGGAATTCAGCGACGTGCAGCCTGCGGCGCCTTCCTTGAAAACATCAACCACCGGCAGCTATAATCGCCAGACCGCTATGCGGCGGTAGCTCAGTTGGTAGAGCACTAGCTTCCCAAGCTGGATGTCGCGGGTTCGAATCCCGTCCGCCGCTCTTCGCATTCCTCGCGGCCCGATTCTAGTGTGGCCGCATGCCCGGCTGGCTTGGCCGGATCAACAGCCCTTTGCGGGCGAT
>Ga0182737_1003961_pt1 | contig 10395 bp, 7 predicted proteins | sample eDN5th30CBELigOP_FD_128878 | JGI IMG/M metagenome (GOLD analysis project Ga0182737, IMG submission 128878) | Enriched Organic Plus compost microbial communities from Emeryville, California, USA - eDNA 5th pass 30_C BE-Lig OP (version 2) (version 2) ... | reverse complement strand
TCATGTCATCGCGCCCGCGCTCGACGCGACCGGGACCCCCGCGAGCCTCTCCGAGCCCATCGTCACCGATCTGCTGCGCACCGAGCTCGGGTTCGACGGCGTGGTCGTCACCGACGCGTTGAATGCCGGCGCGCTCCGAAGCTTCAGTGACGGCACGCTCGCGGTGCGCGCGATCCAGGCCGGGGTCGATCAGCTCCTCATGCCACGGTTCCTGCCCCGGGCGATCGGCGCGGTGGTCGACGCGGTGGAATCTGGGCAGATCACGAAGAAGCGGCTCGACGAGTCGGTCACCCGCATCCTGAAACTCAAGGACGGCCTCGACCTGCTCGACGACCACCTCGTCGACGTCGATGCCGCGCCCACGCGCGTCGGCACGCCGTCGCAGCAGGCGACCATGGCCGATGCGGCGCGGCACGGCATCACGCTGCACCGCAATGACGGCACACTGCCGTTCGAGCCGACGTCCGGCACTCGCATCGCCGTCGTCGGATGGGGCGTGAACTCGACCACGAACCTCGCCGCCGAGCTCGAGGAACGCGGGTTCGACGCACGCCGACTGCACACCGGGGACGACCCCGACGACGAGGTCATCGCGAACGCCGTCTCGAAGGCGAAGCAGCGGGATCTGGCGATCATCCTGAGCCGCGGACCGTGGCAGAGCGACGCGCAGCAGCGGCTCATCACCCGCATCCACGCGACGGGCGTGCCGACCGTCGTCGTGTCGGTCGGGGCGCCGTACGAGCTCGCCGAGCTGCCCGAGGACATCCCGTTCATCAGCGCCTACGGCTACGCCAAACCGAGTCTCGCCGCGGCCGTCGACGTCATCTTCGGCGCGGAGCCGCTCGGGCGCTCGCCGATCACGATCGCGGACCGTGATGGCACCGTCGTCGCGCCGTACAAGAGCGGGCTGCGGTACGGAGGCGAGTAGCCGGGCTCCGAGACGCGTGCTGCCCGCGCTCCTCGACCAGCGACGAGCGACCAGCTCGCGCTACGCGGTGAGCTTCAGTGCCTTCGCGGTCGCCGCGAGCGACTCGGCGGCCACCGCGGGGTCCCCGTTGAGCGTGCGACCGTAGTGCGGGATCATCTCGCGGATCTTCGGCTCCCACTCCGCCATGCGGTCGGGGAAGCAGCGCTTCAGCACGTCGAGCATGATCGGCGCGGCCGTGGACGCGCCGGGTGACGCGCCGAGGAGGCCGGCGATCGTGCCGTCGGCGCCGGTGATGACCTCGGTGCCGAACTGCAGGACGCCACCCTTCTCGGGGTCCTTCTTCATGACCTGCACGCGCTGGCCGGCCGTGATGAGTTCCCAGTCCTCGCTCTTCGCCGTGGGCATGAACTGCCGAAGCGCGGCCATCTTCTTGTCGCGCGAGGCGAGCAGCTCGGAGACGAGGTACTTCACGAGGTCGAAGTTCTTGAACGCGACCTGCAGCATCGGGCCGATGTTGTGCAGGCGGACCGAGAACGGCAGATCGAACCAGGTCGAGGTCTTGAGGAACTTGGGCGTGAATCCCGCGTACGGTCCGAACAGCAACGCGGTCTGACCGTCGACGACGCGCGTGTCGAGGTGCGGCACCGACATGGGCGGCGCGCCGACCGCGGCCTTGCCGTACACCTTGGCCTTGTGCTGGGCGACGATTCTGGGGTTCGTGGTGCGCAGGAACTGGCCGGAGATCGGGAAGCCGCCGAAGCCCTCGATCTCGGGGATGCCGGCGTGCTGGAGCAGCGCGAGGGCGCCGCCGCCGGCACCGACGAACACGAACCGCGCCCGCACCTCGTCAGGCGTGTTGCCGACGAGACGGCGGAGCTTGAGCTTCCAGCTGCCGTCCTTCTGACGGTCGAGCCAGGTGACCTGGGTGTCGGTGTTCACCTGCGCACCGCGCTTCTTCAGGTCCTCGAAGAGCGAGCGCGTGAGCGACCCGAAGTCGACGTCGGTGCCGGACTCGATGCGGGTCGCGGCGACCTTCGCGCGCGGGTTGCGCTTCTTCGCGAGCAGCGGGGTCCACTCGGCGATGCGGTCGAGGTCCTCGGTGTACTCCATGCCGGCGAACAGCGGCTGGTCCTTGAGCGCGGTGTACCGCTTGCGCAGGTACTTCACATTCGGCGCGCCCTTGACGAAGGTCATGTGCGGCGTGGTGTTGATGAACGTCGAGGGGTCGGGCAGGTCGCCCTGCTCGACGAGGTGCGCCCAGTACTGGCGGCTCACCTGGAACTGCTCGTTGATGCTGATCGCCTTGGCCGGGTCGACGGAGCCGTCCTTGGCCTCTGGCATGTAGTTCAGCTCGCAGAGCGCCGCGTGGCCGGTGCCCGCGTTGTTCCACGGGTTGGAGGATTCTTGCGCGACCTCGCCGAGTCGTTCGTAGACGCGAATGGTCCAGTCGGGCTGGAGTCGCGAGATGAGGGAGCCGAGCGTGGCGCTCATGATGCCCCCGCCGATCAGCACGACGTCGACGGTGTCCTCTGAATGCACGACTGCCAGTCTATGCGGGGTTGAGGGAGCCTCTTGACCGCGGCCCCCGGTGGGGGGGGGTGGGGGCGGAACGTGCCCGGTCTGAGCTCCACCGTAGGATAGCCGAAGGGGGAACACCACGCTTTCAAAGAGAGTGAGCGATTCGACGTGGCCGAGGAGCCGGCGCCGGACGGGACGTCACGGCTGCGACACGAGCGCGACGACGCACATTACGTGCGTCGGTTGGGTGGTGCGGCGAGCGATTCGACGGTGACGGATGCCTCGGCGGGCCGCACAGACGAGGCGCTCGCCGACGAGACCCCGAGCGAGCTGCGCACGACTCGGAAGCCGCACACATCCAGGCGCGCTCTGATGCCCAGGCGCCCGCGCGGGTCCGCAGCCCCGGCCGAATCGACGTCCGCTCGCCGAGGCGCGGCCGCAGCGCCGGCATCCGCGCGCCGTCAGTCGTGGGCCCGTCGTCACCCGGGCGCGCTCATTGCGGCGACCGTCACGCTCGTCGTGCTCGCGATCGGCTCGGTCGCCTGGTGGTCGGCCGCGCGCGCCGCAAACCATGTGTATGGCGGACGCCCCCTCTACGTGAATCCCGACTCGGCGGCTGCGAGGGCCGCCGAGTCGAGCGCCACCGCTGCACAGGCCGAGGCCGCCGGCATCATCGCGGCGCAGCCGACGGGCATCTGGCTCACGCCCGAGAAGATGCCGATCAACCGTGTCCGCGACGAGGTGGGCGCCAGCATGGCCGATTCCGCCACCGCCCTCCCGATCTTCGTGGTCTATGGCATCACCGACCGGGACTGCGGCGGCAGTGACGCGAACGCCGGCCAGTCCGCGGGCGGCCTGACCCCCAGCCAGTACCTCGAGTGGGTCGAACAGATCGCGGCGGGCATCGGCAAGGGCCGCGCGATCGTCGTCCTCGAGCCCGACTCGATCGCCCTGTCCGTCGCCTGCCCCGACCCCGAAGGCCGCCTCCAACTCGTGTCACGCGCGCTGGAGCGACTCGACGTCAGCGGCGCGATCGTGTACCTCGATGGTGGGCACTCGGACTGGCTGCCCGCGCGGCAGATGGCCGAGCTGCTCCGCACCGCGGGCGTCGACCGGGCGCGCGGCTTCGCGACGAACGTGTCGAACACCCAGTCGACCGGCGCCGAGCGCGCCTATGCCGCCCGGGTGTCGGCCCTGCTCGACGGTTCGCACGCCATCATCGACACCTCGCGGAACGGCAGCGGCCCGCCCGCAGACGGCGAATGGTGCAACCCGCCGGGCATCACCCTCGGCGAGCGGCCGAGGGTGATCACCGACGACCTGCTCGACGCGGTGCTCTGGGTGAAGCCGCCGGGCGAGAGCGACGGCCTCTGCAACGGCGGCCCACCGGCAGGCGACTGGTGGCCGGAGCAGGCCGTCGCCCTCGCCGGGACCGGCTGAGCCGCCGGTCACTCGGACCACCGCGACATCCGCACCACCCGCACCACCGCACCATCCGCACTACCGCACATCAGCACCGCCGCACCACCCGCACCACCCGCACCACCCGCACATCCGCACCGCCGCACCACCCGCACCGCCGATCCGATCGTCATTCGAACCGGACCGACCATGGAGAGGACGAGATGCTCGACACGAACGAACGGATGGCCGTCATCATCGAAGATGACCCCGACATCCGGGGACTGCTCGTGGAGGTGCTCGAACTTGCCGGGTTCGAGACACACACCGCCGGCAACGGGCTCGACGGCGTGGAACAGGTGCGCCGCTACCGCCCGGTGCTCACGACGCTCGATGTGAGCATGCCGGGCATCGACGGATTCGAGGCCGCGAAGCGCATTCGCGCGTTCAGCGGGACCTACCTCATCATGCTCACCGCGCGCGGTGACGAGATCGACACGCTCATGGGACTCGAATCGGGCGCCGACGACTACATGGTCAAGCCCTTCCGCCCCCGTGAGCTGCGGGCACGAGTCGACGCGATGCGCCGCCGCCGCGAGCGCGACCGACTCACCGCGGCCGGCCTGGCGAGCGCCGCCGCCGGCGGAGGAGCAGCCGCAGCGCCGATCCACCCCGGCGTCCCGTCGGCGGCCGGCACCCCTCCCCCGGCGCACGAATCCATCACCTCGAGCACGCACGCCGCACCGCACCACGGCACCGCACCCCGCGACGCCGAATCGGCACCGGTCGAACCCGCCGCCCTGCCCGACGCGCCGGCTGCGCCGGCCGACGACGCCACCACCGCCCCCGGCAGTGCAGCGCCGTCCGGCACGGCCGCCGCCGAGGCATCCGTCGACCCGACCGCCACCGACCCCGCGACCGACGGCGACGACGGCTGGCTCGAGCACCGCGGGCTCCGGCTGCACCCCGAGATGCACCTCGTGTCGCTCGACGGCGCCGAACTCGACCTCACGCGCACCGAGTTCGAACTGCTGAACCTGCTCATGACCACGCGCCGACGCGTGCGGAGCAAGGCCGACCTTGCGCTCGCGCTCCGCGGCGAGAGCTACGTCACGTCCTACTACGTGAGCGAGGCCGACAAGCGCGCCGTCGAGGTGCACCTCGCGAACCTCCGCCGCAAGCTCGGCGAGAGCGCGAGCCACCCCCACTGGATCGAGACCGTCCGCGGCGTCGGCTACCGCCTCACCGCCGACGAGTGATCGACGACCCGGTTGAGACCGGGTCGCACACAGGAACGAAGCGGAGGCTCCGGGCAGAGCCTCTGCCCGGAACATCCAATCGTCGCCCAGCCCCCTGGGGCGTCTGTCACACCTTGTATCCGTGGTGTCGCTTCACGAGCGAGCCGAACATCGCGAGCGTCTGCAGGACCGTGATGACGCCCAGCACGGGCCATCCGATCCACAACACCGTCGACTGTACGACCGGGCTCAGCTGCAGCCAGATCGCAATCATGGCCGCGATGATCGCCAGGACGATGAGTGCCGGCGCGAGATAGGCTTTGCCGCCGCCACGCTCGGCCTTCGCCTGCGCGGCCCAGTTGTCGACCTGCTTGCGGCTCATGAACTTGGCCCAGGCGCGCGTGAAATGCCCCAGGCGGATCCACATGTAGATCTCAGCGGGGAAGACCAGCAGGGCGAACAGGATGTCGCGCGCCGTCCGGTTCTTCATGGCCATCGCCATGCGCACGTTCAGCAGCGTGGCGATCGCCGGAGGGATCAGCCACCAGGCGCTGAACACGAACGCGTCGATCGACACCGACGCCGCCAGCAGCACCACGAACAGGACCCGGGTGATGAGGTTCGTGAACATCGACAGGTTCTCGAACCAGCGCTGCCGCAGATTCGGGTGGAACGGCTGCCCCTTCGTGTCGCCACGCTGGCCGGGCCACATGAGCTCGATCGACCCGTAGTTCCACTTCACCTGCTGCGCGTCGAGGCCGCTGACCGTCGTCATGCCGCCGACGTCGGCGCGCGCCCTCGCGCTGATCTTCGTGAGGTAGCCTGCGCTCTTGATCTGCAACGACAGCAGCGAATCCTCGACCTCACTGTCCTTGACCCACGGCGTCGTCTGGTGGTTCGCGTGCATCGCGTCACGCAGCGCCTTCGTCGAGAAGATCGAGTACTGCCCGCCGAGCACCGCCATATTGCGGCCACGGAGCATGTTCTGCATGTTGAACGCCGCGAACTGGGCGCGCTGGCCCGCGATCAGGAACGGCGCCACGATGCCCGTGAAGGGCCGGTCGTCGATCGAGTAGATCGCGGAGATTCCGCCGATGCGGCTGTCCGACACGATCTCCGCCTCGAGCCACTCGATCGCGTGCTCCTCGGCGACCGTGTCGCCATCGACACCGAGCAGGTAGTCCATGCTCTCGACCAGCGAGTATCCGTAATTGAGTGCGCCGACCTTCTTGTCGGGGTTCTTGCCGATGTCGTGCACGAACACCTCGGTGAACTGCTCGACGCCGTGCTCGTCGGTCTTCGTGTGCAGCCCCGCGAAGCGGGCTGCACGCTCGACGGTGCGGTCGGTCGTGTTGTTCACGACGACGTGGATCACGTCCGGCAGCCGGGTCTGTGCGAGCAGCGACTCGAGGACCTCGCCGATCGACTCCTCTTCGTTGTACGCCGGGACGATGCAACCGATCGTCGCGCGGGTCTGGGACAGCGTGTCCACCACCGCGACGAAGTCATCCGCGTACGCTTCCGGTTCGGGTTCCGGAAGCGGCGCGCTCGCCCGTGCGGGGAGACTCGACCGCGCACTGATGCCCGTCCGCGGGGGAACGGAAGTGCGGGCGGCGAGGTCGGTCATCACGGGGCTCCTTGACTTGTTCTTCGATCGGCGGGGAGTGCATCGTCCCGGCGATGAGTCGAGTCTCCCGAGCCGACCGCGGGAAGCCCCACGGAAATGCGATAACGTCGGCTCAAGATCAGCTCAAGGTTCACCACACTGAAGGGTTCTCCGTGCGCTCGCGCCCTCCCGCCCGCCGCATGCTGCTCGCGACCTTCGCGGTCGCGGGGCTCGCATTCCTCGCCGGATGCTCCTCAGCACCCCCGTGGCTCGACCCGTCGGCCTCGCCGGCCCCGACGAGCACGCCGACCGTGACGCGGATTCCCGTGCAGAACGACCTCGCCGCCGGGTCGCTCACGCGGACCGTGCAGATCGGTGCGATCACGCTCACGATCGACTACTGGTCCACGCTCACCATGGACCTCTGGACCGCCGACGCGTCGAAACCGCTCAGCTTCTCGATCCGCGGCACCATCGCCCCCGCCGACGGCCAGAAGCTGTACCTGTCGCGGGTGACCGCCGAGCCCGTCGTGCGCGACGCCGCCGGCACCCAGCTGCCGGGCTTCGCCGCGATCGTCGACCAGGGCACGGTCACCCCCGGGTACCTCATCCTCGACCCCTACAGCTACAGCCAGACGTTCACGGTGCCCCCGCTCGACCCGGCCGCGGCGAGCGTCGAGCTGCACATCAAGTACGAGCTGCTCCAGCAGTCGACGCCGACCTCGACCGACTACGCCAAACAGACCACGGTCGACACGATCACGATCGCCATCGCGCCCACCCCGTCGGCGTCCCCGGCCCCCTCCCCCGCCGAATAGCGCGTCCCCCGGCGGCGCATCCCCCGCCGGCGCATCCCCCGCCGGCGCATCCCTCGCCGGTCGAGGAGCGAGTGCGACCCGTCAGCTCGCGAACTCGATCGCGTCGCCACCTCGCTCGCGCGCCTCGTTCGCGGCCGCGGTAGCCGCGGCGACGAGGGCGTCGAAGTCGTATCCGTTCGCGTCCGTGCCTGCAAGGCCGATGCTGGCCGAGGTCCTGAGCCCCTCGGCCTGCTCGATGGGCCGTTCGCGAAGTCCGGCCTGAATGGCGAGCCCGTTGCGCCGGGCCTCCTCCATGCGTTCGAACGGCGCCACGACCATGAGCTCGCCCGGTCCCACCCACGCGACCGCCGAGTTCGGCGTGCTGAAGCGGCGTACGCCGGCCGTGAACTCGTCGACGAGCTCGGCGCCGGCGGACTGGCCGAACGCCGTCTCGATCGCGGCCCGCTCATCGAGGCAGACCCGCGCGAACACGAGCTGCTCGTCGTGATAATTCGCCCGCGACAACCAGTCCCCGACGAGCTCGCGGAACGCCGCGGGTGTGAGCACCCCCGTCGCCGTGTACATCTCCGGCGCGCGGTCGGCGGCCCGAGGCACACGCTCCGACTGCAGGATGACCATGCTGACGACGGTCACGATCACGAGAGCGATGATCACGAACGCCGAGGCCTCGGTGCTGAGGAACAACCGGAACATCATGCTCTCCGGCCCGGACACGAGGAACACGACGAGGCGAGCCGCGTAGAACAGCGACACGATCACGAACATCGCCGTCAGCCCCCGCGCGGTCCAGTTCAGGCGCATCGGCGCCCGCATCGACTCCGCCGCGCCGAGCGCGGCCACGACGCCCACGATGAGGAACATGATCGGGCTCCCCGCCCAATCCCCGCCGTCCTCACCCTCGATGAGCACGGCCCCCGCCGTGACGACGGCGCCCGCCACGGACGCCCAGCCGAGACTGCGCCGCCCGTTGAAGACCCGCGAGCCGTTCCACAGCAGCGCGACGCTCAACACGGTGCCCGCATTGCCGACCGCGACGGCCCACCATCCGCCCGGCAATGCCACCCAGATCGCGTACGCGAACGACGCCAGGATGCCGGCCATGAACGATGCCGCCCACACTCGCCCCGCGCCGTCGGGCCGACGGAGGAACGTGTCGAGCGTGAACATCACCCCGGCGACGATGATCACGGCGCTCGTGGCGAGCTGAACGGTGTACAGGTCGATGTTCATGTGCGTTCCGGCCCTCCGAGCGGGAGGGTGACGGCGATCGTCGTCCCGCTGCCTTCCTCACTGCTGATGTCGATCGTGCCGCCGTGCCGTTCGATGAACTCGCGAGCGATGCCGAGCCCCAGACCGCTGCCGTGCACGGTGCTGTTCCGCACGTCGTCCGAGCGGTAAAAGCGGTCGAAGACCTTGGGCAGCTCCGCCTCGGGAATGCCGATCCCGGTGTCTCGCACCACGATCCAGGCCTGGTCATCGGCGGCCGCGACCCCAATCGTCACGTCCCCACCGTCACGGTTGTACTTGATGGCGTTCGAGAGCAGATTGTCGACCACCTGCCTGATCCGCAGCGGGTCGACTCGCGCCGTCACGCACTCCGCCGTGGTCACCCGCAGGGTGATGTCGCGCTCGTCGGAGCGAGGGCGCAGCGCCTCGACCGCATCGACGATGATCGCGCCGAGGTCGGTGTCGGCGAGCGCCAGCTGCAACGGCTCGTCGGCCTGCTTCGCACCGTCGAGGATGGTCGAGATCAGGTCGAGCATGCGCTCGCCGTTCCGCGACATGATGTTCAGGTTGCGGCGCACCGCCTCCGACAGCGTCGGGTCCTCGAGCGAGAGGTCGATGTAGCCGAGAACGGACGTCATCGGGGTGCGCAGTTCGTGCGAGACGGATGCCACGAGGTCGTCCCTCGCCCGGATGGCACGCAGCTCCGCCGTGACATCCCGCGCGACGATGACGCTGCCGTCGGACTCGCCGGCCTCGTCGTAGAGGGATCGCGCCGTCACGGCGACCGCCGTGAATCCGCCGGAGCCGTCGGTCGTCCAGGTGATGACGTCGTCGAACTCCTCGCCCGCGGCGGCCCGGTTGTACGGCAACTGCGCACCGGTGAGTCGCGTCGCCCGGTCTTCCGCGAGCACGACGCGGCCGCTGGCCGCGTCGAGATCAGCGATGTCGAGACCGTACAGCTGCCCGTACGCCCGGTTCATGACCGCGCCTCTGCCGTCGCGAGCGAGCCGCACCACACCGAAGTCGACGGCGTTGAGCACCTCGGCGAGCAGCGCCTCTTGACGCTTCGCCCGGCGCAGCGCGCGCTCGAGCTGCTGCGCCTGCGTGCGCATGAGCACACGCTGGGCGTTCGCCCGGCGACTCGTCAGCATCGAGCTCGTCGCGATGAACACCAGCGCGATCGGCAGGATGATGACACCGGTGAGGCTCTGCGGCGTGAACACCCGGCCTGACGCGATCTCCGAGATCCAGACGAGCCCGCTGGACAGGCCGATCGCCAGCGCGGCCCCCTTCAGGCCGAAGTAGCTGGCGAGCCAGATCGTCGGGAACACCCATAGCAACCCGACGCCGCTCGTGGGCTCACCGATACGGACCAGACCGATGGCGAGGATGTCGGCCAGCGGGACCAGCATCACCCAGCCGCGCGGCACGCGATGCCAGGCGATGAGCACTGTTGCTCCGGTCGCCACGAAGACCAAGGTGATGCCGACGGTCGCCAGCGCCGAGGTGAGCAGCTCGGGGGCGAACAGCTGCAGCATGAACATGACGACGACGAAGACGACGCCGAACAGCAGCTGCGAGAGGATGACCGAGCGGTCGAACGTCGCTCGCACGCGACGCTGCTGCCCGGTACCCCCCATGGGTCCGAGCCTAGCGGCC
>Ga0182737_1003958_pt1 | contig 10399 bp, 5 predicted proteins | sample eDN5th30CBELigOP_FD_128878 | JGI IMG/M metagenome (GOLD analysis project Ga0182737, IMG submission 128878) | Enriched Organic Plus compost microbial communities from Emeryville, California, USA - eDNA 5th pass 30_C BE-Lig OP (version 2) (version 2) ... | reverse complement strand
TGTGACCGGCCGAACCTGACCGTCGCCAAGCAGGGCAACGGCCCGGTCGACGCGGGACAGAAGGTCGCCTTCGAGATCACGGTCTCGAACGCCGGGCCCGGGATCGCTCGGGCGGTGAAGCTGGACGACCCCCTCCCGGGAGGCACGGCGGCGCCCTGGACGATCGCGTCCCAGCCCGCCGGCGACCCATGCTCGATCTCGGCCGGGACGCTGAGCTGCGAGTTCGGGGACCTGGCCGCGAGCCAGTCGCGGGTGATCGAAATCGAGGCACCCACGGACGCCGCGCACTGCACGCAGTACGACAACGCGGCCACGACCACCTCGTCGAACGCACCCCAGGACACCGACCAGGCGAGCGTCCTCTGCCGCAAGCCGGCCCTGACCATCGAAAAGGTCGGCAACGGCACGATCGACGCCGGAGACGACGTCGAGTTCACGATCACGGTCGGCAACACCGGCCCGGGCAACGCCGCCGCGGTGACGCTGAGCGACCCGCTCCCGGGCGGGACCGCCGGAAGCTGGGCGATCGTCACCCAGCCGGCCGGCAATCCGTGTGCAATCGTCGCCGGGCTCCTCAGCTGCGCCTTCGGGGACATCCCCGCGGGCGGGTCCGTGGTCGTGAAGGTCTCCGCACCGACCGACGCAGACGACTGCGCCGAGTACGACAACACCGGCACCGCGGCCGCGGGCAACGCTCCGCAGGTCGCGGACGGTGCCTCGGTCCAGTGCCGGAAGCCCGACCTGTCCCTCGCCAAGTCTGGCAACGGGACCGTCGACGCCGGCGAGAACGTCGTGTTCGACCTGACCATCGAGAACGGTGGCCCCGGGGTGGCCAAGTCCGTCAAGCTGAGTGATCCCCTCCCTGCCGGGGTGGTCGGGACCTGGTCGATCACGAACCAGCCGGCGGGCAACCCCTGCGCGATCGTCGCGGGTCAGCTCGACTGCGACTTCGGCGATCTGCCTGCCGGAGCAACGCGATCCGTGACGATCAGCGCGGCCACCGACTTCGAGCATTGCGCGAAGTACGACAACGCGGCCACGGAGACCGCCGAGAACCACGCGCCGGTGAACGCCCAGGCCTCGGTCCAGTGCCTGAAGCCGGACCTGAAGATCGCGAAGACCGGCAACGGGCCGGTCGACGCGGGAGACGACATCGAGTTCTCGATCACCGTGACCAACGACGGGCCCGGCCAGGCGAAGGCGGTCACCCTGAACGATCCGCTGCCGACGGGCGCGGCCGGCTCCTGGACGATCGTCTCGCAGCCGGCAGGGAATCCGTGCATGATCGTGGCAGAGGTCCTCGAGTGCGACTTCGGTGACATGGACGCCAGCGGATCGGCGCAGGTGAAGGTCAAGGCGCCGACGTCCCACGACGCGTGCAAGATGTTCGACAACGAGGCGACCGCCACGGGAGCGGGCCTGCCCTCGGTCGCCGCCGAGGCGTCCATCGAGTGCCTCAAGCCGAACCTCGGCGCGCTGAAGACCGCCGTCGAGGCGAGCATCTCCGCCGGCGACAAGGCCCGTTTCGAGGTGACCGTGACCAACACCGGCCCCGGTACCGCGAAGGACGTGACCCTCTCGGACCCGCTGCCGACCGCCGTCGCCGGACCATGGGTAATCGTCTCGCAGCCCGACGGCGATCCGTGCTCGATCACGGCCGGCGTCCTGGAGTGCGACTTCGGCGACATGCCGTCCACCGCATCGCACACGGTGGAGGTCGAGGCGGCGACGGACTTCGAGCAGTGCGAGCAGCTCTACAACGTCGCGACCGCGAGCGCGGAGAACGCCCCGGACGCGACCGACCACGCGACGATCGAGTGCCACCGGCCCGAGCTGGTGGTGCAGAAGAAGGGCAACGGGACCATCCAGGCAGGGGACCAGGCGGTGTTCACGATCGAGGTCGCGAACGACGGCGAGGGGATCGCCAAGAGCGTGACGCTCGACGATCCGCTGCCCGCCGCGGGTGGCGCCTGGTCGATCGTCTCCCAGCCGCAGGGCAACCCGTGCTCGATCCAGGCCGCGGTACTCAGCTGTGACTTCGGGGACCTGGTCCCGGGGGCCAAGGTCGAGGTCGTGGTCGCGGCGGCGACGCGGTACGAGACCTGCGGCCCGTTGGAGAACCTGGCGACGGTCGAGGCCGGCAACGCGCCGGCCGAGACCGGGGAGGCGACGATCGAGTGCCGCCGGCCGAACCTCACGATTTCCAAGAACGGCAATGGGCCGGTCGATGCCGGAGAAGACATCCGCTTCAGGGTGGAGGTGTCGAACGCGGGCCCGGGTGTCGCGAAGGCAGTGGTGTTGACTGACACCCTGCCTTCGGGCACCGCCGCTCCCTGGGCCGTGGTCTCCGCATCCCAGGGAAGCTGCTCCATCGCGGGCGGGGTCCTGACCTGCCAGTTCGGCGACCTAGCGGCCGGCGGGGCGGCGTCGGTGGACGTCTCGGCGCCGACGGACACGGAACGGTGCGGGACCTACGAGAACTCGGCGTCGTTCACGGCCTCGAACGCCCCGCCCGGGACGGACGACGCCTCGGTCGAGTGCTTGAAGCCAAACATCAGGCTGCTCAAGCGGGGCAACGGCCCGGTCGACGCCGGGAAGAAGGTCAGGTTCACCGTGACCGTGGCGAACGACGGGCCCGGGGCGGCCAAGGGCCTCGAGATCGAGGATCCGCTGCCCAACGGCACCGCCGGCAGCTGGAAGATCGAGGCCAAGCCCTCCAAGGGCGACTGCTCCATCACGGACCGTGTGTTGAACTGCGAGATCGGCGACCTGGCGGGCGGCGAGTCGGTCTCCGTGCAGGTCGCCGCCCCGACCTCGGACGTCAGGTGCCGGCGCTACGAGAACGTCGCGGAAGCATCGGCCGGGAACGCGCCTCCGCTCACCGCGACCGCCACGGTCGGCTGCCGCAAGCCGGATCCGAAGCTGCAGCTGCGGAAGTTCGCCAACAAGCGCCGGGTGTTCCCGGGAGACGTGGTCCGGTACCGGATCAAGGTCCGGAACGTCCAGAGGGGTTCCGTGGCACGAAACCTCAAGCTCTGCGATCGCCTGCCGGCCCGGATGACCGTCGCCGCCAGGGGAGAGGGCTCCTTCTTCGAGAACGGCAAGCTCTGCTGGAGGATCGAGAAGCTCTCGTACTCCCGGAAGTGGAAGGTGTTCAGCTACGCCGCGCGCGTCGACGACAACGTGGAGGCCGGGACGAGGCTGAGGAACGTCGTCACGCTCGGCCGGCTCCGGGCGACCAGGACCGTCGTCGTCAAGCAGCCCGTGGTGAGCCCGGCGAGCAGGGTGACGCCGGTCACCGGGTGAACGACGTGGGACGGCGTTCGAATGAGGCAGCTCCTCGCGAAAGCCGCGGTCGGCCTCTTCCTCGTGGCCGGGCCGGCGACGGCGGCCTCGCCGGCCGGCGCGGCCCCGGATGAGGGGCCGGGCATCAGTGTTTCGAATCTTCCCTCCCAGAAGGTCCCGCCGCCCTCCCTGGCCGGCGGGACCTTCACCGCCCGCATCCTGGTTGCCACCGCCGTCAGGATGCGGCCGGGAGGGAAGCGGGTCCGGTGGCTCGCGAGGACCTGGGTGAAGTGGTCCGGCTCCGGCCAGAAGTTGATGGTGCTCGGGTCGCGCGTGGTCGGCGGGGAAGTCTGGCTGAGGGTGCGCCTGCCGGTTCGGCCGAACGGCTCATCCGGCTGGATTCCTCGCGACCGGGTGGCCCTGGGCCGATCCGACGCCTACATCCTGATCGACCGCTCCCAGAGGACGCTTACGGTATTCCGCCGCGGGCGCAGGGTCGGCCGGTGGAGGGTCGTGGTCGGCGCTCCGGGGACGCCGACCCCGATCGGGTTGTTCGCGCTCTACGACAGGGTGAGGCAGAGGGACCCCAACGGGTTTATCGGCCCCTGGGCGATCCCCCTCACGGCCCACTCGAACGCGCTCAGGACCTTCGACGGCGGCCCGGGGCTCGTGGCCCTGCACGGCCGGGCCGGAGCCAGCTTCCTGGACCCGCTGGGGAGCGCCGCGTCCCACGGCTGCATCAGGATGAACAACGGAAGGATCAAGTACCTGATCGGGCGCTCGATGGGTACGGCCGTGAGGATCCGGCGCTGAGCGGCGGTCGCCTGCTCTAGAGCGGGAATCCGGCTTCGACCGTCGGGAGGGCCCATTCGGGCCCCGCCGCCCGCAGGGCCTCCAGGTCGAACAGGCCGGTCGCGACGCTCACGACCCGGATCCCCGCGCCGTGGGCGGCCGTGACGTCCCGGGGAGTGTCGCCCACGGCGACGAAGTCGTCGGCCGCGAGGACGGCCGGCCTCCCGCCCGGAAAATCGCCGCTCGAGGCGGCGACGATGCCGCGCTTCACCGCGTGCCGGGTCAGCTTGGTCCGGTCGGAGGAATCCGAGCCGTAGCCGCCGAAGGCGAAGTACTTGTTCAGGTCGCCGCGTCCCAGCTTGATCTCGGCGGCGGGCTCGATGTTCCCGGTCGTGATCCCCAGCGGGACGCCCTCGGAGGCGAGCCGGTCGAGGAGCTGGACGATGCCGGGCTCGACCCGGTAGCCCTTGGACTGGGCCACGGCGTCGGGCAGGTACTCGAGATAGGGCGCCGTGACCTCCGCCACGTCATCGTCCGTCGGCTCCCGGTCCATCACGGTGCGGAGGGCGGTGATCGCCACGTCGGTGTCGGTCATCCCCGACTCCGTCACGGCGGCGATGTCCACCGGCGCGCCGTGGACGTCCGCGAAGGCCTTGGCCCAGGCGACGCCGCCGGCGCCGCCCGTCGTGAGCAGGGTCCCGTCCACGTCGAAGATCACCGCCCGGATCGGCGCGTGGACCGAGGCGACCGGACTCATCGCGGCGTCACCGACCGCAGGCGTCGAATCTCGGCGCCGCGGGGCGAGAGGGCGAATCTCGTGGTCGCCGTCGTCAACGCGGGCGACCGTTGGCTTCGCGGTAGCGGCGGATCAGCTCGGTCGTGGAGCTGTCGTGGCGGAGTTCCGGAGAATCGTCGGACTCCAGCTCGGGGATGATCGCCTGGGCGAGCGCCTTGCCGAGCTCCACGCCCCACTGGTCGAAGGAATCGATCCCCCAGATCGCGCCCTGGGTGAAGACCGAATGCTCGTAGAAGGCGACCAGGGTCCCCAGCGTCTTCGGGGTGAGACGGTCGGCGACGATGGTCGAGGTCGGGCGGTTTCCGAGGAAGGTCTTGTGGGGGATGAGGCGCTCCTCGACGCCCTCGGCCCTGAGCTGCTCCACGGTCTTGCCGAAGGCGAGCGCCTCGGTCTGGGCGAAAACGTTGGAGACGAGCAGGTCCTGGTGGTTGCCGAGCGGGTTCAGGGCGTGGTTGAAGCCGATGAAGTCGGCCGGGATGATCTCGGTTCCCTGGTGGACCAGCTGGTAGAAGGAGTGCTGGCCGTTGGTTCCGGGCTCGCCCCAGAAGATCGCGCCGGTCCCGTAGTCGACCCGCTCTCCGTCCGCGGTCACGCCCTTGCCGTTGGACTCCATCGTCAGCTGTTGCAGGTAGGCGGGAAAGCGGTGCAGGTACTCGCTGTAGGGGAAGACCGCGTGGGTCTCGGCCCCGAAGAAGTTGCGGTACCAGACCGTGAGCAACCCGTGGATGGCCGGCAGGTTGCTCATCAGGTCGGTGGCGAGGAAGTGCTCGTCCATCTCGTGGAAGCCGTCGAGCATCTCGGCGAAGCGGTCCGGCCCGATCGCCAGCATCGTCGAGAGCCCGATCGCGGAGTCCATCGAGTAGCGCCCGCCGACCCACTCCCAGAAGCCGAACATGTTCTCGGTGTCGATCCCGAACTCCGAGACGCCGTCGGCGTTGGTCGAGACCGCGACGAAGTGCCGCGCGATGGCCGCATCGTCCCCGCCGAGGCCGTCGAGGAGCCACCGGCGGGCCGTGTGCGCGTTGGTCATCGTCTCCAGGGTCGTGAACGTCTTGGAGGAGACGACGAAGAGGGTTTCCGCCGGGTCGGCGTCCCTCGTCGCCTCGTAGAAGTCGGTGCCGTCCACGTTCGAGACGAAGCGGAACTCGAGGTCGCGGCGCGAGTACTCCTTGAGCGCCTCGTAGGCCATCACCGGGCCGAGGTCCGAGCCGCCGATGCCGATGTTGATCACCCGCCTGATCGGCCTGCCCGTGTGGCCCTTCCACTCCCCGGAGCGGACCCGCTCGGAGAACGCGGCCATCCGGTCCAGCACCTCGTGGACCTGGCGGACCACGTCGACCCCGTCCACGACCAGCGAGCGGCTGCGGGGCATGCGCAGCGCCACGTGGAGCACCGCCCGGTCCTCCGACGTGTTGATGTGCTCGCCCCGGAACATCGCGTCCCGGCGCTCCGGCATCCGGCGCTCGCGGGCGAGCTCGGCGAGCAGGCCGAGCGTCTCCCGGTTGATCCGGTTCTTCGAGAAGTCGAAGTAGAGGCCGCAGGCCTCCGCGACCAGGTCGGTCCCCCGCGCGGGGTCCTCCGCGAAGAGGTCCCTCAGATGCAGGTCACCGACGTCCTTCCGGTGGCTCTCGAGGGTCTTGAACGCTTCTGACTCCCGGAGAGCGCTCATCGCCCTAGCTCCCGAGCAGGTCCTTGGCCTCCTCGACCACCCGGTCCGGGGTGAAGCCGAAGTACTTCTGGAGGTCTTTGAACGGGGCGGAGGCACCGAAGGTGGTCATGCCGATGATGCGACCCCGCTCGCCGACGTATCGCTCCCAGCCGAAGGTCGAGGCCTGCTCGATCGAGATGCGGTTCGTGACCGAGGAGGGGAGGACCGACTCCCGGTACTCCTCGTCCTGGCTGTCGAACACGTGCCAGGAGGGGAGCGAGACGACGCGGGCCTTTACGCCCTCGATGGTCAGGGTCTCGTAGGCCTCGAGCGCGATGTGGACCTCGGAACCGGTGGCGATCAGGATCAACTCCGGCTCGCCGTCGCAGTCGGCGATCACGTAGCCGCCCCGGGCGAGGCCGGAGGCCGGCGCGTAGCGGGAGCGGTCGATCACCGGGACCTTCTGGCGGGTCAGGACCAGCGCGGTCGGATGGTCCTTGCGGGGCAGGATCAGCCGCCAGGCCTCGGCGACCTCGGCCGCGTCGGCGGGGCGCACGACGTCCAGCCCGGGCATCGCGCGCAGCGAAGCGAGCTGCTCGATCGGCTGGTGGGTCGGGCCGTCCTCGCCGAGGCCGATCGAGTCGTGGGTGAGCCAGTGCACGACCGGCTGCTCCATCAGCGCGGAAAGGCGAATCGCCGGCCGGGCATAGTCGGAGAAGATCAGGTAGGTCGACCACACGGGGCGGAGGCCGCTCAGCGCCATGCCGTTGGCGGATGCCGCGGACTCGTGCTCGCGCACGCCCAGGTGGAGCATGTGGCCGGAGCGGTTGCCCGGCTCGAATACGCCCGAGACGTCCTCCTTGAGCCCGCTCGAGGCGGAGCCGGTGAGGTCGGCCGAGCCGCTGATCAGCCACGGCACCTTGGGGGCGATCGCCTGCAGCGCCTTCTGGGCGGCGCTGCGAGTCGCGACCTGCTCGCCGGTCTCGAAGGTCGGCAGGTCGGCGTCCCAGCCCTCGGGCAGGTCGCCGTCGAGCATGGTCGTGATCAGCTGCTTACGATCGGAGGGAGCGGCGTCGAAGCGCTCCTTCCAGGCGGCGCTCAGCTCGGCTCCTCGCGCGCCGACCCCGTCTCGCCACGTGTCGTAGACGCCGTCCGGCACCAGGAAGTGCGCGTCCACGGGCCAGCCGTAGGCCTCCTTGGTCAGCTTCGTCTCCTCGGCTCCCAGCGGGTTGCCGTGGACGTCGGCGGTGTCGACCTTGTTCGGCGACCCGTAGCCGATGTGGCTGTGGATGAGGATGAAGGTCGGCTTCTCGGTCTCCGCCTTGAACTTGTCGAGCGCCGCTCCGATCTCGTCGAGGTCGTTCGCGTCGTTGATGTGGTGGACGTTCCAGCCGTTGGCCGCGAAGCGGGCCTCGACGTCCTCGGTGAAGGTGAGGTCGGTCGAGCCGTCGATCGTGATCCGGTTCGAGTCGTAGATCCAGCAGAGGTTGTGCAGCTTCTGGTGCCCGGCCAGCGACGCGGCCTCCTGGGAGACGCCCTCCATCAGGTCCCCGTCCCCGCAGATCGTGTACACGTCGTAGTCGAAGAGGTCCTCGCCGAAGGCGGCGCGCTTCCAGAGGCCCGCGATCGCCATGCCGACCGAGGTCGCGACGCCCTGGCCGAGCGGCCCGGTCGTGGTCTCGACGCCCGTGGTGAGGTGCGATTCCGGGTGGCCCGGGGTGGAGGATCCGAGCTGCCTGAAGTTCTCGATGTCCTCGAGCGACACCGAGAGACGGTCCGAGATCGTGCCGTCCTGCTCGACCTTCTTGACCCCCGCCAGGTGCAGCACCGAGTAGATCAGCATGGACGCGTGCCCGGCGGAGAGCACGAACCGGTCCCGGTTTGGCCAATGCGGGTCGGCGGGGTCGTAGCGCAGGTAGTCCTGCCAGATCTTGTAAGCGAGCGGGGCGAGCGCCATCGCCGTCCCCGGGTGACCCGAGTTCGCCTTGTCGATCGCGTCGATCGAAAGCGTGCGGATCGTGTCGATTGCCAGTTGCTCGGGCGTCTTCGAAGCGAGGGAGTCGGTCACGACGCCATCCTACGAAAAATCCCGGCCGGGTCAGTACTTGTCGCTAGGCTCGCCGAGCCCGTGGGAGCCGCCCGCGCCCAGCGAGGTGGCCCGGTCCACCTGGGTCACCACGCCCTGGGGGTCCGCGACCCCGTTGAAGACGAACAGGTTGTCCGAGTCCGAGGCGGCGGTGTCGAAGTCCACGTCACCGACGCGGAGCAGGCGCTGGAACACCGTCTGGCTGAAGTTCACGTTCTGGACGCGCTCCAGCCGGGTCTCCTGGATGTCCCGGGCGAAGATCCCCCGCTTGATGTTGAGGCGCCGGTTGGTGATCGTGTAGACGGTGGCCATGCGCTTGATGAAGCCGATCAGGACGGAGATGGCGAGCGCGGCGAGCACGATCACGAACACGGTCAGGAACCCCTTACCGAACAGCTTCGCGACGAGCGCGACGATGATCCCGATCAGGAGGCCCTTCAGGTAGAAGGCCAGGATCGACCGCCAGGACGGGTGCCCCTGGAAGATGATCTGTTCGCCGGGACTGGGGGTGAAGGACATTGGCGGCGAGCATATTCGACCCGGCCGAGCCCGTGGGGGAGGCGGCGTCCTCCTCGCGACGCCGCGCATCCGCCCGGGGCCGTATCTTCGCCCGGTGTCCATCGCCAGGGTCGAGCCGCTGACGACGGCCCGCGCGCTGCGGGGACCGTTCGACTACGAGATCCCGGAGCGGCTCGGCGACGTCGGGGTGGGGACGGTCCTCGAGGTCCCCTTCGGCCGCCGCCGCGTCACCGGGGTGGTCGTCGAGCTGGCCGATGCGTCGGAGGTCCCGCCCGAGAAGCTGGCGCGGCCGATCCGCGTCCTCGGCGGGGGGACGACCGAGGAGCTGGTCCGGCTGGGCCTCTGGATCGCGGCGGAGTACTGCTCGACGCCGGCCCGGGGCCTCGGGCTCGTGCTGCCGCCCGGGACCGGGACGGGTGGCGAGCGGACCCGGTTCCGGGTCGAGAAGGTGAGCGCGATCACCGACGCCGGCCGGGAGGCGCTGGAGGGCGGGGGCCGGCTCGGCGCGAAGCAGCGGCTCGCCCTGCAGCAGCTGCTCGAGGGTGACCTGACCGGTCGCCAGCTGGCGGCGAGGGCCGGGGTGGACTCCGGCACGCTGCGGCGGCTCGAGGAGCGGGGGTTGATCGCCCGGCGCCAGGTGAACGTGCGGCGGAGGCCCGAGGGAAGCGGGGTCGGTTCCGCGGCGGCGAACGCCCCCGAGCTGACCGGCGCGCAGGCAGAGGCGGTCCGCGACCTGATCGCGAAGCTGGACGATCCCTCGGCCGGGCAAGGGGTGCTGCTCGCCGGCGTCACCGGGTCGGGCAAGACCGAGGTCTACCTCGCGGTGGTCGAGGAGGTGCTCCGGCGCGGACGGACCGCGATCGTCCTCGTGCCCGAGATCGGGCTGACCCCGCAGGCGGTGGGTCGCTTCCAGGCCCGGCTCGGGGACCGGGTCGCGGTGCTCCACTCCGCCCTCTCGGCCGGGCAGCGGTTCGACGAGTGGCAGCGTCTGAAGAGCGGCGAGGCGACGGTCTGCGTCGGCCCCAGGTCGGCGGTGTTCGCGCCGCTCTCCGAGCTGGGCCTGATCGTGATCGACGAGGAGCACGACTCGTCCTACAAGCAGGAGGGGGACCCGCGCTACGACGCCCGGGACGTCGCCCGTAGGAGGGCGCTCGACGCCGGGTCCCTGCTGGTGCTGGGTACCGCGACGCCCCGTCCCGAGAGTTGGCGGGCGCTCGAGCGAATCGAGCTGCCGGAGCGAGTCGACGGCCAGGGGATGCCGCCGGTCGAGATC
>Ga0182737_1003957_pt1 | contig 10399 bp, 12 predicted proteins | sample eDN5th30CBELigOP_FD_128878 | JGI IMG/M metagenome (GOLD analysis project Ga0182737, IMG submission 128878) | Enriched Organic Plus compost microbial communities from Emeryville, California, USA - eDNA 5th pass 30_C BE-Lig OP (version 2) (version 2) ... | reverse complement strand
CTCCTGCAGCTTGTAGGCGAGACGGGACTCGACGTGCGTGCGGTTGGGGTAGTCCGGGCGGCGCGGGAAATACCGATCCCACACCGTCCAGAGCTCGGACATCGGCAGGCAGGCCAGCTCCGCGATCCGTGCCGCGACGGATGCTTGTTTCTCGTTCATCACAACTTCTCCTCTTGATAGGGGGTTGTATGAACGCGCTGGTCGGGCAGGAAGCCAAGGCCAACTTCTCTCTGTTTTGGCTCATCAGCAGCAAGGGTGCGGACGATGGCAGCCGCAAGGATGGCGGCGATTTCGCCAGCACGGGCGCTGGCGCTCATCTCCGTGGGAGATGCGAGTTCGAGGTTCTTCATGACGGCTCCGAGGAATTGCAACCGTCAGGGATAGTGAGCCTGATCTTCCGAAGCGGATGGCAACGCAGGGTAATCGCGCGATCTTGCGTATAGGCATAAGCAAGACTATCTTGCATTCTTCAATTCGCAAGATTAAAATGCTGGTTTAGGAGGTGACTGCCATGCTCGAAAAAATCTCGCAAAAGCTGATCGGCTACCGCGTCAAGGCGGCGCGCGAGTCCAAGGGCTGGACGCAGGATCAGCTCACCCAGGGTCTCGGCCTCAACGACCGTCAATCGGTGTCCGACATCGAGAACGGCAAGCGCGCGCTCAAGCCCGACGAGATGCTGGCGCTGTCCGACCTGCTCGACCGCGACATCGAGTTCTTCATCGATCCGTTCGCCGTCGCCGGAGAGGCGCAGTTCTCGTGGCGCGCTGCGCCCGAGGTGCCGGAGGACAGTCTCGACGGTTTCGAGCTCAAGGCGGGCCAATGGATCGGCCTGCTTCGCTGGCTGCGTGAGCAGCAGGACAGCCGGGCAAGTGTGCTCAAGCGGGCGCTGCGGCTATCCGCCCAGTCTTCCTATGAAGATGCGCAGGAGCGCGCGGAGAGTCTGGTCGCTGAACTTGATCTCGGCGTCATTCCAGCCGAGAGTCTGATTGACAAGATCGAGCATGAGCTGGACATCCCGGTGCTGTTCGTTGACACCGTCGACGCTGCTGATGGCCAGTCCATTTCGGGGGCTACCTGCCACCTGGAGGAGATGGGTGTCATCCTGATCAACCGCAACGAGAGCGAGGCCCGGCGCTTCTTCGACCTGGCGCACGAGCTCTTTCATGCCCTGACCTGGGATGCGATGAAGCCGGATCATCGGGAATCCAACTCCGTCGAGGATCGCAACAAAGGCAAGCGCATCGAGCAATTGGCGAACAGTTTTGCCGCTGCATTGCTGATGCCGCGCGCTTCCCTCGACAAATTGATCGACCGGGATCGTCTCGACGACATCGCGCATCTGTGTGAAGTCGCCGCCCTGCTGCGGGTCGCTCCCGTCACGCTGGCGTGGCGGCTGTTCAACCTCAAGCTCATCGGTGACGACACTCGGCGCAGCCTTTCGCAAGAGAAGCAGCGGCCATCCGTGTCAGGCCCACCCAAACGGTTCTCACCCACCTTCGTGAAGATGCTTCACGAGGCCCTGGAGAACGGAAGACTGTCGGCCCGCAAAGCGGCCAAGGCCATGGGTCTTGGTCTCGGCGGGTTGACGGAGCTGTTCGCTCAGTATGACCTCACCGCACCGTTCGAGCTGTGAGGTGAGCACCGTATGCCGAAAATCCGAGTTTTCGCGGACACCAATGTCATCCTCGAATCATTCCGGACGGGTTGCTGGACGGCCATCAGCAACCACTTTGCCATCGAGACTGTCGAGAAGTGCGTTGAAGAAACGCTGACAGGCAATCCTGGCGATCCCCGCCACGTTGCCGTGCCACCCGCCGACTTGAAGGCAGGGCTTGCCGGGCAGCATCCGGTCACCCGCAAGGAACTCGCCACGCTGGTACTTGAACACCCTCAGTGCAGCACCCTCGACGACGGCGAGAAGCATCTCTTCGCCTGGCTGTTCGCCAACAAGCTGTTGCCGTCGCAGGTCATCATGGTCACGACCGCTGACAAGGCCGCCCTGGTGGCCTCGTATGGGCTGGGCTGGCTCGACAGCATGACCTCGCTGGAGGACCTGGCGCGCAAAGCGGGCGTCGGACGGATCAATCTCGATGCGCTCGCCCTGCAGTACCGCGAGGACTGGCTGTCGAGCATCAAGACCAAGATTCGGATGGGAATCATTCCGTGATTGTCGTAGCGCTGGCGGCGTTACCTTTCATGGGAGGCAGGCAACGTGCATTGTTCAAGGAGTAACAGGTGGCCAAGAAGTCCCTCAAGAACAGCAAACATCTCGTCGAGTTGATCGGGGCCGCGACGCTGCCCGCCATCGCTCTGCTCTCGAAAGTCGAAAAGTTTGCATTCCTCGGCGTACTGGACACCTCGCAACCTGAGGACGTCGCCCGATCCACGCTAATCGACGCCTTGTCTTCCGTCAAACCGGAAGCCATCGCCATCGCCGATGAGGAAGCCGTGCGCCTCCTGCAGCTGGCGCGTTTCCGTACCGAAGAAATGCTCGACCATGCCTACTCGTCCATCGAATTCGAGGGGCACGCCGAACTCGATACGTTTGACCGCACCTCCGATGCGATGACCCGGCTGATTTGGGTGCGAGCCAAGGCCCCCAAGATCTTCGACCAGATCGAAACCATCTACCTCACTCACCACTTCCACGGGCACAAGAAGTTCCTGGGCTTCAGCGTCCGCGATGGTGACGGGCGTGATTTCGTCTGGACCGACGAAGTCGCGCAGAAACTGCACGAAGGCGTGGGCGAGATCCTGGAGCTGGATGCGGAAGCCAAGGCGAGCTGCGAGATCATCCACTTCGAAATGGAAGATGGCGATGAAGCCGACAAGCGCCGGCTTCACTATCTGGTCGTCTATCACCCCGGCAAGATGCGCACGTTGCGCCAGATGAAAGATCGGCGGCGCGACCTCCTGCTCTACATCCCGGCGCTCGAAGCGACTCTGGTCTACGACCCTGCCGAGAACAAGGTCCATGTGCTTTCCGACCGGCAGAGAACGGCGAAACGGCTGGCCGACCGGTTTTCATTAATCGGCTTCGACAAGCCGCTCTCGAAGCAACCGGTTGACGCGATCAGCTATGAGCTGGCCATGTTCAAGAACGCGGTCGATCTGAAGGCGGCCAAGGCGACCGGCGCAGTGGTCGTGGATGCCTGGATTTCTTCGTTGAACGCAACCCTCGGTCATACCCGCCACAGCATCACTCTGGCGCTGGCCGGCAACGACGACATCTGGCGCGTGGCGGGCGACTATTTCGGCAAGCACAACCCGATCACTGCCTGCCGTTCCGTTCAGGAGGTGAAGCTGTCGTTCGTCGTGCGCTTCGACGGCGAGACGGAGACGCGCGCTCTGGACATCACCATTGGACAGCGCGGCTCCTGCAACCTGCTCACCCTTCCCGACCCCCGGCTGCGCCGGTGCGGCGAGGACATCCTGACATCGCTCGGCGTGATGAAGCGCGTCGAGCCGGCGAAGGTCGGCGCGGACGTCGCGCTCTTCCGCGCCGAAATGAAGCTGCTCGATCTGGCTGCGGACGAAGTCGACGGCCATCTGCTCGCCACGCTGCAATTGCCCACCGCCGATCTTGTCGCCAAGGGCCTACTGAAGAAGAAGACCCCGGGCGACTACATCTCAGTGCCCGTGGAGGACGACGACGGCCAATCCGGCTTCCGCCGGATCAAGGTGCAGTCGAACAGCACCAGCACCTGGGCGCAGGACGAGCTTACTGGTGAGCGCTTCGATCTCGCTGAAGGCGACCTCTGCCGATATGCGGTCGACAAATCGTATTTGCGCGAGCGGCTTGATCTGCTGCTCAAGGACCAACTGGTCGACAAGCCCCTCAGCCCCGACGAGCACGAACCATTCGTTCTCGGCAACTACCGCATGGGCGATCAGCGCCTTCCCGTCGCCCTGGTGTCGCGCCTGTGGGAACCCAAGCACGCAGACAAGATGGATACGGAGCTCCGGCAATCCAACTTGGGGTTGACCGTTGTCCTGACCACGACGGCGGAGTCGCATCGTCGATTCCTTGGGCCGGGCATTGTGGTGCCCGTGAATGCGCTGCTGGTCGAGAGCGATGGCCAGGTCAGACTCGATCTCTCGCGTGTCGAGGGTGAAGTGCGCCGCCGGCAGAACGCGGCGGCAGCCACCGATACGCCCTACCTGATCAAGGAAGATGCGCGCAATGCCCTGCTGGTCGGACCGTGGCCAGATCCGTGGACGCTCACGAAGAAAGAATGGGTCGACGCTGTCGAAGTCCTCGTGGAAGCCTGGACCTCGCAGAAGAGGAAATGCACAAAGCTGCAACTGGAGAATGCGGCCAACGTGACCATCCGCGCCATGAGCGAGTTTTTCCGCGGTGCACCGGAGTGGAAGAACTACATCCGCGGTGCCGACGGCAACAGCAAACCCCGCCTGTGGGAACTCAATATCGGCGTGCCCGATTATCAGACCACAGAAGCGGATGCCGCCAAGGATGTTATCGACCACGCCGGAACGGCCATCGAGGCAGAGGAACCCGCATAGAAATCAAGACGTTGTAATTCCTGCGTAATTTCTGCGGGAAGACTGCGAAATACCGCAGTCCAGTATGCGAGGAAATAGGAGCACTTCAACAAAAGGAGTGCTCCAAATGACAAATCAAGTCCCATCTGTTCAATCCGGCCGGAATGCCACCCGGCCCCTCCCGGACGGTGCCACGCGCATCGCCCTCGACGAGAACGAGCTCGCCGCCCGCTGGGGGCTCTCCGTCAAAACCCTGCGCCGCTGGCGGCAGGAGCAGCTCGGCCCCGTCTTCTGCAAGCTCGGGGCGCGCGTCACCTACCTGATCTCCGAAGTCGAGGCCTTCGAGCGGCGCGTTTCGCGCTACTCGACCTTCGCTCGGGCGTACCAGTGATGGAGGTGGCCATGAGCGATCTGACCATCTTCCCCGCCGACATCGCCGAGATGTCCGTCAGCCAGCTGGCTGCGCTGCCGCCCGAGGTCAAGCACGAGGTCGACAAGAACCTCGACGCGGCTATCGACTGGCTCAAGAAGGCGCGCACCAAGTTCGATGCGGCGCTCGACGCCGCCTACGGGGAGCAGGCCCGCGCCGCGCTGCGCGAATCCGGCCGCGATTTCGGCACCGCCCACATCAGCGATGGCCCGCTGCGGCTCAAGTTCGAGTTGCCCAAGAAGGTCAGCTGGAACCAGCAGCAATTGACCGAAATCGCCGAACGCATCGTGGCGTCAGGCGAGAAGGTCGAGGGCTACCTCGACATCAAGTTGTCCGTCTCCGAATCCCGCTTCACGAACTGGCCTCCCGCGCTGCAGCAGCAGTTTGCAGCCGCGCGCACCGTGGATTCCGGCAAGCCGTCTTTCACCCTTTCCCTCGATTCGGAGCACTGATCATGAGCGCGATCATCCCCTTCCAGTTCGAAGCGCACGCCGTGCGCGTCCAGGTCGACGATCTCGGGCTGCCGTGGTTTAACGCCAGCGATATCTGTTCTGTTTTGGAGTTCGGCAACCCGCGCCAGGCAATTGAATCGCATGTCGATCCGGATGACGTCCAAAAACTGGACGTCATCGACAACCTCGGCCGCACGCAGCGCGCCAACCACGTCAACGAATCGGGCCTCTACGCCCTGATTCTCGGCAGCACGAAGGACGCCGCAAAGCGCTTCAAGCGCTGGGTGACCAGCGAGGTGCTGCCCGCGATCCGCAACACCGGCGCGTACTCCGCCCCCGGCGCGCTGGCGGCCTTGCCCGCGCCAACCCACGACCGCGTGAGCGCGATCCTGCTGATCGGAGAGGCGGTCGCCAAAGTGCCGGGCGTCATGACCGGCATCGCGATGGCGGCGACGCTGACCTGCATCCAGGAGAACACGGGCCTCACCACCGAGGTGCTGCGCCGCGCCTTGCCTGCCGCCAACGAACCGATCTGCTCGCTCAACGCCACCCAGCTCGGCAAGTTGCTAGGCCGTTCCGCCAAGGCCACGAACCAGTTGCTGGCGGCGCGCGGTTTCCAGTTCCGCAACGACCGTGACGAGTGGGAGCTGACCGAGGCGGGCGAAGCCTGGGCCGAGGCCATGCCGTACTCACGCAACGGCCACAGCGGCTACCAGATCCTCTGGAATCCGGCGGTCGCCGAGCAGTTGAAGGAGGTGGCGTGATGTCCCTCCCGATCATTTCGGCGCAGCAGCGCATGGCCGAGCGCAAGGGTGTGAAGCTATTGATGCTGGGCAAGTCTGGCATCGGCAAGACTACCCGGCTCAAAGACCTCGATCCGGCTACCACCTTGTTCCTCGACATCGAGGCGGGTGACCTGGCCGTGGCCGACTGGCCGGGCGACACCATCCGCCCGGCGTCCTGGCCCGAGAGCCGAGACTTTTTCGTGTTCCTCGCGGGCCCGGACAAGTCGCTGCCGCCAGAGAGCGCGTTCTCGCAGGCGCACTACGACCACGTCGTCGAGAAGTTCGGCGATCCGACGCAGTTCGACCGCTACCAGACCTTTTTCCTCGACTCGATCACGCAGTTGTCCCGCCAGTGCTTTGCGTGGTGCAAGACGCAGCCCGGCGCGGTCAGCGACCGCTCCGGCAAGCCCGACCTGCGCGCAGCCTACGGGCTGCTTGGCCAGGAGATGGTCGGCGCCCTGACTCACCTGCAGCACGCTCGGGGCAAGAACGTGATCTTCGTGGCCATCCTCGACGAGCGCCTGGATGACTACAACCGCAAGGTGTTCGTGCCGCAGATCGAAGGCAGCAAGACCAGTCTGGAGCTGCCCGGCATCGTCGATGAGGTCGTGACGCTGGCCGAGATCAAGGCCGACGACGGCAGTGCCTACCGCGCCTTCGTCACGCATACCGTCAATCCCTACGGCTTCCCGGCCAAAGACCGCAGCGGTCGCCTCGACCTGCTGGAGCCGCCGCATCTCGGCGCGCTGATCGCCAAGTGCGCGGGCGCATCGCCCGTCAGCGCCGCCACCCCCACACACATCGAATCTCAGGAGTAATCGCAATGACTGCATGGAATGACTTCAACGACGCTGACGCCCAGCAATCCGGCTTCGATCTGATCCCCAAGGGCACCGTTGTCCCCGTGCGCATGACCATCAAGCCCGGTGGCTACGACGATCCCGAGCAAGGCTGGGGCGGTGGCTACGCCACCGAGTCTTTCGAGACCGGCTCCATCTATCTCGCCGCCGAGTTCGTGGTCACCGCTGGTGACCACGCCAAGCGCAAGATGTGGAGCAACATCGGCTTGCACTCCAAGAGGGGGCCGACCTGGGGCCAGATGGGGCGCAGCTTCATCCGCGCCGCGCTTAACAGCGCTCGAAACGTCCACCCGCAGGACAACAGCCCGCAGGCCGCTGCTGCGCGCCGCATTCAGGGCTTCCACGAACTGGATGGCCTGGAGTTCCTGGCTCGCGTGGACATCGAGAAGGACGCCAAGGGCCAAGACCGCAACGTCGTCAAGATCGCGGTCGAACCCGATCACCCCGACTACGCCAAGTTGATGGGTGTCCCGGCGAAGGCCAAGCCGGGTGGCGGTACCTCCGGTGCCCCGGCGCAGGCGGCTCCCACCTACGCAGCCCCGACCCCGCAACGCGCGCCGGTGACGGGCAAACCGTCCTGGGCTCAGTGAGGGGGGCAGATGAAATGCTGGGTCTGCAAACGACAGGCCCGGGGCTTCGGCCACACCGACAACCGTCACGGTGTCGGCGATCCCCGGCGCTATCCCATCGACTGGGTGTTCTGCTCGCAGCGCTGCCAGAACGCGTTTCACGCGCTGTACGGCAACTGGCTGCGGGTCAAGGACGGTCGCATCGACATCAAGGAGGTCGCCATGATCGATCCGTCTGATGTCGAACTGGCCGCGATGAAACAGTGCCTCAAGGCCTTCGGCGAGGCCGCGGGCGAGATCGGCTTTGCCAAGCCGCTGGGCGACTACTCCGAAGCCGAGGCGCTGCAGGTGATCGACGCCATCGTCACCTGCTGGACGGACGCGATGGTCGAGCACCACGAGGCGAGCAAGTACCCGGCGGTGCGTGGCATGACGCCCACACCCGATCCACTGGCCAACCCGTTCGCCGATCTGGAGGACGACCTGCCTTGGGAAGATCCGAAGGGGAAGAAGCCATGATCGACTTCAACTCCTCATCGAGCATCTCGGGTCAAGTCACCGCCCTGGTGGACGCGGGCATGCAGCAGGCCCGCACCCGCCAGTCCGAACGCCAGTACCTTGGTGCGTCCCGACTCGGTGTGGCCTGCGAGCGCGCGCTGCAGTTCGAGTACGCCAAGGCTCCCATCGACCACGGGCGCGACACCCCGGGCCGGATGCTGCGCATCTTCGAGCGCGGTCACGTCATGGAGGACTGCATGGTCGCTTGGCTGCGGGACGCGGGCTTCGACCTGCGCACCCGCAAGGCCGACGGCGAGCAGTTCGGGTTCTCGGTGGCTGACGGCCGCCTGCAGGGCCACATCGACGGCGTCATCGTCGGCGGCCCGGAGGGCTTCGCCTATCCCGCGCTCTGGGAGAACAAGTGCCTGGGCAACAAGTCCTGGCGCGAGCTGGAGAAGAACCGCCTCGCCGTGGCCAAGCCCGTCTACGCCGCGCAAGTGGCGATCTACCAAGCCTATCTCGAACTGCACGAGCACCCGGCAATCTTCACGGCGCTCAACGCCGACACGATGGAGATCTACACCGAGGCCGTGCCCTTTGACGCAGCCCTGGCGCAGCGCATGTCGGATCGGGCGGTGAAGGTCATCACGGCGACCGAGGCGGGAGAACTCCTGCCGCGCGCCTTCAACGACCCGACCCACTTCGAATGCCGGATGTGCGCGTGGCAAGACCGCTGCTGGAGGACGCAAGCATGACCGAAAACAAGCACAGCGAAGTTTCGCGAGCCGAAGGCGAGAAGGCACGAAGCGACTGGCACAACAACACTCCGGCGAATGCCATCGAACCGATGATCGATGCCAAGCAGGCGGCGGCTGCGCTGCGCCTGCCGTACTACTGGTTCGCCGACCATGCCATGCGCACCAAGTACCGGATTCCGCACTACCTGATGGGCGGTCTGGTGCGCTATCGCTTGTCCGAACTTTCCGCATGGGCCGCGCGCAGCGCCGCCGTCCAGGGCCGTGATGCTCAGGATGCGGACGCACCTGTCGAGGGGGCCGAATGATCGACTTCAACGACACAACTCAAACTGCGGAGCACAGCCGAGAGTCAGAGCGCGACGAGATTCGCGCCGAACTGATCGCACGCCTGGAGTCGGTGCTGACCACGATGTTCCCAGCAGGCAAGAAGCGCCGTGGCAAGTTCCTCATCGGCGACGTGCTGGGCAGTCCCGGCGACAGCCTCGAGGTGGTGCTCGAAGGCGAGAAGGCGGGACTCTGGACGGATCGCGCCACAGGCGATGGAGGCGATATCTTCGCCTTGATCGCCGCCTACCTCGGGGCCAACGTCCACACCGACTTCCCCCGGGTGCTCGACGAGGCTGCCGATCTGCTCGGTCGTTCGCGGTCGGTGCCGGTGCACCGCGCCAGGAAGGAAGCCCCGGTCGATGACCTTGGCCCAGCCACGGCCAAGTGGGACTACTTCGACGTCACCGGCAAGCTGATCGCGGTCGTGTACCGCTATGACCCACCCGGGCGCAAGAAGGAATTCCGCCCCTGGGATGCCAAGCGGCGCAAGATGGCCCCGCCCGCCCCCCGCCCGCTGTACAACCAGCCGGGTCTGGCCGCTGCCAGCCAGGTCGTGCTGGTCGAGGGCGAGAAGTGCGCGCAGGCCTTGATCGCCATCGGCGTGGTGGCGACCACGGCGATGCACGGCGCGAACGCCCCAGTCGACAAGACCGACTGGTCACCTCTGGCGGGCAAGTCGGTGCTGATCTGGCCCGACCGGGACAAACCGGGCTGGGACTACGCGGCACAGGCGGCACAAGCGGTTTTGACCGCAGGGGCCAAGTCCTGCCACATCCTTTACCCGCCCGAGGAAGCCGCTGAGGGCTGGGATGCGGCCGATGCCATTGCCGAGGGCTTCGACGTCTCGTCCTTCCTCACCCACGGCCCGCGCCTGCAGATGCACGACGTGGCCGATGCCGCCGAACCAGTCGTCAGCAGTGACGAATCGGTGTGGGGCACGGAGGATGCGCTGGCGCTGGCCTTCACCCGCCGCTACCACCGCGACTGGCGCTACGTGGCAGGCTGGGGGCGCTGGTTGGTATGGGACGGGCACCGCTGGCGCACCGAGGACACGCTGGCAGCCACGGACTTGATCCGCAGCGTCTGCCGCCAGACGGCTGTGCGCGCCGACAACCCCAAGGTCGCCGCCAAGCTGGCCAGCTCAGGCACGGTCAGTGGCGTGGAACGGCTGGCGCGGGCAGACCGCAGGCACGCGGCCACCACCGACGAGTGGGACG
>Ga0182737_1003956_pt1 | contig 10402 bp, 9 predicted proteins | sample eDN5th30CBELigOP_FD_128878 | JGI IMG/M metagenome (GOLD analysis project Ga0182737, IMG submission 128878) | Enriched Organic Plus compost microbial communities from Emeryville, California, USA - eDNA 5th pass 30_C BE-Lig OP (version 2) (version 2) ... | reverse complement strand
CTCGAGCACGAACCGGGGTTTGCCGTCGGGCGCAGGCACGCCGAGCCGGAGTCCGCGACGCTGGCCCACCGTGTAGGCGTGCGCACCCTCGTGCTCCCCCACGACGGCGCCGGAGCGGTCGACGATCGGCCCCGCCTCGGCGCCGACGCGCTCGGCGAGCCAGCCGCGGGTGTCCCCGTCGGGGATGAAACAGATGTCATGGCTGTCGGGCTTGTGCGCGACGCTGAGTCCGCGCGCCTCGGCCTCCGCCCGCACGACCGCCTTCGACGGTGTCTCCCCGAGCGGGAAGTAGGTATGCGCGAGCTGCTCGGCGGTCAGCACGCCGAGCACGTAGGACTGGTCCTTCGCCTGGTCGCTCGCACGGTGCAACTCTCGCCCTTCGGGACCGTCGACGAGGGTCGCGTAGTGGCCGGTGCACACCGCGTCGAACCCGAGTTCGAGCGCGCGCTCGAGCAGCGCCGCGAACTTGATCTTCTCGTTGCAGCGCATGCACGGGTTCGGGGTGCGGCCGGCGCGGTACTCGGCGACGAAGTCCTCGATGACCTCGTCGCGGAACCGCTCGGAGAAGTCCCACACGTAGAACGGGATGCCGAGCCTGTCGGCGGCGCGTCGCGCGTCCATCGCGTCCTCGATCGTGCAGCAGCCGCGGCTCCCGGCGCGCAGCGTCCCGCCCGCCCGGGACAGGGCGAGGTGCACGCCGACGACGTCGTGGCCCGCGTCGACCGCGCGCGCCGCAGCCACCGCAGAGTCCACACCTCCGCTCATCGCCGCCAGGATCCGCATCCGTCAAGTCTACGAGCGCACGGATGCGGCGGCTCTGGCCCGCGCGAGCGCGTCCGGCAGCACGCGCAGCAGTTCGTCCACGTCCGCCCCGGTGCTGGTGCGCCCGAGCGTGAACCGCAGCACCGACCGGGCCGCGGTCTCGTCGCGTCCGAGTGCGAGCACGACGTGGGAGGGCTCGGGCACGCCCGCCTGGCATGCCGAGCCGGTGGAGGCCTGCACCCCGGCCTGATCGAGGAGGAACAGCAGCGTCTCCCCCGCCGCCCCCTCGAACAGCACGTGCGCGTTGCCGGGAAGGCGCCGCACCGGGTCGCCGAGCAGGTGCGTGCCCGGCAGGGACAGGACACCTGCGACGAGCCGGTCGCGGAGCTGCGCGAGTCGTGCGGTCTCCGTCACGCGTTCGGCCTCGGTCGCAGCGAGGGCCGCGGCGAACGCCGCCGCGCCGGGCACGTCCTGCGTGCCGGGGCGCAGGCCGCGCTGCTGCGCGCCGCCGTGGTGGAGGGGCTGGATGCGGGCGGTGCGCGCGACGACGAGCGCGCCCACGCCGACCGGGCCGCCCACCTTGTGCGCCGAGACGCTGAGCGCGCTGAGGCCGACGCCCTTCCCCGCGCTCCCGCGGAGGCCCGCGAAGGACAGGGGCACATGGCCGAGCGCGGCGACCGCGTCCAGGTGCAGCGGGACGCCCGCATCCGCGGCCGCGGCGGCGAGCCCGGCCGCGTCGTTCACGGTGCCGACCTCGTTGTTCGCGATCATCGCGGTCGCGAGCGCCGCGCCGGTCAGTGCGTCGCGGAACCGGTCGACCGGGATCGCACCGAACGGGTCGAGACCGACGTGCCGGAGTTCGGCGCCGCGTGCCTGTCGCAGCCAGCCGGCCGCATCCATCGTGGCGTGATGCTCGCCGTCCGGGAGGACGAGCGCGTCGCGGCCTCCGTCACGCGCCTCCCACAGCCCCTTGAGTGCGAGGTTGATCGATTCGGTGCCGCCGGAGGTGAAGACGACCTCGACGGGGTCGCAGCCGAGCACGTCCGCGACCTGCTCCCGGGACTCCTCGAGCAGGCGACGGGCGTCCTGGCCACCCCGGTGGATCGAGGAGGCGTTGCCGACGACCTCGACCGCCGCCAGCCACGCGTCGCGGGCTTCGGGGCGCAGCGGCGTGGTCGCCGCGTGGTCGAGGTACGTCACCTCTCAACTCTCGCACGCTCGCGCGCGCGAGGGACCGGGCTCAGCCGACGGAGTCGACCGCACCGCGCGCGTTGTACACGAGCGAGTCGCTGTCGCCGTATGCGCGGTAGACGGCGACGGCCTCGTCGTGACGCACGCCGATCGTCACCCGGATGCCGCGCGCTTCGAACTGCTCGGCCCAGTCGGCCACGACCGGGCCCTCGTCGAAGCCGGTGAGCTCCTCCAGCAGCGGGCCCTCGCCGGCGACGACGAGCGAGCGGACACCGCTCCACATGGTCGCGCCGTAACACATGACGCAAGGCCGCCAGTTGACGACGAGCTGCAGGTCGGCGCCGTCCGCGCCGAGGTCCCAGCGGCCCAGGCGCGTCTGGGCGAGGCTCAGGGTCGTGACCTCGGCGTGCATCGAGGTGAGCCCGGAGGCGAGCACGACGTTCACGCCGGCCGAGACGAGCTCGCCGGTGGCGGCGTCGACGACGATCGCCGCGAACGGGCCGCCGCTGCCCTCCCGCCAGTTGCGGTCGGCGAGCGCGTTCACGAGGTCCATGCGGTCCTCGAGGGTGGGGAGCACGGTGGGCAGCGTGTCGAGCTCGGCGACGAGCCAGTCGGGCAGGGACGCGGAGAAGCCGGTGGCGAGAGACATGGCGTCATCCTGGCGGATCGAGGTGACGGGACTGTTACGGCGTGCGTACAGGTCTCAGCGGTCCCGCCCGAGCCACTCGCGCACCCGGGCGAGCGGCCAGGTCGTGACGATGCGCTCGGCCGGGATCCCCGCCGCCTCCGCGCGCGCCGCACCGTGGTCGAGCAACGAGAGTTGCCCCGGTGCGTGCGCGTCGCTGTCGATCGAGAAGAGGCACCCGGCCTCGAGCGCGATCGCGATGAGGTCGTCCGGCGGATCCTGCCGCTCCGGTCGCGAGTTCACCTCGACCGCGACGCCGTGCCGCGCGCACGCGGCGAACACCGTCTCCGCGTCGAACACGGTCTGCGGCCGAGTACCCCGGCTCCCCTCCACGAGCCGGCCGGTGCAGTGCCCGAGCACGTCGGTGTGCGGGTTCTCGACGGCGCGCAGCATCCGCTCGGTCATGGGACGACGGTCCATCCGCAACTTCGAGTGGACGCTCGCGACCACGACCTCCACGCGGTCCAGCAGTGGGTCCTCCTGGTCGAGCGCACCGTCGTCGAGGATGTCGACCTCGATACCGCCGAGCAGCGTGAACCCGTCGCCCGAGAACCCGGGTACCAGTTCGAGCTGCGACGCGAGCCGTTCCGCGCTGAGTCCGTTCGCGACCCGGAGGCGCGGTGAATGATCGGTGAGCGCGAGGTATTCGTGTCCGAGCGCCCTCGCCGCCGCGACCATGTCGTCGATCGGGGTGAGCCCGTCCGACCAGTCGCTGTGCGCGTGCAGGTCGCCCTTCAGCAGCGCGCGCAGCCCGCTGGCCACCGCACCGGTGCGGGCACGGAGGTCCACGAGATAGCCGGGCACCTCCCCGGCGAGCGCCTGCTCGATCACGGCGAGGGTGCGCTCGCCGATCCCGGGTGTGCGACGCAGCCGGTCCCGGTCCTGCAGTTCGGCCGGCGTCATGCCGCGGATCGCGTCGGCGGCGGCCCGGAACGCCTTCGACCGGTACCGGGATGCGCGCTCGCGCTCCAGCAGCGTCGCGATCTCGGTGAGCGCCTCCAGGGGGTCCATCGCCTCAGTCTGTGCCCCCGAGGAGCCCGTCGTGACAGGATGGCCGCGTGACCGACCGCCTCATGCTCCTCGATTCCGCATCGCTGTACTTCCGGGCGTTCTACGGGCTGCCCGAGAGCATCACGGCGCCGGACGGCACGCCGGTGAACGCGGTGCGCGGGATGCTGGACATCGTCGCCAAGCTCGTCTCGACCTACCGCCCGACGCACCTCGTGGCGTGCTGGGACGACGACTGGCGGCCGCAGTGGCGCGTCGACCTCATCCCTTCCTACAAGGCGCACCGCGTGGTGGACGTCGTCGCCTCCGGCCCCGACGTGGAGGAGGTGCCCGACCCGCTCGAGACGCAGGTGCCGATCATCCGCGAGTCACTCGAGCTCCTCGGCGTCCCCGTCGTCGGCGTGGCCGAGCATGAGGCGGACGACGTCATCGGCACGCTCGCCACCGGCGCCGGCATGCCCGTCGAGGTCGTGACCGGTGACCGCGACCTGTTCCAGCTCGTCGACGACGACGCCGAGGTGTCCGTCGTCTACACCGCCCGTGGCATGAGCAAGCTGGAGACCGTCACCGACGAGGTCGTCATGGCCAAGTACGGTGTCCACGCCTCCCAGTACGCCGATTTCGCCGTCCTCCGCGGAGATCCGTCCGACGGCCTGCCGGGCGTGCCAGGCATCGGCGAGAAGACCGCCGCCACCCTGCTCGCCGCGCACGGCGATCTGGCCGGGATCATCGCCGCGGCCGAGGCGGGAGCGGGGATGTCCGCCGGGATGCGGGCGAAGGTCATCGCCGCGGCCGACTACATCGCGGTGGCGCCGAAGGTGGTGGCGGTCGCCCGCGACCTGCCGATCGACCGCCCCGACGCCCGGCTGCGTCCCCTCACCGACGCGTCGGCCGCGGAGGCGTTCGCCGACCGCTGGGGCGTCGGCTCCGCCTTCGACCGCGCGAGCGTCGCGATCGCCGGCATCACCGCCTGACCCGGCCCCCGATCAGGCCGCGAGCGAGCGGGTGGTCTCCACCCACAGCGCGAGCTTCGCCTCGGCCGCTCCCGAGTCGATCGCCTGGGCCGCGGTCTCCTTCGCCTCGGCGAGCCGCTCCAGGATCGGGCGCTGCGACTGCGTGGGGTCCTGGAAGAGGCGGTACGCGACGATGCCGGCGGCTGCGTTCAGCAGCACGATGTCGCGCACCGGCCCGGACTCGCCGGCGACGAGACGGCGGACGACGCCCGCGTTGTGGTCGGGGTCCCCGCCGATGAGGTCGCCGATGTCGGCGAGGGGGATGTCGAGGTCCCGCGGGTCGATGTCGTGCTCGTGCACGTCACCGAGCGACACCTCCCACACGCGGCTGTGCCCCGTGGTGGTGAGTTCGTCCAGGCCGTCGTCGCCTCGGAACACGAGCGCCGTGGCGCCGCGGGTGCGGAACACCCCGGTGATCAGCGGCACCCGGTCGAGCTGGGCGACGCCGACCGCGTTCGCCTCGGCGCGGGCGGGGTTGCACAGCGGCCCGAGGAAGTTGAAGACCGTGGGGATGCCGAGTTCGGCCCGCGTCGGACCCGCGTGACGGAAGCCGGGGTGGAACGCCGACGCGAACGCGAACGTGATGCCCGCGCGCGCGAGGGTCTCGGCGACCGCGTCCGGCGACAGCGTGAGGTCGACCCCGAGCGCGCGCAGCACGTCGGACGAGCCGGACTTGGAGCTGGCCGCCTTGTTCCCGTGCTTGACCACAGGCACGCCGGCCGCGGCCGCGACGATCGCCGACATCGACGACACGTTCACCGTGCCGAACCGGTCGCCGCCGGTGCCGACGATGTCGAGCACGTGCGAGTCGACCCGCAGCGGCAGCGCGGCCTCGAGGATCGCGTCACGGAACCCGACGATCTCGTCGACCGTCTCCCCCTTGGACCGCAGCGCGACCAGGAACGCCGCCAACTGCGACGGGGTCGCCTCGCCCGCCATGACCCGGCGCATGGCCCACGTCGACTCCGACACGCTGAGGTCCGTGCCCTCGAGGAGGGAGGTGAGGATCGTGGGCCAGGAGTACAGGTCGGTCATGTCCGCAATCCTAGTGAGCGCTCCCGCGCAGGATTCCCAGCGGATGGGGACACGAAACGCCGAGCCGCCCAACGGCGTGAATCCGCGGTCCGGCGGCGGATCCACCGTTCTTCCAGCCCGTCTTCGGCTGACGGATGCAAGAAGCACAGGCAACTATCAGCCATAATGAAAGGGTGACGACCCCAGCGACGTATTCCCAAGCCCTGCGCACGGTCAAACGGCCTGACCCGGTGGCCGTTGGCACGATCGTCTGGCTCGGCAGTGAAGTCATGTTCTTCGCCGGCCTGTTCGCGATCTACTTCACCCTGCGCAGCACCTCCCCGGAGCTGTGGGCGGAGGAGTCCTCGCTGCTGAACATCCCGTTCGCGACGGTCAACACGATCATCCTGGTCCTGTCGTCCGTGACGTGCCAGATGGGTGTGTTCGCCGCCGAGCGCTTCCAGCCCTACCGCACCGGCAAGAGCCCCATGAAGTGGGGCATGACGGGATGGTTCTTCCTCACCTTCATCCTCGGCGCGATCTTCGTGACCGGCCAGGTGTGGGAGTACGCGCAGCTCGTCGCGGAGGGCATGCCGATCTCGGCAAACGCCTACGCCTCGGCCTTCTACCTGACCACGGGCTTCCACGCGCTGCACGTCACCGGTGGTCTCATCGCCTTCCTCTTCGTGATCGGCCGCGCCTTCGCCGTCAAGAACTTCGGGCGCAAGGAGATGACGACCTCGATCGTCGTGTCGTACTACTGGCACTTCGTCGACGTCGTCTGGATCGCCCTGTTCCTCGTCATCTACTTCCTGCGATAAGTCCGGAGTTCCCTCATGGCACGTTTCAAGAAGCACCGGCAGTCCGGTCGGCGCAGTCCCCTCGCCGCGGCCGCACTGATCGGCATCGGTCTGCTCATCACCGGCGGGGTCTACGCCGGCGCGTCCGCCGCGGTCGCCGCCACCAGCGAGACCGAGCCCGCCGCGTCCACGCTCACCGTCGAGGACGGGCAGAAGCTCTTCCAGGCCAACTGCGCCACCTGCCACGGTCTCGACCTGCAGGGCACCGACGCCGGCCCCTCGCTCTACGGTGTGGGCGAGCTCGCGGTCCACTTCCAGGTCTCGACCGGTCGTATGCCGCTGCAGGCGCAGGCGCCGCAGGCCCCGCAGAAGCCCGTCCAGTTCACGGACGAGCAGATCGAGGCGCTCGCGAGCTACGTCCAGGCCGTCGCCCCCGGCCCCGCCTACCCGGCCTCCGAGGTGCTCGACGGCGAGGGCGACCTGGCCGCCGGTGCGGAGCTATTCCGCATCAACTGCGCCATGTGCCACAACGTCGCCGGCGCCGGCGGTGCGCTCACCGAGGGCAAGTACGCCCCGAACCTGCACCACACCACCGCGCTGAACATGTACGCGGCCATGGTCACCGGTCCGCAGAACATGCCCGTCTTCAACGACATGAACCTCACCCTCGAGGACAAGCGGGACATCATCTCCGCCCTGCTCTGGATGCAGGAGAACCCGTCCCCCGGTGGCTACGCGCTCGGCTCGCTGGGCCCGGTCGCAGAGGGTCTGTTCATCTGGATCTTCGGCATCGGCACGCTCATCGCGGTCACGGTGTGGATCACCGCCAAGTCGAACTGACGCACTTTTCACAGACATACGGAACGTACGAGGAGCACCATGGCACACGATGTCGACCCGCTCGAGCATGAGAGGGCTTCCTGGAAGCCGTCGAGCGGTCTTGCCGTGGAGGTGTCCGACCCGGCGGTGAACCCCGGTCTGCCGCCGCATCGGGAACGCATCACCGACAAGGACCCGGCCGCCATGCAGCGCGCCGTCCGCACGGTCTACACGCTGTTCTACCTCTCGGTCGCAGCGTCGATCTGGGCGGTCGTGGCCTACATGGTCTTCCCGCTCGACGGCACCCTCGCCGCTGTCCACAACAACTCCATGTTCGTGGGGCTGGGCATCGCCTTCGCGCTGCTCGCGATCGGCATCGGCGCCATCCACTGGTCGAAGGCGGTGATGTCCGACAAGGAGTACATCGAGCCCCGCCACGCGACCCGCGGTCGCGACAGCACCCGTGAGGGCGCGATCGCGGTCTTCGAGGCCGCCAACGAGGAGTCCGGCTTCGGCCGCCGCGCGATGATCCGCAACTCGCTCATCGCCGCCGTGGTCGCCTCGGTCATCCCCGGCATCACGCTCTTCCGCGGTCTCGCCCCCGAGGGCGAAGACCCCGTGGAGCTGCTCGAGCACACCATGTGGAAGAAGGGCATGCGCCTCGCGCTCGACCCGACCGGTCGCCCGATCAAGGCCTCCGAGGTCACCCTGGGCTCGGCGTTCCACGTCATCCCGGAGGAGCTGGCCAAGCTGTCCCACCACGAGGGCTACCTCGAGGAGAAGGCCAAGGCGATCGTCCTGCTCATGCGCCTGCCGCAGGAGGACCTCATCGAAGCCGAGGACCGCAAGTCCTGGTCCTACGACGGCATCGTCGCCTACTCCAAGGTCTGCACGCACGTCGGCTGCCCCGTCGCGCTGTACGAGCAGCTGACCCACCACCTGCTCTGCCCCTGCCACCAGTCGCAGTTCGACGTGGCCGACGGCGCCAAGGTCATCTTCGGCCCGGCCGCCCGTCCGCTGCCGCAGCTGCCGATCACCGTCGACGACGAGGGCTACCTCGTCGCGCAGAGCGACTTCACCGAACCCGTCGGCCCGAGCTTCTGGGAGCGTCATTGAGTACCGCAACCGCCACCTCCGCTCCTGAGCAGAAGAAGGACGCGCCCCTCGGCGGTCGCTTCGTCGGAGCGGCCGCGAACTACATCGACGAGCGCACGAGCATCTCCGGGCTCGTGAAGGAGCTCGGCCGCAAGATCTTCCCCGACCACTGGTCGTTCATGCTGGGTGAGATCGCGCTGTGGAGCTTCGTCGTCGTGCTCCTGTCGGGCACGTTCCTGACGTTCTTCTTCCAGGCGTCCATGGTCGAGACCCACTACGACGGCTCGTACCCGCTCATGCGCGGTGTCGCGATGTCCGCAGCGCTCGATTCGACGCTGAACATCTCGTTCGACCTGCGCGGTGGCCTCCTGGTCCGCCAGATCCACCACTGGGCCGCGCTCGTGTTCGTCGCCGGCATCGGCGTGCACATGCTCCGCGTCTTCTTCACCGGTGCGTTCCGCAAGCCGCGCGAGCTCAACTGGGTCATCGGCTTCGTGCTGTTCGTCCTGGCCATGGGCGAGGGCTTCACCGGCTACTCGCTCCCCGACGACCTGCTCTCGGGCAACGGCCTCCGCATCATCGACGGCATGATCAAGGGCATCCCGCTGATCGGCACCTGGACCTCGTTCCTCCTCTTCGGCGGCGAGTTCCCCGGTGACGCGATCGTCGGCCGCCTCTACACGCTGCACATCCTGCTGCTGCCGGCCATCCTGGTCGCGCTGCTGGCCCTGCACCTCGTGCTGATGATCATCAACAAGCACACGCAGTTCGCCGGCCCCGCCCGCACGAACAGCAACGTCGTCGGCTACCCGATGCTGCCGGTCTACGCTTCGAAGATGGGTGGGTTCTTCTTCCTCACCTTCGGCGTGATCGTCCTCATCGCGTCCCTGTTCACGATCAACCCGATCTGGAACTACGGCCCGTACGACCCCTCCCCCGTGTCGGCCGGCACCCAGCCCGACTGGTACATCGGCTTCGCGGACGGCGCGCTGCGTCTCGTCCCGCCGGGCTGGGAGTTCGTGTGGCTCGACCGCACCTGGTCGTTCAACATCATCGTCCCGCTCGTGGTCCTGGTGCTGTTCATCCTGCTCGTCGCGATCTACCCCTTCATCGAGGCGTGGATCACCGGCGACAAGCGTGAGCACCACATCGCGCAGCGCCCGCGCAACGCGGCCACCCGCACCGCGATCGGCGTCGCCGGCGTGATCTTCTACGCCACGCTCTGGGCAGCGGCCTCCTCGGACCTCATCGCGACGCACTTCATGCTCTCGATGGAGGGTGTGATCCACTTCCTGCAGTTCACGCTCATCCTCGGCCCGATCATCGGCTACTTCGTCGCCAAGCGCATCGCGATCGCGCTGCAGAAGAAGGACCGCGAGGTCGTCCTGCACGGGTACGAGTCCGGTCGCATCGTCCGCCTCCCGGGCGGCGAGTACATCGAGGTGCACCAGCCGGTCGACCAGTACGACCGTTGGAAGCTCATCGACGCCGAGACCTACGAGCCGTACGTGCCGCGTCCGAACGCCAAGGGCAACATCCCGTGGCACCGCAACCTCCGCGCTGCGATCTCGCGCTGGTTCTTCGAGGACCGGCTGACCCCGCTCACGCAGGCGGAGATCGCCGCCGCCGACGCCCACCAGCACCACTCGCTGGACCACATGGACGAGGAGGAGGCGGCGGAGATCGCCGGCGCCGACCAGCGCGCCGCCGAGGACGGCCGTCCCGTCAACGCGGTCGGCGAGAAGGCCAGCGCCGAATGGCCCTCCCCCAAGGCGCTGAACGAGGCCAACGAGACCGACGAGGGCGACGCACCGCGCGCCTGAGTCACTCCTCGAACGGGCGGTCCGGTTGTTTCCGGGCCGCCCGTTTCGTCGTTCCCGCCGCGGAGCCCACGTTACTTTCTTCGTAGCCCTGATGGAGCGATCCTGAGGGTGACGGCCTGCTGGGCCCGGCATGATTGCTGCCCCCTGTCGCCCATGATCTGGGGGGTGTTGTCACCGGGCCTGGTTGGCGGT
>Ga0182737_1003952_pt1 | contig 10407 bp, 12 predicted proteins | sample eDN5th30CBELigOP_FD_128878 | JGI IMG/M metagenome (GOLD analysis project Ga0182737, IMG submission 128878) | Enriched Organic Plus compost microbial communities from Emeryville, California, USA - eDNA 5th pass 30_C BE-Lig OP (version 2) (version 2) ... | reverse complement strand
TCCGGTCGACTGTACAAGCCGGGCGGGTGCGCCTCGGCAGGTTACCCAAGCGGCCAAAGGGATCTGACTGTAAATCAGCCGGCATAGCCTTCGGGGGTTCGAATCCCTCACCTGCCACCCAAGAGAAAGCCCCGCTCAGCGGGGCTTTTCTCGTTCTCTGGCGCTCCTGTGGCGAACTACCCTTGAAGGGTGTTGTTCGGTGCTGTCCGGGAGAAGAAGGTCATCCAGATCAAGGTCGAGGCACCCTCGGTCGACGAGGCGCGTGCCGAGGTGATCGCCCAGGTGCCGCCCGGCTACGAGCTCACCGACGCCGACCCGGTCATGACCAAGGGTGCGATCTCGGTGATCATCGAGGCGAAGGCCGCGGCACGCGGGGAGGTGCGCACGATCGAGGCCGAGACGTTCGACGAACTGCGCGCCAAGGTGCCGGAGGGATGGGAACTCCTCCACATCCGCCGCGACTGAGCGCGGACCCCCGATTCGCCCGTCCCGGATGCGCGGTGCGCCGCCGCCGCATCCGTCATCTGCGAAGGTTGAACCAGTCCGTGGGGTGTCCGGGGTCAGCCGAGCACGGCGATGACGTCGGCCTGCACGAGCAGGCCCCGGTCGAGGTCGGCCTGCACGACGTGACGGGCGGGGCGGGATGCGGGATCGGGGAACATCGCGAGCCACTCGCGGTTCAGTGCGTCGCGGTCGCGGAACGCCCGCAGCCACACCGTCATCTTCATGATGTCGTCGACCGTGCCGCCGACCTCGGCCATGAGCGCGCGCACGTGGCGGAACACGTTCACCACATGCGCGTCGAGGTCCGGCGGCAGTTCGCCCGTGTCCGGATCGCGCCCGGTGAACGCACCCGAGAACACGAACGGGCCCTTGCGGCTCGCGGCCGGGATCGGGTTCGCGTGCCCGAATCCGGGCAGCTCGATCGACGTGCGGCGGTTCATCGCGGGTTCTGACGCATCCACGCGGCCCAGTATGCCTTCGGCGCCGCGGTCCGCGTCATGTCCGGGGACGCGGCCGGTCCATCGGGCGCGTCGCGAGCACGCGGCGCAACAGTCCCGCCATGGTCGCGTCGCGGGCGGCGCCGGGGCGGATGAGGACGAACGCGCGCAGCGGCTCGGGGGCGGGGTCGAGGTCACGCACCGTGAGGTCGAAGCGGTCCAGGCTCGCCCGGTCCGGGTCGGGGAGGATGCTGCACGCCATACCGGACTGCACGAGCGGCAGCGTGCCCTGGATCGTGTGCTCGGTGCGGACCTCGGCAGGGGAGACGCCGTGCTCGCGGAACGCCTGCTCGACCGCCTCCGGCAGGCTTACGACCGCAGCGGTGCGCCGGGGCAGCACGACGCGGCGGCCGTCGAAGCCGCGCAGCGGGAACGGGTTCGGGGCGTCGGCCTCGTCCGGGGGGAGCGCGGCGACGAGCGGCACCTCACCCCAGTCCACGAGTTCGAAGTCGTCCTGGTGCTGGGCGGCGAACCGGCGCGGGTCGGAAACCGTGACGGCGACGGCGTCGACCGCGCGCTGGCGGAGCATGTCGATGGCCTGCCACGGCGGCGGGTCGAGCAGGCGAACCTCGACGCCCGGCGCCTCCTGCGCCTGCAGCCGCAGGAGCATGGGCACCCGGCGCCACATGAGCGCGGGGACGGCGGCGAGGGTGATCGAACCGGTCACGCCCTCGCCGTAGCGGCGCAGCTCGTCGCCGAGGTCGTCGATGTCGGCGAGGATGCTGGTGGCGCCGTCGAACAGCCGGCGCCCGGCGGCGGTGGGCTCCACCCCGCGGGTCGTGCGGGTGAGGAGCGTCACGCCGAACTCCTCCTCGAGGCGCCGGATCGCGACCGACAGCGATGGCTGGGCGAGGTGGAGTTGCGCGGCCGCGGAGGTGAGCGAGCCCGCGCCGACGACGGCGACGAAGTAGCGCAGCTGCCGCAATTCCATAGCTCGAACTCTAACCCCGCGGGTGTCGCATAGCTGCGGGCTATGGGCGGCGCGAGCCGCGGCGACGCCGACCGGCCGCGGCGGAAGCGTGGCGGCGTCATCCGCAATCCGCTCCGCTGTGCGCCGCCCCGTGTCAGGATGGGCGTGGCGGCACACCCGCCGGAGTGGAGGAGGCCAAGATGACCGGTCCGGAGCAGCCGCTTCCGCAGGAGCGGACCGAATCGCCGAACCTCGTGCGCTGGGCCATCTGGGTCGCGATCGGCGCCCTCATCGCCGCAGCCCTGGTGAGCGTCGTCTGGGTGCTCATCGGCTCGCAGAACGACATCATCGGCCGCGCGTTCATCACCATCCTGCTGCTGGCCGGGTTCGGTGGTGCGGCGATCCTCGAGGCGCACCTCGCGCCGCGGCGACCCGAGTGGTTCACGCTGCTGAGCATGACGAGCTGGGTGCTCTCCCTCCTCATCGGCGCCTTCCTCACCTGGGCACCGCCCGGTTACGGTTCGCTGGGCTTCGAGGGTGTGACGCGCCTGTTCTCCTTCATGCTCATCGTGCTCGTGCTGCAGCTCGCGGTGCTCCACATCCGCCTCTACACGAAGTCGATGGCCCGGCGCCCCACGGCGTTCACCCGCGCGGTCGGCTTCACCACGCTGGGGATGGTCGTGCTCCTGGCCGTCATGCTCGTCTCGCCGCTCATGCTGCACGAGTGGATCCGGTTCCACGACATCTACTGGCGGGTGGTGGTCGCGGTCACGATCCTCGCCGCGCTCGGCACGGCGCTCGTACCGCTGACGAACCTGCTGTTCGCCCCGCGTCGTCCCCGGCCGGTCGCCGTCGTGCCGACCTGGCCGACGTACGCCGACCAGGTGACCCCGCTGCCGGTCCTGCCCGACGGCACCCCCGACTGGAACGCCTACTACACGGGCCGCCCGACCTACGCGCCCCACGGCCCCGTGCAGCCCTCGACGACCGCGGAGGCGGCGTACGCGCAGCATCCGGTCGACGGCCCGGTCATCACCCCGTCGGAGCCCGCCACACGCCCGGGACCGCAGGAGGCGACGCAGACGCCCGCGCCCGCGCAGCCCCAGATCCCGCCGGGGTACGAGGGGTACCCGCCGCCGCCGCCGCTGCCGCCGCGCCCCTGAGCCGCAGGTAGCGTGGAGGGATGACCACCCCTCCCGCAGACCTGCTGCCGCTCGCCGTCGACATCGCCCGTGAAGCCGGGGCGCTCGCGTACGCCCGTCGTCGTGCCGGTGTCTCGATCGCCGCGACGAAGTCCGCCGTGGCCGACATCGTCACCGATGCGGACCGTGAGGTCGAGACCCTCATCCGGCAGCGGTTGGATGCCGCCCGCCCGGGCGACGGCTTCCTCGGTGAGGAGTCGGGCGGCGGCGAGTCGACCACCGGCATCACCTGGGTCGTCGATCCGATCGACGGGACCGTCAACTACGCCTTCGGCATCCCGATCTACGCCGTGAGCATCGCCGCCGTGGCGGGTGAGCCGGTTCCGGGGGAGTGGACCGCGCTCGTCGGGGTCGTCTACAACCCGGTCACGGACGAGCTCTTCCACGCGGTGCGCGGCGAGGGCGCCTGGCTCGGCGAGCAGCGGCTCGCGGTCACCCGGGAGGCGCCGGCGGGCGCGCTCCTGGCCACCGGTTTCGGTTACGACCCCGCGACGCACGCCGGCGACCTCGCCCGCGTCGCGAAGGTCATGCCGATCGCGCGCGACCTGCGCCGGATGGGTTCGGCCTCGCTCGACCTGGCCTCCGTCGCGGCCGGCCGGCTCGACGGGTACTTCGAGCGCGGCCTGAACCCGTGGGACCACGCGGCCGGTGCGCTGCTGGTCGAGGAGGCGGGCGGTCGGGTCGGCGGCATCGGCGGCGGGCCGGTCGGCCGTGCCATGACGATCGCCGCGGGGCCCGCGGTCTTCGAGCGACTGGTGTCGATCATCACGGAATGACGAATCCCTCGTTACGGAGTGATTTCGTGGATGGCATTCCCAGGAGCGGCCGGGTAGTGTTTACCTGTTCGTTATCTTCGGTGCCCGACCGGAGTGATGTACGACCCGATCCGACATCTTCGTCGCGCCGCGACAACGACTGAGGCGATACAGAGTTTTGACTTCCGCACAGACCCCGGCTGAGCACGCTCCCCTGCGTCGTAGCCGACGCTCAGCGACCACCCCGGTCGACGCGCAGCAGGTGTCGGAGGCTCAGCCCGGTGAGATGGATGCGGCCTCCGTCGCCGCCCCCGCCGACGTGCGTCCTCCGGCGGTTCCGCTGACCCGTCGACAGCTCCGCGAACTCGCCGCCCGTGAGGCCGCCCCGCGTCCGACCGCGTCCGCCGAGGCGCCCGCGATGCTGGTGGAGCCCGCGGCGGATGTCGTCGAGGGTGCCGCGCACCGCGCGGCTTCCCACGAGCAGGCGTCGCAGTCCGAGCCCGCCGCGACGGCGACGGCCGATGCCGCCGTCGACGAGTTCGAAGCCGCGGCCCGACTCTTCTCCTTCACGGGGGAGACCCCCGTGCAGGTGGCCGAGCCCGTGCTCGCCGAGGAGGCACCCGAGCCTGCTGCGGCCGAGCCCGCCGAGCCGGTGCACACCGCCCGTCGCGGCCGTTCCTTCTTCACCCGCGGCGCGGTCAAGCGCGTCACCACCGCGTCGGCCACGATCGGCGCGATGGGTGTCGTGGGGCTGCTCGCGGTCGGCCTGACCACTCCGGTCGAGGCTGTGGCCGCAGCATCCGGCACCGACGCGGTCAACGCCGTCTCGCTCGCGTCCGGGACGAAGGGCGACGAGATCCAGGCCTACGTCGCCCCGGCGACCGCTGAGACCGCCAGCCTCGACCGTGCCGACTACGGCACCGCCACGGTGGCGTCGATGGCCGCCGAACTCGGTATCAGCCACTTCTCCAGCGACTACACGAACAATCCGAACGCCGCGATCCAGTGGCCGTTCGCGGTCGGTGTGCCGGTGTCGTCGGGCTTCGGCGCGCGCTGGGGCCGCATGCACGAGGGGGCGGACTTCACGCCCGGCGAGGGTGCGCGCGTGCAGGCCATCGCGGCCGGCACCGTCCGGCAGGCCACAGAGAGCGGCGGCGCGTACGGCGTCGTCGTCGTGATCGACCACGTGATCGACGGCAAGCTCGTGTCGACCCGTTACGGGCACATGCTCTACGGCTCGCTGCAGGTCAGCGAGGGAGACACCGTGGTGGCCGGTCAGTACCTCGGTCGCACCGGAAACACCGGTCGTTCGTTCGGCGCGCACACGCACGTCGAGGTGCTCCTGAACGGCACCACCGCGACCGACCCGATCGTGTGGCTGCGGAACAACGCCGGCCGCATGAGTCTCGACGGCTGAGGCCGCCCTCGATTTTTCGAGAAGCCGGTTGCTCTGGTATTCTCGACGAGTTGCCCGGTGACGGGTGACACGCCCCGATAGCTCAGTGGCAGAGCACTTCCATGGTAAGGAAGGGGTCGTCAGTTCAATCCTGACTCGGGGCTCGAAGCATCCACTCGAAACACCACGGATGCGGCGCGGCAGGGTAGCTCAGTTGGTGAGAGCGCACGACTCATAATCGTGAGGTCGCGGGTTCGAGCCCCGCTCCTGCTACAGCGCAGAACCCCCGGAATTCCGGGGGTTTTCGTGTTTCCAGAGTAGGCCGCGGCGGGACGGCTCGTCGCATCTTCGGATGCTGTCGCGTCCTTCGGAGGACGCCGGCACGAGCCGCCGAAGTCCGGCGGTTCCTCCGGGCGCCGAACCGCCTCAGCCCTCGAACGCGGCGACCATCGCGCGCCAGGCGGCGTCGATGTCGGCGTCGGCGGGGAAGCGGCCCGACAGCTCGAGGTCGACGAGGCCGTGCACGGCGCCCCAGAGGGCACGCGCGCGGGCGTGGTCGCCGTTCGCGGCGCGCATCACCGGTGCCAGCGCCGCCGCCTCCACCTCCGGATCCAGGAGTTCGCGGTGCAGCGGCATGCGCGTGACCACAACATAGGTGTCGCGATGTGCGAGCGCCCAGTCGCGGTATGCACCAGCGAGTCCGGCGAGCCGCGGGGGAGCGGCCGCCAGCGCCTCCGCAAGGGCGCGCAGACCCCGCTCCTGCAGCGCGGCGACGACCTCGGCCTTGTCCGCGACGTGCTTGTACAGCGACGGCGCGCGAACGCCCACGACCTCCGCGAGTCGCCGCATCGACAGTCGATCGATCCCCTCCTCCGAGAGGATGCGCTCGGCCGCGTCGAGGATCTCTTCCCTACGGCTCACCCTGCCACGATACGGGCGTGCGCCTGCACCCGGTCGCGAAGCGCGCGGTTGAACGCCTCGAACCCGGCCCGGGTCGCGTCGAGGCTGCCCGCCATGAACGGCACCAGGATCCCGCGGAACGACTCGGCGTGCGTGAACAGCGTCCTGCCGTCCGGCTGTGCGGCGAGGCGGAACGAATGCTCCCCGTCGAACAGTCCGGGGATGCCGGCCCGCCCCAGCCAGCGCAGTTCACGCCCCGGCTCGGCGACCAGCACGGTCGGGCGGAACGTCATCCCCGACCCTCCCGGAGGTTGGATGCGGACGAAGATCCGCGAACCCGTGACGAGCTCGCCCCGCAGCTCCCGGACGAACGGATTCCACTCCGGATACGACTCGGTCGCCGTCAACACCTCCCACACCCGCTCCGGTGCGGCGTCGATCACGATCCGGGTCTCGATGGTGCGCATGTGCTCTCCTCTCGACGATGTTCAGAGGGCTAACGTCGTTAGCCTTGCGGGAAGCTAACACCGTTCGCCGCGGGTCGTCAAGCGTCGGATGACCGCGTCGTCTGCCGTCGGCGCGTGAGCGGGATGCGGGGCGATCGCGGCCCTTCCTTGCTCCAGGAGACGTAGGCTTGCCCGCGTGCATTCGACGACCATGACGCCCGCGGGGCGTGAGGAGGTCCCCGGCGCCGCGTGCGCCGTGGAGTAGGCCTGTCGCGTCCGCCGCTGTGCGGACGCTGCCGAGCCCGCCGCGGCACATCCGCGGGGCCGTCCACCGCCGCATCCTCGCGGCCATCGTCGTGAAGAAGGTCCACCATGCACGCACTCACCGAGAAGGACATCCGCGCGTCCTTCGTCAACGTCTCGCTCCGCGAGCGGAACGCGATCCCCATGCCCCCGCTCGACGGCGTCGACTGGGAACAGCTCGACTACCTCGGCTGGCGCGACGAGAAGCAGCCGCTCGTCGGCTACATCGTCGTCCCCGTCGACGGCGAGCCCGTCGGCATCATGCTGCGCCAGGCCGAGCAGCGCACCCGCAGCCGCGCCCAGTGCAGCTGGTGCGAGGACGTCACCCTCCCCAACGAGGTCGTCCTGTTCACCGCCCGCCGTGCCGGCAAGGCCGGCCGCAACGGCAGCGTCATCGGCACCCTCGTCTGTGAACGGTTCGAATGCTCGCGCAACGTCCGCCGCGCCATGCCGCCCGCCTACCCCGGGTTCGACGTCGAGGCCGCCCGGCAGCGCCGCATCCACGCCCTCCGCGAGCACACCGACCGGTTCGCCCGCGACGTGCGCGACGGGGAGTGATCCGTCGCGGGCCACCCGTCCGCGGGTGGCCCGCGACACCCCCGCGCGGATGCGGTTGCCTCGTGCCATGGACGTGCTCCGACCGCGGCGGTCCGTGACCGCCCTCGCCGACTACGACGAACTCCTGCGCGTGCCCGACCTCAGCGTCGGCCGCTACGTGATCCCCGCCGGCGGGGTCGACCCGCAGCAGCCGCACACCGAGGACGAGGTCTACATCGTGCTGCGGGGCCGCGCCGTGCTGCGCACCCCGGATGCCGCGGCCGAGGCGGTCCCGGGCGCGGTGCTGTTCGTCCCCGCGGGGGAGGAGCACCGCTTCACCGACGTCGAGGAGGACCTCGAGGTCATCGTCGTGTTCGGTCCTGCGGAGCACACCCGCGCCCCCTGAGATCGCGGCTGTTGCATATACGCTCTCACATCTGATAACGCTCTCGATTGTGAGAGAGAAAACGAGTGCAGCGGACGTCCTCCGCAGCATCCGGCCGGCGCCGACAGGGCGCGAAAACAGGAGAAGTCCCGAGTCCAGGAGGATCCATGACGGATCGACCTGTGCTCGGGATTTCTCCTGTCACGGGGATGCGGGTCCCGGAGGCGGCGGGGTGGGTCAGACGGATGCGGGCACGCCGAGGCGGCCGTCCACCATCTCCAGCACCTCGTCGCAGTGCTCGAGGACGTCGCGGTCATGGGTGACCATGACCACCGCGACGCCGGAGTCGTGCGCCCGGTCCGCGAGGAGCTGGACGACCTCGTGGCTGCGGCGCCGGTCGAGGGCCGCGGTGGGCTCGTCGACCAGCAGCAGCGACGGGTTGTTCACCAGCGCGCGGGCGATGCCGACGCGCTGACGCTCGCCACCGGAGAGCTCACCCGGACGGTGCCCGGCGCGGTGCGCCATGTCGACCGAGGCGAGCAGCGCCTGCGCGTCTACCTTGCGGTTGCCCGCGAGGCGACCGACGAGCCGGAGCTGGTCGGCGGCGGTGAGGGCGGGCAGGAGGTTGCCGGACTGGAACACGAAACCGATGTTCTGCAGCCGGAACCGGGCCCGGGCGCGGCGCGAGAGCGAGCCGAGGTCGGTGCCGTGCACCTTCACGGTGCCGCTGTCGGGCCGGCCGAGCGCGCCCGCCACCGCGAGCAGCGACGACTTGCCGGAGCCGGACGGGCCGACGATCGCGACGAAGCGGCCGGGGGCGACGCGCAGCGAGACGTCGTCGAGTGCGCGCACGCGGGACTCGCCGTCGCCGAGCTCGAGCACCGCATTGGAGACCTCGAGGGCGGGGGTGGTGGTGTCGATGGTCATCGCTGTCCTCCAAGGGCGCGAGCGGGGTCGACCCGCGTGATCCGGACGAGGGCCACCGCGGCGCCGAGCAGACCCAGGATGATGGTCGCCGCGGACGCGATGGCGATGGGGGCGAACTCGAGGTCGAACGGCATGGCGTCCGGCATCAGTGCGCCCAGGCCCACACCGGCGGCGACGCCGATCGCGGTGAAGCCGATGAGCAGGATCGCGGCCTGTGCCAGGCTGTCGCGCAGCACGTAGCCGCTGGAGGCGCCGACCGCACGGAGCACGGCGATGTCGTGGGTGCGCTGGATGGTCCACACGGTGAAGAACGCGCCGACCACGAGGGCGCAGATCACGTAGAGGAAGACCTGGATCATGCTGAGGGTCAGCGTCTCGGCCTCGTATCCGGGGGAGGCGTTGAACGACTCGGTCAGCGTCATCGTCTCGGTCTCGGCCTCGGTGTCGATCGCGGTGACGTCGGGCAGGCCGTCCTCGGCGAGGAGGGCGACGACGCTCGCGTACGGGCAGTCGAGGGCGTCGAGCTCGGCCTGCGTCGGGGCGCCCGCCTTCGCCTGGCCCGCGGCCATGAGCCGCCAGGTGTCCACGGGGAGGTACGCGACATCGACGTGACCGAAGGTCGCCTGACCCTCGGTGAAGCCGACCACGGTGAGCTCGACGTCGGTGCGGTCGAGGGTGACGACGGTGCCGATCTCGACGCCCGCGTCGCGCAGCGGCTCGGAGACGACGATGCCGTTCGCAGCACCGATGCCCTCACCGGAGGAGACCTCGGGGGCGAGGAAGCCGTCGGGCTCGACGCCGAAGAGCGTCAGGTCGATCTGGGTGCCGTCATCGGTCACGCCGTTGACGATGTTCACGCCCATCGGCTCGGCGGCGTCGATGCCGTCGGTGTCCTGCCAGACGGCGAGCTGCTCGTCGGAGACCACCGAGCGGCTGAACGCGTTGTCGGTCATGGTGCCCTCGTCGAAGGCGAAGCCGGTGGCCGGCATCTTCTTCAGCGCGGAGACACCGTCGTTGACGAGCCCGGACGAGAGCCCGGAGAGCATGACGACGAGCACGGAGATCAGAGCGATCACGATGCCCATCAGGGTGAAGCGGCCGCGCGCGAAGCGCAGCTCGCGGAGTGCAAGGAACATGGGAGCCTTCACAGACGAATTCCGACAGGGCGTCGCCATCATAGCGACACAGTGTCGGAAAAAGCTGGAAGTGCTAGGAGCGCAGGCCGCCGGTCAGCATCCGGTACACGTCATCCGCGACCCGGGCGTGATCCAGCCCGTGCGAGACCATGCGCACCCCCGCGCCCAACACGCCCTCCGCGAGGGTCGCGGCCACGCGCGGCTCGGCCACGCCGAGCTCCTCCACCACGTGCATGAGCGGGCGCATGAGCGCATCGTGCAGCGCCATCACGTCGTCGTACCGGCTCGGGCTCAGCTGGGCCTCGCGGAGCACCCCCGCGATCTCGTGCTTGCCGTCCGCGGTCATCGCCATCGTCTTCTCGACGAAGGCGCGCAGCCGCGGCAGTCCCGGCTCGACGCCCTCCAGCGCCGCCTCGATCTCGGCGTCCCACCGCTCGATCGCGTCGATCGCGATCGCGACGAGCAGGTCGTCCTTCGTCGGGAAGTAGTCGTAGAAGCTCGAGCGCGAC
>Ga0182737_1003949_pt1 | contig 10414 bp, 9 predicted proteins | sample eDN5th30CBELigOP_FD_128878 | JGI IMG/M metagenome (GOLD analysis project Ga0182737, IMG submission 128878) | Enriched Organic Plus compost microbial communities from Emeryville, California, USA - eDNA 5th pass 30_C BE-Lig OP (version 2) (version 2) ... | reverse complement strand
GTTCGGGGCAAAGGCCTCACAATGGATGCCGGGACTATGCAGGATTATTTTGCGCTGCTGGAAAAGCTTCCGCTGAGGCAGCGGCTGGATGAGGCGGCGGTCGAGAAAGCGCTCCAGTTTGCTTTCCATTTCTTTTTCCGCCGCATGATTCCGCTGTCCTTTATAAAACCTTTTCCGGGCCCAAGGCGGTTCGAAACATCTATCGACAATCTCGGCAACCTGATGACCGGAGCGGATGCAGGGCTGGACACGGTCTGCGATGGTATTCTGCTGGGCACACCCTTCCATATGGATGAGGCGGCAGCCCTGCGCTTTGCCGGCAAGAGGGCGTAAATGGTTGGGGATGATGACAGCGGCAGGCAGGCCCTTATCACGGTCGTAATCGGCACCTTCAACCGGCTGCCGGCTCTCAGGAAATGTCTGGAAAGCATTGAGAGGGAAACAAGTGTTCCCTACAAAGTGGAAGTGACGGATGCGGGGTCAACGGACGGCACGGTCGAATTTCTGCAGGCCAATGCAGGACCCAAGCTGGCGATCACGCTGGAAGGGAAGAAGGTCGGCCAGGCCAAGGCCCTCAATGCCGTGTTCAGGCGGTTGGCGACGCCTTATGTCTGCTGGCTAAGCGACGATAATGAGTTGGCCCATCAAGGGCTCGATACCGCGGTCGCCGCCATGGAAGCGGATTGCAGCCTCGGTATGGTGGGCCTGAAGGTAAGAGACCGCGTCGGGCCCTTTGTCAAGGCGCCTTATGTGGGCGGCATATCCTCGACCGGCATCATCAACATCAATCAGGGTGTGGTGCGTCTGGATGTGATGAAGGCCGTTGGATATTTCAGTGAGCAATTCGGCACCTACGGTATTGACCCCGATCTTACCGCAAAAATCCTGCTGGCTGGTCATGATGTCGCTTTGACCAGGCAGGTGGGCGTGCTGCACGACCGCGACTGGCCGGAAGCAAGCCTTGAGGATCCCCAACACCCTTTTACCTTGAGCCGGCAGTTCCACACGCTTTACCGTCGCAAATACGATCAGTGGATGGGTATGAGTTTCGGCTGGTTTCTTTCCCGCGCGTTCTGGAAAGGGCTGAGGGTGTTTTTTCCGCGCTTTTTGTCGCTGGATAGAAGTGAGCCTGTCCTGGGTTATCTCGTGAGGGACTGGCACAATTTCTTTGCATCCCGCTTCATTTCTCTTTGGCGGGAGCTTCTGTCACGTGATGAAAGGGTATATCTCCGCCAGCATTGTCCGGCGAAGCTGGTCGCCAAAGGCGTGCCGCCGGATGTGCCCCAGGACTGATGTCAGGCGCCCGCGCGCTTCTCGGCCTGTCTGCGCGCAAGCTCCGCTTCTATCAGAAGATTAACCAGCTGCGGCATCTTGACAGTCGCTTCCCATGCCAGCTGCCTTTTTGCCTTTTCAGGGCTTCCGGCGCTGTCGGAAATATCCGTTGGGCGCATCAACTCGGGCGCGACCTCCACATGCTTGCGCCAATCCAGGCCAAAATGCGAAAAGGCGACTTCGACAAAATCCGTCAGGGAAGATGTCGTGCCTGTCGCCACCACATAATCCTCGGGTTGTGACTGCTGTAGGATGCGCGACATGGCATCCACATATTCAGGCGCCCAGCCCCAGTCGCGATGAACGTTGAGATTGCCGAGGGTAAGCATTTCGGCTTTCTTCTCTGCTATGTCGCAAGCGCCGCGCACGATTTTTTGCGTCACAAAACGGTGCGGCCGCAATGGGCTTTCATGATTGAAAAGAATGCCGGAACAGGCAAAAAGCCCATAAGACTCTCTATAATTCGCCACCGTCCAGAAGGCGGCCGCCTTGGCGACACCATAAGGGCTGCGGGGGCGAAAAGGGGTATCTTCATCTGCCGGGATTTGCGTGTTGCCGAACACTTCTCCAGAAGCCGCGTTGTAAAACCGGGTGTCCAGTTTCAGGAAGCGGATGGATTCGAGGATATTCAACGCCCCTTCGATGGTCCCTTCAAAGGTTTCGACTGGCTGCGCGAAGGAAAGCCCCACCGAGGATTGGCTTGCGAGGTTGTAAATCTCATCGGGCCGCACATCGCCAATAACCTGCAACACGCTGCGAAAATCGCTCATGGAGGCTGAGTGGATATGGAGCCGGTCGGCGACGTTCAGGGCGCGCAGCTTGCTGGTGTTGGCAATTTCACGGTCGCGGGACGTGCCGTGCACATCATATCCGCGGTCAGCCAGGAGCTTTGTGAGATAGGCGCCATCCTGCCCGCAGACGCCGAAGATCAAAGCCTTTTTGGTCAAGATCCGTGCCTTTCAAGATCAGTGTTTTGCCTGTGGCAGATAATCTTTCAGGTACCAGTCGTAAACCCGCGCGATGCCCTCTTCGAGAGAGGTCTGATAGGTCCAGCCGAGCTTTGCAAGCTTGGAAACATCCATGATTTTTCGCGGCGTGCCATCGGGTTTGCTCGTGTCATAGGCGAGTTTTCCCTTGAAGCCGATAACACGGCAAATCAGCTCCGCCAGCTCTTTTATGGAAAGATCGGTGCCGGATCCCACATTGACATGCTGTTCGCCTGAATAATTTTGCATCAGGAAAACCAACGCATCGGCGCAATCATCAACAAACAGGAATTCTCTAAGCGGGGTGCCTGTGCCCCAAAGCGTAACCGTTGAGGCCCCCTCCTGCTTTGCTGCATGCACCTTCGCGATCAGGGCAGGCAATACATGAGAGGACGTCAGGTCAAAATTGTCGCCGACGCCATAAAGGTTTGTGGGCATGGCCGAAATGAAGTCACATCCATATTGCTTGCGGTAGGCTTGTGTCAGTTTGATGCCTGCAATTTTTGCGACCGCGTACCACTGGTTTGTGGGCTCCAGCGGACCCGTCAAAAGAGCATCTTCCGTCATGGGTTGTTGCGCCAAGCGCGGGTAAATGCAGGAAGAGCCCAGAAACAGCAGCTTCTCCACGCCCACCTTATAGGCGGCATGAATGATATTCGTCTCGATCATCAGATTGTCATAGATGAATTCGGCCGGGCGCGAATCATTGGCAAAAATCCCGCCCACTGTTGCGGCGGGAATGAACACCGCTTGCGGACGGTGCGTTGCCATCCAGTCTTCGACATCGGACTGACGTCGTAGATCCACTTGCGCGCGCGGGGCGGTCTGGATTTCGCAGGAGATGGACGCAAGGCGGCGTGTAATGGCTGAGCCCACCATGCCGCGATGGCCGGCGACATAAACCTTTTTCCCGGCGAGCGAATAGGAAGGCTGGGGGCTCATTCGGCCAATCCGTTCCGGTTGCTGCGTGCGACATCCTGCAAATCGGACGCAACCATCTCGGCGACAAGTTCCGGGAAAGTTGTTGTGTGTTTCCAGCCCAATTTCTGATGGGCCTTGCTTGGGTCGCCCAGCAGCAGATCGACTTCGGTGGGCCGGAAATATCTGGGGTCAATCTGGATCAATATGTCGCCCGTCTTGGCGTCTTTGCCGACTTCTTCCACGCCCTTGCCCGACCAGACGATCTTGCGGCCGACTTCGGCAAAGGCAAGTTCAACAAATTCACGGACAGAATGCGTTTCGCCGGTGGCGAGCACATAATCATCGGGCTCTTCCTGTTGCAGGATGCGCCACATGCCTTCCACATAGTCGCGGGCATGTCCCCAGTCGCGCTTGGCGTCGATATTGCCAAGATAAAAGGATTTTTGCTTTCCCAGATGGATGGCCGCAACCGCACGGGTGATTTTGCGGGTGACGAAGGTTTCGCCGCGCGTCGGCCCTTCATGGTTGAACAGAATGCCGTTTGAGGCATGCATGTCATAGGCTTCGCGATAATTGACCGTGATCCAGTAGGCATAGAGCTTGGCGGCGGCATAGGGCGAACGAGGATAGAAAGGCGTACGTTCGGTTTGGGGCGTTTCCTGGACCTTGCCGTAAAGCTCGGAGGTGGATGCCTGGTAAAAGCGCGTTTTCCGGGTGAGGCCCAGAATACGGATGGCCTCCAGCAGGCGAAGCGTGCCAATGGCGTCCGAATTGGCGGTATATTCGGGCGTTTCGAAACTCACCTGCACATGGGATTGCGCGCCAAGATTGTAAATTTCGTCCGGCTGGGCCTCCTGGACAATGCGGATGAGATTGGTCGAATCCGTCAGGTCGCCATAGTGTAGGAACAGTCTGGCGCTTTCGACATGGGGGTCTTCATAAACATCATCGATTCGCTGGGTATTGAAGGAGGAGGAGCGCCGCTTCAGGCCGTGAACAACGTAGCCTTTGTTCAACAGCAGCCGGGCCAGATAGGCGCCATCCTGGCCTGTGACCCCGGTAATCAGTGCGGTCTTGCTCATATTGTCTCCGATGGTGTTCGGGAATTTGCACAAAGATATGCTTGGGATTTACAAGGGATTATGCAGAGCATGCAATAAAAGTCGATGGTTCGGCGCAAGCTCCAAATTCCTGGGGATCAGAGTGGGGCGAGGTCGAAGATGCCTAAACCTGTAGGCGAGGAGAGGAAATAAAGGTGCCCGTACCATTTTCGCAACCCACAATCGGGGCCCGGGAGCGTGACTATCTGTTGCAGGCTCTTGAAGACGGGCATTTGTCGGGTGATGGGCGCTTTACCAAAGCCAGCCAGGCCTGGCTTGAAAATACGACCGGCGCGAAGAAGGCGCTGCTCAGCCACTCCTGCACCGCCGCCCTTGAAATGGCCGGTCTGCTGGCAGGCGTTAACCCTGGCGACGAAATCATCATACCGTCTTTCACCTTTGTCAGTACGGCCAACGCTTTCGTGCTGCGCGGCGCGATTCCGGTGTTTGTGGATGTCCGTCCAGACACGCTCAATTTGAATGAAGATTTGATTGAGCCCGCCATAACCCGGCGAACCCGTGCGGTGGTTCCCGTCCATTATGCCGGCGTCGCCTGCGAGATGGACCGGATTAATGAAGTGGCGGGTAAGCATAATCTGCTAGTGATCGAGGATGCCGCTCAGGGGCTCTGCGCCACCTACAAGGGTCAGCCACTTGGAACGCTGGGGCATCTGGGAGCCTTGAGTTTCCATGCCACGAAAAATGTCGTCTCTGGCGAAGGCGGGGCGCTGCTGATCAATGACGCGCAATTTATTGAGCGTGCGGAAATTATCCGCGAAAAGGGCACCAACCGCGCCAGATTTCTGCGCGGCGCCGTCGATAAATACACCTGGATGGATATGGGCTCCTCATTTTTGCCAGGTGAGATCGTTGCCGCCCTTCTCTTGGCCCAGCTTGAGCAGGCGGATGAGCTGACCGGCAAACGTCTGGCCTTATGGGGCGCTTATGAAGCCGCCCTCGAACCTTTGGCGCGGCGGGGCCTTGCGCGGCTCGCAAGGGTTCCAAAGGCGTGCGGGCATAACGGTCATATTTTCTGGCTTTTGTATGAACGTTCCGCTGACCGCGAAAAGGCGCAGGCAGCTTTGCGTCAAGCGGGCCTCGCATCGACCACTCACTATGTGCCGCTTCACACGTCCCCTGCGGGAAAGCGGTTCGGCCACGCGCATGGAGATTTGCCCGTGACGGAGAAAGCCGGAGAATGTCTGCTGCGTCTGCCTATTTACGCCCATATGCCGCCTGAAACCGTGGATATGGTTTCCGATATTCTTTTGCGCCAGTAACGCGGTGCGAAGATGACGGCAAGATTGCTGATATTTTCTCTGGGACGGCGCGGTGCGGCGCCCAATCAGACATTCGAACTCGCGCGCGCGCTCGTGAAGCGGCGAGAGGTCGAACTCAGCCTCTGCATTTCCCGCCAATCGGATTTGCGGGGAGAGATTGTGGCGCTGGGGCTTCCCACGCTTGTTGTCAGCACCTATGCGGATTTAAGAGGCTGGGATCTGCTTGCCACGCTTTGGCGTCTGCCGCGGGCCATGCTGTCTTTTGTCTTTTTTGTGCTGAGGCGGAAGCCGGACATGGTGCTTTGCCCGATGGGCCATATCTGGAATCCCGTTTTCCTGCCTGTGATGCGGCTCCTTCGCATCCGCTATGCCTTGATGGTGCATGACGGCGTGGTGAAGGCGGGGGACCATATGAGCGCACCGCAGCGCTGGAACGAGATCGAATTGCGCGGCGCTGATACCCTCATTGCGATGACGGAATTTGTACGCTCGCAACTGGTCGAAGGCAGGCATTGCAAACCCGAAGACGTGCCTGTCATTCCGCTGGGACCCTTCGAAGCAGCGGCGGGACACCAGATTTCCGTCGCAGAGCGTGCGGCGAACATCAGGAAGGCTGGTGTTCGGGAGCTTTTGTTCTTCGGCAGAATTCTCGACTACAAGGGTCTCGATCTTCTGCTTGAGGCGTTTGCGCAGATTGAGCCGCTTTATCCTGCCGCGCGGCTGAAGATCGCAGGCTCGGGCGATATCGAGCCCTATAGGGCGCTGCTCTCCGGGCTCCGGAATGTGGAGCTTGATTTGCGCTATATTCCGGAAGAGGAAGTGCCCTCTATTTTCTCGGGAAGCGATGCGGTGATCCTGCCCTATCGGGAGGCCACGCAATCCGGCGTCATCGCGGTGGCCCAGACCGCGGGCGTGCCTGTGATCGCAACGCCCATTGGCGGCCTCAAAGAGCAGATCGAAGACGGGGTGACGGGACTTTTGTCTCAATCCGTCACGGCGGAGAGCCTCGCACAGGCCATCATACGCCTGCTGGATGATCCTGTCCTTTACGAGAAAATCAGCCGTCAGGGGCAGGAATATTCGCGTAAATTATGGGATGCTGCCGCCCGGAATATTGCTGTCCTCGTGGACAGGGCACGGATGGAAAAGCATGGCGTCTCCTGAGCGATCCCGCCCCGCCGCGCAAAGCCTTTGGGCGGGCTGGCCCAAGCGGCTGGCGGACATCATCATAAGCGCCTCGGCGCTTTTCCTGCTTTGCGCGCCGCTTTTGCTGGTTGCCTGTCTGGTGCGTCTTTATCTCGGTGCGCCGGTTCTGTTCCGGCAGATGCGTCCCGGACGCGGCGGCGCGCCCTTCCAGCTTTTGAAATTCCGGACCATGCTGGAAACGCGAGATGCCTCGGGGGTTTTTTTGCCGGAGGCTGAGCGCCTCACAGGCTTTGGCCGCTGGTTGCGGGCGAGTAGCCTCGATGAATTTCCGGAGCTCTGGAATGTGCTGCGTGGCGATATGAGCCTTGTGGGCCCCAGGCCCTTGCTCGTTGACTATTTGCCTTACTACACGCCCGATCAGATGCGGCGCCATGAGGTCCGGCCTGGCCTGACGGGCTGGGCCCAGATCAATGGACGCAACGCGCAGAGCTGGGACGACCGCCTGCGGCATGATCTTTACTATGTCGAGCATGTTTCCTTTGCGCTCGACCTGCGCATTCTCTGGCTCACACTCTGGCGCGTCCTGGCGCGGCATGGCATTAACGCATCTTCGGAAGCCAGCATGCCGCGCTTCGATGATGAAGTGCGGGCAGGCCGCGCAAGCGGCCAAGTGCCGGACGGGACAAGGAAATGACGGCAGAGCGCGAGCGTCCCTGGATTTATCTCTCGCCCCCGCATATGTCGGGCCGCGAGCGCGCGCTGGTGGGCGAAGTCTTTGACATGAACTATGTCGCACCGGCCGGGCCCATGATCCGCCGGTTCGAGGAGGCGCTTAGCACCGCGACGGGACATGCGGACATAGCGGCGCTGACCAGCGGAACGGCGGCGCTGCATCTGGCATTGCATCTTCTCGGCATAGGTCCGCGTGATCAGGTCTGGACCTCTTCACTCACTTTTATCGGCGGCGTTGCACCCATCCTTTATGAACGCGCCGAGCCGGTCTTTTTCGATGTCTCGCCCGAAAGCTGGACATTGGATACGGAACTCCTGCGCGAAGCGCTGAACAAGGCCGCAAAGGAAAACAAGCTTCCCCGCGCGGTTGTGCCCGTCGATCTTTATGGTCAGAGCTGCGACCTCGACGCCATTCTCGATATCTGCGGTGCCTATGAAATTCCGGTCATTGTCGATTCCGCAGAAGCCATGGGCGCGCGCTATAAAGACCGTCATGCAGGCAAGGGCGCGCTTTTCGCGGCATATTCTTTCAATGGCAACAAGATCATCACAACTTCGGGTGGCGGCGCGCTTGCGAGTGACAATGAAAATCTCGTGGCCGAAGCCCGCAAGCTCTCGCAGCAGGCGCGCGAGCCTGCAATCCATTACGAGCATCAGACCTACGGATTTAATTACCGCCTCTCCGCCCTGAGCGCGGCGGTAGGCGTGGGACAACTTGATGTGCTGCAGGCCCGTGTGGCATGGCGCAGGGCGATCTTCGATACCTATCGGAAGGCGCTTGGCGATCTGCCCGGGATCGGGTTCATGCCGGAAGCCTCCTATGGCGTTGCCAATCGCTGGCTGACGGTCGTGACCCTGCAGCCATCTGAAGGGGCGCCTGCGCCGGAAACGCTGCGTCTGGCGCTCGAAGCCGAACGGATCGAGGCGCGCCCCGTATGGAAGCCCATGCATCTTCAGCCCGTGTTCAGGGAGGCGCGCAGGGTCGGCGGCGGGGTGAGCGAAGACCTCTTTACCATGGGGCTTTGCCTGCCCTCGGGGAGCGGCATGAGCGAGGCCGATCAGGCGAGGGTGATCGGAATTATTCGCCGCTGCTGGAGCCACAGGGGATGAGCGCCGCAAAGCGCATCCTTTATGTCTTTCCGCTCGCGATGAATCTGAAGGCGCATTGGGCCGACCGTGTGCGTGAAGCGGTGCATGCGGGATATGATGTGCATATCGCAATCCCGCATGAAGCCCTGCTTGACGAATTGAAACTGGGCGCAGTCACCTGGCACGATTTGCCGCTGCGGCGGGGTCGGCCCTCGCTTGGTGCGGAGCTTAATTATGTCCGGGCGCTGGTCCGCATCCTGCGCGTGGTGAAGCCCGATCTTTTGCATGCGATCACGGTGCGCCCCGTCATTTATGGCGGGATTCTCGCACGCCTGCTGCGCCTGCCCGCCGCCATTTTTTCGGTGACGGGACTTGGCTATCTTTTTATCGGCACGGACCGGGCGGCGCGTCTGCTGCGGCCCTTGGGCGAAGAGGCCTATGCGCTGGCTTTGCATCACCGCAACAGCGCCGCCATTTTTGAAAATCCCGTCGACCGGGATTTGTTTGTGAAGCGCGGACTCGTCGAGCCGCGCAATGCACATATCCTCCTTGGCGGCGGTATTGATCTCGAAACCTTTGCTTATGTCGCGGAGCCCTCCTCACAAGCGCCGCTGGTCGTTCTGCCGTCACGGCTTCTGATCGACAAGGGCGTGCGGGAGTTTGTCGAAGCGGCGCGCGCGCTCAAGGCGGAAGGCCTGGCCGCAAGGTTTGCGCTTGTGGGCGAACCGGACCCCGGCAATCCCGCAACGCTATCGCAGGCGGAAATTGATACCTGGGTGCGGAATGGCGTCGTGGAGGCCTGGGGCTGGCGCGACGATATTGCGGATGTGATCCGCAAGGCCAACATTGTCTGTTTGCCTTCCTATCGTGAAGGCGCGCCCCGCGCGCTGATCGAGGCGGCTTCCATCGGACGCGCGGTGGTGACGACCGATGTGCCGGGCTGCATTCATGTGGTCGAAAAGGACCGCACCGCGCTTGTGGTGCCTGCGCGGGATGCGGTGGCGCTCAAAAACGCCCTGAAGCGTCTGCTGACCGACCCTGAATTGCGGGCAGGCCTGGGGCGTGCGGGCAGGGCCTTTGCCGAAGAGCATTTCTCAACGGCGCTGGCTGCCTCTAGGATGCTGGATCAATATGACAGGCTGTTGCGGCATCTGCCGTCCAAACAGATGGAAGCAGACTGAATCCAAAAGGGCTCGACATGGAAAAGCACCAATGCGTGATTTATTCGGCGGGCGGCTTCGGGCGCGAAGCGGCCTGGCTTGCGCAGGACTGCCATAGAGCGGGCCGTGTCGGAGAGCCTGTGGCCTTTATCGAAGATGAGTCTTCCATGCAGGGAAAGACGGTAAATGGTCTTCCCGTGCTCGGCTTTGAGGCATGCCGCAAGAAATTTCCGGAAGCCGATGTGATCTGCGCGGTCGGCAGCCCGCTTGTGCGCGAAAAGCTCGTGCGCAAATGCGAAGAAGCGGGATTTTCCTTCGCCTCCGCCATTCACTCCAGCGTGATCAAGTCGGATGAGGTCAGTGTCGGTGCGGGTACGCTTGTTTGCGCGGGCTCGATTTTGACGGTGAACATCACCCTCGGCCGCCATGTGCATGTCAACCTCGACTGCACGATCGGACATGACGCCGTTCTCGAGGATTATGCGACGCTTGCGCCCGGCGTGCATGTTTCGGGCTGGGTCAGGATCGGGCGCGGCGCCTATATCGGAACGGGCGCCAATATCGTCAATGGCACGCGTGAAAAACCTCTGCTGATCGGTGCGGGCGCCACCATTGGCGCAGGCGCCTGCGTGATCGGCGACGTGCCTGCAGGTGCCACTTATGTGGGC
>Ga0182737_1003948_pt1 | contig 10414 bp, 10 predicted proteins | sample eDN5th30CBELigOP_FD_128878 | JGI IMG/M metagenome (GOLD analysis project Ga0182737, IMG submission 128878) | Enriched Organic Plus compost microbial communities from Emeryville, California, USA - eDNA 5th pass 30_C BE-Lig OP (version 2) (version 2) ... | reverse complement strand
GAGACAAGCTGGGCTGCGTCACGCCGACTGGAATACCAGCCTCCACTTTGGATATGAATAATCCCAGCACCATTCTGGTTCTGAGGCACCATGATATCAATATAGAGGGGTATGCCGTCTCGCAGGGCGTACAACAATCCTCGATAGATGGTCGGAGTCTGGGCGTTCGCGTTATGGCCAGCCATAAACGTGATCGCCAAGACTAACAGGGCTAAGAATTTTAAACGTCTTTTGTTTGCAAATCGTTGCTCATTCGTGGGGATACTGGAGGGGAACATATTCACCGAAAAACTTGTTAAAGTTGCTCGGGGGTTTTGATTTCATTGAGACGCACTGAACATGCCAATGCTGTTCAAATGCTTCACGAAATGGGTGAATTAATCAACCAAAGATTTGTAAAGATCGAGCGTTTTTTGCGCTATGGCGCTCCATGAAAAATGATCCACGGCGCGCTTCCGGCCTGCTGCCGCCATGCGCTCCCGCAGAGGTTGATCCGCCATAAGTTTGTTAATCGCCTCGGCCAGATCGTGGCTGTATTGGGCTGGGTGTTCCGCCTCGTAGGGGCTCTCACTTTGCTGAAGCAGGGGCACTAAAATGCCGGTCTCACCTGGGAGGACCACTTCCTTTATACCTCCCACAGCGCTGGCGACGACGGCGGTTTCACAGGCCATGGCTTCCAGGTTGATGATGCCAAAAGGCTCATAAATGGAGGGACAGCAGAAAACATCGGCGTGGGAATAGAGCGCGATTTTTTCCTCTGTGGGCAGCATGGCCTCGATCCAGATGATGTCCTTGCGTGTCGCCTGTGCTTCGGCCACGGCCTGCTGCATCTCTGCGGCAATTTCAGGGGTGTCTGGCGCTCCTGCGCACAGCACGACCTGGTAATCTTCACTCATGTGTTTGATGGCCCGAACCAGGTGAACTATGCCCTTCTGACGGGCAATACGACCCACAAACAAAACATACGGTTTATCCGGGTTGATGCCGTGTTTGCGTAATGTATCAGGGGAATCAATTTTATGATACTCATCAGGGTCTATCCCATTGTGGATGATATGAATGCGTGAGGGGTCCGCATCAAAAAAACGCAGAATGTCCACTTTGGTTTCCTGAGATACAGCAATGATGGCATCTGCCATCTCAATGGCGGTTTTTTCCACCCAGACGCTGAAGTCATATCCACCGCCGAGTTGTTCTCTTTTCCATGGACGCAGCGGCTCCAGAGAATGGGTGGTGAGCACCATGGGGATGCCGTAGTTTAACTTTGCCATGATGCCGCCCATGTGGCTGTACCAGGTATGCAGATGCACCAGGTCCGCATCAATATTTGTGGTGTTCCAGCTAAGGCCACGCTGCACAGCGCCGAAGACGCTCGACAGATTCTTGGGGCAGGTCCACAGGCCGGTGTCCATGCCATATCCGGTGACTTTGAGATTAGGATTGGAATCCTGCTGATCGCCGAAACTACGGACTTCCACTTCACACAGTCTGGAAAGTTCGCGTGCGAGGTATTGAACGTGAATGCCGGCGCCGCCATAGATGTAAGGCGGGTACTCGTTGGTCAGAAAAAGTGATTTCATTAATGCAAAAACAAAAGATCGTGTGAAACACGCTAAACGGCTTTACCCAGGAAGGCAGACAAGCAAATCGTCACATTAACGAAAAACCTCAGATCAGCACTGACTGCCCCAGCCTGGCAACTTCGATCTTGCCCGCAGGATGTTGCTGTGCAAGTGCGCTTTGGAGCGCCTGTGCAGATTCCTGCTCCCCATGAACCAGCCAGGTTTGGTGCTTGGCGCCGGTGACATTGCCATGCCAGGCCAGCAGTTCATCATGATCTGCATGGCCGGAATAGGAGTCCAGAATTTCAATCTGGGCCTGAACCGGGAATTCATCTCCTAAAATGCGAACCGTTTTATGACCGTTTCTGAGTTTCCAGCCCAATGTATTTTCAGCGCAATAGCCGACAAAGAGCACGGTCGTTTCAGGCTTGCTGATGTTGTTGCGCAGGTGATGCAGGATTCTGCCAGATTCGCACATGCCTGAGGCGGCGATGATGATGGCAGGTTCACGAATATTATTGATGGCCTTGGACTCTGAGACCTCCCGCACAAAACGCAGACCATCAAAGCCGAACGGATTGCGTTTCTCAAAGAGGAAACGATAGACTTCGTCATTAAAGCATTCCGGATGCAGGCGGAAGATTTCAGTGGCGCTGACTGCGAGAGGGCTGTCCAGGATGATCGGCATGGGTGGAAAGCACTCCTGTTCCTGCAGTTTGTTCAGGGCATACAAAAGTTGCTGGGTACGTTCCACTGCAAACGCTGGGATCAGCAGCTTGCCATTTCGCTGCCGGGCTTTGTTAATGATGCGGCAGATGTGTTCATCACTGGCCATGTCCAGCTCATGCTGTCTGCCCCCGTAGGTGCATTCCATGATCACAAGATCCACGTCTTCGCTAGGAGTGGGCGGGTTAAGCAGGTCACTTTTTGGCCTGCCAATATCGCCAGAAAAAAGCAGGCGATGTTTTTTGCCGCTGTCGAAATCACGAATGTCCAGAATCACCTGAGCTGAACCTAAAATATGGCCGGCATCTATGAATGTCAGAGTCACGCCATCTCCGATCAGCATGGGTCTGCCATAGCCAACGGTCACAAAGCTACGCAGGCATTTTTCTGCGTCTATGCGCGTGTAAATGGGTTCATGCAGCGGCTCATCTGCTTTGCGATGCTTGCGGTTTAGCCAAGTGGCATCGCTTTCCTGAATGTGAGCTGAATCTGGCAGCATGATACTGCACAGGTCCCGGGTGGCGTCCGTGCTGTAGATGTTTCCTTTGAACCCCTGTTTGACCAAGTTTGGCAGATTACCGCTATGGTCTATGTGTGCATGGGAGAGAACCATTGAATCCACCGTGGCAGGTTCAAAGGGGAAATGACGATTGCGCTCAAAAGATTCTGCCCTGCGGCCCTGATACAATCCGCAGTCCAGCAGAATGCGCTGCCCGTTGACTTCCAGCAAATGTTGTGACCCCGTGGTGGTTCCCGCCGCCCCATGAAAAGTAATTTTCATAAAGTGCTACATCAGCAGTTCCGTGGCGTAATGCCAAGCCAGAAAATGGATGGGGGGAAGAGTTCTTTTCCATTCCCTGATCCAGGCATGGGCATGGGTGGACCATTTGGACGCAGCCTGGTAAAGCGCCGAGTATTTCAGTTGATTATTTCTACAGCTAAAGGCAGATGGGAGCCATGTCAGAACCCCTTCCTGCGCTTAAAAACTGGTTTGATGAAGCGCGATTCCGTAAATCGGCAAAGCAACTCAGCGCCATTAGTGCAGACTTCGATGCGAAGAAGTTTCTTAAACACGCCTTGGTGGCGCTTGAAGACCTGACGCTCATGCAAAGGTTGCGGCGGATGTCTGAATCACTGCATGTCGCCCTGCCTGCGAACTACAGGGCATCCCTAGATATTTTGCGAATCTGGGCACCCCAGATTGACCACAGCTTTATCACTTTGGTGCTGCCTGATTTTGTGGGGCTTTATGGGCATGATCATTTTAAAGAGTCCATGAATGCGCTGGCCGAATTCACCTGTTACGGTTCGGCAGAGTTCGCCGTTCGTGAATTCCTGAAGCGTGACCTGCAGCGTACGCTGGGCGTGATGAAAAAGTGGTCCAAAGATCGCAATGAGCATGTGCGACGTCTCGCGTGTGAAGGTTGCAGGCCGCGGCTGCCGTGGTCATTCCGGCTGGATGCGCTGATCAAAGAGCCCGAACTGGTTCGCCCCATTTTGCATAACTTACGGGCAGATGCCAGCCTGTATGTGCGCAAGTCTGTTGGGAATCATCTCAATGACATCACCAAGGATCATCCTGAATGGGTGCTGGCGATCATCGGTGAATGGGATCTGGAAAATGCACACACGGCATGGATTGCCAAACGGGGGCTGCGGACATTAATTAAAAGCGGTCATCCTGCTGCGCTTGCCGTGATTGGCGCTGGTGAAAAAGCTCAGGTGAAAGTTCATGATTTTTCCATTGTCCCTGAAAAAGTTCATCTGGGTGAGCGGATAAAGATGCACCTGGATGTGACATCGACCGCTTCAGTCGCCCAAAAGCTGGTCATAGATTACACCATCAATTATGTGAAGAAGGCAGGCGGCACATCTCCCAAAGTCTTTAAATGGAAGGAAGTGGTACTGCCGCCTCTAACGTCACTGCAATTAGTTAAAGAACAGCGGATGCAAAACTTTACCACCCGGGTTCATCATGCTGGCAAACATCGAGTGGACGTGATGATCAACGGAGAACTCCTCGCTTCTGATGATTTTAACCTAAGTATCGAATGATCAGACTGATCCTGCAAAGAGGAGCGCGATCCAGCATTGAAGTTTGGGTCAAGACATCCTGATCAAGCAGCCATCCTGTAGGCAGGTCGGGCCAGTCGTTAATATCGCGAAAAAGGGAGCGAACGATCACGATGCCTCCAGGCAATAACCTGGATTTAATCTGCTCTAAAAAAGGGAGCAGGGCATGTGCTGGTTCGGTATCAAAAATGTTCGATGCAGAAACCAGGCTGAATTTACGTCCTAGTATCAGCGAAGGTTCAGTTAGTGAACTATTCAGCACAAGGATGGTTTCTGCATGTGTCTGTGGCCAGGAATCTTGATAAGCCCAGGTATTAGTTGAAGGATGGCGGGCGAGCATTCTTGCCAGCAATGGATTGTAATTTGCGGGATGTTCCGCACAGCATTTTTCAAAACGTCTTTTTAATCTGTAGATTGTATCTTCAGGAAGGTGCTTTTTAAATTGCGCAGGAAATGCAAGGTTAATACCCAGTCTAAGTGTGTGCCACGCAGTATTCCATTTTCTGGAGGAGAATAATGAAGGATTGGAGTGTGCTACATTGGGGTTGAGTGGAAAGCCCGCTGGAAGAATCCAGGGGGCGATCCATCGCGCTATGAAACGTAATTTCTGATCAATGCGTCCCAGTGTTGCCAGAGGACGATTGCGAAAACGTGATTGCTGCCAAAACCCCGAGGTTTCAGGCGGTAGTGACTGGTGAAAATCTATCTTCTGAAAGGCTTTGTGAAGTGTAAGGCGGCTGGCTTCATCTGCATTCCAGTGCTGCGCGGCTCTCTTTTTTAACTCGTGAAGATGGATCTGGGCTGGGTTGACATCCACTGATGTAACATCCTGTCCCATTGCAGCCAGTGTGTAAGTTATATCTCCGCCTGATAAAACACACAGGGATATTCCTCCAGGTAAGGCCAGGGATCGTTCTACGGCAGGGTCTTCATGCATGTAGCCGAAGTTCACATCCTGCCAAGCATGGCTCCACATGTCATCGACAGGGCTATTCATGCTGATGAGGTGACAGGGTATTGGTAAGAATTGCCATGATGAACACAAAGTTCATCGTCAGCATGCCGCCAATGTCAGGAATCTGTTTGGCGGCAAAAAACAGTCCGGCACCATTCATTCCAATCAATAAAGCAACTTGTATCAATGCCATGAGCTTTGGCTTGTAATGCAGTAATACTAAAACGCCCAGTGTAACTTCGAAAAACCCCAAGGTTTTCATGGTTAGCGGCCCCCACGTTTCGCCCAAGGCCTGAATCATGATGGCGCGATGATGAGCGGAGACTTCAAAAATTTTGTGCCACAGGCCCTGGTATAGCCACACAAATGCAACCGAAAGACGCAGCAATAATGAAATCATCTTTGTCATGAGCGAGGTTCTGTTGAAATAGGCTGCAGGCGCCAGATACGAACCCATGGGGTGACATTGAAAGCCAGCGTTACCTCTAATGCGGCTTCAGTCCAGGCGCTCTGCCATGAGGCAGTGCTGTGGAAGTGAAGAAAGCCTGGGCCAAATGCCATGAAGTTAGCAGTGTCACGCACGTGTTCAGCAAGGATGATGCAGGAATGCGGTGCATTGCTCAAATGCAAACGGGCCTGGCGGAATAACTCAACTCGTTCGTGATGTCGCCTGAATTCATGGGCTGTGAGTAGAAAGAAGATAACCTGAGTCTTTGGTAATGATGAAGGCCATGAATGAAACGAGCCTTTTATAGCATCATCTAAGGGAGGGAAATAGCGCCTGGCCCTGTGAATGCTTTTTTCAGTGAGCAATTGGGGATCGAATAGATCCAGGGAAATGATTTCACTGGCCGGTAACCATGCTTTTAGTTTTAACGTGGTTTCATCAAATCCGGCATGAGCATTTATCCCATGAAGTGGTGCATGATCGCCAAGTGCTTTGTGAAGCCATGTGCCTTCCGGCCATGCGGAGAGATCATAAACCCAATGAGAAGCAAGCACTGAAGCAAGTACCCACCAGGAAGCGAGACCCCATCCCAGCCATGCCAGTAAGCGTAGCTCAGGCATGGGGAATATAGGAATAAAAAAAGCGGATAGCAGCAGCGCTGGAACGACAGTCAGATAAAACGTCGGGTTAAACATCACCACCTGCCACATGCCCTGAAAGCGCCTCTTAGATGGGAGGCTGTTACTGCCTCTGTCTGTGGCGTTCATGAGGGCTGGTTTTTGGCTGGAAGTGATGAAAGATGGGCTGGAATGACTGTTCCAGCCTTCCATAAATAATCAATGCCCTGAACCCAGAATGCATTGGCGAGTTGTGGCAGGTCACCCGTTATTGAAAAAGGAGGACGCTGGAAAAAGGCGAGCTTTTCTGGGGAAACCTGTACGGCCTTTGGCGACCAGTGCTGGCGGCTGCCTTCCACGGCAACAATGGAATCTGTTTCCTCTTCATAAGAGAACGTGTACGGCATGGGGCCAGCAAATCGGCGTGCCGTTTTTATATCAGGAAATGGCGAGCCTTTTGGCAGTGAATCTGTAGGGGATAAGTCTGCCTGAAACGCGACCTCGAGTTCCCTCTGATCATTGTATGAGTGGAAACTTAATTTTTCACCGTGGAAAACGGTTTCCACATCAACCTTTCTAAAGTGGTAACGTGTAAGTAGCGCCCCAGCTTTGACCAGACGACGGCTATCTGTGTCGCTGCGCAAGATGCGCAGGCCGCGAACCTTACGTCCATCCGGCAACCTTACCCGGACAAATATCCGCCATCCCGCGAGATAAAAATCATCCGCCATGAAGGATGGCATCCAGGTGGCACGCTGGGCAGATGTTTTGACAAACGCTGCGGCGATAAATCCATAGCCAGCGTACTCATCCAGCTCCATGCCTGGATAGAGTAGCGTGGTTAACTGCTCTTTTGGCACGGCAAATACCATGGCCAGTGACCAGTCCAGATGCGCCTGCATGGCCCAGGGATGGCGGCGCAGCAGGTGAAGCATGGCTCAATGTTAGCTTAGGCTGTCGCGGCAATCACCTGTTTTAAGTAGGCGATGCTTTTTTCAGCGATGACTTTTGGGCCCATTTCGTATTTAAAAACCTCTGTGCTGAGCCAGCCATTATAGCCGACTTCCTTTAAGGCCGCGATGATGGGTTCATACTTCACTTCGCCCATGCCTGGGCCAAGAAGGTTGGGGTCATTGGTATGGAAATGGACAAACCATTCCCTGCTGTCGCGAATGATGTCAGGGATGGATTTTTCTTCATCGCTCATGGCTTTCACATCCAGGTGCAGCTTGCAGGCAGGGTGATCTACCAGTTTGCAAAACTCAATGCCTTCGGCGGCTGTGTTCATCCAGTTGGTTTCCTTGCGGCCCAGAGGTTCCATGGCGATGGTGACGCCGTGCTGTCCTGCCACTTCTGCCACGCCCCGTACGACGTCCACGGCGCGTTTGTTGGCTTCTTCACGATCCCACTCTGGCAGCAGGTTGCGTGCTTTTGGGCTGCCCCAGACCATGACTTTTCCGCCCAGACCCCCACAGAATTGGGCCAGAGTCTGGCCAAATTTCATGGCGTCCCTGTTCAGCAGGGGATCAGGGGCTGTGATGTGCAGCCAGGCTGGCTTGGTCAAGAGCCAGTGCAGGCCGATGATCTCCAGGCCGAAGGAATGGGCGATGCGGACCAGGCGGGTGGCGTCAGCCAGGTTCAGTTCCCGTGGGTCTGCCTTCAAGGTGAATGGAGCCAGCTCCAGCCCCTGATAACCGCATGCAGCGGCGTCTTCACACACCTTTTCAAAAGGCGCGTTACCCCAGTGTTCATTGCAAATCGCGAAGCGCATGGGGTTTTGTATCCCGTGCATGCAAATCGTGCAAGTAGATGCATTGTAGAGTTGACAAAAGTTTGAAAGTACGTAGCCTGCACTTCCCAAAAATTATCGGCAGGGTAGCTCAGCGGTAGAGCAGGGGACTCATAAGCCCTTGGTCGGGAGTTCGATTCTCCCCTCTGCCACCAATGATTTTTGCCGTCACAGAAGTGGTGGATTGATTTCAAGGGTTAAGCAGTAGTCGTTAAAGCCTACTGCACGCCAGAAAAAAAGGCCAGCTTCATTGTTGCATAAGACATCAACGGTAATTCGTTTGTCAGACGGCCAGATTTCAGTCCGCAGGAGCTTCACGCAATGTCTGCCAAGTCCGCGTCTTCTGAATTTTCCCAGCACGAAAAATTGTCGTAAATGAACTTCTTCTGGAGTGTCACGATACAGCGCATAAGCCAGGATTTTGTGATCTTCTGTGAATAGCATCGCTATGTATTCGCCTTTGATCCAACTGAGCATTCGCTTTTCTAATTGTGCAAGACTCATGAGGTTTTTATGCCCTTCGTCTTTTATCAACTGTTGATTCAGTTCCGCGAGTAAAGGAACATCATCTTGTTGTGCTTTCCTATACTCCATAAGGCAAAACAAATGTCTTCATAAAAAAGCAGGTTCCAAACTTGGAACCCGCTTCTAAAATTTGGAGATATTTAAGAGAAATAATCACTTCTTCTTTGAGCCACCTTTGCCAATGGTGAGGCTAAGTTTATCAGCAAACTCGACAGCCTCTGCAAACTTGGCGAATTTGTATTTAAGGCTGAGGGCGCGTTCGCCTTCCTGAACGGTGGTAATCCAAACCTGGAAGAAGCCGTCAGAGGCTGGTGCTTTCTCACACATGACACAGGCGATGATGTCTTTTCTGAGGGAGAAAAGGCCGTGGCTGCTCAATTCTGGATTGGAATCGGTGAACAGACGAACAAGTTCGCCATGGTCGGTGATCTCTGTGTCCAGTGCTTTTACAGAAGTGGCGCCAAGAGTGAGCAGGAGTGTCGCAATGAGGGTCGCAAATTTCATAGAAGAGTTGATCGTTGTAGATTGCGGTTGTGGAAGTTGTCGGTTTATTTAAACGTATGAAGCTGCTGAATCCAAACGGGAAATTGCAGAATCCTTGACCCTTGTTTGTGAGCAGCTAACTGCCCAAGACCCGGCTGAACCAGCCTGATTTTTTCTTCTGTTTGGCATTCTGAAAGCTTTCCCGGAAGTAATTTGGATCACTACAGTGGGCGAGCGCTTCATTTAAGGAAATGCGATTATCCAGCAGTAGTTCCATGAGGCTGTCATCAATGGTGTGCATGCCATCGGCAGAGCCGATCTGCATCATGCCCTGAAGTTGGGAGAGCCGACGCTCGCGAATGCAGCTTCCGATGGCGGTATTGACCACCATTAGTTCGGAGGCCAGCACGAGACCTGGCTTATCCTGACGTGGGAGCAGGTATTGACACACGACGCCACGTAGTGAGGCGGCGAGCTGCGAGCCGACAAAGCGGTGGCGGTCTTCAGGGTAGGCATCCAGGATACGGGCGATGGCGCTTGCGGCGTCTGTGGTGTGCAGCGTGCCGATGATGAGGTGACCTGTATCCGCAGCGGTCAAGGCGGTGTGGATGGTTTCTTCGTCACGAAGCTCTCCTACAATGATGACGTCTGCATCCTGACGCAGGGCGCTGCGCAGGGCATTGGCAAAGCTTTGGGTATCAGAGCCGATCTCACGCTGGTGCACGAGGCTGTGTCCTTGTTGAAAGACAAACTCCACCGGGTCTTCGATCGAGACAATGTTGGCCAGGCGGAACTTCGCAATGGTTTGTGTCATGCTGGCAAGTGTGGTGCTTTTGCCTGAACCACTGGTGCCTGTTACCAGAATGAGGCCGGATTTGGCGTGGCACCAATGTTCGACCGTGGGGGAGTGGCCTAAATCTGAAAGGGTGGCTATCTGATCTGCTATGAAGCGAAAGTTTGCCTCCACCTGTCCCAAGGCATAGCGGGCGTTGGCACGAAAGCGGCCGAGGCCGTCAATTTGCAGGGAGAAGTCTATCTCCCACTCATGCTCAAGCCGTGCACGCTGGCTTTCTTTAAGGACGCCGTAGATGATTTCGCGTGCTTCCTGAGCACTTAGCGGCACTTCAGACAGTGGTTGCAAGGCTCCGAACAGACGCGCTGTGGGCGGGGCATTGGGCAGAATGTGCAGATCAGAGGCGCCGCGCTGTGTGGCCAGCACCAGATAGTCAACAAGAT
>Ga0182737_1003945_pt1 | contig 10419 bp, 9 predicted proteins | sample eDN5th30CBELigOP_FD_128878 | JGI IMG/M metagenome (GOLD analysis project Ga0182737, IMG submission 128878) | Enriched Organic Plus compost microbial communities from Emeryville, California, USA - eDNA 5th pass 30_C BE-Lig OP (version 2) (version 2) ... | reverse complement strand
CCGTGCTGGTGGCGGCGGGGCCCTGGGCCGACCTGTTCCTGGAACAAGCGAGCGGACACGAGGCGGCACACAAGCTGATCCGCTCCAAGGGCATTCACCTGCTGGTGCCGCAGATCAGCAATGCGGCCCTGACCATCGAGGCGGGATCGGGCCATCTGTTCGCCCTGCCCTGGCGCGGTCATACCTTGCTGGCCACCACCGATACCCCCTTCAGCGGCGATCCGGCGACGGTGGCGGTGCAGGAAGACGACATCGCCAGCCTGCTGGGCAGTTTCGCGCGCTACCTGCCGTCGGCGGGACTGACGCGCGACAAGGTGGAATTCTTCTATGCCGGGCTGCGGCCGCTGGTCAGTGATGGAAGCAAGGACAGTTACAATGTCAGCCGCCGCTCCGAACTGGTGGATCACGGCAAGGCCGAAGGGCTGGACGGCGTTTTCTCCGCGCTGGGCGGCAAATGGACCACTTCCCGCGACCTGGCCGAAAAGATCACCGATGCGCTGGCGGCCCGGCTGGAGAAAAAGACGCCGCGCTGCACGACCGCCGCCACGCCGCTGCCGGGCGGGCGCTTCGACACCTTCGAAGGCATGGTGAAGGGCTATCAGAAAACCTGGCCGGGCATCGCGTCCCTGCGGAACATGGCGCACATGCTGGGAGCGCGCCTGCCGCTGGCGCTGAAAGGCGCGCGGCTTGCCGATCTGCAGCCCATCGGCGGAAGCGGCGATACGCCCGCGCAGGTAAAGTTCGCGCTGGAGAAGGAGATGACGGTCACGCTGGAGGACATGGTGATGCGGCGCACCGCCATCGGCCAGTTCGGTCATCCCGGCGCGGCGGCGCTGGAAAAGGTCGCGGCGCAGATGGCGGCACATCTGGGCTGGAGCGCGGAAAAGATATCCGCCGAGATCGCCGGGCTGGCGCCGCTCTGGCGGGTGCGGCCATGACCGCCTTCGTCGTCTTCAATCCCAATTCGGCGGGCGGCCGCACCGGCCGCGACTGGCAGGCCATCGAGGAGGCGCTGGAACAGGTCTTTCCCCTGCTCTCCTTCTTCGTCACCACCGCGCCTGGCCAGGCGGCGCGCGTCGTGCGCGATGCGCTGCGCGACGGGCATATGGAGATCATCGCGGTGGGCGGCGACGGCACCATCAACGAGGCGCTGAACGGATTTTTCGACCGGGGCGCGGCGGTTTCGCCCGACGCGGTATTCAACTTCGTCCATAACGGCGACACCGGCGCGCTCTGCCGCCATTTCGGAATCCCGTCCGGCTGGCGCGCGGGGGTGGCGCATCTGAAGACGGCGCGCATCCGCAAGGTGGATGTGGGCCGTGTCGCCTGCCTGTCGCCGTCGGGCGAGCCGGTATCGCGCGCCTTTCTGGGCGGCGCCAGCTTCGGCCTGTCGGGCAGCGTGGCCGAGGCGATGGGGCGTTCGCGCATCGCGCGTTTGTTCGGTCACGGCTTCGCCAAACGGTTGCATGCCGCCGCCGCGCTGTGGCGCTGGCGCGAGACGCGGGTGCGGCTGCGCGCCGACGGCCATGACGAGATCGCGGGCATCGCCAGCGTGGCGGTGTCGCCGCGCGGCGGCGCGTTCGACCTGTCGGTGCTGGGCGGACGCCGCAAGGCCCGGCTGTTGCGCGACCTGGAGGCGCTGGCCCAGGGCGGCGCGCCGGGCCTGCGCCGGTTGCGCTCGGCGCGGCTCACCGCCGCCCCGACTTTGGACACCCAGGGCATGGTGCTGGTGGAAACAGACGGGGAATGCGCCGGAACCCTGCCCGCGACATTCGAAATTTACCCAAACGCCATCAATCTGCGCATCTGACCGGCCTTTCCTTTAGTCTGGCGGGATGGAAAACGGACGCCAGATTCGCTGGAACGGCTGGGGGCCGCGCAATGCCGCGCCGCCGGAGTCCTTCTGGCGCTGGCTGGCCGGGGCGCTGTCCATGCCCGCGCTGCTGGCGACGCCGCCGCGCGCCTTTGCCGACATCGCCCTGCCGCCGGTGCGCCTGCCGGGCGAGACCTTGCAGAAATTCTCCGCCCTGGGCATCCGCCGCGATGACGAGGCGCGGGTGCGCCATGCGGGCGGGCGCAGCCTGTCCGACCTGTTGCGGCTGCGCGCGGGCGACATTTCCGCCGCGCCCGATGCGGTGCTGTATCCGCGCGCCGAAAGCGAGGTGCTGACGGCGCTGGTCCTGTGCGCGGAACTGGACATCGCCCTGATCCCGTTCGGCGGCGGCACCAGCCTGGTGGGGGGCGTCACCCCGCCCACGGACAGTCCGTCGCTGGCATTGGACATGACGCGCATGGACCGCGTCACCAGCCTGGACGCGATGTCGGGACTGGCGACGGCGGAAGCCGGCATCACCGGCCCGGAACTGGAACGCCAGCTTGGCGCGCGCGGCATGATGCTGGGCCACCGGCCCGACAGCTTTGAATATTCCACGCTGGGCGGATGGATCGCCCATGCCGGTTCGGGCCAGGAAGCGGTGCGCTATGGCCGCGCCGCCGACTGGCTGGCGGGACTGCGCGTGGCCACGCCAGCCGGTATCCTCACCACGCAGGATGCGCCCGCCAGCGCGCTGGGGCCGGACCTGAAACAACTGATGCTGGGATCGGACGGCACACTGGGCGTCATCACCCGCGCCACCCTGCGGGTGCGCGCCCTGCCCGCGGCGGAAGAGTGGCGCGGCTATGTCTTTCCCGATTTCGCCAGCGGTCTGGCGGCTGTCCGCGAAGCGCGGCGCCAGGGCCTGCCGCATAGCATGCTGCGCCTGTCGGACGCGGCTCATACGCGGCTGCACCAGGCGCTGGACCGCGCCCGTCATCCGCTGGATGCACGCCGGATGGCGACCGATGCCTGGCTGCGCCTGCGCGGCTTCGATCACAAGGCCTGTCTGCTGATCGCGGGGTTCGCGGGACGTACCGGTGAGGTGGCGCGCGGCCGCAGGGGCTTCGATGCCCTGGCCCGCCGCATGCAGGCCGCGAGGCTGGGCGCGCAGCCGCGCTGGACGGCGCAGCGTTACGGCGCGCCCTATCTGCGCGACGTGCTGCTGGATCGGGGGCTGGGACTGGATGCGATCGAGGTTTCGGCCAACTGGGCCACCCTGCCCGGCCTCTATGCCGCCCTGCGCCACGCCTTGCAGCGCGCGATGCGCGATCATGTGCCCCGCCGGGGCGCGCAGGGCCTGGTGCTGGCGCACACCGCCAATGCCTATCCCGACGGCGCGGCGCTGAACGTGTCGTGGATCTATCCGCGCCTGCTGGAAGACGATTTGGCGCAGGCGGCCGCGATCCGCGCCGCCGCGCTGGATGCGGTGGCGGAAGCCGGCGGCAGCATCAGCCATGCCTGGGGAACCGGCGCGGATTATCGCGGCCGCCTGGAATCCGAAAAAAGCGCGCAGGGCGTGGCGGCGCTGGCTGCCGTCAAGCAGGCGCTGGACCCCAAGGGCATCCTCAATCCGGGAAAACTGCTGCCTTAGGCGGCTTCACGGTCTTTGTCATTCCCGCACCCCGATCCGCACCTCGTCTTCTTTTGTCATTCCCGCGAAAGCGGGAATCCAACTTTCTTTTTTCGTTCGCGAGATACCGAAGTTGGATTCCCTTCCCTCGCATCGCCTGACGGCGCTGCCCGCCGGGAATGACAAGAAGAGTAAACAGGCTCACCCTTCGACAAGCTCAAGGTGAGGCATTCCTCATGCTGAGCCTGTCGAAGCATGAGGCCGCGAACGCGGGAATGACAAGTGGAAAGCCCTAAGCCGCGTCCAGCGCCGCGCGCACGGCCTTGGCCGCCTCGGCCACCGCGGCATGGGCCTGGGGCAGCACGGTCTGCAGATAGATGAATCCGTGCACTAGGTCGGGATAATCGGCCAGCGTCACCCTCACCCCCGCTTCGCGCAGCTTTTCGGCATAGGCCAGGCCTTCGTCATGCAGCGGATCGTAGCCCGCCAGCATCACATAGGCGGACGGGAGGCCGGAAAAGTCCGTTGCCCGGAGCGGCGAGACGCGCGGCGAGTCCCGGTCCAGGTCCAGCGGCGCGTAAAGGCCGAGGAAATAGTCGATGGCTTGGCGTTCCAGGAAATAGCCCACCGCGAATTCCCGCAGCGAGGATGTCTCACCGCCCATCTGCGTGAAGGGGAACATCAGGAGCTGGAATGCCAGTTTCAGGCCGCCCTTTTCCCGGGCAAGCTGGGAGACGACCGCCGCTAGCGTCGCGCCCGCGCTGTCGCCGCCCACCGCGATGCGTCCCGCATCCACGCCCAGTTCGGCGGCGTTGGCCTCGATCCACTGCAGCGCCGCCCAGGCGTCGTCCACCGCCGCCGGATAGGGGTTTTCCGGCGCGAGGCGATAATCCACCGCGATCACCTTGAATCCACCCTCGGCGGTGAACAGGCGGCACAGCCCGTCATGGCTGACAAGGCTGCCCGCGACGAAACCGCCGCCGTGGAAATAGACCAGCACGGCCTGCGGTCCGCTGGCGGCGACCGGCGCATAGATGCGCGCCGCGATGTCACCCGCCGGGCCGGGAATGGCGATGGTGTCCACCTTGCCCACCGCCACATCCTTGGGGCCGGTCAATTCCATCATACCGGCAAAGGACTGGCGCATCAGCTCGAGCGGAATATCCCAGACCTTGGGACGCGGAATTTCCGCCATCCGGTCGAGAAAGGCCTTCACCTGCGGATCGAGGGGCATGGAGGGTCCGAAAATCTGCGCCGCCCGATGCTAACGCATCCGAAGGAACTTAGAACCCCTCCGGTTTCAACTTGCGCTCGGCTCCCAAAGGGGTCGCCTTCGCACGTTGAAACCACCTCCCCTTCCGGCGTGCTGACGCACGCGAAGGGGAGGACGGCCTGTGCGTGTCAGTGCACTGTTATATGGGCGTCCGGATCTATGCGGCCGGTGCGGATATCGCCCAGCATGACCAGCATCAGGAACCAGAACCGGGCGCGTTCATGGCTGCCCTCGGCCTCCAGCGTCATCACCGCGCGGCTGGCATAGTCGGAAGCCGCCGCGCCATGCTCGGACGCCAGATCGGAAGCCAGACGGTAGAGATCGCCGGTGGTCATACGCATGGGGCCATGATGGCCCGGTGACATGAATGGCGGCTTAACCGGAAAATATCCCTTTGGTTCCAGCATGTTGTGGTTGAATTACACAGCCGCATCGGTATTTGCTATATACCCCATCCAACAAGCGTGGATTTTCCGTGCGCGGCAAAAGCGTCCTTCTGATCATCGGCGGCGGCATCGCGGCCTATAAAAGCCTGGAACTGATCCGGCGGCTGGCCGAGCGGGGCGTGAAATCCCGCGCGATCCTGACCAGGGCGGGGGCGGAATTCGTCACGCCTCTCTCGGTGGCGGCCCTGACGGGCGAAAAGGTCTTCACCGACCTGTTCAGCCTGACCGATGAATCCGAGATGGGCCATATCGAATTGTCGCGCAGCGCCGACCTTGTCGTGGTCGCGCCCGCCACCGCCGACCTGATGGGCAAGATGGCGGGCGGGCTGGCGAGTGACCTGGCCTCTACCGCGCTGCTGGCCACCGACAAGCCGGTGCTGATGGCCCCGGCGATGAATGTGCGGATGTGGGAAAGCGCGCCCGTGCGGCGCAGCTTCGAAACACTGAAAAAAGACGGCGTGCTGTTCGTGGGCCCCAATGCGGGCGAGATGGCCTGTGGCGAATTCGGGCCGGGCCGCATGGCCGAGCCGCTGGAGATTGTCACCGCCATCGAACAGGCGCTGGCGGTGGGCACGCCCCTGAAAGGCGTGCGGGCGCTGGTGACGGCCGGACCGACGCATGAGCCGCTGGACCCGGTGCGCTTCCTGGCCAACCATTCCAGCGGCAAGCAGGGCTATGCCATCGCCGCCGCGCTGGCGCGGGCGGGCGCGGACACGGTGCTGGTGTCGGGGCCGGTGAACATCGCCCCGCCGCCGGGCGTGACGCTGAAAGCCGTCACCACGGCGCGGCAGATGCTGGCCGCCTGCGAGGCCGCCCTGCCCGCCGATGTGCTGGTGATGGCCGCCGCGGTGGCCGACTGGCGGCCCGACGCCGCCGCCGGCAGCAAGATCAAGAAGACGGTGGATCGCGTCGTCCCGCTGATCAAGCTGGTGGAAAATCCCGACATCCTCGCCACCCTGGCTGCCCACCCACAGCGCCCCCGGCTGGTGATCGGCTTTGCCGCCGAAACCGACACTGTGCTGGAGAACGCCGTCGCCAAGCGCGCCCGCAAGGGCGCCGACTGGATCGTCGCCAACGATGTTTCGGTCAATGAGAGCGGAGCCTCGGTGATGGGCGGGGACCGCAACCAGGTGCATCTGGTGCGCGACGGCGGCGCCGAGAGCTGGCCCGACATGAGCAAGAGCGAAGTGGCGGCGCGCCTGACCGCGCGCATCGCCGAAAAACTGAAAGGTGCCGCGTGAAAGTCATCATCAAGAAGCTGCCCCACGGCAAGGACCTGCCCCTGCCCCATTACGCCACGCCGGGTTCGGCGGGACTGGACCTGCTGGCGGCGGTGGACGGCGAGATCGAACTGGCGCCCGGCGCCCGCACCGCCGTGCCCACCGGCCTGGCCATCGAACTGCCGCTGGGGGTGGAAGCCCAGGTGCGCCCCCGCTCCGGCCTGGCGCTCAATCACGGCCTCACCTGCCTGAACACGCCGGGCACCATCGACAGCGACTATCGCGGCGAGGTGAAGGTGATCCTGGTCAATCTGGGCCAGGAGACGTTCAGGATTTCGCGCGGCATGAAGATCGCCCAGATGGTGATCGCGCGCCACGAACGCGCCGTGCTGTTCGAAAGCGACACGCTGGGCGACAGCGAACGCGGCGCGGGCGGTTTCGGCTCCACCGGCATGACCCACAAGGCCTGACGGACCGATGCTGAAGCTCTCCCGCAAGACCCTGCTGGCGCTGGAGGCGGTGATTGACATCGCCTTCAACGCCCGCCCCGAACCGGTCCAGGCCAAGGAGATCACCGCCCGGCAGGGCGTGCCGCAGCGTTACCTGGAACAGGTGATGCAACAATTGGTGCGCGCGGGCATTCTCAAGGGCGTGCGCGGGCCGCGCGGCGGCTACCGGCTGGCGCGGGAACGCCGCCGCATCAGCGTGGGCGATGTGGTGCGGGTGGCCGAGAGCATAGAGGATGACGAGGAAAAACACGTGCCGCGTTCCGAACTGGGCCAGCGCATCGTCGCGCCCTTTGTCGCCACGCTGCAGGACGAATTGATGACCCGGCTGGATTCGGTCTCCATCGAAGACCTTTGCCAGCGCGCCCGCCATGCGGGCGTGGATGCGGGAACCGACATCAACGCCGATTTCACGATCTAGGAGAATGTAAGATGGAACAGGGCAAGCCGGGACGCGGAAAAATCTACGACTCCATCACCCAGACCATCGGCGACACGCCGCTGGTGCGGATGCACCGCCTGACCGCCGAGGCGGGCGTGAAGGCCGACATCCTGCTCAAGCTGGAATTCTTCAATCCCATCTCCTCGGTCAAGGACCGCATCGGCGTCGCCATGATCGAGGCGTTGGAAAAAGACGGCGTCATCACGCCGGGCAAGACCACCCTGATCGAGCCGACCAGCGGCAATACCGGCATCGCCCTGGCCTTTGTCGCCGCCGCCAAGGGGTACAAGCTGATCCTGGTGATGCCGGAAAGCATGTCGCTGGAACGGCGCAAGATGCTGATGATCCTGGGCGCCCAGATCGAGCTGACCGAAGCCGCCAAGGGCATGAAAGGCGCCATCGCCCGCGCCCATGAACTGGCGGCCGAACATCCCGGCGCGGTGATCCCCCAGCAGTTCGAGAATCCGGCGAACCCGGACATCCATCGCCGCACCACCGCCGAGGAAATCTGGAACGATACCGAGGGCAAGGTGGATATCGTGATCTCCGGTGTGGGCACCGGCGGCACCGTCACCGGCGTCGGCCAGGTGCTGAAGCAGAAGAAACCCTCGGTGCGGATTATCGCGCTGGAGCCGGAGGATTCCCCCGTGCTGTCGGGCGGCCAGCCTGGCCCGCACAAGATCCAGGGCATCGGCGCGGGCTTCGTGCCGTCCATCCTGGACCGTTCGGTGATCGACGAGATCATCACCATCTCCAACGAGACGGCGCTGGAAACCGCGCGCAAGGCGGCGCGGCAGGAAGGCATCCCGGTGGGTATTTCGTCGGGCGCGGCCATCGCGGCGGCGCTGGAAGTGGGCGCGCGGCCGGAGAATGCCGGCAAGACCATCGCGGCGATCATTCCCAGCTTCGCGGAACGCTATCTTTCGACGGCCTTGTTCGAGGGGTTGTAAGCGGCCAGGAATGGTTGACCGAAGGTCAACGGAACGATCCAGTGGATCGTTCCGAATGACGAACGAGCGGCCGGGTAGCGGCTCTTCCGGACCGTTGCGCGCCCAAAGTTGGATTCCCGCTTTCGCGGGAATGACAAGTTTTGGTGTGCGAGTCAAAGCGAGCGGCCGGGACTATTCCACCGCGCTACAGCAACGCATCCAGCAGGTCGGGCCGGTCGGTGCAGATCGCGTCCAGCGTCATCAGGCGGCGCATGTCGGCGGGATTGTTGACGGTCCAGGCGCCGACCTTCAGGCCCAAGGCGCGGGCATGGGCGGCGGCGTCCGCCGTAGCGTCGGCGAAATGGGGAAACCAGCCCTGGCCGCCTTCGCGCGCGATGGTCTCGATTACCGGGCGGACATCGCCCTGCAACCGGTCGGTGGTGAACCAGCAGCATCCGCCCAACCGCCGGATGCGGGCCAATGCCCGCCAGTCGAAACCGACATAGAGCGCCTCCAGTCCCGTCACCGCGAAAGCGGCATCGGCCAGCCGGTCGGGATCGGCGCTGTCGTCACTGGTGTCGCATTTCAGTTCCACGAACAGCCGGAAGGGGCGCGGCGCGGATACCGCCAGCGCGGCCACCTCTTCCAGCATGGGCGGATATTGCCCATCCACCGCGCGCAAGGCCGGATGACGCGCGGCATAATCGCTGCCGGGGCGCGGCCTGCCCACATCGAAACCGCGCAGTTCCTCCAGGGTGATATCCTTGATGCGGGGGCCGGGCGTTTCCAGCCACACGCCCTGCCGCCGCGCCACATCCGCCATCAGGCGGAAATCGTGATGCACCACCGGCACGCCGTCGCGGGTCAACTGCACGTCCAGTTCCACGCCGTCACAGCCGCGCCGCAACGCATCGGCAAAGGCCACCAGCGTGTTCTCCGGCATGAGCTGGGCCCCGCCGCGATGGGCGATAGTCTTCATTCCGTCCCCATCCTTCCCGTGATGCGCCGCCCCTGATGCACCGCCCCTGATGCACCAGAGGAATAGCGCCTCTGCGTTACAAGACAGCAAAGCCGCCGCCCATGCAAAAGCATGGCATGGGCGGCTTGAAGCCGGAACCGTGAAGGCCGCCGCCATTGACTGACGGAGCCGGGCGGGGTTCATGCCCGCCATGACCGACGACCGCCATGCCCGCCGCGCCGCCTGGCTGCTGGAAACGCGCGAGCTGATCAAGCTGGCGATTCCGCTGGCCGCGACCCAGCTCGCCCAGATGGCGATCCTGGCCACCGACACCATCATGCTAGGCCATTACAGCAAGGAGGCGCTGGCGGCCGGGGCGCTGGGCAATACCGTCTTCTTCCTGGTCTGGCTGCTGGGCTGTGGCGTGCCGATGGCGGTGGCGCCGGTGATCGCGCATATCCAGGGGCGCTATGGCAGCCCCGATGACGGGCTGGAGCGCCGCGAAACCCGTATCGCCGTCCGCATGGGGCTGTGGTCGGTCGCCCTGATCGCCGCGCCGCTGGTGCTGCTGCTGTTCTTCACCCGGCCGATCCTGCTGGCCTTTGGGCAGGAAGCGTCACTGGCGGCGGATGCGGGCCTGTATGCCTCGGTCCTGGCGATCGGCCTGCCCTTCGCGATGGGCTTCCAGGTGCTGCGGAGTTTTTCCACCGCGCTGTCGCATGCCGTGCCGCCGATGATCGTGCTGGTGCTGGCCATCCTGCTCAACGCATTGGCCGATTATGTTTTCATCTTCGGCCATTTCGGCGCGCCCAGCCTGGGCATCGCCGGCGCAGGCCTGGCCAGCGCCAGCTCCAATGCCTTCAGTTTCGTGGCGATGCTCGCCATCGCGCTGGGTTTTCCGGCGCTGCGGCGCTACCGCATCCTGCACCGGCTGTTGCATCCGCACTGGCGCACCTTCGCCGAACTGGTGCGGCTGGGCCTGCCCATCGGCATCACCATGGTCTTCGAGGTGGCGCTGTTCAACGGCGCGGCGCTGGCGGTGGGGCTGTTCGGGCTGAACGCGCTGGCGGCGCACCAGATCGCGCTGACCATTCCGTCCATCACCTTCATGGTGCCGCTGGGCATCGGCATGGCGGCGACCGTGCGGGTGGGCCTGGCGGCGGGCGCGGGCGATGCGGCGGGAGCGCGGCGCGCCGGTT
>Ga0182737_1003942_pt1 | contig 10427 bp, 7 predicted proteins | sample eDN5th30CBELigOP_FD_128878 | JGI IMG/M metagenome (GOLD analysis project Ga0182737, IMG submission 128878) | Enriched Organic Plus compost microbial communities from Emeryville, California, USA - eDNA 5th pass 30_C BE-Lig OP (version 2) (version 2) ... | reverse complement strand
TGAGGAGATTAGACAGGCGTTCCACTTTGAGCCGATTAGCGACTTTATCGGTGATCTCGAGCCACTGCAATTGTCTGCGGAAATTCACTTTGATAAGCCGATTGGCGCAGAGCCGGAAATCGTTGAGATTGTGCACGGTCAGCTGCAGGGCCTGTCCCAGCAGCCAGAGCAGGAAGCGCTGCTATTGCTTGGTCACGGCAGCAGTATGCCGTTTTTCTATGAGAAGTGGGAAAGCGGGATGGTGCACATTTGCGAGGAGATCAGTGGGCGATGGGCATTTCAAACTGTTACCTATGCTCCGTTATTGCCAGAGGGCTCGCGTGATGTGCTGCTGCAATTAATAGAGGCTAGCCCGCGCGTAATTGTAATTCCGCTATTTATTAGTCCAGGCTACTTTACAAGAAACATTATTCCTGGACGATTAGAAGGGCTGAGCTATGTCTATAGTGGCGAAACCTTTTTGCCCAATCACTACATGTCTGAGCTGCTTGCCAGACGGTTTGGAAGCTATGCGTTAAACTAAGGGGTGTTCGTGATGAAAAGAGCAAGATTAATATATAATCCGACATCAGGTCGTGAAGAGATGCGTAGACGACTGCCAGATATATTGCAGAAGCTTGATGAGGCAGGGATTGAGGTTACCTGTCATGCAACAACAGGTGAAGGTGATGCGACAGCCGAGGTTGAGAGGACGCTTAAGCGGGGCGGCTATGATATGCTGATCGCAGCAGGAGGCGACGGTACTCTGTACGAGGTCATTAACGGGCTTGCCGATAAGTTAAATCGACTGCCGCTTGGCATCATTCCTGTCGGTACGACGAATGATTTTGCCCGTGCGATGGGAATACCTAAGCATTGGGAATATGCCTGCGAGCTTATTATCGAGCAATATAGTGAGCCGATTGATGTAGGGCGTGCTAATGAGCGATATTTCATTAATATCGCAGGCGGTGGATTTCTTACTGAGCTTAGCTATGACGTGCCGATTAAGCTGAAGACGATGATCGGACAGCTTGCCTATTACTTAAAGGGCATGGAGAAGATGGTCCACCTGCGCCCTACCGAGCTGACCTTTCAAGCAGATGGTGTAGGTACGTTTGTCGGTGAGTTTATGCTGTTCTTAATTTGTAATAGTAATTCCGTTGGCGGCTTTGAACGCTTAGCGCCAGAATCTAAGCTGAATGATGGACTATTCGATGTATTATTGATTCGCAAATGTAATTTGGCTGAGTTTATTAGACTGGTCACCTTAGCATTGCGCGGCGAGCATCTGGGCGATCCACATGTTGTGCACTTCCGCACAAGTCGCTTAACCGTAACATCACCGAACAAGGTGCAGTTGAACCTGGATGGAGAATTTGGCGGCGAGCTACCTGCTGTATTCGAAAATCTACCATCCCATATCGAAATTTTTAAAGACGAGAGAGGGGAGTCTACATATAGCTAACGCTATAGGGACTTCCCTTGTCAATATAGAGCGGAGAATGAATATGACAAGAAAGCAAGTAAAGGGTAACGCGTATAAAGGTGGAAATAAGCAGGAACGGTCGGGGAAGCCACGTGAGTATAGTAATGCTCGAGAGGCTAGTGCTGGGCGTGGGCAAGCAAGTGGTACAGGGCGGGGACAAGGTGCTGCTGGACGTGGTCAAGAGCGTGGTGAGCGTGGACAAAGTGCTGTTAGCCGAGGTGGACAGGGGCGCTCTGCTTCTGGACAAGCTAGCGGGTGGCAAGATCGTGGTGGACGTGGGCAAGGTGCTTCAAGTCGTGGACAGGTTCGCGGTGAGCGTGGGCAAGTAGAGGTAACTCGTGGGCCAGTTTATGGTGATTTTGAGCAAGCAGAAGCAACTCATGCTCAAGCTCGTGCCCCACGTGGACAAGAGCGAAGTGAGCGTGGACAAGGTGGTACTGCTCGTGGTGGGCAGAAGCGTGGTGGACGTGGACAGGTTCGTTCTAATCGTGGACATGTTGATAGAGAGCGTGGACAAGGTGGTGCTGGACGTGGGCAAGAACGTGTAGCTCATATTCAAGCTAGTACTATTCGTGGTGAACAGGAGCGCAGCGGGCGTGGTACAGTTCAAGGTGAGCGTGGACAAAGCGGAGCTGCTCATGCTCAGGTTAGTGCCCCTCTTGGTCAAGCTGCAAACACACAGCCAGCGCAGAAACCAAGCCCAAGCGCTCGTCGCAGCAGTCCAGCTTCAACGGGCATCTATAGCAAAAATGAAGTCGTTACCGCTGAAATCATTGGCTTAACCCATGATGGTGACGGGGTTGGTCGTACAGACAAAGGCTACACAATATTTGTTCCGCAGGCTTTGCCAGGTGAAAGTGTTGAAGCGAAGGTGTTAAAGAGCAAGAAGAGCTATGGCTTTGGAAAGCTGCTATCACTGAACACAACAAGCCCACATCGGATCGAGCCACCATGTCCGATCTACTATAAATGCGGTGGCTGTCAGCTTCAGCATTATGATTATAAAGAGCAGCTGAAGTGGAAACGACAGCATGTCGTCGATAGCTTGACTCGTATCGGAAAGCTAAAGGTGCAGGGTGAGCCAGCTGTTTCTGGTAGCGAGCAGGAGGGTGCAGAGTTGGCTGAAACAGAGGCTGACAAGCAGCATGAAATTATCGTGCATCCAACTGTTGGGATGGAGAATCCTTGGTATTATCGTAATAAGGCGGCATTGCCGATTGGGGCAACGGAGGACGGAGAGCTAATCGGTGGCTTCTATGCAAAGGGCAGTCATCGTATTATCGATATGGATGTTTGCCTAATCCAGAAGGAGCTAAATGATGATGTGCTAGCGATTGTTAAGGAGATCGCTAGAGAGCTGCATATCGATCCATATCAAGAAGAAAGTGCTAGCGGAGTGCTGCGTCATATTATGACGCGTGTTGGTGTAGTTACTGGCGAAGTGATGGTCGTGCTAATTACTAACACTTCATCGCTTCCACGCAAAGCAGAATTCGTGGAGCAGCTGCGCATGCGCGTCCCTAATCTAAAAAGCATCGTGCATAACGTAAACAACAAAGTGACCAATGCGATATTTGGCGATAAAACAGAAGTGATCTGGGGAAGCGAAGTGATCTACGATGAGCTAGACGGCTTACGCTTTGCGATCTCTGCGAGATCGTTCTATCAGGTTAATCCAGAGCAGACCGTAGCGCTCTATCGTAAAGCAGTTGAATATGCTGCGTTAACAGGTAAGGAGCAGGTTATCGATGCGTATTGTGGCATTGGTACGATCTCGCTGTTTCTAGCGCGTCAAGCGGCACATGTGTACGGAGTAGAAATCGTGCCTGAAGCGATTGAGGATGCGAAGCGCAATGCGGCACTCAATGAGCTAGATAACACAACCTTCGAAGCGGGCCCTGCCGAGGTTGTTATTCCTCGCTGGAAGCAAGAAGGCATGAACGCCGATGTCATCGTCGTCGATCCGCCAAGAAAGGGCTGCGATGAAGCGTTGCTGCAGACGATACTGGAGATTAAGCCAGAGCGAGTGGTGTATGTGAGTTGCAATCCATCCACGCTTGCACGTGATCTACGTGTGTTAGAGGATGGCGGGTATCGGACGGTTGAGGTTACGCCAGTGGATATGTTCCCGCAGACGGGGCATGTGGAGACGGTTGCTTTGTTAGTATGTGAATAGTACAGGTCTTGAAAGTCTTGCTTTTACTGGGTTAATTCAGTAAAAGCAAGGCTTTTTGATTTTATATACAAACAGAGAATTTGGTTCGTTAATGTGAAAATGATGTGAAAATAGCTTAGATAAAACTGAAAATATAGGTAAATTAAGTGGGAAGAAGCGATAACTTATCCTTATTGAAGGAGAGATATGAAAAAGAAAGGCACTCAGTTTAGTGTCATTTCTGATTGATGACAATCCTATGAATCCTTCAGTTTATGAATAATAACCAGATCTTTAACGAACAGCGCTATTTTCTGCTGATTAATTGAATAACTTGACGTAGAATTGCGCTGAGTAGTTTGGAGTAAAAGGACAGGATAGATAATGTTACAGTCCTTTTAAAATTAAGAATTGTGCTTGAATTAGTGGACACTATAAGTTCTTCGCTAGCTAGTATAATTAAATCATTATAAGCTTTAACCTCTTTTTGTGTAATTTCAGTTACATTAGGGTAGTTTCGATCTGTTAATAAGATTGCTTGTTTACTTGTAATCGGGTAATACAATGATAATTTCATAAAACCTCATTTGCTGAAAAAGTAGAAGTCGCTGTCGCTTATATTAATCAGGGATATGCCATAATGGTCTACAATTTGTCTCTAAGGGTTTTGAATTGGCATGTGAAACCTTCGAAATTGAGCATGATCGTATTCCACCACGAAAGCTGAATATGAATTACGCATATCGAATCTATCATCGTATTCTTCTAGATAAGTGTCTTTCTCGTTATGACCTTACTACGTATGGCGAGGCTTAAGCAGTTACGGAGTGCATGCGTATTTACAATGAACGTTAAAGATTTAGCTCCCTCTGAACTTTACACATAAAATCTCATTCAATCGATCCCAATTAAAGCTGTTCGACTATAAAATTGATTTGAAAAGTAAGAACGAATGAGATTAAGAGAGTATGTGTCCAAACTTAAGGGTTAATCCGGTGGCTCCATACATATTGTTGTCCTCTCTTTTTCTCCAAGACGGGTCAGCGATGATTGAGGATATTCATTCACTGCTTAAGGAAAATGTTACTTAGCTTATTAAAGCGATTGAGTTGCTGTACAGGGTTAAGCACTGATACGATTATATATTGATGTTTTTATAGGATTAATTGGGCTAAAAAAATGTTAAGTATTGAAAATTGATATATATTTATATAGAATAATAAATAAAGATTACGTACGTAAGGGAGTAGCTTATGGAAGGGATTTTTAGTTATAGTTTTCCCGCTATTCGAGGAATTCAAGCTCAAAGAGAATATTATGTTGTAATGTGTCCTCTGAAATTAATTTCAAGAATTTTTTTATTTGATGAAGAAGAGATTCCACCAGAATATAGAGCTCAACGTTTACTTAATAAATCTAGAGTTCCTGAGATTAGCAGTTATATACTTGATAACCCTAGTGATTATGTATTCTCATCATTAACAGCATCTGTTGATGGTGAGATGATATTTAAAGCGTATGACGATACAGATAATTTTAAAAATATCGGTACATTAAATATCAACCTCGATGCACGCTTTTTAATAAATGATGGTCAGCATCGAAGGGCCGCTATTGAAGAAGCACTCAGACTAAACCCTAAGCTCGGTGATGAGACTATTTCTGTTGTTTTTTTTCAGGATAAGGGATTAATACGTAGTCAACAGATGTTTGCTGATTTAAATCGACATGCGGTGAATACAACTTCTTCACTTGGTATACTTTACGACCATCGAGATCAACTGGCTAATTTAAGTAAGAAGGTTATAACACAAATACCATTTTTAGAACGATATACCGATCGTCAGAAGCAATCATTATCTAAATTATCGCCTAAGTTGTTCTCACTTAGCAATATCTTTCAAACAAATTCCCGACTATTGAATAAGAGAAAAGGGGAATTTATCACTGATACTGAAGAGCAATTTGTAATGGAGTTTTGGATAAATCTTACTAAGGTTATGCTTGATTGGAAGATGGTAGAAGATCGAAAAATATCTCCTGCAGAAATTAGAATTAACTATATTAGTACGCAGGGGGTTTGTTTAGAAGCTCTTGGAGCAATTGGGTATTATCTATACGTAAATCATCCAGAAAATTGGAAGAGCTATATTAAACGGCTTGAGAATATTGATTGGAATCGAAGCAATCGAGAATGGTTAGGTAGGGCATATAGTTCTACTGGAAGAATAAACAAAAACAATGAAACAATTCGATTAACGGCTAATAAGATTAAAACTATGATTGGCTTATCTCTGACTGACGAAGACTTATTATTTGAAAATAAGAAACTAGGTGATTAATATGTTGATAGACTTTTTGAAGTCGAAAAATAAATATCAAGATAAAATTAATGAGTTAAAAGAGGTTTATCTCTCAGATGATCGGCCATGGGTCATTGGATATAGTGGGGGGAAGGATTCTACTGTAGTTGTTCAATTAGTTTTTGAGATGCTGCAGCAGTTAGCTCTCGAAGAGAGAAAAAAGCAAGTTTATATTATTTCTTCTGACACGATGGTTGAAACACCACTAATCATTTCGTCAATCAATCATACCTTGTATTCTATCCAAAGAAAAGGTATCGAATTACAATTACCAATTGAAACACATAAAGTAAAACCTGAAATACAAAATACATTTTGGAGCTTATTGATTGGAAAAGGCTACCCATCTCCGAGACAAAAATTTAGATGGTGTACTGATCGAATGAAAATCGATCCCGCGAACCGATTTATTTTAGATAAAGTTTCTAAATTTGGTGAAGTCATTATGGTATTGGGGGTGCGAGAAGATGAGAGTGCAACTAGAGCTCAATCTATAAAGCAACATACAATTGATGGATCTAAATTAATGAAGCACTCTAGCTTGAAAAATGCATTTGTTTATGCCCCAATTAGAGAGTTTTCATTAGATGATGTATGGGATTATTTATTGACAGATCAGGCGAAGACACCTTGGGATACTGATAACTATGAACTTTATGCTCTATATCAAAACTCATCAGGAGGAGAATGTCCCCTTATTGTCGATAAAGAAATTAAAGAAACTGCAGGGTCTTGCGGAAATAGTAGATTTGGTTGTTGGGTTTGTACCGTTGTTAAAGAAGATAAAGCGCTAGTTGGATTTATTGATAATGGTGAGAATTGGATGACTCCACTATTAGATTTTAGAAACTGGTTGTCTTCTATACGTGAAGATCGTGACTTGCGAGAAAAATCTAGAATGAACGGTTCTATCTATTACGTGGGTGAGGGTGACGAGCGTAAGCTTGGTTTAGGACCATATACGTTCGAGGCTCGTCAGTTAATTTTAAGAAAATTATTGGAAACAGAAAAACAGCTTGTTAATCCATATGAGCCTGATTATAGACTAATTCAGATAGAAGAATTGAAATATATTAGAAAATTATGGATCGAAAATGGGGATTGGGCAGATTCTTTGCCACTAATATATTTTGATGTGTACGGAGAAATGTTGGATTGGGATCTAGAGGAAAGAGCTCCCTTTGACAAAAGTCAAATTACAGATCTTGAATTGATTTGCGAGAAAAATGATGTTGATTTCGAATTAGTAAAAAAATTAATTAATATTGAAAAAAACTATGTTGGATATAAAATTAGACGCGGACTTATTGATGAGTTTCATAAGGTGCTCAATCAAGATGTAGTTCACCATGGAAAAGTGGAAGGGTATAAGGAATGAAACTAACAAGATTACGGTTATTAAATATCGGTGGCTATAAGGGTTACTATGATTTTAAATTAAAGCCTAAGAATAGCACCGAAAAGGTGATTTTAATAGGCGGAAAAAATGGAGCAGGAAAAACTACATTTTTAGATAGTGTAAAGATCGCTTTGTTTGGCTCCTTGTCCTTTGGATTTAAGACAGAAACGCCGATTTATTACGACAAGATCAAAACTAAGCTGAATAATACTGCACAAGCATTTGGAGAAAGTAATTATGAAATCTTATTAGATATTCAAATGAATGAAAACTATGAAAAAGTTGATTATACAATATCTCGCAAGTGGGTTTTATCAGAAACTAATATTAAAGAAATTAGTAGTGTAATACGCAATAAATTGGAATTGGACAGAGTGGATAAGGAACTGTTCTTTGAAAGATTGCGTGAAGAATTTCCTCCACAATTGTTTGAATCGTGTTTGTTTGATGGTGAAAAAATTTCACAAATGATCTCTGAGGAAGTGTTATCTAGCTACATCAACAAGTCGAGCAACATTTTGTTTAATTTAGATTTATTCGAGAATTTGGAATATGATCTAAGAAATATGTTAAAACAAGGGAACATTAAAGAACAACTTCCAGAGGTTGAAAAAGAAATACTTGAGTTAGAAGAACAGCAACGTTTAGTTAAAGAAGAACTTGAACAGCATAACATCAAGTTAGCTGAAGCTAATCTTTGTTTATATGAGTTGAAAAATAAAAAAGATGAGCTGCTCCATCAATTTGATATCCATGGCGGATTATTCAAAGAAAAACGTGATGCGTTACAAAATGAAATCCTCCAGTTAGAAGTTGAACGTAAGATTATGCTTGAAAGTAATAAAGCTGATATTACACAATTATTACCTATGCTACTCGTTCGTAAGGAATTAGCTGAGGTTGTTGAAACTTTGGATAAAGAAGAAAAGAATGATGCTGCAACAAAAATTAGGAACAGTATTAGTGCAGAAATGATTGAAGAAGTGTTTGTTGAGTTGGGACTAAATGAAGCGAAAATAAGCGGAGAGTATTTTGTACAAACCTTGGTTAATCGTGTAAAGCCGCTTGATACTTATCCTATTCATAAAGCCTCACCTAATCAAGTTCAAGAAATTCACTCTCTTTTCAATGAAATCAAGCATTTTGATGAAAAGCAAATAATAAATCGAATTGATGAAAATGAGGTTTATTTGCAAAAGATTCGTGAGATGAAAGAAAAAATTGAAGCCAACGACCGTGCCAGTGATCTGCAAGATATTCTAAATGGATTAAATGAGGTACAGAAAAATATTGGCTTATTGGAGCTTGAAGTCGAAAGAATCAATGAATTGATTGAAGAGTATAAATTGAAGGATATTGAATGTCACGACAAATTAACTCAGCTTAATAAAGAAATTATTGAAAATAAGAAGCAGAAAAATATCTTTACAATCTCTAATCAATTAGTAGCAGTTAGTCAAGAATTTCGTTATGTTCAAATCCGAAAAAAGCTACAAACTGTTGAAAATGAGTTAGTTAAAATTTTGAACAAATTGTATAGAAAAAAGGACTTTATAAAAAAAGTTAATATTAACCATGAAACCTATGAGCTCACTCTATTTAATAATAGAGGAGAAAAGCTAATCGTTGAGCATCTGTCGGCTGGTGAGAAGCAGATTCTGTTTTTAAGTGTGATTTGGGCGATTAAACTGACATCTAATAGAGAGCTGCCTTTTATTTTCGATACTTTGTTAGGCAGATTGGATCAAACACATAAAAAAGCAATCCTAGAGAGCTATATTCCTCATTGTAGTGAACAAGTGATTATTCTATCTACGGATTCCGAAATCGATCAGGAACACTATGAGATTCTGAAACCATATATCGTTAATGAATATACAATTGAAGCTGATTTGAGTAATGCAAAGGTGCAGGTTGCTACAAATTACTTTGATATGAAATAGGAGATAAACCATGCAATATCGTTTAAAAACAACAAAAGCAACTGCTGATCGACTAAAAGAATTACAGTCAAAAACTAATCTTACGCCGAACATCTTGGCAAGAATAGCTGTATCTTTATCATTGCGTGAAAAAGAGAAAATTAATCTAATTGAGGCGCCACTATTAGGATTAGATTTTAATAGAAGTACGTTAACAGGGAACTATGATTATGTCTATAAGTCATTAATAACTGAGCATGAAAAAAGAGAAGTGACCGACGATGAATTCTTTCCTGACTTATTTAATGCTCATTTGGAAAGAGGAGCTGCAATATTAGAAAAGGAATATGCGCAGGCATCGAATGTTAATAAGTTGATGAGAAACCTGGTGGATAAGGTGGAATCCATATGATCTATTTCGATAATAGTGCTACAACAAAAATCCATGATGAGGTTTTAGAAGCGATGAAACCTTATTTAGAGAGTAGTTATGGTAACCCTTCGAGTAAATATTATCCTTTAGCAATTGAGGCTAAAAATGCAGTGGATAATGCTAGACAAGAGGTTGCTAGACTGATTGGGTGCAGAGAAGATGAAGTGATTTTCACAAGCGGCTCTACAGAAAGTAATAATATGATTATTAAAGGGGTCGCTGACCCATTTTGGGGTCAGCAGAAAACATTGATTACAAGCACGATCGAACATTCTTCGGTTCTGAAAACGATGAAGTACTTATCATCAAAGGGATTTCTTATAGATTATGTATCAGTGGATCAAAACGGACATATTGATATTGAAGAGCTACGCCTGAAACTATCGGATAATGTTGCACTACTATCTATTATGTGGGGAAATAACGAGATTGGTTCATTGAATGATGTAGAAACAATAGCCGATTTGTGTAGACAAAGAAACATTCTGTTTCACTCGGATGCTACACAAGTGATTGGCAAAGTTGATATTTCTCAATTACAACGTGATATACCTTATTTATCAATTAGTGCTCATAAATTTCATGGTCCAAAGGGAATCGGTGCAGCGATTATCAAAAAGGAATCAAACGGAATGAAGAGAGCTCTAACTCCATTATTACATGGAGGGGGACAAGAATTTGACTATA
>Ga0182737_1003940_pt1 | contig 10433 bp, 7 predicted proteins | sample eDN5th30CBELigOP_FD_128878 | JGI IMG/M metagenome (GOLD analysis project Ga0182737, IMG submission 128878) | Enriched Organic Plus compost microbial communities from Emeryville, California, USA - eDNA 5th pass 30_C BE-Lig OP (version 2) (version 2) ... | reverse complement strand
GCTTGGGTAAACTTGGAGTAGTAGCTCTATTGACCAAGAAGCCTCCACCTCTTAGGTGGTTGGTAGTTCACAAACATGTTGTTACTTAAATAATTTCGCCCTATTTATGATACGGTTCTCCGTATCTATCGATAGGGTAAACTAATAACTGATTGATTATTGAAAGTATAGGTTGGTATAATTATCTAATTAGGGAGGTGAAAATCTATGGCTACAACATTCACAGACAAATCTGGTAACGTAGTTGATATTGTTGCTAGAGAAACAATTCTACGCACTGATACTGATGTCGTTACTGGTGGAGTTTCAAGGTATATTATCGAGGTTGAGGACACGCCTTATGAGGTTGATTCTCAAACATATGCAGCTGTTGAAAAATATCTGGATAAGTAGTAAAGGATACACCGCTACATAGAAAAAGGGCCCAGGATCATTCCTAGGCCCCCTTTTCTATAATTTAACCAAAGTTTCAGCTTGCTGAATTTGCTTGGTCAAACTAGCTATCTCTGCTTCTCTATCCCACATCACACTTGAGCGTCCTGCTATAATCATTTCTGATTTTAGCAATACCTCATCCTTGTTATACATATATCTGAATTGTAGCGGCTCGTCTGTTTCGTCATCTTTACAGTACATGTCAACAATAATCATTTGATCACGTTTGTAAAGGGAAACCTCATCGTAATTTGCTTCACTAATATTGTTTGCCAACACAAAAGGAGGAACCCCCTTATTGGCAAGAACATGTGCTAACTTCACTTTTAATTCCTGCACATTAAGCAATTGTTACCCTCCTTTCGGTTAATAAACTCATTCTAAAGTCTTTCTGCTAAATATGCCACATATTTTTCAGCCAGCGGTCTTGCTTGCTTGAAGTCAGAAATGGACCATTGTTTTCTTGGATACCCAATCGCCTTCAGCAATTGTTCATTAATTATTTTGACACATAGGCCGTCTACAGCTAGTTGTGTATCACGATAGTAACCCAACTTTGTAGCAGTATCTTCTGCTTTCCCTTTAGGGTCTAGACCCTTTGCAGTTAAGATTTCCGCAATCCCATTTTCAATGTATGTTTTTAATTCTTGTCGACGCTCTTTCAATTCAAGGTCAGGTCTTTTCGATTTCGCAATATCTTCAAACGTAGATCCTTCGATCAGTTTAATCATCTCGTCAGTAATCGGAATGCCTTTAGACCTTAATGCATCTAATGCTTCTTCAGTCTTACTTCTGCTCTGTCGAATTGCCTCTTCATACGCTTCCAATATGGTTTCATCACCAACAAATGTCTTCAGTTCTTCTCTGAAAGTTTCCGATTGTCTAGCTTCTCCAACATCAAGCTCCGATCCACCATTACCGTCAAAAGAGCCTCCGCCTTCATTCTCTTCGAATAATCTTTCTAACCTGTCGATGATCTCAGCCTTTTGTTGCTCTTTACTGTAGTACTCCCACAATTCCTCTAGACCGAGTGCATTGTGATATACAAGATGAGCAACGTTATCTATTGCGGAGTCTTTTGCATCAGGAATTGAGCGTAATGCTCTCCCTGCAAATTGAGCGTATGCCGATAAGCTCTTAAACGGTCGGAATATAGATGCAATAGAGATGTAAGGATGGTCGTATCCTTCACCAAGCATACCAACGTTTACAATTACATGAGTTCGATCATTATGAAAATCTACTCTTTCGCGATCCTGATCAGTGGGTTCCATGTCGCTGTGTATGATTGATGCAGGACATCCAGCTGCTTCATATAACTGTTTAATCTCCCTAGCATGTTCGATGGAACAAGCAACAGCAATGATTTTATGAGGAACTCCTGTTGCCTCTCTTTTCTCTGTCATGATTTGGAGACTTCTTTGTACGACAGCTTCACTGCACTGTGTTGAGTACGCTACAGTTCTTTCCACCCAGTCGCTGTCTTTTAATTTCAATACTTCTTCCAAAGTCACGTCTTCATCAAATCCTTGTACCTTGAAGGTCAACTGATCTGGAATATACTCCTTTTTAACAAGTTGCTTCACATAGCCTTTTATCATTGCTCGACTTAGCGGATATGAATAAATGTCCTCAGCATAGATTTCCTTCTTATCCGATCTAAAAGGAGTACCTGTTATTTTAATAATTTTTGCCGAATTGAAGTACTCTTCCATCTCTACCCATGATGCCGCTGGAGAATGATGGGCTTCGTCGATAATAATCATGTCAAAAAAATCCCGCGGTACCTTATGCAATAATGAACTTGCATTGTGGGATTGGAGTCGATGAATATTAGTAATCACTATTTTAGCTTGTTCCAGCGTTCTAGGATCACCTTCATATTCAATGACTTCAGGTAAATTCGTTGGAATATTTATGACTTTACGATTCCACCAAAAGTTATGTTCATATCTTGGATCAAGGCTATCAGTCACCGTATTACGAATTGTCCGATTCGGAGTAACAATTAGCACTCTGTGCTTGGCCATGCCATAAGGCAGAATGGCCATCAAACCCGTTTTACCAACCCCTGTCGGTAATGTGACTAATGCTGGTTTATGATCAACAGGAGATTCAAAATATTCTTTCACTCTCAAATATCCTTGCACTTGTGGCTCTCTTAAATTAGGATTTCCCTCAATATGAGCAAATGTAGTTTCGAAGTACATATAAGCCCCCCGATAGTTTGTTGTATTACATATTTCCACATTATCCCTCAAACTCCTGCCAACCAAGAGTACTATGTACAGTTAAAAGCCGAAGATCAATTGAATGACCTCCGGCTTTGTACTAGTTACTAACCTTTCACAATCTCCATTAACTTCTCATAGCTGTTAACCACATCGTACTTTAGTTGATCAGAGTTCAGTTTAGCAAAATGTCTTCGTGCACATTCAATCTTCGCCTTCTCGACTTCACGTAGCTCCATGGAATCCAAAGAACCTTTCGTCTCAGCAATAAAGTAAATATGCTTCACGTCGCCTTCTTTGAACACAATTGCCCAGTCCGGGTTGTAGTCCCCTACTGGAGTCGGGATGTAGAAGCCCCGCGGCAGCTTAGCATATATACTTACTTCCTTGCTCGTATCCAGTTCTTTCGCGAACGCCCGCTCGATCTTGGAATCTGTCACCACATAGTCGTAGATGTGCTTCTCAACAGCTATCGCATTTTGACCAAGCTGTCCCTTCAGCGTGTTCTTCGTAAACACATCCGTATCGAACCTATCATTGATCACATCGTAAGTGATGGATTCTATGATGGTCGTCGCTTTTTGCTCATTGATCAGTCTAGATGCCCGAATAATAAACTCCTCAGGATTCTTCTGGAACAGCATAAATTTAGCCTGTGTGATGCCTTTCAAGATAGCAGCGATCGTTTTCCTAGTGAGCTTCGTTTCATCCATCATCTTTCCGATCAAATCATACTTAATTTTTGATGTCGCAGGTCCGTGAACATATTCTGTCTGCGTCTCCCGCTGTATGAACGCTCCACCTTGCTTCAGTTGATCACGGGATTCGATCTCGTTCATTTCCCCGTGCTTGATAGAATAACGTATGGAGGGTACGTCCAAGCTCATATCAATCGCCATGACACACTTCCGTACCAACTCTTCTGAGTCGAACTGAACCGTATATACCGATCTCTTATTGATCCGATTCCATAACTCCTTGAACTCTTTCTTGTGAAAATTGCTGTTCACTGTAATGGATGGAATCGTATTTTTCCGATCGTCATTCGTCATATCCGATTTGCCTTCAACGTAGATCGATTTGACAAGCTCGATAAGCTGCTCCTTATACCCATTCAGTTCATCGGGCAGTTTGACGGATTGTTCTTCTACGGCATTAAAATAGGCGTCCGTCAAGTTGTAATCATCATCGGTATATCCGTTACGAATGAATGCATTTTGTAGCTTGGTCGCGAGTCTATCGTCAATCTTCAATTGTTCACCGCGGGCATTCACAAGGACTTTTTCCAAGAAGAAGCCATTATCCGCCTTGCGTGGGCGATCTGACAACGTAGCAGCAATTTCACTTTGAAGTTGCTTAGCAAATTGCTCATAGGATTCACTGGCTACAACAGTCAAAGCATTGATCTCATGAACGTCAATCCCGGGAATACTGGAGTCTATCCGTTCACCATACTGATTCACGCATAGTCGCAGTCCACGTCCAACCTCTTGACGCTTTTTAATCGTGGAGTCGCTATGCTTGAGTGTGCAGATCTGGAATACATTCGGGTTGTCCCAGCCTTCTTTCAACGCCGAGTGGGAGAATATAAACCGTGTCGGCTCCTCGAAGCTGAGAAGTTGCTCCTTATGCCGCATGATCAGATCGTATGCATCGACATCATCAGAATCGGTTTCTCTGGCTGATACTTTAGAGTCAATAAACCGACTGCTCTTTTTATCGATCGAGAAGTATCCCTTATGCGTATCCTTCACTTGGATTGCATTCAAATATTGAATATAAGGATCATCCGCAAACAGTGACAATTGTTCATTCAGGAGTTCCATGTATTCTTCTTCAAAAATATCCGCATAATCACCGTTCTGTTCATTACCGTCTTTATCATACTGTCGATACTTGGCAACTTCATCAATGAAAAAGAGCGAAAGCACTTTAATCCCCTGATGGAACAAAACCCGCTCCTTCTCGAAATGAGACTTCAGTGTCTCCCGAATCTGGATTCGACGGAAATGAAGTTCACTGACATCTCCCTGCACGTCTCCAGCGTACAAGGAGACACCATTAGTGAAGCTGATACTGTTATTCTGTCCGTTGATTTCAGATACTTGGTAGCCTTTATACTGCTCTAAATTGTCGGATAGATCATAGAGTCTATCGCCGATTTTAATCTTCCTTGATACTTTGGTTAATCCAGTTTTAGTACGTTTTTCATATTCAAGTCGTGCTACAGGAGCATGCTTGTCGCTGACATCAATGCCTTCCAGGTATACGTAACTGTTCGTTCCGCTTGTACCTTTGACCGAGATGCCTTTTACGCTAATCTTCTTGACCAGCTTCATGTTGTAAGCATCCAAAGCATCAAGACGATATACTTTGTTGTAATCTTCCCGATGAGTTGCCGAATATCGCAGTGTGAACAACGGTTTGAAATCTTTCAAAGCCTCTTTTGTTTTCTGACCTTCCACAGATTGAGGCTCGTCGATGATCAGGATCGGATTGGTGCTCGCAATAACATCAATTGGACGCCGGGAATTAAAGTCATCCAGCTCCATCGATATTCTTCTTGCATCCTTCCCCCTCGCATTAAACGCCTGAGAGTTAATAATCATGACGTTAATACCAGCATCACTGGCAAACTTCTCGATGTGATGCAACTGCTTCGAGTTGTAAACAAAATATCGAGCTTTGGAGCCATACTCCGCCATGAAGTGATCTTCAGTGATCTGAAATGTTTTAAGCACCCCTTCCCGAATAGCGATAGAAGGCACGACGATGATGAATTTGCTCCAACCGTACTTCTTATATAACTCGAACATGGTACGGATATAGGTGTATGTTTTACCCGTACCGGTCTCCATTTCTACTGTCAAATTGAATTTGCCTTCAAGTCGTTCAGACATTTTTAATCCATTATTACGTTGAGTCGATTGGATGTTATTCAAGACTTCCTGATCAATCAACTTGATAGGATTGTTTTTGAATCCATATTCAGACTCATTGCCTGTTGTTTGTTGAAATAGATCACCTATTTCCACGCTTTTCTGCCGTCGACCTTTATCAAGCGTAAATCGTGAGGATTCGTTGGGTTGTCCTTGAAATACGTCAACAATGCTTTTCACGGCATCCTGTTGAAACTGTTGATGTTTAAATTTAATTTTCATCGCTATTCATCCTCCTTACAACACTTGTATTTCAGTGCTTGGGGAGAGTAGCTTAAACAGTTCTTCGACATTGATACGAGCGGAATCGTCTTGGAAAGAGCTATCGCGGAATACAACGCGAAGAGGTTGATCCTCAGCGATTTTTTTGATGACCGACTCCGATACCTCATCATCGAAGCAAGCAATCAAGGAGTTACCAGCAACGTAATGGACTGTTTTGCCTTCAATATCTTTGGACTCCATAGGCAATGACAGTTCCAGTCCGCATTCCAACATCACTTGGATGAGCAAGTCTTCTCCAGTGCGGTCTTCTTTAATGTTCGATGTCACATCATCCAGATTCAATTGGCCCAACTTGTCCGGCGTGTAGTACACATCCTTCATGTTACTGGAGTCTACTCGGTATACACGGAAGCCGTAATCGATGTCTGCTCCTGTTTCTTCTTTTATTTTCTTGGCAGCACGGCGAATGCGTTCTTTACCTATTTCGCAAATATTTTTATAACCTGCTTTGTAAGCATCTGAACTATCATCAATACTTTCTGGAAGTTGTACCATAATAAATCTAACATCCAAATTATTTTCAGCGTTATATTCCAAGATTGCGTGTGCAGCACTTGCTGAGCCAGAATAAAAATCTAGCACTAAATCTTTGCTTTCTACAGTGATTTCTAAGAGTCTTTTAATTAACTTAGTCGGCTTAGGATAGCTAAACAATTTATCATTTCCCATAAGTGCCTTTAACTCATTATTTCCATAAGCATTATCTCCTGCGAAATCTCTCGAAAATAGAGTTATAGGTACTAAACCATCCTGAACTTCACTTAAGTATCTCTTTAATGTTGGATAAGACTCATCTTTTCCCCATAATATTCTATTCTCAATAATCGCTTTATCTATTGTTTGTTTACTATATCTCCAGTATTTTCCTTGGGGCTTTTTTAGAATAACACCATTAGGTTTGATAATTTCATAATCAGCATCATAGGGATTATTTGCATAGATAGGATCGGGTTTCCAAGGTCCTTTAGGATCATCATCCGGGTTAGTATACATACTAGAATCTTCTCTTCTAAGCAATTTCCTTACCCAGCCCACGTCATTAGAATCATTAACCTTATTTTTAGCATAGCAAAGTATATAATCATGAGACTCAGAAAAATACTTTGCTGAATTTTTACGAGTGTGAATTTTCTCCCAAACTATAGAAGCAATAAAATTACCACTCCCGAAGATTTCATCGCATAGTTTTCTTAAATTGTGCATTTCTTTATCATCAATGCTAATAAAGATTACACCATCATCCCTTAATAAATTTTTAGCAACTTTTAGTCTAGAATACTGCATCGTCAACCAATCACTATGAAATCGACCGTTTGATTCAGTGTTTTGTATCAATCGATTACCTTTATCATCAATTTGTCCAGATTCTTCAAGATATTCTTCTGGGGATTCTCTAAAGTCATCTTTATATATAAAATCTTTGCCTGTATTGTACGGAGGATCAATATATATACATTTAACCTTGTTCAAGTATGATTCTTGTAATAACTTTAATACTTCAAGATTGTCTCCCTCGATATACATGTTCTGAGTAGTATCCCAACCAATACTCTCTTCTTTAACTGGACGTAAAGTTTTATCAACGGGTAAATTTGCGGTAAAGATGGCTTCCTTTTTCCCCGGCCAAGTCAATTGATACCGTTCTTTATCTCCTTCAACAAGAACATCAGAAAGCTCTTGCCTCAATAAATCAAAATCAACTGCTCGTTTGATTTTTCCTTGTTCATCCCTTGCCTCAGTGATTACGTTAGGAAACAGTTCAGCAATCTTATCGATATTGACCTGAGTCAAATCAGTGGATTTCATTGTCAATTTATTCATTATTCAATTAAACCTCCAGTTACTTAGTCGAGAAGTAGATTCAGTTCTTTACGTTTACGTTGCAGTTCCATATTCATTTCGACCTTGCGATTAAATTGCTTTTCGCTGCGAATCTTGGACTCCAGCCGCTGGCATTCCAACGTCAACTTATCTATACGTGCTTGTCGCTCCAGAACAGCTGTAAGCTCAATATCTGGCTTCGAGTTGATCGGCAGCAGTTGACGGATGATGTTTTCGTAGACCGCCTTTAGATCAAGTCCTTGAACGATGTTCAGCTTCACATCTTCTGCAGGTTGCCATTCTGATTCATGATAGGAACGTACAACAGATCGATTATCGTCGGTCTGATTCCGTTCCTTGTAGGCGATAGCGAGTTTTACCTGATCTTCGTAAATGATGACATGCAGAATGGGATACGGGATCGCCTTGTCGATGCTCCGCAACAGATCAAGTGAGTAGGTTCGCTCCTTCAAGTGAATCTCAAACATCTGAACTTCCTCAATGTCATCTTTCGGTTCCAGACGGATCGTTTCTTTAGATAGTTTGTGCTTCCAGATGATCGATTCGACTTGATCGGTAAACAGTTCCTTCAGGTGCTGATTTGCATGGAGCTTCTCATAGAATTTGTTCTTCGGAATCTTACGATTCACGAGTGTGCTTGCTGGTAATTGAAACATCATGCATTCACCTGCCGAATAACAACAAATGTGATGAGTTCAAAGTCTTCAAGCCCTTTGACCGAATCAATTAATGCTGTTGTGCCTCCTGAGCTGAACAAGCTATCCAAATCGCCTTCTTCCTTCACCTGAACAATGGAGCGAATCGCTTCCTCTAGCAGCATGGAGTATGAATCCATCTTCCTACCGTCTTTGGTCGCTTGATTGAAGCTACGGCAAGCATCTAGAACGGGATCTGCTTGTCCTCTACATAGAGCACGCAGGACATCGAGTGTCTTCTTGACATCCATATGATTAATTATGACTTCACCATCATCACTCATGTAGACCAGATAGAAGGGATGCAGACGGTTCTGCTTGTCCGGGTTCAATTCTTCATTCACATTGCGAAGAACAAATATGACGCCAGGTTTGACACCTTTTTCTTCATCAGCAGAAACAACAGTATGCAGTCCGCTTGGCACGGTATCAAGTTCACCATTCTCTTTGACGTAGTTTACCAAATCCATACGGAAATCATTAAGCCCTAAGTCCGTTATGGATACTCCCGTATTCATATCATCGAGATCAACAACTTCGTTCTGCAAACGATTAAGCTGCTGCTTCCGGTATTCCAGATCGCTGGACTGATTAAACAGGACGTTATCGTCGCCGGTTGCTGTCATATCCATAATCACCATACGATTCTCAACACGTTCTTTCAATTGAATGTACTCATCTAGCGTCATGTTGGGCCAGAAGTTCACCAACTGAATGGCTTTGTTTTGAGAACCAATCCGATCTATTCGTCCAAACCGTTGGATAATCCGTACTGGATTCCAGTGAATATCATAATTGATGAGAAAATCGCTATCCTGCAAGTTTTGTCCCTCAGAGATGCAGTCGGATGCAATAAGTAGATCGATTTCGCCTTTTACATCTGGCATTGTCAGTTTCTTTTCCTTAGATCGCGGCGAGAAGCAAGTAAGCAATGTACTGATGTCATTTCGCAAACCAGCGGTATTCTTATTCTCATCGCTACCAACAATTTTTGCGGTATCGATGTTGTATTTTATTTTCATGTATTCGGATAAATGGGTGTACAAGTATGCCACTGTATCAGTGAATGCACTAAATATGATAACCTTCCGATTACCTGAATTAATTGGCTCACTGATTTTTTTATCGATGACTTGTTTCAAAGCATTCAATTTCTCATCATGCTCAGGCGTTATTTTCTGCATTTCTTCGTGAAGGTTAGACAGAATATTGTAGTCGCTCGCCAAGTCTTCTTTCCATCGAAGCACGTCCATATCGGAAAGATTAATCTTAATCGTATCCCCGATAGAAAAGTCATCATCAAGCCAGTCGTCGTCATCAAGACTAGCGTCTTCTATTTCAGTGTATCCAACTGGATCTGATTTTCCACTTTTCTCATAAGCCTCAATTCTCTCCAGTGTCTGGCCCAGCTTGGAAATAATCTTGGACAGCGTCAACCGAAACGACTCTACTGAGCTTTCTAGCCGTTTAAGCAAGTTGATCCTCATTAGAAGCTGTAAGCTGCCTTCCCGATCCAACTGCTTGAAGCTCCCACTTCCACCCTTAACACTTGTATCGTACAGTTCTTCATACTTTCGCAAGCGACTTGGTTGAATATACTTGAATGGAGCATAGATGCCGAGATTAATTCTGGACAACTCCATGAAGATATCATTATAACCAATGACATCCGTTCTGTCTGTCAGATCACAGAACTTGGATATAGGCGGCAGTCGCTTAGGAAATTCACCGATTTCTTCCGACTTGTAATACTTCTGAATGTGCTTGCGAGAACGAGCGATGGTCAGACTGTCCAACAGTTCGAAGAAGTCGAAATCCAACATACCAAGCAGCGTCTCTGTCGTCCGTTCAGTTGCATCCAGCTTCGACCATTGGTTAAAGGCTGTAACCGTCAAGTACTTTTGAGCATTTTCCGTTAAATAACTTTGAGCACCTAGTTGTTTCCAAATATGGTTTCACGGTGTTTGAGTCGAAAGCTATCTCCGCTCAGTTGAATAATTTCACTT
>Ga0182737_1003938_pt1 | contig 10433 bp, 7 predicted proteins | sample eDN5th30CBELigOP_FD_128878 | JGI IMG/M metagenome (GOLD analysis project Ga0182737, IMG submission 128878) | Enriched Organic Plus compost microbial communities from Emeryville, California, USA - eDNA 5th pass 30_C BE-Lig OP (version 2) (version 2) ... | reverse complement strand
TTCCAATCAATCGTTGGAAATTCCGTTGCTTTGTGAGGCTGAATCCGGGTTTTAGTATGACCATGATGGTCAATAAAATCCAGTAACTATGATTGCCTACGTTAATAGCCAACGAAAGGATGTAACCGATTCCCATTACGATTCCCATTCGCGCAGCATGTCTGAATAATGTCGATTTAAGCGTCAGGTTTTCTCGGAATTGCTTAAAATCAATGTCCTTGTGCTCAATAAACTGACTGAGATCTGTATCTTCTCTGCGGAAAGAGTTTTTGGGATCCTTATCAAAATATCCGTATATATTGTTAATACGCTGGATGAGGTTGCGTATATTGATCAAGATCTTTTTCAGCGGCAGGGTATTAATCTGGTAGTCTTTGTCTACTTTTTCGATTGCCGCCCATATGCGATCCAGATCGTTTTTAAAATTGTATAACGCTTTGGGTCTCCGATTGGCATTAATCTGATAAGAAAAATGTTCCAGTTCGTTACCAATTCTTCGGATCGTTAGGTTAAAATGCTGCAATACTCCGGTTTGCCTAAATTGTTCGCGGATTGCATCGTAGTCATAGTGCGTGGCCATACTCTGTTCGAACAAATCAATGATGTCCGTAAAAATCAGAATCAGCAGCCGTCCGATTTTTGTGGTATCCCGTATGGTTTTCTTACTTCGGAATAACTGGTCACGAACGTTGTCTTGGTGTTGACTTACAATGATTTGCTGTTCGATTAATTCTCGGTAGTTTCGTTCAATGTCCGATTTGGCATCGTAGAAATTTGCTTTAATTCGGATGTAGTCGGCAACATTCTGTATAGATTCCGCCAGTTCCTGTTGCGCTTGGCGGTATGGCCGTACTTGATGAAGCGATAAACTCAGTAGCATATACCACACGCAACCCAGGAGAATATAGGCTATGTGTGTAGTCACATCCCAAAAGGTATTATCAGCTCCGTCGATATTGAGTATCATGACAAGAATAGCCAATGTTCCAACCGACGAAGCGCGGGCACCATAGACTGCAAACATGGAGAACAGAAAACTTATCCCTACAATGGTCACGGTGAGCAATGCAGGAATATCGTTGACTAAGTTGGTAACCAGCGCCGAAATGAGTACCGCGGCAGTACATAACAACATGCCATTTCTGCGATGATTCAACGGCCCGGGAGTGTCAGAAAGTCCAACGACCATTGCACCTAACGAGATGGTAATGCCAACCTGAAGATTTCCAAACCAAGAAAAAATAAGCGCGGGGGTCAGTGCTCCGAACGTGATACGAAGGCCATCGGCAAAATACTGGCTGTAAAAAAAATTCTGGATTTCTTTTGCCCTATTCATGCATAGACGGATGGTGCATACAAAGATACATAAAAGGATAACTAAAAATACTCAATAGTGGGTATTTCAGATAGCCGTTTTGGTGTTTAGTTTTGCTCACACTTATTAATTCAATCAATAACATGGAAATTAAAAATCTACTCACAACGATTGCGCTGGTAACGAGTGGCCTGCTGGTCATGGCCCTGCCGGGTTTTGGACAGAAAGCAAAAGACCGTACCATGACGATTAGTACGGAGGCCGGTTCGAGCATGCATGTGGACGGCAACCAGGTAACCTCGCCTGTCAAAATTAAAATCCCAAAGTATGCTACTGTCAACGTCCGTGTGGAGAAGGTAGGGTTCGTAACTGAAATACGCAACTACGAAAACAATGGAATTAATATTATTCCCAAAACCGACTTTATCCAGTTGACAAAAGATGAGGCCTACGAAAACTCATTTGTAACCAATTTGGCTAATCAAGACATCGATATCAGGCCATCCCGAAATGCAGATGAAGCGTGGATTCTGCTGAATCGCATTGTAACAGGATCATTTGATGTCATTGCGATCATGGACAAGTCTACGGGCTACATGGCTACAGCATGGTCTGCAAAATCCTTTAACTCGGGTGTTGTACGCACTCGTTTGATCGTAAAAACCAGTAATACGGAACCGCTGGAATACAAGGCCAAATTAGTCTCTGAGATAGCGCCTCCCGGCACCAGCATCAACGCTGATGAATCATTTCGCCGCTGGGATCGGATACTTCGCACGTATGAAAACGTTATTCCCGATTTGCAAAGCCGCTTAGGAATCAATTAATCGATCAACGCTTCCACCAACACTTTATAACGATGAACATCACCAAATTATCAGCGATGCTGTGCATTGCTTTCGGAACCTTGTTTTTTGCCCAGGCTCAACAAGCAACGGTTGTAGGCCAACGACAGCATAGCGAGCCCGATTTCGGGAAATTTTATTTGCGTTTTGGCGCAAGTTTCCTGAATAACGATTTCCTTAAACAGTTAAACGATGGCGAACTCGACGACGCCTATTCCGCGCCGACGGGGTTGAACTTCGAACTAGGAAAATATTTTTTCATGCATTCGGAACCTATTGCTGGCCTTTTTAAGGTTGGACTTGATGCCTCCTTTCTCTCTCTTGGCTATAATCCCGTAACGTGGAATGATCCGGATGATCCAGACTATACTGAAAAGACCGATTTAACAACCGTGGGAGTCAAGCTTGGCCCCGTTATTTCTTTCAATCCGTTGGAGAATTTTTATGCCGACGCATTTGTGAAACTAGCGCCTACCATTTTGACTTCAATGAGTGAAATGGAAGACCTAGAAGAAGTGTTATTTGGTTTGAAAAGTGATGTGGGAATTAATTTACGGTATAAGAAGGTGACCTTGACGGCGGGATACGAATCCGGGGCGTTCAAATATGATTCCTATAACAGTGAATATAATGAGGAAACCGGAGAGTATATCGAACATACAACAAAAGAGAAATTCCCGATGGGTATGTTTCAGATTAAATTGGGACTTCAGTTCTATTAATCGTATCAATCAAGTGAATCGTTATGACGCATCAATGGGATCAATTGGCGGTTATGTTTGCCTGTTTAGGGGAAGCAGATATGCTTGTACATGCCCCTCGTGAAGTTAGGGCAAATAAGCGGCAGCACGTTGCTGCCAAGAAGGCGGAGAAACCGACCATACCTGAATACGATAGTATACCATTATCGCTGCCTGAACTTGTTTGAAAAGGTAAAGCGCATGGGCCATGCGCTGCCTTTTTTTATGAAGGAATTTGTTCGTCGTCGTTTGTATTGAAGGTGCTTATTTTCAATATATTTGAAAAGTTGAAGAAGCGACCATCCACCCCTGGCTCCTTTATTTTTATAAGATACCGCATATGAAATTGTTAGCTAGTTGGAAATCCTTTATTGCAGTGGCGTTGGCGGTTATAGTGGCCCAAAACCTAGTCGCGCAGCAAATACAGTCTTACTCGATGCCAGCCGACGATTACGACGCGAACATTGTGAAACTAAATGCGCTTGCTCTACCTTTTCGAAACATTTCGGTACAGTACGAGCGATTGGTATCCCGGAAAATTTCCGTAGCCGTCGGACTGCGGATGATTCCAAAAGGCAACTTTCCGATGCTTGACGCTTTTGAATCATATATCGATGATGCCGAAACATTTGATGAGTTGCAAAATATTCGTGTCAGCAATCAGGCTATTACCATCGAGCCAAGGTTTTATTTTGGACGACATGACGGACCTCGGGGCTTCTATATTGCACCGTATGGGCGTTATAGTTCATATGGACTTGGCTTCCGTCAATTTGAATATACGGTGGAAGAGGAAGATGAAGCAGGTTACTACCAAGCGGAAACGCACACCATGGCGCTGGAGGGACGGATCAGCGGAATAACCGGCGGTTTATTATTCGGTTCGCAGTGGCGTATCGGACGCTGGGTTTACTTGGATTGGTGGATATTGGGGCCTGCCTATGGAGCTGCTAACGGCAAATTAAGTGGTAGCAGCTCGATGCCATTGGATCCGAAAGCACAGACTGCTTTGGAAGAGGAGCTTGAAAACTTGGAAATTCCCATGCTTGATACGGAAGCTCATGTGGACAGTAAGGGAGCTAAATTAGATATGAAAGGGCCGTGGGCGGGAATCCGTACCGGATTAGCCGTAGGAATCCGCTTTTAAATCGAGCTCATCAATACAAGCGGCTAAAAATCCGATTGGACAATTCAACGATCCCGGTGCCGATTTGCAATGGCATGGGACTATCTAAGAACAACAGGGTTCTGAATGAAGTGTTTTATTTTTAATTTTATCTATCTATTTTTGCTATCATTTCAGTAAACCAAATATTTCTTGGTAAAATATTTATATATTTGACGGTTTGATTACTTATTGTGCAATGTTTGCCAATGTTGCAGAGCTGTATTAATCAACAAACCCCTATCTTAGTTTCATAAAGATAGTCAACGATTTTATTCATTAAAGCGTTTAACGAGCAGATGAACTTAAGTAAAAAACAAGCGGTCTTTGAAGACGAGGTATTGACGCGTTTCGAGCTGTTTAACAGCTTATTCATGACTTTGCCATTTTATCAAGTAAAACACACGGGTACACTTCTGCCTTTTTTTACGTCACACTGCGAGCGCGGTGTCGCTGCAAAGCATGATCCTGAAGCGATTATAGAGAGTTTTTTCGGACAATATGAACAATATGTCCGAGAGGCCGACCGCATTGACCTGCTTTTCCGTATCATTCAGTATATAGAGCGGCAGGTGGTCCTATTTGATGCTGTAGAAGACGCTGCCTTCCGGAAAACCGGTCGGTCGGATGAAGCGGGATTATTGGATTCTGTCTTCAAGCAAACGGAAAACAATAAGGATTTACGCAATAAATTGGTAAGCAAACTGCGTGATTTCTCCTTGCGGCTGGTGTTGACGGCCCACCCCACGCAGTTTTATCCGGGGCCAGTTTTGGCGATCATCACGGATTTGACGGAAGCCTTGAAAAAGAACGACATCAATAACATCCATTTATTGTTGCAACAGCTGGGCAAAACACCGTTTATGATGAAAAACAAGCCCACGCCGGTGGATGAGGCAATCAGCTTGGCGTGGTTTCTCGAAAAGGTGTTTTATCCCGTGGCATCGGCTATTCAGTCAAAAATCGATGATGAGTTTGATCTGCCAGTCGATGAAAACCGGCAACTGGTGGAATTAGGCTTTTGGCCGGGAGGCGACCGCGATGGGAATCCAAATGTGACGGTTGAGGGCACAAAGCGCGTCGCCCTGCTGCTGCGTACTATTTTGTTCCGTTGTTATTACCGTGATTTTCGGGTACTCAAGAGACGCATCACATTCAAAGGTGTCGAAAAGTATATGGATATCCTGCAGAATAGGTTTCATGAGAACAGCTTTAATCCTTCGGAAAGCCCGGAAAATGAAAAATCGGTTATTATACATAATCTGAAAGAGATCAAGCGCGTCTTAACTGACTACCACGACGGTTTATTTGTCGAATTGGTGGATGACCTGATTCGCAAAGTAAGAACGTTCGGCTGTTTCTTTGCAACATTGGATATCCGTCAGGATAGTAGCGTAATCCGGCAGACGCATGCATATATACGCGAAAAATATGTAGAGGAAACACGTATTAGAGGCGATTTTGAACGGCTAGATGAGGTTGCTAAACAACAAGCATTTAAATTCGAGGCTTGCGACTTGTCTTATGAAGATGATGCGGCCCCCTTGGTGGCTGACACGTTAAGTGTTATCCGGTTGATTAAGGATATTCAACGATCGGGCGGCGAGCGCGCGGCACAGCGGTTTATCATCAGTAACTGCCAACAAGCTTCTGATATTCTTGAACTTATGGAATTGTTTTTATGGAGTGATTGGCATACTGAATCGCTTTGTATCGACTTCGTCCCCCTGTTTGAGACCGTTGATGACCTCAAACGCGCGGCAGCAGTAATGGAGGCGCTGTATACGCATCCTCATTACACGGCGCACCTTGCGCGGCGGGACAACAAGCAGACGATTATGCTCGGGTTTTCAGACAGCACGAAAGATGGCGGCTATTTGATGGCTAATTGGTCGATTTATAAGGCCAAAGTGGAGCTTACCGCCATGGCTCGGCAATACGATGTCGACTTGGTATTTTTCGATGGAAGGGGAGGTCCTCCTGCTCGAGGCGGCGGAAAAACACAACGCTTTTATGCTTCGATGGGCAAAGAGATTGCGAACGATCATATCCAGTTAACGATACAGGGCCAAACGATTAGTAGCCAATATGGTTCGTGGGATACGGCTTATTATAATATCGAACAACTTCTTCACGCCGGACTCACTTCTCACATTGGGCAAAAGGACGGAGATACCCTGTCGGCGGAAAAAAAGCAATTGATTGATGAGATGGCGCACGTTAGTCATGAACAGTTTCTGTCGTTGCGACACAACCCGCTATTTCTTAAATATCTTGAGAAATTCAGTCCGCTCAAATTCCTCTCTCAAATCAATATCAGTAGCCGGCCTGTTAAACGAAATTCGGATAAAGAGTTACGTCTTGAAGACTTGAGGGCCATTAGCTTCGTTACCTCTTGGAGCCAATTGAAACAAAATATACCCGGTTTTTTCGGCGTAGGATCGGCGCTTCAGCGGGCTGAGGAACAAGGCAAATGGGAGGAAGTACAGGAGCTTTATGAGACATCCGGTATGTTCAAAACCATCATCGACAATTGTATGATGTCAATGTCTAAGTCAAATTTTGACCTGACTTCCTACATCCAAGCGGACGAAACGTTTGGCGATTTTTGGGTGAAAATGCGCGATGAGTATGAACGCACCAAACATTACGTGCTGAAACTTAGCGGAAGCAAGGTGTTAATGGAAAATTACCCTGTGGAGCGGGAATCTATTGCCATAAGGGAAAAAATCGTACTTCCGCTGTTAATCATTCAGCATTATGCAATCAAAAAATTGCAAAAGGGCGAGTTGAATGAAAAGGACCGTGAAGTGTTCTCAAAGCTGGTTACCCGCACCCTTTACGGCGTGGTAAATGCAGGTAGGAATCTTGCCTGATCACCAGTCGTCTGAAAACTGTTGATAAGCACGACATTTTTAGCTAAGTTTGTTGCATTAATTGAGTTTTTATGAAATTTAGAAATATTTGTTTGATGGCGCTGCCCTTGGCTGTGGCAGTAAGTTCTTGTACGCAGCATGCCGGCGAACCGGTGAAGAGGTCGTTGCTATTTAACAACGAGACAGGTGTCGATACAGATGGTTATCTATTTTTTAAGCTGACACATGAAAAAGCTGTATATGAAGTACAATTGGCGGAATATATACAGTCAACGACAGCGTCAGAAGCGACTAAAAAAATAGCCTCAAAGATCAGCGATGTGTATAAAGGGATGATTCCGGAGTTGGAGAGCCTCGCGGCAACCTTTCAAGTTATTTTGCCTGACCCCGGTCTTCCCGGTTTTGCTGTACCGCACCATTTTGCTCCTGACAGCCTAGCCAGTTTCAGTAACGAAGCTTATCTTGCTCATGTTCAGCATGAGCAGGGTGTAATTTTGGAACATTTTAACCGGATTGACCGGAATACTTCTAAGGCGTTGAAAGATTACGCAAAAGAGAAGCTTCCGGCCGTGAAGGAGGTTTTTGCATTAGCGGGTGGCCATGAAGAGCATGGCGCACATCACTGATTAATTTCCGTACCGCCATGTCAAAAAAAAGCGTTGTCACAGGAATCTTATCGTACGGAATGTCGGGGCGGGTATTCCACGCGCCATTTATACACCAGAAAAGTCGGTTTGAGCTACGGGCTGTTGTAGAAAGGCACGAAAAACGCGCCCAACGACGATATCCGGATGTAATTAGTTATGATTCGGTGGATGAATTGCTGAACGATGATAAGATAGAATTTGTCATTGTGAACACGCCGAATGATACACACGTAGACTACGCTACCAAAGCACTGAAGGCGGGGAAACATATATTAGTCGAAAAGCCCTTCGCGCCGAACGCCGAGGATGCCAGGAAATTGTTCGAGTTGGGGAAAGCCGTAAATCGGTACGTAATGGTGTTCCAGAACCGTCGTTGGGATAGTGATTTCAAGCTGCTCAAACGCGTGGTTGAACGCGAGACGCTCGGTGAGCTGATCGAATTGCACGTACGGTTTGACCGCTACCGAATGGAGAAGAGCCCGAAGATATTTAAAGAACGGAAGATTCCGGGAAGCGGCGTGTTATATGACCTTGGTCCACACTTGCTCGATCAGGTTATCAGTTTATTCGGCAAGCCGGAGAAAAGTTTAAAAATCTTGGCTACCCACCGACCGGGATCTGAGGTCGACGACTTTTCGACATTGGTGCTGAGTTATCCAAAAGGGTTTACGGTCTTCATCCACGCAAGCCTCTTGGTTGCTAATCCGCTACCGGCTTATGTGTTACATGGGGTTAGAGGGTCTTTCCACAAAGTAAGGGCTGATGTTCAGGAGGATCAGCTGCAGGCTGGGCTTTCGCCGAAAGACCCGCAGTATGGCATTGAACCGGTGGGCAAGGAGGGACTGATTACACTCGTAAAACCAAATGGCGACCGAGAACTTCGATACAGGGAGGCGCTTAAGGGAGATTATAACGATTTATTCAACGCCGTATATGCACAGATACGGAAGGAAGAGCCTTTTCCGGTTAAGTCTGAGGAAATTCTGTGGCAACTGGAAATACTTGAGCAGCCTACCTGGAATGGAATTTAAGATTTTCTGACTGATACGATGTTTGGTTATAGTGAATTAATAGATAATTAACACTAACGAAACTTTACATTGTTATTATTGGCCGGAAGAACTCAAGACGGCCGTATGTTAACAGTTGTGAAGCACAAATACCCACTTATAAACCGCGAATTAAGCTGGTTGTATTTCAACGAGCGCGTGCTGCAAGAAGCTGCAGACAAGACGGTACCGCTGATCGAGCGTCTACGATTTTTAGCGATATTTTCTTCCAATTTAGACGAATTTTATCGTGTGCGAGTGGCCACGCTCAACCGACTTGTTGATATCAATACCAAAACCAAGAACATGCTGGGTTTTAACCCAAAAAAAATCCTGAATGAAATCAAGAATATCGTTGTCAAACTTGAAAAACGGTTTGACTTTCTATATGAGCAGGAAATTATCAAAGAATTGGAGGCTAAGAAGATCTTTATCATCAATGAGCAGCAATTGAATGTAGCCCGGGGTGAATATGTACGTGGCTATTTCCGGCGCCAGGTATTGCCTACACTGGTTCCCATTATGCTCGAAAGCGAAGATTTCGGCAAACCGTTCCCTGAGCTGAGAGACCGTCATATTTATTTCATCGTCAAGCTTACCTTTCGCAAAAAGGTGAAGTATGCACTGGTCGAGATTCCTACGGAAATCCTATCGAGATTTCTGATCTTACCGGAAAATAAGGGGCTGAAATTTATTATTTTGTTGGACGATATCATCCGGTATTGTTTGGACGATCTGTTTTTTATTTTTGAATACGATACTGTGGAGGCGTATAGCATTCAGCTCACGCGCGATGCGGAATTGGACATCGATGCCAATGTTAGCGAACGGTTTGTCGAAGCGCTGATGCGCAGCTTGCAGCGTAGGGATAAGGGGAGACCCATGCGGTTGTTGTACGACAATGACATTCCTCTTGATACGCTTAATTACTTAGTCGCCTGTATGCAATTGGATTCGGAGGCACTCATCCCCGGGGGGAGGTATCACAATTTCAAAGACTTTATCGACTTTCCCAATGTGGGTGGACCATCACTGGAATACACTCCGATGCCTCAGCTTCGGGTTAGTAATTTGGATTTAAGCCGCAGTATATTCAGCCAAATGGCGCAACGGGATTACCTGATAAGTTTACCCTATCAATCATTTGACTATATTGTTCATTTCCTGCGAGAGGCGGCGATGGATCCCAAAGTCAAAGAAATCAACATCTGCCTGTATCGTTTAGCCGAAAATTCCAGTGTAATCAATGCCCTCATCAATGCCGCTCAAAATGGTAAAAAAGTGAATTGCCTGCTTGAGCTGAAAGCGCGGTTCGATGAGGAAGCCAACATCTATTGGCGTAATCAATTGGAGGAAGGTGGGGTAAATGTGAATATTGGTGTTGTACAATATAAAGTACATGCGAAAATCTGTTTGATCGCACGGCGGGAGAAACGGGGGTTAGTCTATTACGCAAACCTAGCCACTGGAAACTTCAATGAAAAGACAGCCAAACTCTATGGCGACCACAGTCTCTTTACAGTTAACCCGTTAATTACAAAAGACCTTAAACGCCTGTTCAGAGGGTTAGAAAAGCAAACATTCCATCGCGGTTACAAGGCAATCATCGCATCTCCGCTGGAAACCCGTCAGCGATTTTATCAATTGATCAAGAATGAAATCGACGCGGTGAAAGCGGGAAAAACAGGGTACATGGTGCTAAAGATGAACAGCCTGTCGGACGACGAGGTGATCGAAAAACTGTACGAAGCAAACAATGCGGGGGTAACCATTCAACTGATTATCCGAGGCATGTG
>Ga0182737_1003937_pt1 | contig 10437 bp, 8 predicted proteins | sample eDN5th30CBELigOP_FD_128878 | JGI IMG/M metagenome (GOLD analysis project Ga0182737, IMG submission 128878) | Enriched Organic Plus compost microbial communities from Emeryville, California, USA - eDNA 5th pass 30_C BE-Lig OP (version 2) (version 2) ... | reverse complement strand
CGTGCGAACCGGCGAGAGCGGAGCCGCTCCGCCCGGATCGACGGCAACGGACGTCGCGGCGGTCCGCGTGACACGTCCCCGGGGACCGATCCCGAGGGTTCCCCCGGCCCCGGTGGCGGCTCCACCGGCGGACCCGCGGACGGCTCCACACCCGGCGGTGGCGGGGAGCCCGGTGGAGGCTCTTCCGGCTCCTCCGGCGGCGGCTCCTCCGGCGGCGGCTCCCTGGCGGAGACCGCGACGAACGTGACGCAGGCGGTTCAGAAGCCGGTCCAGCAGGTGACCCAGACCGTGACGGACGCGGTGCCGACGCTGCCCGGCGACGATCCCGTCTCCCAGGGGGTGAACGACACCCTCGGCGTCGTCAAGGACACGGTCGGGAAGATCGTCGGCAAGCCTTGACAGGCGGGGCTACCAGGCGTGCCCCACGAAGACGGGCTCGGGATGCAGCGCGACCCCGAAGACGTCCTCGACCCGGCCCGCTATCCCGCGGGCGAACTCGACCAACTCCCTGGTCGTCCCTCCGCCCCGGTTGACGATGGCCAGGGTGTGATTCTCCGAGAGCCCGATCGGGCCCTCGCCGAACCCGCGCGAGAAGCCCGAGCGTTCGATGAGCCAGGCCGCCGAGGTCTTGGCGAGGCCGGAGGGGGCGGGATAGGCGGGCGGGCGGTCATCCGGGCCGAGCAGCTCCTCGGCGCGCGCGGCGAGGTCGGCCATCTCCAGCTCGGTCAGCAGGGGGTTGGTGAAGAAGGAGCCGGCGCTGACGGAGTTCGGGTCGGCCGGGTCGACCACCATGCTCTTGGAGCGGCGCAGGTCGAGGACCGTCTCGCGGGCCACGGAAAGCGGGACCCGCTCCCCGGTCTCGATCCCCATCGCGTCCGCGAGCTGCGAATAGGCGATCGGCATCGACTCGGGGGACGGCTCGAGCAGGAACTGCACCCCGAGGACGAGGAACCGTTCGTCTCCCTTGAACCGGCTGGAGCGGTACCCGAAGCCGCACTCCGTTCCGGCCAGGGTCGTGACCTCTCCCCTCTCGCGGTCCAGCACCAGGACGGAGGCGATCGTGGAAGACACTTCCTGGCCGTACGCGCCGACGTTCTGGATCGGGGTCGCTCCCACCGTGCCGGGGATGCCGGAGAGGCACTCGATCCCCGCGAGCCCCTCGGCCACCGTCCGCGACACCAGCGCGTCCCACGGCTCGCCCGCGGCGACCGTGAGCGAGACCCGGCCGTCCTCCAGCTCTTCGCGCTCGATGCCGGTGGTGCGGATCCAGATGGTGGTCCCCGGGACGCCCTCGTCGGCGACGACGACGTTCGATCCGCCCGCCAGGAAGAACAGGGGCTCGGCATCGGCGTCGGCCGCCCTGACCAGCCGGACCAGCTCCGCGGCATCATCGACCTTGACCAGCCGCTCCGCCGGTCCGCCCAGCTTCAGCGTGGTCAGCGGAGCGAGTGCGATGTCGGTGCCGGCCTCGGCCACGGCCCGGATGCTCCCAGAAAGAGGGGGCCGACGTCAGCGGGCGAAGGTCTCGCTCGACCGGAGCACGGTTGAGCGGGGACTTCTAACCCTCGGGGCCGCCGGCCGGGGCCGCGCGTCCCGGCCCCGGCGCCCGGCGCTAGTGTTCCGGCCGATGCCGTTCGCCGTGGCCGAGATCGCCGAGTGGAGCGACCTGTTCGTCGCCGCGGCCGGGGCCACCGCAGCCCTGGCCGGCCTCGTCTTCGTCGCGATCTCGATCAACGTGGAGCGCATCCTCAAGCTCGAGGGCGTTCCGGAGTTCGGGCTCGTCACCCTGCTGCTCCTCGTCGGGGTGCTCGTCGTCTCGCTCCTGGGCCTCCTGCCCGGCCTCGACGCGCACGATCTCGGCGTGATCCTCGCGGTCCAGTCGGTCCTCTGGACGGTCTTCCTGGCCGCGATGGTCGTCCGCAGCGCCTCCGGCGTCGGCGAGGGTGGCGGGCGCCTCGCCTCCAGGGTGGTGCTCCCCCTGTTCGGCACCGTCCCCTACCTGGTCGGCGCGGTCCTGCTCCTCACCGGCGCCGATTCCGGCATGTACTGGGTTTTCGCGGGCATGCTCGGCGCGATCCTCGCCGCCGTGATGAACGCCTGGATCCTCCTGATCGAGATCCTCCGCTAGCTCCGCCCTCGATTCCGTTTGGAAGTTCCCGATTGGGGGAACCGGTCTCCGCGCACACTTCGAGGAGAGGAGTTCTTCATGACCAGTCGTGTGAACGAGACGTCACGCCTCCTGAAGGGAATCGTCGCGGGGGCGCTGATGTTGGTCCTTGCGTTCGGTTTCGCCGCCTGCGGCTCGGACGACGACGATGGAGGCGGCGGCGACGGAGGCTCCGGCGGCGGCAAGAAGATCGCGCTCCTCCTGCCCGAGTCCAAGACCGCGCGGTACGAGTCCCAGGACCGGCCGCTCTTCGAGCAGAAGGTCGAGGAGGAGTGCCCGGACTGCGAGGTGCTCTACAGCAACGCGGACCAGGACACCTCGAAGCAGCAGCAGCAGGTGGAGGCGGCGGTGACCGAGGGCGCCGACGTGATCGTGCTCGATCCGGTCGACTCGGCCTCGGCGGCGGGGATGGTGAACCGGGCCAAGCAGTCCGACATCCCGGTGGTGAGCTACGACCGACTGATCCTCGACGCGCCGGTCGACTACTACGTTTCGTTCGACAACGAGCGGGTCGGCCAGCTCCAGGGCGAGACGCTTTCCGAGAAGCTCGCGGAGGTCGGGTCGCCGAAGGGGCCGATCGTCCAGATCAACGGCAGCCCGACCGACAACAACGCGACCTTGTTCAAGAAGGGCGCGAGCGGGGTCTTCGAAGAGGACGGGATCACCGTCGCCAAGGAGTACGACACCCCGGACTGGAGCCCGGACAAGGCCCAGCAGGAGATGGAACAGGCGATCACCGCGGTCGGCAAGAACGGCTTCGCGGCCGTATACGCGGCGAACGACGGCACCGCGGGCGGGGCGATCGCCGCGCTCAAGGGCGCCGGGATCGACCCGGCCACGAAGTGGGTCACCGGCCAGGACGCGGAGCTCTCCGCGATCCAGCGGATCATCGACGGCGAGCAGTTCATGACCGTCTACAAGGCGATCAAGCCGGAGGCGGCGGCCGCCGCGGAGCTGGCGCTGGCGCTCGCCGACGGTCAGGATCCGCCGGAGGGTCTGATCAACGGCGAGGAGAACAACGGCGCCGCGGACGTGCCCTCGGTGCTGCTCGACCCCGTCGCGGTGACCAAGGACAACGTCAAGGACACGGTCGTCAAGGACGGGTTCTGGAGCGTCCAGGAGATCTGCACGCCCCAGTACCAGAAGGCCTGCAAGGCGGCCGGCCTGGATTGATGGCGGACCTGCTCTCACTGACCGGGTTCAGCAAGAGCTTCGGTGCCGTCGAGGCCCTGAAGGACGTCGACTTCGCCGTCGGTGACGGCGAGGTCGTCGGCCTGGTCGGAGACAATGGAGCGGGCAAGTCCACGCTGATCAAGGCGATCGCGGGCGTCCAACCCGCGGACCGGGGCACGGCCACCTTCGAGGGGCGGCAGATCTCCCTGAAGTCCCCGGCCACCGCCACCCAGCTCGGGATCGCCACCGTGTACCAGGACCTGGCCCTGTGCGAGAACCTGGACGTGGTGGAGAACCTCTTCCTCGGGCAGGAGATGGTCACGGGGTTCCCCCCGCCCCGGTTGGACGAGACGGCGATGGAGCAGAAGGCGATCGAGCTTCTCGACTCGCTCGGGGTCACCACGTTGAGGAGCGTCCGGACCGAGGTCGCGTCTCTTTCGGGCGGGCAGCGCCAGGCGGTGGCGATCGCCCGGTCCCTGCTCGGGGACCCGAAGGTCGTGCTGCTCGACGAGCCCACCGCGGCGCTCGGCGTGGTCCAGACCGAGCAGATCCTGAAGCTGATCAAGCGGCTGAGGGAGAGGGGCCTGGGCGTCGTCGTGATCACCCACAATCTCGCCGACCTCTTCGAGGTGGTCGATCGCATCTCAGTGCTCCGCCTGGGCCGGGTGGCGGCGACGTTCGGTGCGGGCGAGGTCGACGAGCAGCGGGTCGTCGCCGCGATCACCGGGGCCGACGTGGACCGCAAGACCGAGGAGCAGCCGCTGTGAGCGGGCCCGCCGCCGGGCCCGGGTCGGCCGGCGTGGGCCGTGGCGAGCCCGTGCAGCGCGGCAACGTGCTCACCCGGATCGGCGCGGGCGAGCTCGGCTCGCTCCGCGTCATCGTCGGGCTGGCCGTGATCTGGATCATCTTCCAGGTCGCCAACGACCGCTTCCTGAGCTCGGTCAACCTGTCGAACCTGATGCTGCAGATCACCGCCGTGGCGACGATCTCGATCGGCGTCGTGCTGGTGCTGCTGCTCGGGGAGATCGACCTCTCGGTCGGCGCGGTGAGCGGACTCGCGGCGGGGGTGATGGCGGTCCTCAGCGTCAAGCACGGGCTCTCTCCCTGGCTGGCGATCCTGGCGGGGCTCGCGACGGGGGCGTTGATCGGTGCCTTCAACGGGATCATGGTCACCGCGTTCCAGGTTCCCTCGTTCGTCGTCACCCTGGCCGGGCTGCTGGGGTGGCAGGGGGCCCTGCTCGCGGTGCTCGGATCGACCGGCACGATCAACCTCCCGCCGAGCCCGATCACGGACCTGACCAGCACCTTCTTCTCCGTCGAGGTCGGCTGGATCCTGGGCCTCGCGACGATCGCCGCGTTCGCGCTGGCGGCCGTGTTGAAGCGCAGGGCCAGGATCGGGGCGGGGCTCTCGCCGGGGCCCTTGGCCGGGATGATCGTGCGCCTCGCGGCGACCGCGGTCGCCGTGCTCGCGGCGGTGGCGATCCTGAACGACGACCGGGGCGTGCCGCTCGCCGCGGTGATCATGCTCGTGTTGATGGCGATCTTCACGTTCATCACCGAGCGCCTCCGGTTCGGCCGGCACATCTTCGCCGTCGGTGGCAACGAGGAGGCGGCCCGGCGCGCGGGGATCAACACGAAGGGAGTGAAGGTGGCCGTGTTCACCCTAGCCTCGACCCTGGCCGCGGCGGGCGGGATCCTCGCCGCCTCGCGGCTCCTGGCGGTCAATCAGGATTCGGGCGGCGGCGACCTCCTGCTGCTCGCAATCGCCGGCCCCGTGATCGCCGGCACGAGCCTGTTCGGCGGGCGCGGTTTCGTGTTCTCGGCCCTGCTCGGCGCCCTGGTGATCGGCTCGATCTCGAACGGCATGGATCTGCTCGCCCTGGAGTCCTCGGTCAAGTTCATGGTCACCGGAGCCGTCCTCCTGATCGCGGTGACAGTAGACGCGGCGACCCGCCGCAAACGAGCGGCGTCGGCTTGAGCCGGCGTCGCTCGGCGGGGCGCCTAGGCGTCCAGCCGAGTTTGTTCTGCGCGGCGACCCGCCGCAAACGAGCGGCGTCGGCTTGAGCCGGCGTCGCTCGGCGGGGCGCCTAGGCGCCCCGCCCCTCGGCTCACTTGACCCGGAACGCCCCCCGCATGAACGGGTGGATCCGGCAGAAGAACGTGTAGGTGCCCTTCGGCAGGTCCTTCGGGGTCGACCACTGCGTGTAGCCCACGGTCGGCTGCTGGCCCGGTCCCATCTGGCCCGATTCGAACTGGACGTCCCCGTCCGGGATCGGGTACGAGATGCCGGTCGACCTGTTGCAGGGCGCCTTGCAGGAGGTGATCGAGTGCCAGACCTCCTTGTTGATGTCCGCCTGCGACAGCTTGAACGTGAACTGGTCGCCCTGCTTGACGATCGCCGGAGCGCTGAGCGTCGAGCCGTTGTAGATGTAGTCGGTGATCGTCGACGGGCCGCTGCTCAGGGCCCCGTCGGGCAGGTCCCGCGGGTCGGGGCCGACGGTCGGGAGCTCCCCGCCGTAGTCCTCGTTCTCCGCCAGGTGGCCGTGGTTGAGCACACCCTCCGTGTCGACCCTGGTCTCGTAGGGGTTCGGGGCGTTCGCCGCGGCCGGCAGGTCCTTGTCGCGCACCCAGTACACGATGTTGATCCCCATCGACTCGGGCCAGGAGGCGATCTTCGTGTCGTAGGTGGTCTGGAGCTCGATCCTGTCACCCGTCTGGACCCGGACGCGCCAGTTCTCGTCGGTCGAGTACATCGCCATGTCCCAGGAGATGGGTCCGCGCGGGTCGAAGTAGTGCGCCTTGGAGTTGAACAGGTGGACGCGGTTGCCCTTGTCGATCTGAGGCTGCGTGGCCCGGCAGGCGGCGTCGCGTTCGCGCTCCTCCCGGTCCAGGGCGCTCACCCGGTCCAGCTCCTTCTTGTTGGCGATCTTCTTCCGGTTCGTCTTCGCGATCGTCCGCGAGTTCTTCGCCTTCCGGCGCTTGATCTTGCGGATCTGACGCTTCGCCTTCGCCTTGTTCTTCCGCTTCTTCAGCGTGCGGACGATCTTCTTCTTGTTCCGCGTCATCTTCTTGTTGCGGGACTTCAGCTTCTTGATCTTCGTGACGAACCCCGCGTGCTTCTTCTGGAGCGGGTCGAGCTGGGCGTCGTAGCTCACGCGGTCCGGGCAGGTCGGTCCCTGGTACGTCGCTCCCTCGCGGCGGAGGTAGAGGTTGGTCGAGAGGCCGCCGGTGTGGACGTGCCCGGTGGTGGCGATCAACATCCCGGGCTGGGTGATCATCTGGACGTTCTTGTAGACGCCGGGCGGGTACGCGTTCGGGACGTCCTCGGGGTAGGTGATCTCGCCGTCCGGGCCACCGCTGTCGCGCCACACGTCGAAGACCGGGTAGATGCCGGACTGGACGTCCATCCAGATCGGGTGGGCCGGCACGATCGACTCGGCCTCGGGCGCCGAGTTCGGGATGAAGTCGAGCGTGTACTCGAAGTAGAGCTTCATCCCCTGCGACGTCAGGTTGTGGATCATGTCGTTCAGGGTCCAGGGATCGTTCTTGTTGTAGCGGTAGCCGAATCCCTGCGGGAGCTGGAGGATGGTCTTCTCCTCGCCGGTGGCGTAGAAGAGGTTCCCGTTCGCGTTGTTGATCCAGACGCCGTGGTGGAACATCACCTTGCTCGACTCCGGGATCGTGCCGTCCTCGTAGACGAGGTCGGGCTTGATCCTGGTGATCCAGCCGTTCACGCCCGGGCGCGAGGCGCCGGTGATCGGCCGGAACGCGATGCGGTTCTGGCCGGGGTCGACCGTGACCGGGCCGAGCCGGTAGGTGGTCCGTTGCACCCCTCCGGGGAGGGACTCCGTACGGACGACCTGGGCCCCCGCCGGCGCGGTGGTCAGGGACAGGACGACCGTCGCCAGGACGGCCAACGACAGGATGAACACCGAGGCCCGTACGCGGACCCCAAGCTCGGACGAACGCAACTAAACCCTCCCCTTCCCAGGAGTTAGACGAGCTCCTAACGTTACCCCAAGAACCGGAGAACGTGCCGTCGGTTTCGGTGCGACCGGCTACCAGGTGTCGACGAAGCGGCCCGGGCGGGGCTCGCCGACGCGCTCCGGGGAGGCCCCGAGGGTGGCGGCGATCACCGATCTGGTCTCGGCCGGATCGATCACGTCGTCGATCTCGAACAACTGGGCCGCGTTCAGGGCGCGGGCGTTCTCCTCGGCGAGCGCGGTCATCTGGCGGACCCGCCGCTCGCGCTCCTGCTCGTCCGGGATCGCCTCGAGGTCCCGGCGCATCGCGAGGCGGACCGCGCCCTCCAATCCCATCGGACCGAGGTGGGCGCTCGGCCAGGCGACGGTGAGGAGAGGCTCGTGGAGGCTGCCGCCGACCATCGCCTGCGCGCCGAGCCCGTAGGCGCGGCGGATCACGACCGCGATCAGCGGCACGGTCAGCGCCGCGCCGGCGACGAGCAGGCGGGACGTGTGGCGGACGAGGCCGGTGCGTTCGTGCTCCGGGCCGACCATGAACCCGGGCGTGTCGACCAGGGAGACGACGGGCAGGCCGAACGTCTCGCAGAGCTGGAGGAAGCGTGCCGCCTTGTCCGCCGAGTCGCTGGTGATCGTGCCCGCCAGGTGGCGGGAGTCGTTGGCGATGATGCCGACCGGGCGCCCCTCGATCCGGGCCAGGGCGGTGACCAGCTCGGGGGCGAAACGGGGGCGGAGGAAGGTGACCGAGCCGGCGTCGGAGATGGTCTCGACCACCGGCCGCACGTCGAAGGCGCGCCGCTCCCGCTCGGGGACCATCTCCCGGAGCGCGGCCTGGTCGGCGGCCTCGGCTCCGGCCCGGTCGGTCCTGCCCTGGAAGTAGCCGAGCAGCTTCTTCGCGGCGGCGACGGCCTCTGCCTCGTCGGCCACCACCACGTCGATCACCCCGTTCGGCTCCTGCACGGAAACCGGCCCGACGTCGTCGGGCGCGACCTCGCCCAGACCGCCGCCGGCGATCATCGCCGGTCCGCCCATGCCGAGCGAGGCGTCCTCGGTCGCGACGATCAGGTCGGCGCAGCCGGCGATCACGGCGTTGCCGGCGAAGCAGCGTCCCTTGACGATCGCGATGCGGGGGACCAAGCCGGAGAGCTTGGCCCAGAGGGCGAAGGCGCGGACCTGGAGCGCCGAGACCACGGGGAAGTCGGTGTCCCCGGGGCGACCGCCGCCCCCCTCCGCGAAGAAGACCGTCGGCAGCCTCATCTTCTCGATCAGCTCGAAGAGGCGGTCCTTCTTCAGGTGGCCGATCGCGCCCTGCGTGCCCGCCAGCACGGTGTAGTCGTACGAGAGCACGGCGCAGCGGGCGTCGTCGCCGAAGAGCTCGCCGTTGACCCGGGCGGTGCCCGCGAGGAGGCCGTCGCCGGGGGTGCGGGCGATCAGGTCCTCGACGTCCGCCCGGCCCCGCTGGGCCGCGATCGCGTGGCGCCCGTACTCGACGAAGGTCCCCTCGTCGACCAGGTCATCGAGGTTCTCCCGGGCCGTGCGGCCGCCCCGTTCGTGGCGCCTCGCGACCGCCTCGGGCCGGGCCGGGTCGAGGGTCAGCTCGCGGCGGCGGCGGAGGTCGGTCAGGTCCGGGCGTTCTTCAGGGGAGGTCGGCATCGAGGGGGATTCTCCTGCGAAGGGAGTTGATATGCGTCATTATGCACGGGCATGGGAGGGATTAGTTCCAAGATCGTGTTGGGGCTGGCTACTTGTGTGGCGGCCGTGTTCGTGATGGGCGGGGGTGCGGGCGCGACGACCGTCGTCGCCGACCCGGACTGCTGCACCTTCACCGGGTCGCCGTTCACGCAGGGGCTCGGCGAGGTCGCGACGCTGCAGAACGCGGCCGAGGTGACGCCGCACGACGCGACCTCCACCCAGGAGGGCCCGGACGGCAAGCCGCTCTTCTACTCGCCGATGGTCAACGGGGGTCAGGGCGCCCCGATCGCGGGGACGCAATACCTGGAGGCGGGCACCTACCCGTTCTACTGCACGCTCCACGGCCCGGGGATGAGCGGCGAGCTGGTCGTCGAGCCCACCGGTGCCGCCGTGCCGCGCCCCTCGGTCAAGGTGGCGGTCGCCGCCCAGAAGCTCAAGCGGTTGCGGCGGTCCCGCGTGGTCAAGGTGAAGGTGACCGCGAAGACCGCGAGCAAGGGAATCGCGATCTTCGCGACCAAGGGCAAGGTCAAGCTCGGCTCCAAGGCGAACATCAACCTCGCCGCCGGCAAGTCTCGTGTCTTCAAGCTTCCCCTGACCAAGGCCGGCCGCAAGGCCGTCGCCAAGGGCAAGCGCGTCCAGATCAAGGTCAGGGCGACGGTGCCCTTCGGCAAGCCGTCGGCCGCGACCCGCAAAGTCAGATAAGCACTTGTCCCACCGCAAGCTCGTCGCGTCGGTCGCCGCTGCGCTCGTCGCGTTCCTGATCCTTCCCCTGGCCGCCGAGGCGAAACTCCCCTCGGCCTCGGTCCAATACCTCGCCAACGGGGTCGAGAGGACGACCTACCGGGTCGGACCGCTCGAGGTCGGTCCCGGCCAGAACAACATCCACACCCGCCCGATGACCGGCATCGAGAAGCCCGCCGAGGATGGCTGGATCGTCCGCCTGAAGCCCGACCTCGTCAACGAGGACGGATCGGTGCCGCTTTCGAGCAAGGTCATGTTCCACCACGGCGTCTGGCTGAACTTCTCCCGGCGTGACGCCACCATGGGCGGTCCGGAGCGCTTCTACGCGACCGGCGAGGAGAAGACGATCACCTCCTTCCCGGACGGCTACGGGTACCAGTACAAGGCATCGGACATCTGGCTCCTCAACCACATGATCCACAACCTCACGCCACAGTCGATGACCCTGTACGCCACCTACACGGTCGACTTCATCCCGGCCGATTCGCCCGCCGCCGAGGGGATGAAGCCCGTCACCCCGATCTGGATGGACGTCGACAACGGCAGCCTCTACCCGGTGTTCGACGTCTTCCGCGACAGCGGGGGAAAGGACGGCAAGTTCACGTACCCCGACGACGCCGACGACCCGTACGGGGACGGCCCGAAGAAGAACGAGTGGACGGTGGACCGCGACGGCGTCCTGCT